>OMDR01001303.1_pt1 | contig 12521 bp, 9 predicted proteins | sample 1645251 | NCBI WGS metagenome assembly OMDR01 (sample SAMEA103958142, study PRJEB25191) | human gut metagenome | biome: human-associated habitat [ENVO:00009003]; feature: intestine environment [ENVO:2100002]; material: feces | place: Germany | collected 2013/2015 | reverse complement strand
CCGTCTCCTCCACATAGGCGGCGCTGACGTAGCCCTGCTCGATCTGATACCAGCCGCTTTGGACGGACACGACCTTCACGCAGCGGCCCTTGGCGAGGGAGCCGACCTTGGAGTAGCCGGTGCCGGGGCCGGAGCGGATGTTGAGCGGACCCTGCGTGACGCGGATGTAGAGCTGTTCGAGCGCCTCCTCGGCGGTGGCGGCCTCGGTGTACGCCGCGTCGATGTAGCCGCTGCCGATCTGATACCAGCCGTCCTGCGTGCCGAGGACCTTGACGACCTTGCCCTGCGCGAGCTCGTCCGCGACCGCATAGTCGGTGCCGGGGCCGGTGCGGACGTTGAGCGCGTCTGCGGTGACCTTGACATAGGTGCTCTCACTCTGCGCGGCAGAGGCGCTCACCGCGCTGACTTCTGCCGTGACGACGGGGACGGCTTCCTCAAGCAGCTTGATGTAGCTTGCGGAGACGTAGCCCTTCACGCTGCCGAGCTGGATGCCGTACCACCCGTTCGTCGCGGTGTCCACGATCTCGACCTGTTTGCCGCTTGGCAACTGATCGAGGACGGCGGAGCCGGTGCTCGCGGTCTTGCGCACACGCAGAACGCTGCCGCCGACGTCCACAACGCCGGTGAGCGCGAGGGTGGGGGTGGTCAGGCAGACCGCCAGCAGCAGGCCGGCAGCCGTGCCGCGGAGCGCGTGGCGCAGTTTCATAGGGCATCCTCCTCAAATTCTCATGAAAAAGCGGCGCAGACGGGGCGCGCCGCCGAACGGTATCAAAGGTTACAATTTGTAACTATTGTAATAATACCATAATTCGACGGCGGATGCAAGGCTTTTTCACCCGCTTTTGGTCAAACAATGTCGGCCCGAAATTGTGCAGAATGCACGAAGTGCGCAAAAAATCCGTTTGCCGGCCTCGGAGCGGTGTGGTATGATAAGGCAAACACGGAAGGAGCGGAGGAAATGCCATGTTCCGGAATGAAACAAACTATGTGCTCACAAACGGCGTGCTGCTCGACGGCACGGAGAAAATGACGCCGCAGACGGGCAGAGATATTTATATTGAGGGTGGGCGCATCAGCGCGGTCGCCGATGCCGCGGCGCGCCGCGAGGGCTATGAGGTCGTGGACCTCGGCGGACAGTATGTGCTGCCGGGGCTTATCAACCTGCACGTTCATCTGCCCGCCTCCGGCAAGCCGAAGAAAAAGGCGAGCGACCCGAAGAAGCTCATGAAGCTCATCACCGCCAACGCGCTCACGCGCCGCATCGGCGTGAAGCTGTGCGAGGGCTACGCGAAGACGGAGCTTCTCAGCGGCGTGACGACCATCCGCACGGTCGGCGGCGTGGCGGACTTCGACACGATCATCCGCGACCTGGCCGCGCAGGGAAAGATCCTCAGCCCGCGCGTGGTGGCGTCCAATATGGCGGTCTCCGTGCCCGGCGGGCACATGGCCGGCTCCCTTGCCTACGAAGCAAAGACAGCGGAGGAGGCCGCGGCTTATGTGGAGCGGATCGCGGCGGAGAAGCCGGACCTCATCAAGCTCATGATCACCGGCGGCGTGCTCGACGCCGAGGTCGTCGGCGAGCCGGGCGTGCTGCGGATGCAGCCCGCGCTGGTGAAGGCGGCCTGCGATAAGGCGCACGCGCTTGGCATGAAGGTCGCCGCGCACGTCGAAAGCCCCGAGGGTGTGCGTGTGGCGCTGGAAAACGGCGTGGACTCCATCGAGCACGGCGCGCAGCCGGACGCGGCGATCACCGCGCTCTACAAGGAGAAGGGCGCGTTCCAGGTCGCGACGCTCTCGCCCGCGCTGCCCTATGCGCTCTTTGACCGCAGTGTCTCCCACGCGACCTACGAGCAGCAGGAGAACGGCAAGGTTGTCTTTGACGGCATCATCGCCATGGCGCGGGAAAATCTGGCAAACGGCATTCCGGTCGGCCTCGGCACGGACACCGGCTGCCCCTATATCACGCACTACGATATGTGGCGCGAGCTGTGCTACTTCGTGAAATACTGCGGCGTGACGCCGGCCTTCGCGCTCCACACCGCGACGCGGCTCAACGCGCGGCTTGCCGGCATCGACGGCGAGACCGGCTCCATCGAGGCGGGCAAGGCAGCGGACCTGATCGTCTGCGCGAAGGATCCGCTCGCGGATCTCTCGGCCCTGCGCACGCTCTCCATGGTCATCAAGGACGGCTATCGCGTCGAGCATCCCGCGCCGAAGAAGCTGCCCGAGGTCGAGCGCGAGCTGGATAAGTTCCTGTGACCCATACCTATTATAATGTACAAGGGAAAAGCACGGGGAGCCCCGTGCTTTTCCCTTATGGCGTTTTATGTTACAGCTCCACGAGCTCGTATTCCCGCGTGCCGAAGCCCAGCGCCGCCGCGGATTCGACCGTGCGGACACCGTTGAGGCTCTCAATGCGCTCTACGAGGTGGTCGCGGCCCGGATCGTCGGAGACGTAGACCAAATCGAGACAGGCCTGATCGACCGCGATGGGGTCGAGCGAGGCAAGGATGCCGATGTCCGCCATGCACGGGTCCTCAGCCACGGCGCAGCAGTCGCAGTCCACGGACATATTCTTCATAACGTTGATGAAAACGGTCTTGTCCTTGAAATATTCCGCCACGGACGAGGCGGCGTCCGCCATCGCGTCGAGGAAGCTGTCGTGGTCGGCGGTCCCGATCTTTTCGGGCTCGCCGGCGCCGTGGATGTAGGCCTTGCCGTAGGAGGACGCGCAGCCGATGGAGAGCTGCTTGAGCGCGCCGCCGAAGCCGCCCATCGGATGCCCCTTGAAGTGGGAGAGGACGAGCATGGAATCGTAGTTGGCAATGTCCTTGCCGACAAAGTTCTTCTGAATACTCCTGCCGTTCGGAACGGCAAGCTCCAGATCGGGGCCCTCGGCATCGAGAATGTCCACGTCGAAGTTCGTGCTCCAGCCGTGCTTGATCATCGTGCGGCGGTGCTTCTCGGTGGTGTTGCGCTCGCCCTCGTAGGCGGTGTTGCACTCGACCACCGTGCCATGCACGGCCTCGATCATCGGCCGCCAGAAGTCGGGGCCCAAAAAGTTCTGGTTGCCCTGCTCACCGGAGTGCAGCTTCACGGCGACCTTGCCCGGCAGCTCGCAGCCCACGGCACGGTAAAGCGCCACGACCTTCTCGGGCGTGATCTCACGGGAGAAATATACCTTAGCTTTCATCGCGTTTCCTCCTTGCACGGAAAATATCACCTGAATTATAACCCATCGCATGAAATAATGCAACTCTTTGGGGGATGGGACCTGTCTGCGGACGGATCATGTCAAGGATGTGTCAAAAAACGGCGAAAAATGCTGTGCAGATATCCTAAAATTCCAAAAAAGTGATGTTTACGATTGACTATGCTATCGTAATAGCGTATAATAAAACCTGCTGATTTGGTGGGATATAGCAGATAACAAGAAGAAAACGGCAAAATATTGATGTATAGAAGAATGAATATTCATACAAAAGCATTTTGCGTGTGATCCGCTGCTCTCACGAAAACGGCTGCGCGCGCTTAACGGACTCCTTACGGCGGAAAACATCTCCTGAACGCCCCAGATACAGGGGGAGCACGGGCGCGAAAATGCGGCAGAATATGAAGTTTTTACGGCGAAATTTGAATTTTGCTGAAAAAACAAAAGAAGAAAGTGTCTAATAGCACAAAAAGAAAGAAGCATTTCTGTGCGGAATGACAATGACCAGAAAATTTCATCGAAAAAACAGGAAAATATGCTTGTGAAAGACTTGACAAGACGAGGATGAATGAATTATAATCCGTCCATAAAAAATGAATAAGCTGTGAACGTACCAAACATACCGCACGAGGGTGCGGCGTACGCGAAAAAGACCATGTGGTCTTTTCTCTGTTCCGAGCCGGAACAGAGAATTTAACTTTTTTGTCGTATTCGGCGCAAGCCGGGTATATAATTTTTGAAAGGAAGATATCAGCATGAAAAAAGTATTGTCTCTGATCCTCGCACTGGCAATGGTTTTCGCTCTGGTCGCCTGCGGCGAGAAGCAGCCTGCCTCCGACGGTGACGCCTCCGGCGACGGCGATAAGCCCGCCCGCGGCAACGTCATTATGACCTTCGGCACCGCCGACACCGGCGGCTCCATGTACCCCGCCGGCGCGGCCGTCTCCCAGGTTTGGACGAACAACGTCCAGGGTGTGAAGTGCAACACCCAGACCTCCACCGGCTCCTTCCAGAACTGCCAGGACGTCTCCACCGGTGAGGTCGACGTCGCGGTCGCCACCTCCGACGTCGTTCTCAACGCCTACAACGGCACCGGCAAGTTCGCCGACATCGGCAAGCTGGACAACCTGCGCGTCATCGGCGCGGTCTACACCTCCGTGCTCAGCGGCGTGGCGCTCAAGAGCTCCGGCTTGACCTACATCCATGACCTGCTCGGCAAGCGCGTTGCCGTCGGTCCCGCGGCCTCCGCGACCGAGAACGCCACCCTCGCCGCCTTCGCAGCGATGGACATCACCAAGGACAACACCAGCCTTGAGAACCTCGGTCTCGGCGACGGCGCCGACTCCGTCGGCGACGGCATCCTCGACGCGGCCTTCGGCTTCGCCGGCCTGCCCATCGGCGGTCAGCTGAACCTCGCTGCCACCAAGGAGATCCAGGTCCTCGACATGACCCAGGAGGAGATCGACAAGGTCCTCGCGGGCAACGCTGCCTACATCCAGACCAAGATCCCCGCCGGCACCTACACCGGTCAGGACAATGATGCCAACACCTTCGGCGTCAAGTGCCTCATCATCGTCACCGCCGATATGGACGCGGATCTCGTCTACGATCTGTGCAAGGCCATGAACGAGCACACTGAGGAGATGGCTGCCGGTAACGCCCTGCTCAAGGACATGACCGATCCCAGCTTCCTCTGCACCCAGATGCCCATTCCTCTGCACGACGGCGCCCAGAAGTACTACAGCGAGCAGGGCCTCATCTAATCGAGGAATTCTGAAAACTTGATCAAAAGGACGATCTGACCGTCCCTGCGAAAAGCATTTTTTGGCCGGAGTTGGGACATCCCAACTCCGGCTCCCCCTTTTCATTAAGGTTTCGTTAAGACCCCCCACTTAACAGAAAGGATGCGTTTATGTCCGATAAGAAAGAAATCAAAGAGATTGACGTCGCCTCGCTCGACAGCGAACTGGCAGCAGCGAGAACTCTCGAAGAGGGTAAGGGCGACAAGTTCATTATGATGGCCTCCGTCGTCGCCTTCCAGATGACCTCCTTCCATATTTACACCGGCTTTTTCGGCCTGTTCGACTACTCCGTGCAGCGCGGCGTGCATCTGGGCTTCGCCCTCACGCTGATCCTGCTTACCCAGCCCCTTTACAAGCACGTTTTCAAGGATAAATTCGCCGGCAGCAAGGCCTTCCGCGCCGCCTGCCGCACGTTTGATATGATCCTCGTCGTCCTCACATGGGTTTCCGTCTGGATGGCGCAGGACGAGGTACATCACCTCACCGAGCGCCTGAGCAAGACGACCTGGATGGCGACCTTCGCGGGCGCCTGCCTCGTCATCATCGTCCTCGAGTGCGCCCGCCGCACCCTCGGCTACATCATGCCGGTCCTCGCGCTCATCTTCATCGCCTATGCGCTCGCCGGTCCGAATCTGCCCATGGCCATCGCGCACCGCGGCTATTCCCTCGAGCGTATCTGCAAGTTCCTCGCTACCGACCTGGACGGTCTGTTCGGCACGACCATGAGTGTTTCCGCCACGGTCATCTTCATGTTCGTTATGTTCGGCGCGTTCCTTGAGGCCTCGGGCTGCTCCGACTTCATCAACGACATCGCCATTTCCCTCACCGGTAAGATCAAGTCCGGCCCCGCGCTCAGCGCGGTCGTCGCCTCCGGCCTGATGGGCTCCATCAATGGCTCCGCCGTCGCCAACGTCGTCGGCACCGGCACGTTCACCATTCCTCTGATGAAGTCCCGCGGCTACAAGCCCCAGTTCGCCGGCGGCGTTGAGGCCGTTGCCTCCACCGGCGGTCAGATCCTGCCCCCTGTCATGGGCTCCGGCGCGTTCCTGATGGTCGCGTTCACCGAGCAGAAGTACATCGCCATCGTCATCGCGGCGGTCATTCCCGCGCTGCTCTATTACTGGGGCTGCGCCGTCGCCGTTATGTCCCAGACGGAGATCGCGCACGTCACGCTCATGGACCCCAAGGATATTCCCAAGAGCCGCGAGGTCATGAAGGACGGCTGGATCTATCTGCTCATCATCGCGGTCCTGCTCTACTGCCTGCTCGTCGCGCAGTATTCTCCGCTCTACTCCGCCCTGTGGGCGACCTGCGCGGTGCCCGTGGTCATGCTCTTCGATAAGAAGAAGCGCTTCACCATCAAGACCATCCCCAGCGCCATGGTCAAGTCCGGCTTCAGCGCCATGTCCATCGTCATCGGCTGCGCCTGCGCCGGTATCGTCGTCGGCATGGTCTCCATCACCGGCATCGGCGTTATCTTCGGCGATATGATGATCCAGGCGGCGCACAGCCTGCTGTTCCCGTCCCTGCTCTTCACCGCCATCACCTGCATCGTCCTCGGTATGGGCCTGCCCACCACCGCGGCCTATGTTATCGCGGCGTCCATCCTCGCTCCCTCCCTCATCAAGCTCGGCCTTGCCCCGCTGACGGCGCACCTGTTCGTGTTCTACTTCGCGTGCCTGTCCGCCATCACCCCGCCGGTCGCCCTCGCGGCCTATGCCGGCGCTGGCATCGCCAAGACCAACCCGATGACCACGGCGGTCGAGGCCTGCAAGCTCGGCTTCGCCGGCTTCATGGTGCCCTTCGCGTTCTGCTACAACCCGGCAATGATGATGCAGGGCAGCGTCGGCGAGATCATCTCCGTCGCCATCAGCGCGATCATCGGTGTTGCCATCATGTCCGCCGGCTTCCAGGGCTGGCTGCTGTGGAAGCTCAACTGGCTTGAACGCATCGTGTTCATCGCCGGCGGCCTGCTGATGTTCATCCCCGGCACGCTGACGGATATCGCCGGTCTTGTGATCGCGGTCGCTCTGCTTCTCGTCAACGTGAAGAAGTGGGAGAAGGGCCCCAAGTTCATCATGGACAAGCACAAGGCCAAGCAGGAGCAGAAGTAAGCTCCGCTGAACCGGATACGGAATATGAGGGTCCTGAAAAGGGACCCTCATATTTTTTCATTGACCGCGCCCCCGGCGCGCGGTATACTGTAGCGTAAGAATCCAAGCGAGGAGAGAAGAATCATGGAAGCTCAGGAGATCCGTTACCGCGTCAATAAAAAGGTGTTTCGGCAGGCGTCGCTCTACGCCATGTTCCTGCGAAACCGCAATACCTTCCGCGTGGGCATCGCTGTCGTGCTGGCGGTGGCGTTTTACACCGTGCTTGCCGTGCAGGGCACCTTTCCCCTGAGCTACCTGCCGATCTACATCGCGGCGGCCTATCTTGTCTGGATGCTTTTGCTGCTCGGACGCGAGGAGCAGCGCGTGCTGCGCTACCTCAAAAGCGACGAGTCGCTGCTGGGGACGGAGTACGTTCTGCGCTTTGACGCGGGCAAGCTTTCGGTCGAGGTCCCCGAGAAGAAGCTCCGCAACACGGTCGCGCTCGCGAAGCTCGCCTCAGCCATCGAAATTTCGAGCGTGTTCATGCTCTGCCTTACGGCCGATCAGCTCTACCTTGTGCCGACCGCAGCCATGACGGACGAGCAGCGCACGGCGCTGCGCGGCCTTCTGAGCAGCCGCCTCGGCGAGCGCTTTTATTCCAGTATTCTGGCGCGCGAGAAAAAGAAATGAACAAGGCCCGCCTCCGACATCGCTTCGGAGGCGGGCTTTGCCGTGCTATACCGGACGGCCGTGCTCCACGCGGCAGTCGCACTCGCTGCGCCACGACTGCGATTGCAGGAAACGGCGCGCGGCATCGACGAAGGCGCGGGCGGCGGGCAGAAGGTGGCGCTTTTTCTTGTAGACCACGCTCAGCGGGTGGACAAGGTCGGGGGAGTCGAGGTCGAAGAAGAGCAGCTCGCCGCGGTTCGGCGCGTTGTGGACGGCGGTCTCATTGACGAAGCAGAAGCCGTAGTTTTCCGCCGTCAGATTCAGCGCTGTGGTGGCGTTGGTGGTGTAGAGCGCGTTTTCGACGGTGATATGCTTCCGTTCGAGAAAGTTGTTGACGCGCATGGCGAGCAGGATCTCGGGGTAGAGCAGGACAAAACGCTCGTGCTCGAGAACGGAGAGCTCCGGCTCCCGTCCCGCGCGGCAGGCCTCCGCAAGCGCCTGCGCGGCGCGGTTGCCGCGGTTGCCGACCAGGAGGATCTTTTCGTAGAGAATGGTCTCGGTGGTCAGGTAGTCGGGCGTATTGAGATTGGTGTTCATGATGGCAAAATCCACCGTGTTGTCCGCCACCAGACGGAACATCTCGCTCGTCGGGCGCTCAAGCAGCTCAAGATGGGCCTCGGGGTGCTCCTGCGAAAAGGCGGGCAGGATGCTCGGCAGGAGCGTGCTGGCGCGCCAGTTGCTCATGGCGACGCGGAGCGTCTGGCGGCGGCTGGCATTCAGGCGCGTGAAATCCTGCAAAAGCTGCTCGTAGAGCTGCGAGCTGTCCTCGAGATAGTTGGCGTAGACCTTGCCGGCGGCGGTCAGTGCCAGCGGCGACTTGGTGCGGTCGAGCAGGCGGACGCCGAATTCCTTTTCCAGATGGATGACGTATTGGCTCAAGTAGGGCTGCGAGATGTGCAGCCGCTCTGCGGCCTTGGAAATGCTTTTCTCGGACGCAATGGCAAGAAAATATTCCGGATTCCGGTCCTGTACCATCCAGATCACCTCGTTTTCCTCTTTGATTATAGCAAAAAATACGGCGCCGTCAAGCACGGTATAGTAAAAATGCTATATGGGTAGTCACATTTAAGTCTTTGACCTTTTCGCGGCGATGCACTATGATAGAGTCAAACAGGGAAATCAAAAAACCATCGGAAAAGAGGGAGATTATGCCAAGGTTTGAAGCATCTGCGCTGCGGGGCTACTGCGTGTCGGTCCTGACGGCCTCCGGTGTGGAGAGGAGCTGCGCGGAAGCGGTGGCTGACGCGCTGATCGACGCGGAGCTGACAGGCGTGTCCACCCACGGTGTGAGCCGTCTGGCCGTTTATATGCAGCGCATGGACGCGGGCGTGATGTCGCGTGAAAACAACATCCGCATCGTGCGGGAATCGACCTCCACGCTGGTCGTGGACGCCGGCAACTCGCTGGGCGCGGCGGCGGCAAAATTTGCGATGGAGCGGTGCATCGCCAAGGCAAAAGAGACGGGCTGCTGCTTTGCAAGCGTGCACAGCTCCAACCACTTCGGCACCGCCGCCTATTATACAAGGCTTGCTGCCGCGCAGGATATGATCGGATTTGCCTGCACCAATCTCAAGGGCAAGATCGCGCCCTTCGGCAGCGCTGAGCCCTACATGGGCACAAATCCCATCTCCGTGGCGGCTCCGTCCGACGACCTTCCGGTCGTGCTGGATATGGCGCCGAGCGTTGTGGCGCTGGGCAAGCTCATTCTGGCGCAGAAGCTGGAAAAGTCTATTCCCGAGGGCTGGGCGCTGGATAAGGACGGCAGACCCACCACGGACCCCGCGGCCGGTCGTGCCGGCTCGCTCGTGCCGATCGGCGGCGCGAAAGGCAGCGGCCTCGCCATCATGGTCGATGTGCTTTGCGGCATTCTCAGCGGCGGCCCCTACGGTCCGCATCTGCATGACCTCTATGTGATGGACGAGCCGCAGGGCGTCAGCCATTTTCTCGGCGCCATCGACATTGCGCATTTCATCGAACCGGCAGCGTTCAAGTCGGCTCTTTCCGCCATGTCACGGGAGATCAAGGCGCTGAAAAAGGCCGATGGTGTGGAGGAAATTTTCCTGCCCGGCGAACGCTCCGGCCGCAAGGCGGAAGAAAATGCTGCAAACGGTATTGAGGTGCCGCAGCCGGTCTACGAAGAGCTGCTGGAGCTCGGCAAGCCCTACGGTCTGAGCCTGTAAAGGAGGAAGCATCATGGCAAAAATTCTCATCACCGAATCGGTCCACCCCATCGGACCCGAGCTGCTGACCGCGGCGGGGCACACCGTCGTCTACGCCGACCGCGACATGGACATCATCCGCCGCGAGATCGTGGACGCGGACGCCGTGCTCGTGCGCATCATCGAGCTGCCCGGCTCGCTGCTCGCGACGGCGAAGAACCTCAAGATCGTCTCCAAGCACGGCGTGGGCTACGATAATATCGACCTCGACTACTGCAAGAGCCACGGCATCGCCGTGACCATCACCCCGAACGCGAACAGCCTTTCCGTCGCCGAGCACGCCTTCACGCTGATGCTCACGCTGGCGAAGAATATCATTCCCGTTTCCAACGAGTACCGCACGGTCGGCTTTGCTGCGAAGAACCACGCCCCCGGCATTGAAATGACCGGCAAGACGCTGGGACTGATCGGCATGGGCCGCATCGGAAAGCATATCCTGCATATGTGCAGGGACGGTCTGGATATGCATGTCATCGTCTACGACCCCTACATCAGCGAGGTCCCCGAGGGCGTCGAGAAGGTGGACGACCTTTCCGAGCTGCTGCGCCGCGCCGACGTCGTGACGCTCCATTGTCTGCTCACCGACGAAACGCGCAAGCTCATCGACCGCGAGCGCCTCGCGCTGATGAAGCCCACCGCCCTGCTCATCAACTGCGCCCGCGGCCCCATCGTGGACGAAGCCGCGCTCATCGAGGCGCCGGTCTCGACGTCACCGACCCCGAGCCGGTCGCGCCGGACAGCCCGCTCTTTAAGCTGCCGAACGTCATTGTCACGCCGCACTACGCGCCCACAACGGTCGAATCCGCCACGCGCGTTTCCAAGATCGCAGCCGAAAACATTAACGCGGTGCTTGCCGGTCAAGAGCCGGTGGGCCGCATCGTCTGAACAAGATTAAGAGGAGGAAAGCAACCATGAGACTCGCAACGATCAAGCTGCACGGCGCGGAGGTCGCCGGCATCGTCACCGGGAAGGGCATCCTGCCCGTCGCCGCGCTCAACGCCTACAAGGGTACGGGCTGGAAGGAGGACATGATGAGCCTCATTCAGGCGGGTCATATCCCCGGCCTGACGAAGTGGTACAACGAGGGCGGCAAGGAGGAGCTTGAGACCATCCCCGGCGTCGTGCCGGCGGAGGAGGTCGTCTACGCCCCGCTCTACCGCAATCCCAAGCGCATCTTCGGCATCGGCCTCAATTACGCCGACCACGCCAAGGACATCGGCAACGCCGCGCCCACGGGCTTCCCCGGCAGCTTCTTCAAGATGGCGGATACGCTCATTGGCCCGAATGACGACATCCTGCTGCCCAAGCTCAAGGAGGCACAGAAGACCACCGCGGAGGCGGAACTCGGCATCATCATGGGCCGCGACTGCCGTGACGTTCCCGAGGAGGAGTGGGAGAGCGCCATCGTCGGCTACACCACGATCCTCGACATGACCGAGGAATCCATCCTCAAGGGCAACGACTTCGTGCCCGGCAATCCCCGCTATCTGACCATCGTCAAGAACTTCCCGACGTTCTTCTCCTTCGGCCCCCAGCTCGTCACGCCCGACGAGGTGCCCGACGTGCTCAAGTTAGAGGTCCAGAGCGTCCATAACGGCGAGATCCACGCGAAGAACACCGTCGATCACATGACGCACGTTCCGTCCCGCCTCGTTTCCCTGCACTCGAGCATCCAGGGCTGGTACGCCGGCGACGTGCTCTCCACCGGCACCCCGCGCGCGTTCCACATTCAGGACGGCGACATCGCCGAGTGCCGCATCGTCGGCCCCGACGGCTTTGAGATGGAGCCGCTGAAGAACCCCGTTGTGGATCTCAAGCTGCACTGAGAAAGATCAAAAATTTTAAGATATCAGGAGGAAATTATCATGGATCTGGGTTTGAAGGATAAGGTCGTCGTTTGTATGTCCAGCGCGTCCGGCTTCGGCAAGGGCATCGCGACAGAGTTCGCCCACGAGGGCGCGAAGGTAGTCGTCTGCACCAGCGAGGCGTTCAAGGCGGAGCTCAATCAGGCGGTCGTCGACATCGAGAAGGAGACCGGCAACCGTCCCTACCCCTATATGTACGACGTGCTCAACAATGAGAGCATCGCCGCGATGATCAACAAGGTCGCAGAGGACCTCGGCGGCATCTACGGCCTTGTCAATCATTGCCCCGGCCCGAAGGCCGGCACCTTCGAGGCGCTGACCGAGGCCGACTGGGCGGACGGCTATCAGAAATGCCTGTACAGCTACACCACCGCCATCCGCGCGGCGCTGCCCTACATGAAGCAGGGCGGCGGCGGACGCATCGTCAACTCCACGTCTTCTTCCATCAAGCAGGAGCTGGATAACCTCATTCTCTCCAACACGTTCCGCATGGGCGTGGTCGGCATGAGCAAGACGATGGCGCGCGAGTTCGGTCCGTACAACATCATGGTCAACACCATGGGTCCCGGCCGCATCTACACCGACCGCATCAAGTACCTCAA
>OMDR01001298.1_pt1 | contig 12568 bp, 7 predicted proteins | sample 1645251 | NCBI WGS metagenome assembly OMDR01 (sample SAMEA103958142, study PRJEB25191) | human gut metagenome | biome: human-associated habitat [ENVO:00009003]; feature: intestine environment [ENVO:2100002]; material: feces | place: Germany | collected 2013/2015 | reverse complement strand
AAGCTGGGCATAATCGCTGGCATACAGATTGCGATAGAGTGCGTTTGTGTCAATCGGCTGCTCCATCAGGTAGGAGGCCAGGCGAAACGTGCGGGCATTCGTCGCGTCATAGCGGAAGCGCCCGGAATCCGTCACCATGCCGGTGAACAGCGCCGTCGCCGCCTGCGGATTCAGTGACCAGCCGCATTCCTGCGCCATCTGCGCAACCAGACCGCAGCAGCTCTCGAACGTGTCGTCCGTTGCTTCAATGTCTGCAATTTTCTCCACGAAGATGTGGTGGTCGATGTGGGCGGTCTGCGCGGCAAGTGTGTAACGGGTATCGCTGATGAGCGACTTGGCGGATGTATCCAGCACGATGGCGAGCGCGCCCTGATAAGCACTGTCGGGAATCTCGTCCATGATAGAATCTTCCATAAAGCCGTAGCGCCCAGCACCGTCACCCACCATGTGCACCGTTTTGTCCGGATAATTCGCCAGAATCAGGTGCTTAAGGCCAATCTGACTGCCCAGCGCATCACCGTCCGGGTTGGTGTGGCGGTGCAGGATGATGGTCTGGTGCGCGGCGATAGCGTCTCGAATCAGTTCAAACATGTGCAGGAGCCTCTCTTCCGTCAAAATAGCCCTTATAGACGACCTTGTATGGGCTGTTCGGGAACAAATAATGGTGCAAATCAATAAAGTAGTCGTCTGTCATGCTGGCAATGTAGTCCACCACAATCTGATTTGGGTCACAGTCCGCATAGGGCTTGACGCGCGGATAGTATGAGCGGGTCACATAGGCGATATGATGCGTGAAAATGGGCGACGTGGTGTGGTTTTCGCGCAAATCATCCAGCAGCTGCCCGTACATCTCCTGCATCATGGGACGCACGGTGTCGGATAGGTGCGCGGCCTTGGCAGCTCCGTTGTAAATCAGCTTGTAATTCTCCGCTTTGGACGCCCGCAGCGCCTCGAAATGCACCGTATCCAGTTTGATGTAGGGCTTCCCGTAGCTGTTTTCGATGATGTTGACGACCAGATTGTTGATGATTTCTGCATTCAGCGAGCCAATCTCGTGCTCCGCATAGGCATCCTCCGCCGTCATCTTGACGCGTGCGGCATCCTGCCGATCCTTGCCCAGATACGCGATAATGTCCGCTACGCGCACGACATTTCCTTCCAGCGTGGAGGGCTGAATGCGGTTCGCATAGCCATCCTCCGTGTAGGCGCGTTCCATCATCCGGTCAAATTCCGTGAAGCTGTCCACCGGCACGGGGCGGTATTCCTCCAGCTCAATTTCGCCGTTGTGTCCGGCAATGCCCACCAGCGTCTGCAAGCTGATGTTGAAGGGGTAAATGCCGTCCAGTACGCGGACAGAGTGGATGTTGTGGCTGAAATGCCGCCCGGTGTGCTGCATGGAAATCTCGTTCAGGAACACTTCGCCCGAATGCGCAAACGGCGGATGCCCGATGTCATGCCCCAAGGCAATCGCCTCAATCAGGTCGAGATTGAGGTTCAGGGCGCTGCCGATGGTGCGCGCAATGCGGGATACCAACTGCACATGCAAACTGCGGCGCGTTACGTCATCGTTGCGGATGAGCGAAAACACCTGCGTCTTGTCCGTGTAGCGGTTGAAATATGGACAGTGCATAATTTTATCCACATCATGCAGGAAAGCTGGTCGCCAGACGCTGCCCGCATCACGCGGCGAGGATGCGCGGCGGATGACGCTTGTATTTGGGCAGAAAACCTTGGGGCTTGTGCCGTGCTGCCGGTCGCTTTCAATCCGGCGCGTCATTTCTTCAGATAATGATTCAAAACGGGGCATTCAATCGCCTCTTTTCATTGCGCTTCTGTTCCATCCAGTGCGCTGAGCGCGGCTTCATCCGCCACCAGCGTGAAATCAGGATGCAGCTGGAGAATCGAAGCCGGAACGCGCGGGGTCACAGGTCCGAAAAACGCCTGTTTGAGGATGTTTGCCTTGCTTTCGCCGGACACGACCATCACAATCCGCCGCGCCTGCATGATGCCGCAGATGCCCATCGTGTAGGCGAAATGCGGCACATCCGCTTCCGATGCGAAAAAACGCTTGTTCGCTTGAATGGTGGCATCCGTCAGCGCAACGCGGTGTGTGTCCTTTTGGAACACGTCCTCTGGCTCATTAAAGCCGATGTGCCCATTTGGCCCAAGCCCCAGCAGCTGAAGATCAATGCCGCCCAGCTGGCGGATAGTCGCGTCGTAATGGCGGCACTCCGCGTCGCCGTCTTCTGCCATGCCATTCGGAATGTGCGTGTTCCTCAGGTCAATCTGGATATGGTCGAAGAAATTCTCCCGCATGAAATGCGCATAGCTCTGCGGATGGCCGGCGGGCAGCCCGACATATTCATCCAGATTTACCGTCGATACCTGCCGGAAATCAACGTCGCCTTTATGCTCCCACGCGATGAGCTGCTGATATGTGCCAATCGGGCTGGAGCCGGTTGCCAGTCCAAGAACGGAATCGGGTTTCAAAATCACCTGCGCCGAAAGAATGTTCGCCGCTTGTCGGCTGAGATGCTGGTAATCCCGTGCGCGAATGATCTTCATATCGCTGCCTGCCTTTCTGCAAATGGGGACAAATCCCCTCTATACAGTATAGCATAAATTGCAGCGTGTTTCAACTATTGCGCGGAATGGAAGCGGCGAATGTCCAAAATCATATGGACAAATCGGTAGCAATTTGGTATAATCATAACAGGACAATCCACTGCGGAAGAAATTCCATATATGAAGGAGGAGCACTCTATGATTTACTATGTCAATCAAGCCATGCTGCATGATGGTGACGGCAGCCTCGGGACTCCCTTCCGTCGCATCAGCGAAGCCGCCAAGATTGCCAAGCCCGGTGACGAAGTGCTGGTGTTTCCCGGTGTGTACCGCGAATATGTCAATCCGGAACGCGGCGGTACGGAAGATGCGCCCATTCTCTATCGCTCCATCGAGCCGCTGGGCGCGGTGATTTGCGGCGCAGAGCGCATCAAGGGGTGGACGCCCTATCAGGGCACGGTGTGGACGGTGCGCGTGAAGAACAGCACATTCGGTGCGTATAATCCGTACACGACGGAGGTTTTCGGCGACTGGTACTTTGCGCCGACGGTGCGCCACACGGGTGCGGTGTATTTGAACGACCAGATGCTCTACGAGGCGGAATCGCTGGAGGAGTGCATTGCGGGCGAAATCTACAAGCCGTCGTGGGATCCGCAGGGATCTACCTTCAAGTGGTTCAGCGAGCAGGACGGCGACGAAACCGTGCTGTATGCCAATTTCCACACGCAAGACCCCAACCGCGAGAAGGTGGAAATTAACGTCCGCCGCCGCTGCTTCTTCCCAGAGAAAACGGGCTGCGGGTACATCACGGTGCATGGCTTCAAAATCGAGAAGGCCGCAACGACATGGGCGCCGCCAGCTGCGTTTCAGGATGGCATGATTGGCCCGCACTGGTCGAAGGGCTGGATTATTGAGGACTGCGAAATTACGAACAGCAAGTGCTGCGGCATTTCGCTGGGCAAATACTACGACCCGGAAAACGACCACTACTTCACGAAGAAGCACCTCAAAAGTCCGACGCAGATGGAGCGCGACGCGGTTTGCCGCGGGCAGTATCACGGTTGGCTGAAGGAAAACATCGGCAGCCACATCATCCGCCGCTGCAACATCCACAACTGCGAGCAGACGGGCATCGTCGGGCGTATGGGCGCGGTCTATTCCGTGATTGAGAACAACCACATCCACCACATCAACAACATGCAGGAGCTTGGCGGCGCGGAAATCTCCGGCATCAAGCTGCACGCGGCGATTGATGTGGTGATTCGCCGCAACCACATCCACGACTGCACCATGGGCGTCTGGTGCGACTGGGAGGCGCAGGGCACGCGCATCACGCAGAATCTGCTGCACCACAACGAGCGCCCTGCGTACTGTACATGGGCAGTCGGCGGTATGGAAAGTCAGGACATTTTTGTGGAGGTCGGACACGGCCCGACGCTGATTGACAACAACATCATGATGTCAAAAGTGTCCCTGCGATTCGCGACGCAGGGCGTGGCGCTGGTGCATAACCTCATGCTGGGCACGTTCACCTGCGTCGGCGGCGGCACGAGCTGGCGCTATACGCCTTACCATATCCGCCATCGCACGGAGGTCGCGGGCTTCATGACCATCCTCCATGGCGACGACCGCTTCTACAACAACATCTTCGTGCAGGCGCACCCGGTGGATGCTCCGGCAAAGCAGGGTGATCCGGGCGAAAACGAGCGCGTCGTGGGCACTTGGTGCTTCGACGACTACCCGACCGAGCAGGAGTGGCTGGATCAGTTCGACCTGGACGTGGCGCGCCCGGACATGGGCAAGCTGGAAAAGTACCACTTCGGGCATCTGCCGGTCTGGGCAGACGGCAACGCCTATTTTGCGGGCGCGAAACCGTGGAAGAAGGAAAAGGACTGCTGCGTCAAGTCCGAAAAGCCATATTTCATGCTGGTAGAACGTGAAGGACAGATTTTCCTTGATACCGACGTGGCGGAGCTGATCGGCGCGTTCCGCGGCGGATTGGTGGACAGCGACACGCTGGGGCGCGCGTTTGAGCCGGATCAGCGCTTTGAAGCGGCGGATGGCTCGACCATCGTGTTTGACAGTGACTTCTACGGCAATCACCGCGGGGCGCGGGTGCTTCCCGGCCCGTTCGCGACGCTGGATGCGTCGATGCAGCCGCTGTTCTAATCAAAATAAGAAGAAGGTGTGGAGGTTGTCAAGCTGCCTCCACACCCTTTTCTATACTGATTTTACGCTGCAATCAGCCGCAGAGTCAGCGGCGTAGGCGTTGTATGGCTTGAGTTCCACGGTTCTGCCGCCCAGATTCTCGTAAATGCGGTGCGAAATGGAGAGCACGGTGCGTCCCTCGGAGGCGCGGCGGAGCGCTTCCAGTACGCGCGCTTCGGTTTCGGCATCGAGGTTTGCAGTGATTTCGTCCAGCAGCAGCACCGCTGGGTTTGCCGCTGCCGCGCGGGCAATGGACAGCAGCTGCCACTCCCCCTGCGAAAAAATGCCGTCTGTGCAGATGGTATTGTACCCGTCCGGAAGCGCGCGGATGGCGTCATCCATTCCCGCCAGTTTCGCGGCATTCTGTGCCATTTCCTCGGTGATGGTCGGGTCGGAAAGCGTAATCTGGTCAAGCACCGTCCCCGGCACGCGGGAGAAGCGCTGCTCCACGCAGCCGATGCACGCGCGGCGCTCATGGTCGGGAATCGCCGAAACGTTCACGCCGCCGATGGTAATATCCCCCTCTTCCGGCTGATAAAGCCCAAGCAGCAGCCGGAACACCGTGCTTTTGCCCGCGCCTGTTCTGCCAACCAGCGTGACCTGTTCCCCTTCCTTCACGCTCATGGAGAAGTCGGACAGCACCGGCTTTTCGCCATAGCCGAACGTCACATGGGACAGCACAACGTCGCCGCGCGCGGTATTCTTTCGCTCCTGGGAAATGGCGCGTTCCGGCTGATTAAGGAACGCGTCGATGCGCTTGACACCCGCCATAGCGGACTGAATCGTCTGAATCTCCATGCCGAGGCTTTCAATCGGCGAAAAAATGCGGGAAATGTAGTTGATGATGGCGACCGACGTACCGACCGACATGCCGAACAGTGACAGCACATCCGCATTGCCCGAAGCGGAGAGCAGCATCACGATGCCCACGACGGCGGCGTTAAGCAGAAACACGACGGGCGAGTAAATCGCGTCGTAGAAATTCGTCTTTTCCATTGCGGCATAGCTTTCGCCGATGCGCTGGTCATAGCGCTGCTCCATGTAGCTTTCCAGCCCCAAGGCGTGAATGGTGCGGATGTTGTGCAGCGTTTCCGGTACCTGCCCGGACACGGCGGCGACGGCGCGACGGTTCTCCAGCTGCGCGGCGAGCATCCGCTTCTGCACAAAACGGGTGAAAATGGCGAACAGCGGCAAAATCACCAGCAGCACCAGCGCAAGCCCCATGTTCTCCACGGCAATCACTGCCAGAATCGAGATGATGCGGCAGGCATCCGCTACCATGCTGATGATGCCGGAGGTGAACAGCGCCTCGACAGCATCCACATCACCCGAAAAGCGCGCGGCAACCTCGCCGGGATTTTGCCCGACGAGCGTGCTGGCGGGCAGCGTGATGAGCTTCTGCGACATTTCGGAGCGCAGGGCGTGCGTCATCTTCTGCCCGAACAGCACCAGCAGCGTTTCCTGCGCCGAGGAGAGCGTTCCCTCCAACACGAGGCTGCAGAAATAGAGCAGCACGGCGGTGAACAGCAGCGGCATACCACCCGTCAGCCGGTCAATCATGTTCTTGAGCAGCAGCGGCGGAATCAGCGACGCGACAACCGATGCCGCAACGCACAACAGCGTACTGATCGTCAATATCTGATGCGACTGCACCGCTGCCTTGAGCGCGGAAATCACGCCCGCTTTTTTCTGATTACGCATGTGCTTCACCCCCAACTTGGCTCTCGTAAAGCCAGCGGTATGTCGGAACGGATGCCATCAGTTCGTCATGCGTGCCGACCGTCGTCTTGCCGTCCATGAAAATCACCTGCTGCATTTGCGGGAAGTGGTACAGTCGATGCGAAATCAGGAAAACGACCTTATCCTTGGCGTATGCCTGCAAATTTGCGAACACAGCGTCCTCCGTCTTGCGGTCAAGCGCGGAAAACGGGTCGTCCAGAATCATCAGCGGACGCGGATGGGCAAGCGTTCTCGCCAGCGCCAGCCGCTGCGCCTGACCGCCGGAAAGCCGTGCACCGCTGCTGCCGACGACCGTGTCTGCGCCATTTTCCATCGCCAGCACTTCGTCCGTCAGGACAACGGCGTTCAGCTGCGGCAGAACGTCCTGCCTGCTGCCGAAAAGCACGTTGTTTTGAATCGTGTCCATGCTCAGTTCCGGATCATGTCCCAAATAGCCGACCATACCGGAGATTTCCCGCGGCGAGAAGCTCGAAAGTTCCTTGCCGCCGAAGCGAACCGAGCCGCCATAGGGCATTTCGCAGAGAAATACGCGCCCGAAGGTGGATTTGCCGCACGCGACAGGGCCAGTCACGCCGATGATGTCGCCGGGATGCGCTGTCAGCGAAAGGCCGGAGAAAATCGGCGCGTCTCCGTAGGTGAAGGACAGATTGTCGAGCGTCACGTCGGCAGACTGCGGGATGCGGAGGTTGTCCAGCACTTCCGGCGACTTCATCAGCGGCTTGATGCGCTTCCACGACACTTCCGCTTTCTGCACGGAGTTGAACAGTTTTGCCACCTTGGAGGACTTCACCGTCAGCTTCGTGAAGCAGGACAGGAAGGTGGTGAAGGCGCCGATGTCCCATGCGCGCCAGCCTGTGCCGAGTACGTTCTTCGCGCCGAACCACAGGATGAACAGCACCCCGGCTCCTGATGCCGCCAGATACAGCGGCGGCAGAGCGGACTGCCACACGTTGGAACGCACAGCAGCCTTTTCGTAATTCTTCAGCGCACCCTCGTAGCGTTCCGTGCGTGCTTCCTCGCAGCCGTAGATTCGGTAGGTGACGGCGTTTTCCGCGCGGTCGAGCGTCGCACTGCTGAGCGCGCTCGCCGCTTTCTTGTACGCCGCTCCTGCGCGCTGAACGGGCTTCTTCATCTTTGCTGCGCAGAAGTACGAAATGGGCGTGAACAGCAAACTCAGCAGCGCCAGATGCCAGTCGTAAATCAGCAGCATGACTGCGTAGCTGACCATCACCACGCCGGTGTCAAACACTTCGGTGGTGAATTTGCGCATTCCTTCCACGCAGTCGTCCACGTCGGAAATGGCTTTCGTCATCAGCTCACCAGCACCTTCTTTTTCCAGCGACGTGCGGCTTTCGCGTACCAGATTGGCGTACAGAATGCCCTTCATACGTCGGTTGATGTTGTTGGCGAAGCGCCGAACGTAGAATCGCTTGATGAAACGCGCGCCCTGAACCGCCAGTGTGACGGTCAGATACGCCAGCACCAGCGGCGCCATCGCGCCCGCGGTTTGATAGCCGCCCAGAATGTCGGTCAGGCATTGGGCAAGCCGCCCCTCAAACCACGGCGTCGCCAGCAGACCCACGTTGTAGAACAACCCGGACAGCGTGACGAAGGTCAGCGGCAGCCATTCGGCACGGAAATAGGAGCTGACTTTGTTCGGGCAGAAATTCTGCTTGTCTTGCATCGTCTTTATTTCCTCTGCGCCTGAATAAAATGCGGGAATCCCGCGCGGCTTTCGGTTTTGGATGCTGCGTACAGCTTGTTCAGCAGCACTGCGAAGGTTTTGGATTCATCGTCCGTCAGCACAGAAGTCAGGTACTCGTAGAAGGATGCTTCGATCTCTGCTTTGGAGGCCTTCATGGCTTCCGCCTTTTCCGTGGGATACAGCAGCTGACTGCGGCGGTCGTTCGGAGCCTGACGCACCAGAAAGCCTTTCGCTTCCAGATTTTTTGTCCGCCGCGCGATGGCTGCCTTGTCTGCGTGCAGCAGTTCCGCCAGCGCCGCCTGTGTGCAGCCGGGATGATGGCGCAGCGCGTGAATCAGATCAATTTCTGCCGTGCCGACACCCTCTTCGCGCAGGGACAGCAGGACGAGTTTCTCTGTTTCCCGCGCGATTTTTGTGATTTTCCGTTCGGTGATATCCATAGGTGCACCTCCGTGACGCTAATGGTTGTATGTGCATCGTTGTACATGCAACTATTATAATCAGGGACAGTGCAATGTCAAGGGCGTTTTTGCAAGATTGCCGCGAAATTTGAAACTCCCTGCCGGAACATCCTCGGCAGAGCGCATTGTTATTCTTATGAAATTCCCCTTGCCTATCATGTGCTGTCGGCACATTGAATCAGCCGCAATGCTGACGGTGTGTTTTCGTTGGAGCCGTACGCGGAAAGCACTGATGCTTGTCAAAAACGTGACGTTCTCCTGCCAATCCACCTATTTCCGAACATTCATCTAAATTGTTCGCAAAAAAGTCGGATTTTTTCTGAAAAAGGCTTGATTTTTGTGCCGAATTTGTGTACAATGGGTCATGTTTCCCGGAAAACGTTCGCTTTTTAGCGGATGGTTACACCGTTTTCACCCATCGAATGGAGGAGGACTTGACCATGAAAAAGTTTGCATCTCTGCTGCTTGCGCTGGTGATGTGCCTGTGCTGCCTGACGACTGCTGCACTGGCTGAACGCGCGCCCGTCGCGAAGGATGACCTGAAGATCGGCTTCATCTTCCTGCACGACGAAAACTCCACCTACGACCTGAACTTCATCACCGCGGCGAAGGCTGCCTGCGAGAAGCTGGGCATCGCCTACGAAACCAAGACCAACATCCCCGAAGGTCAGGAATGCTACGACGCAGCTGCTGAGTTGGCGGACGCAGGCTGCGACATCATTTTTGCGGACTCTTTCGGTCATGAATCCTACATGATTCAGGCTGCGCTGGAGTTCCCGGAAGTCGAGTTCTGCCATGCGACTGGCACGAAGGCGCACACCGAGAACCTGCCCAACTACCACAACGCTTTCGCGACCATCTATGAAGGCCGCTATCTGGCGGGCGTTGCGGCTGGCATGAAGCTGAACGAAATGATCGACGCCGGCACGATTACGGCGGATCAGGCGAAGATTGGCTATGTCGGCGCTTACCCCTACGCGGAAGTGAAGTCCGGCTACACCTCCTTCTTCCTGGGCGCGCGCTCTGTCTGCCCCTCCGCGACCATGGAAGTGACCTTCACCTACTCTTGGTATGACGAGGCAATGGAAAAGGAAGGCGCGCAGATGCTGATTCAGAAGGGCTGCGTCCTTATTTCCCAGCACGCTGACTCCATGGGCGCTCCGACTGCCTGCGAAGTGGCGGGTGTGCCGAACGTCTCCTACAACGGCTCCACGGTGGCGGCCTGCCCGAATACATTTATCGTTTCCTCCCGCATCAACTGGGAACCCTACTTCGAGTACATCCTGAACTGCATGATGAACGGCGAAGATATCGCGCTTGACTGGACTGGCACGATTGCGACCGGCTCTGTCGAGCTGTCTGCCATCAACGAGCAGGCCGCGGCGGCTGGCACGGCTGAGAAGCTGGAAGAAGTGAAGGCTGCGCTGGCGGCTGGCACCATCAAGGTGTTCGACACCACGACCTTCACCGTGAACGGCGAGGCGCTGACCTCCTATCTGGCGGACGTGGACGACATGGGCGACTTCGTGGGTGACACCGAAGTGGTCATCGACGGCGAATTCAAGGAATCCTTCTTCCGCGCCGCTCCCTACTTCGACCTGAACATCGACGGCATCACGCTGCCCGAAGGTATGTAATTCCATTTTCGACTGCCCCGATCTTTTGCATGGGGTCGGGGCGGTCGAATTTCTTGTTGACACTGCAAATGAAAGTGCAGGCAAACCCGCTGCATTCCCATTTGCAGTGTTTCCTATTCATTCGCGTCATTTACGATTTGCAATCATAAAGGAGTGAGCCGGTTGGAACAGAGAACCGCAGCCGTCAGCGTTCGCAATGTGACCAAGCGCTTTGGCCCTGTGCTGGCCAATGATAAGGTGTGACTGGATATTTACCGCGGCGAAATTCTTGCGCTGCTGGGCGAGAATGGAAGCGGCAAAACTACACTGATGAACATGCTCTCCGGAATTTACTACCCCGACGAGGGCGAAATCTACATCAACGGCAAGCCCGTGTCCATCTCCTCCCCGAAGGAGTCGTTCCATCTGGGCATCGGCATGATTCATCAGCACTTTAAGCTGGTGGATGTGTTCACGGCGGCGGAAAACATCATCCTCGGTCTGGATGAAAAGCTGGATATGAAGTCCGCCATCCGCAAAATTCGGAAAATCTGCGACCAGTATGGCTTTGATATCGACCCGAACCAGAAGATTTACGATATGTCCGTTTCGCAGAAGCAGACGATTGAAATTATCAAGGTGCTGTATCGCGGCGCGGATATCCTGATTCTGGATGAGCCAACCGCCGTGCTGACCCCGCAGGAGACGGACAAACTCTTCGCCATCCTGCGCAACATGCGCAACGCGGGCAAAGCGATTGTCATCATCACCCACAAGATGCACGAGGTGGAGTCTCTGTCCGACCGCGTGGCAGTGCTGCGCAAGGGGCAGTACGTCGGCGATGTGATGACCCGCGACACGAATGCCGAGGAACTGACGAACATGATGGTCGGGCATCCGGTAAAACTCAACATTGAGCGCACCGAGCCGGTCAATCCCCGCCCGCGCATCGAAGTCAAAGACTTGATTGTGCGCAACGAGGAAGGCACGACGAAGCTCGACCATGTCAGCTTTACCGCCAATTCGGGCGAAATTCTGGGCATCGCGGGCATCGCGGGTTCGGGTCAGAAAGAATTGCTGGAAGCGATTGCCGGGCTTCAGCCTGTCGATTCTGGCAGCATCAGCTACATCGAGGACGACGGCACGCATGTGGAACTGATTGGCAAAGACCCGCTGACCATCCAGAACATGGGCGTTTCGCTCTCCTTCGTGCCGGAGGATCGCCTGGGCATGGGCTTGGTCGGCAACATGGACTTATCCGACAACATGATGCTGCGCACGTTCCGCAAGGGGCACTCGTTCTTCACCGACCGCAAGAGCCCGCGCCGAATCGCGGAAAACGTGGTCAAGGAGCTGGAAGTCGCGACACCGAGCCTGAGTACGCCGATTCGCCGTCTGTCGGGCGGCAACGTGCAGAAAGTGCTGGTCGGGCGCGAAATCACCTCCGCACCGAAAGTGCTGCTGACGGCATACGCGGTGCGTGGGCTGGACATTCATTCCTCCTACACGATTTACAACCTGATTAATAACCAAAAGAAGCAGAACGTGGCGGTTGTCTACGTCGGTGAGGATTTGGATGTGCTGGTGGAGCTGTGCGACCGCATTCTGGTGCTGTGCGGCGGCAAAGTCAGCGGCATCGTGCCCGGCCGTGGCGCAGACAAGCGAGAAATCGGCATGATGATGACCCGCGTGGGAGGTAACGAGCATGAGTGAAGCCAAACGGGAGCCGCTCTTCCACATTTCCAAGCGAACGGATATTTCGTGGCAGAAGGCGCTGCTGATTCGCGTGATTGCCATTGCGCTGGCACTGGGCGCAAGCGCCATTATCTGCCTGCTGCTGACGGATGACGACCCGCTCGCCATTTACAGCACCATCATCAAAGGCACGTTCGGCACGCCGCGCAAGACGTGGGTGACTTTCCGCGACGTAGCGATGCTGCTGTGCATTTCCCTCGCCGTTACCCCCGCGTTTAAGATGCGCTTTTGGAACATCGGCGGCGAAGGTCAGACGCTGATGGGCTGCCTTGCCTCCGCCAGTTGCATGATTCTCCTGCGCGACGTGCTGCCAAACTGGGCGCTGATCCTCGTGATGCTGCTGACCAGTATGCTCGCTGGTGCGATTTGGGGCGGCATTCCGGCGCTCTTCAAGGCAAAGTGGAATACGAACGAGACGCTGTTCACGCTGATGATGAACTATGTCGCGACGCAGCTGGTCGCGTACTTCTGCATCTTCTGGGAGTCGCCGAAGGGGTCGGGCAAAATCGGCATCATCA
>OMDR01001285.1_pt1 | contig 12636 bp, 10 predicted proteins | sample 1645251 | NCBI WGS metagenome assembly OMDR01 (sample SAMEA103958142, study PRJEB25191) | human gut metagenome | biome: human-associated habitat [ENVO:00009003]; feature: intestine environment [ENVO:2100002]; material: feces | place: Germany | collected 2013/2015 | reverse complement strand
TTCTGCTTGAAGATGCCGTACTCGTACAGGATGGAGTAGCCGGTGCCGCAGATGCTGGTGGTGGCCATGCCGTCCAGGTAGCAGGCAGCCAGACGGCCCAGGCCGCCGTTGCCCAGACCTGCGTCCGGCTCTTCCTCGTAGATGCTGTCCAGGCTGATGTCAGCCTCGGCCAGAGCCTTCTGGGCAGCGTCATTCAGGCCCAGATTGAACAGGCTCATCTTGAGGCTGCGGCCCATCAGGAACTCCATGCACAGGTAGTACACCTGCTTGGAGCCGGTGCCGATGGCCTTGGACTGGAACTTCTGATGGTTCTCGCTCATCATCTGGCGGCAGATGAGGGCCAGAGCGCGGTAGATCTGCTGATGAGATGCAACGCTCAGGTCAACACCATATTCGCTGGTGAGCTTATCCTGAAGAATTTTTGCAAATTCTTTTGTAGTCATAAATGAACTCCTATCCGCACGAATGCTTAAATTTTTTGAATTAGTACGGTGACAGGGCATTTCTCCTCTAATTCCCTCGCCCCTCGCATAACACATAACAATAGTATTATAATCACTCCGGATGGGGATTGCAAGAAAAAGGAACCATTTTTGCCGTATCTGACATTTTTATAGCAATGTTTCTGACAAATATGCCAAAAATTCAAAAATAGCACTTTTTCTCGCGCACTATTTATATTATAATAAAGGGAGACAAGGGCCGTGTTTGCCCCGAAATGCACCGGCTCGGGCGGGTAATTCGGGGACAAACTCGACTGAACATGAAAAAGCCGCAGCAAAGCGCTCCTGTCAGGGCTGAAATGGTTTCCGAAAATCCCGGAAACAACGGAAAATGACCGGAAATGACCGGCCCGGCAGGGCGTGTGCCGCGCAAAGTGAGGACGATATGGTAAATAAAGTGAGAGTGACCATTGCAGGCGCACCCTACGCCATTGCAACGACCGATACCGAGAACTACATCACCACACTGGCCAAGAAGCTGGACGATGACATCACGAAGCTGCTGGACAACAACGGCAACCTCTCTGTGACCAAGGCGGCGGTGTTCTGCGCGATGGACTATCTGGACGAGTACCGCAAGAGCGCGGGCAGCGCCGAGAATATGCGCAGCCAGATACAGGACTACATTTCCGATGCAGCCAAGGCGAAGCTGGCAGCGGATAAGGTCAAGGCGGAGAACGAGACCCTCAAGCGGGAAAATGCCGCTCTGCGGGAACAGCTGGCCAAGCTGCAGCAGAAGTGATTTACATTATATAGATGTTAAAGGGAGAGCTATGTCAAAAATTGAAATCCTTGCCCCTGTGGGCAGTGAAGAAATGCTCCGCGCAGCAGTATTCAGCGGCGCGGACGCAGTATATCTGGGTTTTTCCGGCTTCAACGCCCGCACCGGTGCGGGCAATTTTGATGCCGACAGCCTGAAAGAAGCCGTCCGGTTCTGCCATGCCCGGGGCGTGGCCGTTCATGTGGCGCTGAATACCACCGTCTACGGCGGCGAGCTGGCGGGTCTGGCCGACGCCGTGCGGGCCGTCGCCGCCAGCGGGGCCGACGCCGTCATCTGTCAGGACCTCGCGGTGGCGAAGCTCATCGGGGACATCGCGCCCCAGCTGCCCCGCCACGGTTCCACCCAGATGAGCGTCCACACCCTGCAGGGCGCACTGGAACTGAAAGAGCTGGGCTTTGCCCGGGTCGTGCTGGCCCGTGAGCTGAGCCTGCCCGAGGTGGAGCACATCACCAGGCACTGCGGCATCGAGACGGAGTGCTTCGTCCACGGCGCACTCTGCATGTGCGTCAGCGGCCAGTGCTATATGTCGGCTTTCCTGGGCGGACGGAGCGGCAACCGCGGCTCCTGCGCCGGCCCCTGCCGCCTGCCCTTCGAGGCCAACGCTCTGCCCGAGGGCAAGCCGGGCCGTCTGCACCACCTGTCCCTCAAGGACAACTCCGTCATCGACAAGCTGGACAAGCTGCAGGCCATCGGCGTAGCATCAGCGAAAATCGAAGGCCGTCTGCGGACGCCGGAGTATGTTGCTGCTGCCGTCAGCGCCTGTCTGGCGGGCCGCGAGGGCCGCGCCTATGACCGCGACCTGCTGAAGAATGCGTTCAGCCGCTCCGGCTTCACCTCCGGTTATCTGGACGGAAAGATCGACGGCACGATGTTCGGCGTCCGCAGCGAGGCCGACGCCGAGCTGACCAGGAAGACCCTGCCTGCCCTGCGGGAGCTGTACCGCCGGGAGCGTTCCCGCGTGCCGGTGGAGATGAAAATTGAAATCGAAGAGGGCGGCGAGAAGCTGACCGTCACCGACGGCACCAACAAAGCCTTCGCCTACGGCGACGCCGAACCTCAGCCCGCCCGCACCGACCCCACCGAGAGCCTGAGCCGCAGCCTGAGCAAGACCGGCGGCACGCCTTTCTCTGCCGAAAAAATCGACGTGGAGATGGATGGCGGCCCCTGGTTCGTGCCGGGCAGTGCCGTCAACGAGCTGCGCCGCGAGGCACTGGACGCCCTGCTGAAAAAGCGGGAGACCCTGCGCCCGTGGCCGGTGAATGAGGTGGAGCTTCCGCCTCTGCCGCTGCGCACTCTGCCGCCCCACCGCACCCTCCGCGCCCGGTTCGAGCGCTGGGAGCAGGTGCCGGAGCAGGCACTCAGCGGGGTGGAATACCTCATCCTGCCCATCGCGCAGGCCGACCGCGTCCCCCGCGAGTGGCGGGAGAAGACCCTTCTCGAGCTGCCCCGCGTCATGTTCGGCGCACTGGAAGAGGACACCGCCCGCCGCATCGCGGCCACTCAGGACGCGGGCTTTGCGGGCTATGAGGTGAGCAACATCGCCCACCTGCGGCTCTGCCGCGGCCTGCCCATGACCGGCGGCTTCGGCCTCAACGTCACCAACGACCTCGCGGCCCAGTATTACGCGGACCTCGGTCTGAGTTCGGTGCTCATCCTGCCCGAGGTGAAGGACAGCGACATCAGCACCATCGCGCCGACTCGTGACGGCAAGCCTGTGCCGACCGGCGTCATCACCTACGGCCATATGCCGCTGATGGTCACCCGCGCCTGCCCGCTGCAGAACATCCACGACTGCGCCCACTGCGACAAGACCGGCCTGCTCACCGACCGCAAGGCGAAGAAGTTCCCGGTGCGGTGCGGGCTGGGTGTCCGTACTATTTATAATCCTGTCCCCATCTATATGGGCGACAAGCCCGGCGCACTGACCGTGGACTACGGCGTGGCTTACTTCACGCTGGAAAGCAGGGAAGAGGCCGCCGCCATCCTCGACAGCATCCGCCAGCACGCACCGTTTGAGGGAGAGTTCACGAGAGGATTGTACTTTAAGGGAACGAATTAAACCTCTCAGTCTGCTTCGCAGACAGGGCCGGGTTGCGGCACCCAGCATCCGCAGCGCTTCGCTTGCGTCTTGCTGGCCACTGCCCCAACAGCGACTCCCTGTTTCCGCCACTGGCGGCGGTCGTCGCTGTTGCCCCTAATAGGGGAGCCTCTGGCGAAACCGTTCACTTTGCGGGGACTGCCAAAGCCTCCCCTACTAGGGGAGGTGGCACGCCGCAGGCGTGACGGAGAGGTTGTACCAGGACGCACCTGCCCTTGAACAGCAAATAAATTTATGAGGTATACTATGGAACCCATCACTGTAAAATACAAAGTGTTAGACTCCCGCGCCAAGACGCCCGCCTACGCCACCCCCGGCTCTGCCGCCGCCGACCTGTGCGCCGTGCTGGATGAGCCGCTGACCGTCCAGCCCATGCAGCGGGTGCTGGTGCCCACCGGCCTTGCCATTGAGCTGCCGGATGCCGGGTGCGTGGCATTGGTGTATGCCCGCAGCGGGCTTTCCATCAAGCATGGGCTGTGCATGGCCAACGGCGTTGGCGTTGTGGACAGCGATTACCGCGGCGAGCTGAAAGTGCCCATGATCAACCTTGGCACCGAGCCTTACACCATCGCCCCCGGTGAGCGCGTGGCCCAACTGTGCATTGCCCCCGTGTGGCAGGCCGCCTTTGTACCCGCCGCCACCCTGAACGAAACCGAACGCGGTGAAGGCGGGTTTGGATCGACAGGAAAATAGTTAGGAGTTAAGATGCCCTCGTAGGGGCGCACAGTGTGCGCCCGCCGCTTTGCGGTAAATCTCGTTACGGCATCTATTGCCAACCTTGCCATATCCAAATTGCTAATGGTTCATTGCCAATTCCCAATTCAATCAACTCCTAACTCCTACTTCCTACCTCCTAACTTCCTCTTTTCCCTTTGTTTCGCCGCGGTGGTGCGGTAGAATCTGTTACGAAAGGAACATCCCATTATGTCCTTGATTTTAGCCTCCGGCAGCCCGCGGCGGCGGGAGCTGATGGCGCTGATCACGCCCAATTACACCGTTGCCCCCAGTGATGTGGACGAGAGCCGCATTACCGCCGCAACGCCTGCCCAGCTGGCCCAGGCCCTGGCAGAAGCCAAAGCCCTGGCCGTGGCGCAGCAGCACCCTGATGATACCGTGATCGGCTGTGATACCGTGGTGGACTGTGACGGCGCTGTGTTCGGCAAACCTTCCGGCGAGGAAGACGCTGTGCGGATGCTGCACGCGCTCTCTGGCCGGGAACACAAAGTACATACCGGGCTGTGCGTGGTACACGGCGGCAAGGCGTACCTTGCCACTGAAACCACCCGCGTACAGTTTGCGCCCATTGAGGAAAGCGACCTGCTTGCCTATGCGCGCACCCCGGAACCGTATGACAAAGCCGGGGCTTACGCCATCCAGGGCCATGCTGCGCTGTGGTGCAGCGGCATTGTGGGATGTTATTACAATATTATGGGTCTGCCCGTACACCGTCTGGCACAGGTACTGCGCCAGGCCGGAGCGCTGTAACGGCAGTGCCGCAGCGGCCTGGCTGCTGCGGCGTGTCGTGCGCATTCTTTGTGCGGCCCACCCGCACAAACACATGATGGGGAGATAAAAATGGCAAATCCGATTTTGCAGCTGCTTGAAGCTCTGCGCAATATGTTTACCTGTGATATTGGCATTGACCTTGGCACCGCCAACACGCTGGTGTATATGAAAGGCCGCGGCATTATCATCCGCGAGCCCAGCGTTGTGGCGGTGGATGCCCGCACCGACGAACTGCGTGTGCGCTGCGTAGGCCACGAGGCCAAAGCCATCATCGGCGCAGCGCCCAACTCAATTTTGGCGGTACGCCCGCTGAAAGACGGCGTGATTGCCGACTTTGACATCACCGCCGCCATGCTGCAAAGTTTTATCCGCCAGGCATGCGGCAGCCGCCTGTTCGTGCGGCCGCGCGTGGTCATCTGCGTGCCGTCCGGCGTGACCGAAGTGGAACGCCGCGCCGTGCGCCAGGCCGCCGCCAAAGCCGGTGCCCGCCAGGTAACGGTGATCGAAGAGCCGATGGCCGCCGCCATTGGTGCCGGGCTGCCGACCGCTGAACCGGTGGGCAGCATGATTGTGGATATCGGCGGCGGCACGGCGGAAGTGGCTGTTATCAGCCTTTCCGGCATTGTGGCATCCCGCAGCGTGCGCTGTGCGGGCGATGCGCTGGACCAGAGCATTACCAGCTTTATCAAGCGCAAATACAACCTGCTGGTGGGCGAACGCACTGCTGAGCAGATTAAACTGGAAATCGGCTCCGCCTGCCCGCCAGACCCCACCGACACCGAGCATGGCGAAACCACAATGGAGATCAAGGGCCGTAACCTGGTGGATGGCCTGCCGAAAGATATCCTGATCCGCTCCGAAGAAGTGCGCGAGGCAATGAACGAAAACCTGATGCGCATTGTGGAAGCCATCAAGGACACGCTGGAATGCACTCCGCCGGAGCTTTCCAGCGATATCATTGACCGCGGCATTATGCTTTCGGGCGGCGGTGCCCTGCTGCGCGGGCTGGATACTCTGATCCAGAACGAAACCGGCATTGAGGTACACATTGCCGAAGCCCCGCTGGACTGCGTTGCTCTCGGCGCCGGCGCCGTCCTCGATCACCCCGATCTGGCAGGAACCAGACGGGAGGAACTGAGTTACCTGTAAAGGTAGGAGTTAGGAGTTAAGTGGCGGTTTGAAAGTTTGCCGCAACCCCATAAAATAATTGTAGGGAACGGTCTTGACCGTTCCCTACATTTTTGTTTTAATATTCAGACAGAATTTTTGGGTACCTGCAGCCCCAAAAACTCCTAACTCCTACTTTCTAACTCCTAACTTTCCCTCGTCGCTCCCACTGTGCTACCAGGTCCTTGGTCTGAGCTTGCAGGGCTTCACGGGCGGCGTTCAGGGCCTGGGTGTCCTGGGGGGTCATTTTTTCGGGCTTTTTGTGGCGGGTCAGGCGTTCCAGGTTCTTTTCTGCTTCTTTAATGCGGTTTTTGGTGTCCTTATCCAGCTCCTTGCCCTCTTTACTGCCAAGGGCGGAATTGACGCGGTAGATGGCGGCTTCCGCGGCATTCAGGGCCTCGATGGCGGCTTTGCGCTCCTGATCCTGCCCGGCAAAGGCAGCGGCATCGTCCATGGCGCGGCGGATCTCCTGCTCGCTCAGGTTGGAAGACCCGGTGATGGTAATGCTCTGCTGTTTGCCGGTGCCAAGGTCACGGGCGCTCACCGTCACAATGCCGTTGGCGTCAATATCAAAGGTCACTTCGATCTGCGGCACACCGGCCCAGGCGCGTTTGATGCCCTTGAGGGTAAAGTTGCCGATAAGCTTATTATCCTTGGCGAACTCCCGCTCACCCTGCAGCACCTTGATTTCAACTGTGCTCTGGAACGGCGCAGCGGTGGTAAAGATTTTGGAATACCGGGTGGGAATGGTGGAGTTGCGGTCGATCAGATGGGTTGCCACACCGCCCACCGTCTCAATCGAAAGGGTCAGCGGGGTAACGTCCATCAGCAGCAGGTCCTGCCCGCCGGCAGCCAGGCCTTCGCCGCCAAGGCGTCCGCCCTGCACCGCAGCGCCAAGGGCCACACACTCGTCCGGGTTCAGCGTTTTGGACGGTTCCAGATCGATCATCCGCATGACCTTGGCCTGCACCGCCGGGATGCGGGTGGAACCACCTACCAGCAGCACCTGATCCAGGTCGTTGGCGGCCAGGTGGGCATCCCGCAGGGCGTTGCGCACCGGCAGTGCCGTGCGCTCCACCAGGTCGGCGGTCAGCTCATCAAACTTGGCGCGGGTCAGTTCCGCCTGCAAATGCAGCGGGCCGTTGGGGCCAACGGTGATGAACGGCAGGTTGATTTCAGTATGGGTGGCAGCGGAAAGCTCTTTTTTGGCTTTCTCGGCTTCCTCCCGCACGCGCTGCATGGCAACGGGATCACGGGTCAGATCCACCTGGTTTTCGGCGGCAAAGTTCCGCACCAGCCAGTCAGCCACACGAGCATCAAAGTCATCGCCGCCCAGATGGTTATCACCGCAGGTGGCCAACACCTGCACAATGCCATCCCCGATCTGGATCAGCGAAACATCGAACGTGCCGCCGCCCAGATCATACACCATCACTTTCTGGGTCTTGCCGTTATCCAGGCCATAAGCCAGGGCGGCCGCAGTAGGTTCGTTGATAATGCGCTTTACATTCAGGCCCGCAATGCGCCCGGCATCTTTGGTAGCCTGGCGCTGGGCATCGTTAAAATAAGCCGGCACGGTGATAACGGCTTCTGTCACCGGTTCACCAAGATAAGCTTCTGCATCCGCTTTCAGCTTTTGCAGGATCATGGCGCTGATCTCCTGCGGGGAGAAGCACTTGCCGTCAATGGGAATGCGCTCATCACTGCCCATTTTGCGCTTAACGCTGGCAATGGTGCGCGGTGCGTTGGTGACAGCCTGGCGTTTGGCCGGATCGCCCACAAGGCGTTCGCCGCTTTTTGCAAAAGCAACGACCGACGGGGTGGTGCGCTGGCCTTCGGCATTTGGGATAACGGTTGGGCGTCCGCCTTCCACCACAGCCACGCAGCTGTTGGTTGTTCCTAAATCAATTCCGATGATTTTACCCATGTTGCTTTTGGTCCTTTCACACAAGCCGGCAACAGATACAGGGGTTCGCCAGCTTTTGTCACACAGGGAGCACCGCTAAGGCGCAAAACTCCGCCTTAGAGTGTAGCTGAAAGCAAAGAAAATGACAATTATTCTGCAAACACAAGCGGGATTTAAGGCGATACGGCATAATTCTAAGCTCCGATACAGTGAGCGAGGTATGTCAGCTGCTAAGTAAAAAGCGCAGATAATACTAGATGTATTATCGAGCATTTTTACAACGCAGGTGGCATACCGTAGCCGCTGGAGCGGTGCTTAAGCCCGTAGGGCGGGAATTGTTCCGTATTGCCTCGTGGCAAAAGCCGCAGGAATCCTTTATGGATTCCAAGGTTTTTAGCGCAAAATCCAGCTGTGGTTGTAGAAACAGGCTGAATTTTCGACTTTTCAGGTACACCTTATGGTTTGTTAACATTATTGTAGCGCGCAAAGTGCCGGAATGTGTTGCAAAATCGTAAACTCTTATCAGACAATCATCCAAATGTTGGGGTGTATCGTTGACGGACGGGGGCAACGGTGCTATATTCTTTAGTATACTAAAGAGAAGGAGGTCCCCGGACATGCAGGCATTTTCCAGCCATGACATTTTCCAAACGCTGTACCAGCAGATCATGTTGCTGGAATTAAAGCCCGGCTCCACCCTGCGGGAAAACGCATTGTGCGAGCAGTTCGGGGTTTCCCGCACGCCGGTGCGCAGCGTTTTGCAGGAGCTGCGCATTGCCGGGCTGATTGAAGTCACCCCCTACAAATCCACGCGGGTCACCCAGCTGGATTTTGACATCATCAGCCAGCAGATCTACCTGCGCAACGCGGTGGAGTCCGCCGTGATGACAGACTTTGCCGCTGCCTGCACCCCCGAACAGCTGGCCCAGCTGAAAACCCGCAACGATGCTTTGCGCCGCTTGGCGGCCCAACCCCACCCGGACCCGCGGATGTTTTATGAGCTGGACAGCCGCCTGCACGAAAGCTGGTTTCTTGCCACCGGCAAAGACCAGCTGTGGCAGCTGATCCAGACTTCGCAGAACAGCTATTCGCGGTTCCGCATGCTGGACCTTGTGGCCGTTGGCAATTTTGGCGATATTGTGGCGGAACATGATGTTCTGCTGGATGCCATTGCCCGCAATGATACCGCCGCCATCCGGGCGCAGTGTTCCCGCCATTTGTACGGCGGCGTAATGCGGCTGGGGGAAGAACTTTCTACCAAATATGCGGATTATTTTGTTTCCGGCACCCACTGGCCGGACCATGCAAAGGAGATGCAACCGTGAGCCGCACTGCTACCGTGACCCGCAAAACGCGGGAAACCAACATTACCGTCACCCTGGACCTGGACGGCAGCGGAAAAGCCGACCTGCACACCGGCATCGGCTTTTTTGACCACATGCTGGACGGCTTTGCCCGCCACGGCCTGTTTGATTTGACATTACACTGTGATGGCGACCTGAACGTGGACTGTCACCACACAATTGAAGACTGCGGCATCGCGCTTGGCACGGCCATCCGTGAGGCTCTTGGCGACAAAGCCGGCATTGTGCGTTACGGCAGCAGCATGCTGCCCATGGACGAAACGCTGGCCCTGTGCGCTGTGGACCTTGGCGGACGGCCGTATTTTGTTTATGATGCCAGCTTTGCCGGGCAGAGCTGCGGCGGCATGGATGTGCAGATGGCACGGGAATTCTTTTACGCTGTCAGCTACAGCGCCATGATGAACCTGCACCTGAAGGTGCTGTACGGCGAAAACGACCACCACAAGCTGGAAGCCATGTACAAAGCATTCGCCAAAGCCCTTTCCGCCGCCGTCCGCCATGACGACCGCATTGTGGGCGTGCTTTCCACGAAAGGAAGCATCTAATCAGTTAGGAGGGAGGAGTTAGGAGTTTTTGGTTGTGGGCACCAGAAAAGTTTGCCGGAATATTGGGATAATCTGTAGGGAACGGTCTTGACCGTTCTGCGGGTTTCGGATTATTGGTCTTTTGCCTGGTAATTTCATTGGTTTCGGAACGGTCAAGACCGTTCCCTACAATTTTCCTTTCATATCCGGCTGCGGGCTTTGCCTTGCAATAACTCCTAACTTAATTTCGTTTTCCCGGGGCGGGACCCCGTTTTCAGTATATAAGGGTAACACTGAAAGGAGTAAGTATTATGTACAAGGACATGATGGACACCATTGGTTTTGTTTCGGGGTATGACCCGGAGCTGGGTGCGGCTATGCAGCGTGAGCTGGGCCGCCAGCAGGCAAACATTGAGCTGATTGCCAGCGAAAACATTGTTTCCCCTGCCGTTATGGCTGCCATGGGCAGCGTGCTGACCAACAAATATGCCGAGGGCTACCCCGGCCACCGCTATTACGGCGGCTGCCAGTTTGTGGACCAGGTTGAGCAGATTGCGATTGACCGCGCCTGCAAGCTGTTTGGTGCCAAATATGCCAACGTGCAGCCCCATTCCGGCGCACAGGCCAACCTGGCCGTTTACTTTGCCCTGCTCAACCTGGGCGATACCGTCATGGGCATGGATCTTTCCCAGGGCGGCCATCTGACCCATGGTTCCCCCGCCAACATGAGCGGCAAGAACTACAACTTTGTTTCCTACGGCGTTTCTGCCGAGGACGGCCGCATTGATTACGATGCCCTGGCCAAGCAGGTTGCCAAGGTTCGCCCCAAGCTGCTGGTTGCCGGTGCTTCCGCTTACCCGCGCGCTATCGATTTTGAAAAGCTGGCCGAGATTGCCCACGGTTACGGCGCAATGCTGATGGTGGACATGGCTCACATTGCCGGCCTGGTTGCCGGCGGCATGCACCAGAACCCGGTGCCCTATGCTGATGTTGTGACCACCACCACCCACAAGACCCTGCGCGGTCCCCGCGGCGGCCTGATCCTGACCAACAACGCTTACCTGATCAAGCGCATCAACTCCGCCATCTTCCCCGGCACCCAGGGCGGCCCGCTGGAGCACGTGATTGCTGCAAAGGCTGTCTGCTTTGGCGAGGCACTGAAGCCGGAGTTCAAGGATTATGCCCGCAAGATTGTGGAGAACGCCGCTGCTATGGCCGACGAGCTGACCGCCCGCGGCGTGAAGCTGGTTTCCGGCGGCACCGACAACCACCTGCTGCTGGTTGACCTGACCGATTCCGAGATGACCGGCAAGGAGCTGGAGCACAACCTGGACGAAGTACACATTACTGCCAACAAGAACACCGTTCCCGGTGAAAAGCGCAGCCCGTTTGTGACCAGCGGTGTCCGCCTTGGCACCCCTGCTGTGACCACCCGCGGCATGGGCCCCGCCGAGATGAAAGAGATTGCCGACTGCATCGCAGACTGCATCTTTGACTTTGAAGGCAAGAAAGACGACATCGCTGCCCGCGTTGCCAGCCTGACCGCTCGCTTCCCTCTGTACGAATAATTCCCGCTTTTCCCGCCTTTTTGAAAAAGAGCGGGGCGAAAAGCTTTAATGGGCATCGCACAAATTGATAAAGACACCCCGCAGTGAATCTCTTGCTGCGGGGTGTCTTTTATGGCAGTCTAGTAGGGCTGGGATCCGAAACCAGCGCGGCATTTCTCATTTTTTTCGCGGGCCTTCTCATTCCTTGCGGACTTTTGCGCAGGCCTTAAAAAATGTTTCCATTTTATAGAATATTGTGATATAATGCAAAGGACGAATAAAATGCCACATAAAAGGAGGCAAAATCATGAAGTTTTTTATTGATACTGCGAATGTAGATGAGATCCGTAAAGCCAATGACATGGGCATTATTGCCGGTGTTACCACCAACCCCAGTCTGATCGCCAAGGAAGGCCGCGATTATGCCGAGACCCTGGCAGAGATCGCCACCATCGTGGACGGCCCCATTTCCGGCGAAGTAAAGGCCACCACCGTGGACGCTGAAACCATGGTTGCTGAGGGCGAAGCCATCTATGCCCTGGACCCCAAGCACATGGTCGTCAAGATCCCCATGACCGCTGAGGGCCTGAAGGCCATCAAGGCACTGTCCGCCAAGGGCATTCCCACCAACTGCACGCTGGTGTTCTCCGCCAACCAGGCGCTGTTGGCCGCCCGCGCAGGCGCTACTTACGTCAGCCCGTTCCTGGGCCGTCTGGACGACATTGGCCAGCCCGGCATTGAACTGATCGAAACCATTCATGACATGTTCCTGAACTACCCCGACATTGACACCCAGATCATTGCCGCTTCCGTCCGCAACCCCATCCATGTAACGGACTGCGCTCTGGCTGGTGCTGATATCGCCACCGTTCCTTACAAGGTCATTGAACAGATGCTGCATCACCCGCTGACCGATGCCGGCATTGAAAAGTTCAAGGCTGACTACATCAAGGTATTTGGCGAATAATTTCTGTCACTCTGCCCGGTACCGGCTGTCTGCCGGGCCGGGCTTTATTTTTGCTTAGTTTCTTGCAGATTGCTTTTTTATCCACTATACTTAGTGATGTAATTAAAAGAGAATAAAGAATAATGAATAATGGTTGTGTGACACCCACGGCGTCACATTTTAGTTAGGTCAACTGCTCCGGCAAAAAGCACTCCGACCAAAGCAGTCAACCTAGTCAACCTATTTTATTCGCGCCGCCGCGGGCGGCGCACCGACATTATTCTTTATTCATTA
>OMDR01001279.1_pt1 | contig 12687 bp, 8 predicted proteins | sample 1645251 | NCBI WGS metagenome assembly OMDR01 (sample SAMEA103958142, study PRJEB25191) | human gut metagenome | biome: human-associated habitat [ENVO:00009003]; feature: intestine environment [ENVO:2100002]; material: feces | place: Germany | collected 2013/2015 | reverse complement strand
AGCTTGGAAAGATGGAAAACTAATTTTCAGAAATGCTTCATTAGAAGAAATTCTGAAGCGTCTGGAACGACATTTCAATGTAGAAATTCAGTTTAACAATAGGTCTGGAAAAGAATATAAGTACCGGGCTACTTTCCGGACTGAAACTCTGTCGCAGATATTGGATTATCTGGCCAGGTCTGCCGATTTAAAATGGAAAATTGAAGAACCGCAACAACAGGCAGATGATACATTATCAAAGACTAAAATTAGAGTAGATTTATATTAGAGTAGTAACCCTTAAAATAAAAGCCCATCAAACCATAGTTCATTTAGTAATAAACTTTAGTTAGCCACAAATGTATGAAAAAAAATCATTCATTTACAGCATTATGTCCTAAATATGCTTTAAATCTAAAACTTCCTTTAGTTATGAGGATTAGTCTAGCACTACTTTTCGCAGTAGTATTACAACTTTCTGCCGAAGATGGCTATGCCCAGCGAACGCGGGTTGCCATTTCAATGAACAATGTATCTGTAGAACAGGTACTGAATAAAATAGAGGAGACGTCCGACTATGTTTTCCTTTATAATGATAAAACAATTCAGAAGAACCGTATTGTTTCTGTGAGAAACAATTCAGGTAAGATACTGGATATTCTTGATGAGATGTTTAAAGGAACCAACATTACTTATACAGTGGTTGATAAGCAGATTATCTTGTCTACCAATAAATTGAATGTAACAGAGCAAGATCCGACTATTCAGGTAAAAGGTACAGTGAAAGATACAAAAGGAGAACCTTTGATCGGAGTGAATGTGAAAGTAAAAGGAACAACTACCGGTGCTATTACAGACTTCGACGGAAACTTTCAGATTCAAGCTAAAAAGGGAGCGGTATTGGAGATCTCTTATATTGGATATGCTTCTCAAGAGGTGAAGGTTGCAGATAATAAATCGCTTTCCATTGTGATGACGGAAGATACCAAAGTCTTGAATGAGGTTGTTGTAACGGCTTTGGGCATTAAACGCGAAACCAAGTCTTTGACATACAATGTGCAGCAGATTGGCGGCGACGAAGTGGCAAAGGCGAAAGATATGAATGTGATGAGCAGTCTTGCCGGTAAGGTGGCGGGTGTGAATATCAATGCAAGTTCATCCGGTATTGGAGGTGGTGCCCGTGTGGTAATGCGTGGTACTAAGTCTATATCCGGTAATAACAACGCTCTATATGTAGTAGATGGAGTTCCTTTGGCTAATATATCAAGTGAACAACCCGACGATCAGTATACGGGTGCCGGACAATCCGGTGACGGCTTGGCTAACTTCAACGCTGATGATATAGAATCAATTTCAGTACTTAGCGGATCGGCCGCCGCTGCACTATATGGTTCGGCTGCTGCCAATGGTGTGGTACTTATCACAACGAAGAAAGGAGCTGTAGATAAAACCAGATTGACTTACAGTAATAATTCAACCTTCTATTCACCATTCCGATTGCCGGAATTCCAGAATACCGGAGAGTGGTATAGTTGGGCATCTAAATTGTCATCTCCTACCGATTATGAAGTTAAAGATTTTTTCCAGACAGGTTATAATGTAGCAAACACTGTAAGTCTGACTACAGGGACACAAAAAAATCAAACCTATGTATCCGTAGGTGCTGTGAATGCCCGGGGTATCATTCAGAATAATGACTTGGACAGATATAATTTCTCTGTTCGTAACACGACCTCTATGCTGAATGATAAACTGACGATGGATTTAAGTTTTATGTATTCTAATGTAAAGGAACAGAATATGTTGTCGCAAGGAGAGTATGCCAATCCATTGGTTCCCGTTTATTTATTTCCGCGCGGTGATGATTTCTCGAAATATCAGTATTATGAACGATATGATGTAGACCGTAACATAAAAACACAGTTCTGGCCATTGAAAGAAAATGGATTATCCATGCAGAATCCTTACTGGATTACGAACCGGAATATGTATACCAACAAGAAAGACCGTTTTCTGGCAAGCGGTTCACTAAAATATACGATAACAGATTGGTTGAATGTTTCCGGACGCGTGAAACTGGATAAGGAAACTATCAACTCGGAAAAGAAAATGTATGCTTCCACTTTGAATGTGATTGCTGAAAACTCGGATAAAGGAGCATACGTGCAATCGAACAAGAATACCAGTCAGATATATGCGGATGCCATGTTGAATATCAATAAATATTTCTATCACGACACATGGAATCTGACAGCATCTTTAGGTGCCAGTTTATTGGATTTGGATTATAAGGAACTTAATTTTGGAGGAGGATTACTGACCATTCCTAATCTGTTTACTTCTAACAATGCGAACGTTTCCGGTAAATTAACCTATAAAAATACGAACTATCACGACCGTACCAATTCTTTATTCGGAACATTCTCATTAGGATATAAGGGCATGGTTTATGTAGATGGTTCGTTACGTAATGACTGGATATCTGCTTTGGCAGGAACAAACCATTCTTCCATATTATATCCTTCTATCGGTGCTTCAGCGATTCTGACTAATATGTTTACAATGAAATCTAACATTCTTTCTTATGCAAAGGTTCGCCTTTCATATAGTGAGGTGGGTAATGCACCGGAAAGATTCAGGGCTATCACTACGTACGCAGTGTTGGGAGGATTGAATACCACTTCTTATTTCCCGATAAAAGACCTTAAACCGGAGAGAACTCATTCATGGGAAGGAGGATTTAATTTAGGTCTGTTTGATAATAAACTGACACTGGACGTGACAGCTTATAAGACATATACGGAGAATCAGCTCTTCAGTCCGGAAATTTCTACAACAACCGGATATTCTAAATTATATGTAAATGCAGGTAAAGTAACGAATAAAGGTATTGAGTTAGCTCTTGGCTTTAAACAGAATATAGGGCCTGTAGATTGGAAAACAACTTTACTATGGTCGCTCAACAGAAACCGCATTGACCAATTACTCCCTGAATATACAAATGAAGAGTTGGGAGTGACAGTACATCTGGACGAAATGGATGTCTATTCGTTAGGCGGTGCCAAACAGCGGCTAACAGTAGGGGGCTCTATGGGAGATGTATATGTGAATACAATGAGAACTGATGAGCATGGACATATCTGGATGAATTCAATGACGGGTACATTGGAAACAGATAAGAATAATTATGTCTATGCTGGTAATACCAATCCGAAATATACTCTTAGCTGGAGAAATGAATTTAATTGGAAAGGAATCAGTCTCGGATTTATGTTGAATGCCCGTGTAGGTGGTATCGGAGTTTCTGCCACTCAAGCTGTAATGGACTATTATGGAGTGTCTAAGACATCCGCAGAAGCGCGGGATAATGGTGGCGTGAAAGTAAACGGTCAGATGATTGATGCCCAGACATGGTATCAGACTATCGGGGCTAATGGTACAGGTTATGTAGGTTCTATGTATGTATATAGTATGACGAATGTTCGTTTGGGAGAATTGACATTGGGATATGATATTCCGATCAATAAATGGTGTAAATGGATTTCTGGATTGAATGTGTCCTTTGTAGGACGTAATTTATGGATGCTATATTGTAAGGCTCCATTTGACCCGGAATCTACCGCAAGCACAGGTACTTATAACCAGGGTATGGACTATTTCATGCAACCGAGTTTGAGATCGATGGGATTTTCTGCAAAGATTTCTTTCTAATTGGATAACCTTTAAAAAAAATAATGATGAACATACGTAAGTTTTTTAAAGTAAGGAACTACTACTTACTCCTTGGAGTAATCATGATAAATGTAGGTTGTACGAAGAATTTTCTGGAGTACAATACCAATCCTAATGAAGCAACCGATGAGATGACGGATTGGGATAATGTGAGAACTGGTTCTCTTCTTTTACAGATGGAGCAGAACGTACTGGTGGTAGCACAACCGGGACTTAATATCGGTTCGGACAGATATCAGACTGTGGAAGTGATGGGTGGAGATGGTTATGTCGGCTATTTTGGTTTTCCTGCTCCCAGTATCAATTCTGCCGGTCGTTACAATTGGGATAAAAGAAGTTGGTATGTTCACTACCAATTACCTGACGACTATGAATGCCTGGCGTGAAATAAGAAAAGCGATTAACAATGACGAAGATCCCCGGTTTTCTATGGCACAAATTCTGAAAGTAGCGGCAATGCATCGTGTGACAGATACCTATGGCCCTATTCCTTATTTGAATTTTGGAGTTTCAAAAGAAGTGCCTTATGATTCGCAAAAGGATGTTTATTACAGATTCTTTGAAGAATTGGATGGAGCTATCAATAACTTGGATAGTTATGCTGCATCCGGAAGTAAAGTTTTGTCATCATGGGATTGTGTGTTCAACGGTGATGTTACATCTTGGATAAAGTTTGCCAATTCACTTCGTTTGCGTCTTGCATTGCATCTTGCCTATGTGGATGAAACAAAGGCAAAAAGTGAAGCCCAACTGGCTATTGGCAATAGTTATGGATTGATGAATGTGAAGTCTGATTTAGCAGAACTTCAGCATATTACTCCGATAGCGACTTATGAAAGTCCTCTGTATATTCTGAAAGGATGGGATGATATTTGTATGGGAGCGACGCTGGATTCATACATGAATGGTTATCAGGATCCACGACTTTCTGCTTACTTCGAGGCAGGTACGGGTGGAAAATATCGGGGTATAAGAGCCGGAATGTCAAAGGACGTAAGTAAGGATAAATATATAACAGGAATCTTTGCCGAACCACAGGCAACCGCTACTTCCAATGTAGTGTGGATGCGTTCATCCGAATCATATTTCTTGTTGGCGGAATATGCCTTGCGTTGGGGAACGAATGCCGATGCTAAAAAGTATTATGAAGATGGAATAAGAATGTCTTTTGATGAACATGGTGCATCGGGAGCTGACGCGTATCTGACAAGAACTGCGGCGGGTGGATATGTGCCAGCCAATTATGAGGATCCGGTGACATCATCTCATTCCATGGATGCTTTAGGTACTGTTTCTATCGCTTGGGATGAATCGGGAGATTTTAAAACAAATCTGGAACAAATCATTACTCAAAAGTACATTGCTCTTTATCCGGTGGGACAAGAGGCATGGACAGAGTTCCGCCGTACCGGTTACCCGAAAGTATTTCCGGTTGTTGTGAACGAAAGTTCCGGAGGTTCTGTAGACACAAATATACAAATCCGCAGATTACCTTATCCGGAATCGGAATATAATACGAATAGAACAGAGTTGGATAAAGGCATCACACTTTTAGGTGGCGTAGATAACCCGGGTGTCAGATTGTGGTGGGATGTGCCTAATAAATAATTGGTTACTTAAATAATGCAGAATATGAAAAGAAATTATGTATATTTTTTGTTCACCTGTCTCTTGACATTTGTTGTGAGTGGTTGTGATACGGATATTGAACCGGAAGTTATACAGGCAGCTAATACTTATAATGAAGAATATTATCAGAACCTGCGTGAATATAAGAAAACAGATCATGCTATTTGTTTCGGCTGGTATGCCGGTTATACTTCAGAAGCATCTCCTTCGCAGGGGCTTCATTTCACTGGTCTGCCGGATAGTCTGGACATTGTCAGTCTGTGGTCAGGTATTCCTTCCAACAATCCGGCTTATGTAGAAACGAGTTATTATAACGAGCGTTATTTGCCGACTGCTTATGAGGAAATGAATTATATCCGTACAGTAAAGGGGACTCGCGTTGTGATGTGTACGATTTGCCGTATTGGAAGTACGGAGTTTCCTAAAACCGACGCAGGTATCGAGGCTTATGCTTTGCATCTTGCGAGATGTGTGTTGCGTAATGATCTGGATGGTTTAGACTTGGACTACGAACCGGAAGGCGACTGGTTGCAAAATGATAACTTTACAAAGTTTATAAAGGTATTGGGAAATTATTTCGGTCCTCAATCGGGTACAGGCAAATTATTAATTGTTGACTTCTATAATCAGCTGCCTCCTAAGGAAACAGAACCTTATGTCGATTATTTTGTACGACAATGTTACACCACCGGTAGTGCTCAAAGTTTGCAATCTAAATTTGACCAGCTTAGCAGCTGGTGTCCTCCTGAAAAATTCGTTGCTACGGAACAAATGGGATGGTACTGGCAGAATGGTGGAGTCGAATTTACGGAAGCCGATGGAAATAAAGTAGATTCATGGGGCAATCCAATCTATTCTGTAATAGGTATGGCACGCTGGAATCCTACACAAGGACGAAAAGGCGGATTCGGTGGATATTATTTTGAATATGAATACAATACCACTCGTCCTGCTAATCAGGCTATAGGTGATAAAGAGAAAGCCGCTATTCCTTATTATAGCCTTCGGCGTGGTATTCAGGAACAAAATCCTGCCGGAAAGCCTGTACAACAGTCTACTAAACAAGAAACGGAAGAAGAAAATGGATGAATTTTAAATTTGTATGCAAGGTATGAAAACATTGAATAATATAAAAAAGATATGGGGAGTTGCTTTGATAGGAATAGCTTCTTTTATGCTGCAGGGATGCCAGGAAGCCGCTCAAAAAGGTGACGGGTTGTTAATGACCGGAACATCTTCGGATAGATTGGTAAAGTTCGCCATTGATGGATTTCCATCTGCGTATGCTGTTTCTGTAACTTCAACTTCTCGCGTTGAATCGGATATTCAGGTGAACTTGGCTGTTGATGCAAGTCTGGTTGATACTTATAATGAGGAAATGGGAACCAATTATTATCCCATTCCGGATAAATCATATACATTTGAAAATCCGGAGGTTACGATTTCAGCAGGACAGGCAATTTCTTCTGCTGCCTCTCTTTCAATTGCCGATGATTCGGAATTTGTGCCGGGACGTGTTTATTTGGTACCGGTTACCATAAAAAGTGCGACAGGAGATTTGGATATTATAGAAGCAGGACGTACTATTTTTCTGAAAGTATCCCGAACATTGCGCTTCCATGCTCCGTATGTAGGACAGGCTTCTATGGCTTATCAGTTTTTACTTCCAGAGCCTATTCCTTCATTGCCTACTTATACATGGGAAGTGAAGATTTATGCTACTCAATTTCGTTCTTCCGGAGCTTCCGGTACTACTCGTGTTTGTTCTTTTGGAGGCAATGAGTCATCTGTAGAAGGGGGAGCGATTGATGATGGAGGCTTTAAATGTGACCAGAACCTGCTTCGTTTTGGTGAAGGAACGGATGAACCGAACCAGTTGCATGTAACAACTAAACAGGGTAAAATGTCATCGAATACTCGCTTTGCTTTAAATACCTGGTATGCTGTTGCCTTGGTAAATGACGGCAGTACGTTGACATTGTATATCAATGGAGAGAAAGATAACTCAATGACAGTTGCTCCGTATGAATATGCGCTTTATGGAGTACAGATCGGTATGCCTTCAAAAGGTTATCAATCTTCACAATTGTTTTATGGTCGTTTGAGTGAGATGCGTCTTTGGACTCGTCCTTTGTCTGCTCGTGAAATTAAAGCAAATGTATGTGGGGTAGATCCTTCTACCAATGGGCTTGTGTCTTATTGGAGAATGAATGAAGGAGAAGGAACTACTTTCTATGATTTATCTCCGTCAAAGCGTGATATCAGTTATAAGAATGGAATCACGATTGACTGGACTTATGATGATACGAATAAATGTCTTGAATAAGGTAATAATAAATGAATAGACTGTATGATAATGAAAAACAATATAAATAGATTAACTCTCCTTTTGCTTGTTTTATTGGGAGGAGTAGGATTCACATCTTGTTCGGATGATGACAATGATTTTATTGAATTGCCGACAATAGAGATGCCACAGTCGGAGGCAGGACCTGTTTCTATTGATTATAGGGAGATACTGGATGCAGGAAGCTATGTTTATGATTATACTATCAAACTGGATAAACCTGCTGCTACTACTTTATTGTGTGACATTGCCGTGGACGAAAGTATGGTAGAGGCTTATAACGCTGCAAATAACACGTCTTATAAGATGATGCCCGCTTTTGTCTATGAGTTGCAAGCTAAAAATGCGATAGTGAAGGCAGGACAGCAAGAATCCAATTCCTTATCAGTTAAGTTTTCATCATTGTTCGGTTTGGTGGAAGGTGAAGAATATTTGCTTCCTATTGTTGCAACAATAGATGAAACGTGTGTAGGACAATTTGTAACGGACACTCGTTCTGTTTCTTATTTTACGATTAGCATTGATGGGGAATTGGATTATATACCGGGATTGAATATGAGTTCTTATTCAACGGATATGTATCGTACGTTAAGTTTCGCAAATGATGAAGTAGTTACGATTGAAGATAATACACATACGTTTGAAATGCTTGTATATCCATATAATTGGCACAGTGGAACTAATTATATAGGTACATGGCGTGGTAAGGATACCAACAATAATAATGAGGTTTTTAGTGGTTGTGAACTACGTGTAACTGGTGCAACGGGAGCGTCTAATATTGGTAATCGTCAATGTGACTTGACATTGGCTAATCAAAATATAACGTTGCCGGCTAATCAATGGGTTAGGTTGACTATTACTTGTGACGGAACAAAAACGGGCCAGAATACTGAGGTTGCTTATCGTTTATATATTAACGGTGAGGAAGTTGCTTCTGCAAAACCTACTAAACGTTGGGGACCATCCTCTTCTCAAAGATTCAAGGTGGGATATACGTTGACTGGTATTCAGTTTGGTAATACAAGTTCAAGTATGTATTTTGATGGTCTGATTTCTGATATTCGTATGTGGAAGAAGTGTCTGACAGCGGAAGAAGTAAAAGCTAACTTGCGTACAATAGCTTCTCCATCTTCTTCGGACTTATATGGCTATTGGAAATTGGATGAAGGAGAAGGAAATACATTGAAGGACAGTTCGGGCAATGGGCGTGATTTAACTTTCCCGGCTTCGGCAAATATCATTTGGAATGCAGAATTCAATGATTTGCCTCAAGATAATTAAAATGTGATTTTATATTGGGAGTTATTGTGTTTTTACGTAGCTCCCAATATTAACTTAAAGAAATGATGATGAAACGTTTTATGTCAGCTTTGATCGTTTTACTGTGCTCTATTGTTGGCGTATGTGCGCAACAACAGGGAAGAGCTGTATTGCGTTTTGATACTACTACTTGGAATTTTGGTAATATTCAGGAAGTAGGAGGCAAAGTGAGTCATACTTTTCATTTTACTAATATGCATACTTCTCCGGTTGTGATTGAAGAAGTGATTTCAACTTGTGGGTGTGCCATTTCTGTTTATAGTAAACAACCTGTAAAACCAGGGCATACAGGCACTATTACCGTAACTTTCGATCCTAAAGGGCGAACAAACTTTTTCTCTAAGAGTATAAGGGTTGTTTCTAATTCAGGGCAAAGTGTCAATACTCTTTGGGTAAAAGGCACGATAAATACAATGAATCGTATAGAGGATGAATATCCTTATTCTTTATCATCAGATATTTTGGCAGACCGAATGACTCTATCTTATGATCTGTTACAACATAATGGGAGGCCAAAACAATTGGAAATTAGAATCTATAACCGATCGGATAAAATGGTCAGGTTGTCATACTCGCTGTTGGATAAGAGCGGATGTTTGTCGATTTCTATGCCATCATCTCTTCAAGGTCGATCTTATGCGACTATAAAAATAACAGCTTCTCCTTTAAAAGGCTTTTACGGTACATTTAAAGATAAGATTATTATTAGTGCCAATTCCGTACACAGTTCTCCTATACAAATCTTTGGTACAGTGATTGATGATATGAGAAAAGTAAGCACGGCAACTGCTCCCCGGATGAAATGTTCACAATCTTATTTTAATTTGGGGAATATCTCATTAAAAAAGCATATTCAGCGAAAAGTAAAAGTTACTAATGAAGGGGCGAATCCTCTTATTATCCGCAAGATAGAATGTCCGGAATTTGTTTCTACTAATATCCGGGGTGAAAAGGTTTTGAAGCAAAATGAGTGTCTGGAGGTTCTGTTTGAATTAAATGTATCATCTTCAAACCATCTATTGGATGCAAAGGTCAAGTTGATAACAAATGATGCTCATCAACCTGTACATACAGTTATATTTGAAGGAGAAATAGGTAAGTAGGATTGAATATCTCTATTTGAAAGATTAGAAATACACTATAAATTAATTGAGTCATTTTACTGCATATAACATTATGATAAAACGATTGTATATCTTGGTGATAGTACAGATGGTATGTACTTTGGGGTTTACTCAATCCTCTCCCTCGTTACCTGCTTACAAAGATCGCTGTTTGTCGATAGATATAAGACTTTCAGATTTACTTTCCCGCATGACTTTAGAAGAAAAGGTCGGTCAGTTACTTTGTCCTTTAGGTTGGGAAATGTATGAAATCCATGGTAGTGAAGTTCATCCTTCCGAAAAGTTCAAGCAATTAATCAAAGAAAGGAATGTAGGAATGCTTTGGGCAACCTATCGTGCCGATCCTTGGACAAAGAAAACTATAGCAAATGGACTTAATCCGGAACTGGCAGCAAAGGCAGGAAATGCATTGCAAAAGTATGTGATGGAGAATACCCGTCTGGGAATTCCGATGTTTTTAGCGGAAGAAGCCCCTCATGGGCACATGGCAATTGGTGCTACTGTTTTTCCTACGGGTATCGGAATGGCAGCTACCTGGTCACCGGAGTTAGTAAAAGAAGTTGGTCAAGTTATCGCTAAAGAAATTCGTTCCCAAGGTGGGCATATTAGTTACGGTCCCGTACTTGATCTGACCCGTGATCCCCGTTGGTCCCGCGTGGAAGAAACATTTGGGGAAGATCCGGTATTAAGCGGTATTTTAGGGGCGTCTATGGTTGACGGTTTAGGTGGAGGTAATCTATCACAAAAATACGCTACCATAGCTACCTTGAAACATTTTCTGGCATACGCTGTGCCGGAGGGTGGACAGAATGGTAACTATGCTTCAGTCGGTATTCGTGATTTGCATCAGAATTTTCTTCCTCCTTTTCGTAAGGCAATAGATGCAGGGGCATTGTCTGTAATGACTTCATACAATTCGATAGATGGGATACCTTGTACGTCGAACCATTATTTGCTGACTCAACTCTTGCGTAATGAATGGAAGTTTCGTGGCTTTGTAGTTTCCGATTTATATAGTATTGAAGGGATTCACGAAAGCCACTTTGTTGCTCCAACCAAAGAGAATGCAGCCATACAATCTGTAACGGCTGGTGTTGATGTTGACTTGGGTGGGGATGCTTATACCAACCTTTGTCATGCGGTTCAATCCGGACAAATGGATAAGGCTGTGATTGATACGGCTGTCTGCCGGGTGTTACGGATGAAGTTTGAGATGGGCTTGTTTGAGCATCCTTATGTGGATCCGAAAATTGCTGCTAAAACAGTACGCCGTAAAGAACATATCGAACTGGCACGTAAAATTGCACAGTCTTCCATAACACTTCTCAAAAATGAGAATTCAATTCTTCCTTTGAGCAAGACGATAAATAAGGTGGCGGTAATTGGCCCTAATGCTGACAATCGATATAATATGTTAGGGGACTATACAGCTCCGCAGGAAGATAGTAATGTGAAAACAGTTCTTGATGGAATACTTGCTAAATTGTCTCCTTTATGTGTAGAATATGTAAAAGGTTGTGCTATCCGTGATACTACCGTAAATGAAATAAAGCAAGCGGTTGAAGTTGCCAAGCGTTCCGAAGTTGTAATTGCGGTAGTAGGAGGTTCTAGTGCCCGTGATTTTAAAACGAACTATAAAGAAACAGGAGCAGCTGTTGCTGAAAAAGGCAGCATTAGCGATATGGAATGTGGTGAAGGATTTGATCGTGCTACTTTATCTTTACTTGGCAGACAACAAGAACTATTGGAAGCTTTGAAGCGAACAGGAAAGCCTTTGGTTGTAATTTATATAGAAGGTCGTCCGTTAGAGAAAAAATGGGCTTCGGAATATGCGGATGCACTATTGACTGCTTATTATCCCGGTCAAGAAGGTGGAAATGCCATAGCCGATATCTTGTTCGGAGATTATAATCCGTCAGGTCGTCTGCCAATCACCGTACTTTGTTCGGTAGGACAAATACCTATATATTATAATAAGAAGGCGCCTCAAAATCATGATTATGTAGAAATGTCCGCATTGCCGTTATATGCTTTTGGATATGGACTTAGTTATACAACATTTGAATACTCGGATTTACAGCTCATACGAAAAGAACCTTATTATTTTGACGTTTCATTTAAGGTGAAGAATACAGGGAAATATGATGGTGAAGAAGTGGCGCAACTTTATGTAAGAGACGAATATGCTTCAGTGGTTCAGCCGATAAAGCAGCTGAAACATTTTAAACGTCTTTTCTTAAAGAGGGGAGAGAAAAAGCTAATCACTTTCACTTTGACAAAAGATGAATTATCCATTATTAATCAGAATCTGGAAAAAGTTGTTGAGCCCGGTACTTTTCAGATAATGATTGGTCGTTCTTCGGACGATGTTAGGTTGAAAGGTTCTATTTCAGTAGAATAGTCCTTTCATAACTGTATGGAAATGAATGAAACAGTGCGAAAATGAGTGAAACTGTACGGATTCGGTCATACATAGTGGAAAAAACATCTATCATACTATCATTCATTTTAATAATATTCTAATTATCACTGTAATATCTATGATAGATAGCT
>OMDR01001273.1_pt1 | contig 12722 bp, 12 predicted proteins | sample 1645251 | NCBI WGS metagenome assembly OMDR01 (sample SAMEA103958142, study PRJEB25191) | human gut metagenome | biome: human-associated habitat [ENVO:00009003]; feature: intestine environment [ENVO:2100002]; material: feces | place: Germany | collected 2013/2015 | reverse complement strand
AGACCTAAAACTATCCACTAATTGGATTGACGCAACTAAACGAGTATGCTATTTTGTTGAAGCAAAAAACTTAATAGAGAATAATTGTGCCAAGCAGGGACGAAAATCAAAATTAAGCGCAAAAAAAATACAAGAAAGATACATATCCACAGGTATAGACCATTTTATTTCGGGAGAATATCCATCTAATGGCTGTATGCTTGGTTATATAATAGAGGGAACACCAACAAGAATAGTGGAGAATATAAATGAAATATTACTTCAGGCAACGAGAAGTGATGAAACCTTGAAAAAGAAAGAGTTGGACATACCATATTTAGAAGAAGCCTATATATCAGTGCATCTGAATGATTATGTATTACATCATTATTTTTTGCAATTTTCAAAACCTCAAAACAGTTAATAATTTCTCTTTCTGCAGCCATCAGTTGCAGAAATAACAATATACTAAAAGTATCCCTATTCTCCAGTTATCAGTTGGAAAATGGGGGTATATATGTTAGTTCTCATTCTTTATCAAATGCTGTAACTCCGGGTCGTTCTTAATCCGTGCTATCTCGTCCTCGACAATCTGCCGGACTTCCTGACGGATGCGGTCATAGTTGGCTTGTATCTCCTCCTGCATCCGGTCATTTCCGTCCTTGTCGGTGAAGTCGATTATCTGCGGCAACTTCACGTAGCGGGCGGTTTCCTGCTTTACCTTTTCATTGTCCACCACGATTTCACAGTGGAAAATCTTCTGCTCTATCCGTTCATCGAAGTTGTCCGCAACCGCCCCCACGAATATGCCTTGCGTGAGGTTGGATATTTTACTGGCAGGTATCAGGCTGTCCATTTGGGTGCTTATCGAGGTGGACTTCTCCCGTTGGTTTATCGTCATGCTCTGCCGTTTCTGCAATACCTTTCCGAAACGTTCCGACAATATTTTTGCCGTTTCACCGACTACCTGACCGCTAAACACGTTACCCACAGTATTTTGGATTACTTTGCTTTCCTTGTCCCCGTAGTCACGGGTAAGCTGGCTGTAATCCTGAAAGCCCAGCAGAACCGCCACTTTATTGCTTCGGGCGGTTGCAATCAGATTGTCAAGTCCACGAAAATATATGGTCGGTAGTTCATCTATTATCACCGAACTTTTAAGCTGACCTTTCTTGTTTATCAGCTTCACGATACGGGAATTATACAGCCCCAGTGCCGCTGAATAGATGTTCTGACGGTCGGGATTGTTGCCGACAACCAAGATTTTAGGCTCTTTCGGGTTATTGATGTCCAGCGAGAAATCATCACCCGTCATTACCCAGTAAAGGGCGGGTGAAATCATCCTTGAAAGCGGGATTTTCGCACTCGCTATCTGCCCCTGCAACTGCTCTTGGGCATCAGATTCCCAAGCATCTACGAACGGTGAAAGGTAGTTTTCCAGTTCGGGATAGCTGCGCAAAATCGTGAACACATCGGCGTATTTCTTGTTCAACAGTTCTATGGCATGAGGGAACGTACAATATCTACCGCCCTGATAAATGCGCAAGTACCAAATTATAGCCGCCAAAAGGATAATCGGACTTTCCACGAAAAAGTCACCCTGCTTGCTTATCCAAGAGCGGTTCAAGTTGAGCATAATCGTGTAGCTGGCTTCGTAGGCATCCGCAATGTCCGACATGAAGCTGGCATTTATCGGGTTGCATCGGTGGCTCTTGTGTGGGTCGTCAAAATTGATAACGTAAAACTTCGGCTTCACTTTGTAACCATCCAAGTGATTAAGTAGGTGATTGTAAGCAATTTCCGAAAGGTCAGGAAACTTGTAATCATAACAATAGAGTGCGAAACCTTTCTCTATCTGCTGTTTTATATAGCTGTTTACCACTGCGTATGACTTGCCGCTGCCCGGCGTACCCAATACAAGACTGGCACGGAACGGGTTCACCACATTCACCCAACCGTTATTCCATTTCTTGTTATAATAGAACCGGGTCGGCAGGTTTACGGAATACTCGTTCTCGATAAGCCTTGTTTCCTGTTGAAAACTTTCATTTTCCATGTTAAAGACATCTTCCATGAGGTTGTTCTTCAAAAGCCGGGACATCCATGTACCTGCCATGAGCATACAGATATAGCCCACCGACAGCGTGGTGATATAAAACACCGTACCTGCCGTGTGTGGCAGGGGAAGTTCCAGCAGCCACCAGTTCAGGAAGAACAGCACGACACCCGCCGCAAGGCTGCAATGTATCTTCGTCCACGTTATCTTTTCCTCTTTCACGCCCTTAGTGCCAATGCACGACAGGGCAAGGAACACCACGGAGAAAAGTTTCGTCCAGAGAACGGACGAGAACAGCCCGGTGGTGCGTTGGAAGTTCCACAGTATCTTGTCTATCACCTCAAAGGTTACTCCCCACTCTTTCAGGGTAGAGTAACAGAACCAGTACACGTTTATTCCCACGAATAAAATACTGACAGCCCGCATAAAGTCCATGACCCTTGCAAGCCCTCTCAAATCATCCTCTTGCTGCATAATTGTATGTTTTTAAGTTAGTCAATGCGCCTTGTGCGCTTCTTTTTCTTCTTTTTCTTTTGGCGGGCGGTGTCCTGCGGCTCGTCACCGCCTGATGCACCGCCGCCCAGCAAACCGCCGAAAGCACCCAGCACGGAAGCCACGCCCGAAACGATGTCGGCTTTCGGCGTGAAGCCCGGCTGTTCCTGATGCGTGGATTGTTCCCGCTGTTGTGTTTCCACTTCTGACTGGTGTATATTTCCGGTTTCGCCCGAAAAACGTTCGTTGAACACGTTCGCCGAATACTCCTTGCCCAAGCGAGAACCGTTCAGCACCACCCGGCTGTCATGGTCGATGAACGTAACGCCATAGATGCGCCCGTTGTCGTTCTGACGGAATACCACGTCAATGCCCTGCTTCTTTAGCTGTTGTTCCAGTTCCTTGCGGCTGTGGGTATTCCTCACGGCATCGGCAACAATCTTCCGGGTACGCTCTTTCAGTTTCCCGTTCTTGATTGCGTCACCCGATTTCTCCATTCTGCGCTGCACCGCTTCATAGCCCACCGACTTGCCGATGCGGGATGCCTTTACCGGGTTGCCCACCTTTTCGCTCTTGTCGCTCATGGCAGAATAGACTATGCCCTGATAGGGTTTGCCGTTTATTTCGCCCTTGACTTCCTCGGCACATATATTATAGGTAGCAAGCAAAGCCTTGTACTCCCCGAATGACTGGAAGCGGTAGCCGTAGCAAGCCGCTTTCACGGTATTGCCGATTTGGTGTTTCACGTCCCCGGCGGTGTAGTCCACCTTTTTAAGTTCCGGGCGTTCGGCACGTTCCTTTCGCTCTGCCGGGTGAAGCCCGTATTTTTTCTCCAGTTCACGGGTTATCTGCTTGCTGCGCCGATGCTCGAACTTGTCATTCAACGGTCTGCCGTTCTCGTCCACCCGCAAGCCAACGATGTGGATATGGTGGCGGTTGATGTCTGTATGCTTGTACACCAAATAAGGCTGGTCGCCATAACCCAACTTCTGCATATACTCCCGTGCGATGTCGGAAAGCTGCTGGTCGGTCAGCACGTCTTCCGGGTGCGGGTTTATGGAAATATGAAGTATCGGCTTCTTGGTGGATAGCTGGACGGGCATCTGCATCTCAAAGCTGCGCATACACTCGCCGATGCTGCAATGCCCGTCCTCGCTTAACAGCATCCGGTTGGAGAAAAGCACCCTCGCTTCTGCCTTATCCACCTTGTTTTGGTTGTATGCCAGTGCGCCGAACATATTGCCGCCCGTGCTTATTTTGGCAACCATAGTTCCTTGCACTCGTTTGTCAGGTCGATAACCTGCCGGTTCAACATAGCCAGTTCAGTGGTCGCTTTCTCCAATTTATAGAGAAAAGCCAATGCTTTTTTCTCCGAAAAGTTGCTGTGCAACGCCTTTACAACTTGGTTGTAATTGACCGCTACCGCCCGGAACTGGGCGTAAAATTCGGTCAGCCGGGCGCAGTATTCGACCGCTGACTTCTCCACTTTCACCACCCGGAACGGTTCGCCGAACAGCCGGGCGGCGATGAAACGGGACTTGCTCGTAACACCCGACTGCTCCCATTGAGAGAGGAAGCGGGCATTCTCCCGGTCGTTCAGGTAAAGGACATGGCGGTGCTTCGCCGGGTCTGCGAGGGCGGGGCGACCGCCCTTGTTGGTTCTTCTTGTTTCCATACTTCTTTGGATTAAAAAATTACGACTTCGGAGTGATTTTTACCCCCGCAAGGGGCAAGGCGTTTTCAGGCACGGAAAACGGTTTTGTAGCATACAAAACACACCTTGCTATTTTCTGACGAAAATCGAAATCCGTCACGGACGGATTGGGGTCAGCGAGAAGCGGCAAGCCCAGCCATTAACCAGCACAATTTTACACCCCTGCCCCCTGCGGTTCGTTACTCCGTTGCAAAGTAACGGTGATTTATAATGCTGTGAAATAGGCTATTGGTGGACAAAACGGGACAACGCAGGACAAATCGGGACACATCTGAAAACGGACGGTTTTTCTCCTTTTATTTGCAGAAGATTTCAAGATTGAAAGCAATATAGAAAGCCATATTCCAAACAAGGAAGATTGGCTGAAAGCAGGATTTCAAGAAAGCGGGATTGCAGGATTTCGGTATTTCAAGAAAGAATGAAAGCAATAAAACAAGATTGAAATAAAACAGTCTTTCAATATTTCAAGACGGCAATATTGAGAGATAGAAACAATGAAAGAAATACAGAATGATTGAAAGCAATAAACAAATCTATCAACCAATAATGAAAGAAAGCAATATGGAAAACGAGAGAACACCCCTTTATGTCGCCTTTTCCACCCAAAAGGGCGGGGTCGGCAAGACCACCTTTACCGTACTGGCGGCGAGTTACCTCTACTACCTCAAAGGCTATGATGTGGCGGTGGTGGATTGCGACTACCCCCAACACTCCATTGCCGGGATGCGCAAGCGGGATGCCGAGCAGGTAGGGGCGGATGAAGATTACAAGCGCATGGCGTATGAACAGTTTACCCGGCTGGGGAAGAAAGCCTACCCGGTGCTGTGCAGTTCGCCCGAAAAGGCAATCGCAACGGCTGACGAACATATAGCCGCCGGACACGTGCCGGATATTGTGTTTTTCGACCTGCCCGGCACGGTGAACAGCGAGGGCGTTATCAATTCCCTTGCGGTGCTGGAAAGCAGCCTGTCGTTTGCGGTGGCTATCCAAAAGCTATTGGTGAAGAACGATGCCTGCCGACTTGCCGGGCTGTACCTCTTTTGGAACATGGTGGACGGACGGGAGAAAACAGACCTTTACGCCGCCTACGACAAGACCATTAAGGAACTGGAACTGCCGCTGATGAAAACCTTTATCCCCGACACCAAACGCTACAAAAAGGAACTGTTGGCGGACAAAAAGGCGGTGTTCCGCTCCACGCTCTTTCCCGCCAGCCGCCCGCTGGTAAGGGGAAGCAACTTAGAAGAACTGATAACCGAAATAGTGTACTACATCAAATTACAATGATATGGCAAAGCAAAACGGCAACATGCCGAAGATAGACGAGGATTTCATGAAAGAACTTATCTCGCAAGGTGTACCCACCAAGCGGGAGAACCAGCCGGATGATGCGCCACTGCCCGGCGGCGAAACGGACATTGCCCAAGAGGGAGAACATACGGAAGCGGTACGGGTGGAGAAGCCGACATCCCGCAGGCGCAAGGGCGGCACGGGCGACTACCGGGAAACCTACTTTCAGAAAGTGGAACTGGCAGACAGACAGCCCTTATACGTGAGCCGCACGACCCACGAGAAGCTGATGCGCATCGTGACCGTGATAGGCGGGCGCAAGGTGACGGTAAGCAGCTACGTGGAAAACATCCTGCTGCGCCACTTCGAGCAGTTCCAAGACGAGATAAACGCCCTGTACGAAAGCAACTTTCAAAAGCCTATCTGATTATGGTAATCTATGGAATACTTACCGGGCTTTTGGTGTACTATATCGCCCTATGGTTGTGGTATCGCTACACGGACAACAGAAGTTCCGAAAAGGGAACAAGTGACAAGACTGTTCCCGAAAGTCAAGCAAACGGCTACACGCTGATAGGCGCAAGCCGCTACAAGGGCGGACAAATCAGAACAGCACAGGACAAATCGGGACACCTCCCGCAAGCGGTTGAAAATGATACTATTTTTGCGCCACAGGCTGACGAGTTGCCGGAAGAAACGCCCAATTATGAGAATGACGAACCCGACTACGAGGACGAGGAAATAGCCGGGTACATGGACGGTGACGATGATACCGGGCGGGCTACGGGCGTGAGCTTTGACGAACTGGGCGAAGCGGTACGCACGGCGAACGCCGACAACCCCACCGAAGCGGAACAGCGGCAAGCCGCCGGGACGCTGGCAAGCATTGAGGGGACGAACCTCTACGATGCGGTGGTGGAGAACATCAACGGCGGGCTGGCAAAGGTAGCTGAACTGCTGGGGCGCAACGAAGCGGAACTGGCTACGGCTGCTGTCCCTGCCGGAACTGGCAATACAAGCAAGGAACACGAAGCGTTCGACATGAACGACTTCCTTTAATATAATAATGTATAAGACTGACAACATGAAACAGCGTGATTACGGTTGATTGGCAACCCTAAAACAAACAGACGGCATCCGTGCCGCAGCCACTAAAATTTCAAGTTATTCATCCGCCGGGTGACAGCGGACTATCCACCCGCTACCCCGGCATTAAAATCCAATTCGCAATGAAAAAGAAAATCTTTTTGTCAGCGGCTATCCTTGCCGTTGCGGTAAGTGTCTACGCACAGGGCAATGGGCAGGCGGGCATCACCGAAGCCACGAACCTAATCACCGGGTATTTCGACCCCGGAACAAAATTGGTTTACGCAATCGGGGCGGTCTGCGGCTTGATTGGCGGGGTAAAAGTGTATAACAAATTTTCGAGCGGTGACCCCGACACCTCAAAGACCGCCGCCAGTTGGTTCGGGGCGTGTATCTTCCTGATTGTCGCCGCCACTATCCTGCGGTCGTTCTTCCTCTAAACCAGCGGCTATGTCTGAATATCCGGTAAACAGGGGTATCGGAAAGCCGGTGGAGTTCAAGGGGCTGAAAAGCCAGTACCTTTTCATTTTTGCAGGCGGCTTGCTTGCCGTGTTCGTGGTGTTCATCGTCCTGTTCATGGCAGGCGTGAACCAGTGGCTATGTATCGGTTTCATCGTGTCGGCTTCGCTGCTGCTCGTGTGGCAGACGTTCCGGCTGAATGCCCGATACGGTACACACGGGCTGATGAAAGCTGCCGCCCGCAAAAGACACCCACGCTTCATTATCAGCCGAAAGGCGATACCCCGGCTGTTCAACTACAAAAGAAGAAAGGAAGAAAGAACATGAGGAATACATTAAAGGCTACCACGCTGGAGAGGAAGTTTCCCCTTTTGGCGGTGGAGAACGGCTGCATCATTTCAAAGGATGCAGACATAACGGTGGCTTTCAGGGTGGAACTGCCCGAACTGTTCACCGTCACCAGTGCCGAGTACGAAGCCATACATTCGGCATGGTACAAGGCAATCAAGGTGCTGCCCGACTACTCCATAGTACACAAGCAGGACTTCTTCATCAAGGAGAACTACCAGCCCGACACCGAAAGGGACGAACTTAGTTTCCTGTCCCGGAGTTTTGAACGGCACTTCAATGAACGCCCGTTCCTGAACCATTACTGCTACCTGTTCCTGACAAAAACGACAAGGGAGAGAAGCCGCCGACAGAGTGACTTCTCAACCCTCTGCCGGGGCAGAATTGTACCGCAGGAGATAGCCGACAAGGAAACGGCAACAAAGTTCATCGAAGCGGTCGGGCAGTTTGAACGAATTATGAACGACAGCGGTTTTGTCACCCTTACCCGGTTGGCGGCATCGGAAATCACCGGGCAGGACGGAAATGCGGGCATCATCGAGAAATACTTCTCGCTATCACAGACCGATACCACCTGCCTGAAAGACATCGGACTGTACCCGGAAGAAATGCGTGTCGGGGACGATATACTGTGCCTGCACACGCTTTCAGACGTGGAAGATTTGCCCGGCAAGGTCGGGACAGATATACGGTTTGAAAAGCTGTCCACTGATAGAAGCGATTGCAGGTTAAGTTTTGCCGCCCCGGTGGGTGTGCTGTTGTCGTGTAACCACGTCTATAACCAGTACATCTTCATAGACGACCACGCCGAGAACCTGAAAAACTTCGAGCAGACCGCCCGGAACATGCAATCACTCTCCCGCTATTCCCGTGCCAACCAAGTGAACAAGGAGTGGATAGACGAGTACCTGAACGAAGCCCACAGCAAGGGGCTTGTATCGGTACGCTGCCACTGCAACGTCATGGCATGGAGTGACGACCGGGACGAACTCAAACGCATACGCAACGATGTGGGAAGCCAGCTTGCCTTAATGGAGTGCAAGCCACGCCACAACACGGTCGATACGCCCACGCTCTTCTGGGCGGGCATACCCGGTAACGAAGCCGACTTCCCCGCAGAGGAAAGTTTCTACACATTTTTGGGGCAGGCTCTCTGCCTGTTCGTGGAAGAAACGAATTACAAGAGTTCGCTTTCGCCGTTCGGTATCAAAATGGTGGACAGGGTAAGCGGTCGCCCGCTGCACATCGACATATCGGATTTGCCCATGAAGAAAGGCATCACCACCAACCGCAACAAGTTTATACTTGGGCCAAGTGGTAGCGGGAAGTCTTTCTTCACCAACCACATGGTGCGCCAGTATTACGAGCAGGGTGCGCACGTGCTGCTGGTCGATACGGGTAACAGCTACTTGGGGCTGTCCCAGCTTATCCATAACCGCACGCACGGCGAGGACGGGATTTATTTCACCTACACCAACGAGAACCCGATAGCGTTCAACCCGTTCTATGTCGAGGACGGGGTATTTGACATCGAGAAGAAAGAGAGTATCAAGACCCTTATACTCACCCTGTGGAAGCGGGACGATGAAGCCCCGAAACGGTCGGAAGAAGTGGCGTTGTCCAATGCGGTAAGTGCCTATATCGAACGGATAGGCAATGACCGTTCGGTAACGCCCTGCTTCAACACGTTCTACGAGTTTGTCCGGGATGATTACCGACAGCGGCTTGCCGAAAAGAACGTCAGGGAAAAGGATTTTGACATAGACAACTTTCTGAACGTGCTTGAACCGTACTATTGTGGCGGTGAATACGACTACCTGCTGAACTCCGACAAGGAACTGGATTTGTTGCATAAACGCTTCATTATCTTTGAATTGGACAATATCAAAGACCACAAGATTTTATTCCCGATAACGACTATCATCATCATGGAAGCCTTCATCAACAAGATGCGCAAGTTAAAGGGAATAAGAAAATTAATCTTGATAGAGGAAGCGTGGAAAGCGATTGCAAGCGCAAATATGGCGGACTACATAAAATATTTATATAAAACCGTTAGGAAGTATTTCGGGGAAGCGATTGTAGTCACGCAAGAGGTAGAGGATATTATTTCTTCCCCAATCGTGAAAGAGAGTATCATCAACAACTCGGACTGCAAAATCCTGTTAGACCAAAGAAAATATCTGAACAAGTTCGACAGCATACAAAACCTGCTCGGATTGACCGACAAGGAGCGTTCGCAAATATTGTCTATCAACATGGCGAACCACCCCGGACGGAAGTACAAGGAAGTTTTTATTTCGCTGGGCGGTACGCAGTCGGCGGTGTACGCAACCGAAGTTTCGTTGGAAGAATATTATACATTCACGACAGAGGAAAGCGAGAAAATGGAACTGTTCGCCCTTGCCGACAAACTGGGCGGCAACCTTGAACTGGCTATCAAACGGCTTGCGGAAAGCAAACGTAATCCCCAATCATCAACAACTTAAAATTAGGAACATGAAGAAAATAATCCTCTTTATGGCGGTGTGCCTTTGCTTCATCGGCAGGGCATCCGCCCAGTGGGTGGTGTCAGACCCCGGCAACTTGGCACAGGGTATCATCAATACCACCAAACAGATAGTGCAGACCTCTACCACAGCCAAGAACACGCTGGACGGCTTCATGGAAGCGCAGAAGATTTTCCAGCAGGGTAAAAAATATTACGATGCGCTCAAAGCGGTGCATGACGTGGTTAAGGGCGGTGTCAAGGTGAAGAAGTCCATTGAACTGGTGGCGGAAATCTCCGAAATCTACGTGCGCAATTTCCAAAACATGCTGGCAGACCCGAATTTCACGCCTGACGAACTTTCCGCAATATCGTTCGGCTATGCCAAACTGATGTCGGAAAGCTCGGACGTGTTGCAGGACTTGAAAAATGTGGTGAACATCACGGGTATGTCGCTGACGGATGCCGAACGGCTGGCAATCATCGACAACGCTTATCGAAGTTTGCTCAACTACCGCAACCTTGTGAACTACTACACCCGCAAGAACATATCCGTGTCCTACCTGCGGGCAAAGAAGAAGAACGACACCGACCGGGTGCTGGCTCTCTACGGCTCGGCGGATGAACGCTACTGGTAACATATAAATCGGTATGCCTATGTTATTAGCAGCAGTGGATTTTGACAACCTGCACCAAGTGTTGCGGGTGCTGTACGATGAAATGATGCCCTTGTGCAGCAACATGACGGGGGTAGCCAAAGGGATAGCCGGGCTGGGAGCTTTGTTCTATGTAGCCGCCAAAGTGTGGCAATCACTCGCACGTGCCGAACCCATAGACGTGTACCCGCTCCTGCGCCCCTTTGCGCTGGGGCTGTGCATCATGTTCTTTCCAACTTTCGTGCTGGGGACTATCAACACGGTATTGTCGCCAGTGGTAAAAGGGTGTAACCAGCTTATGGAAACGCAGACTTTCGACATGAACGAGTATCGGGCGCAGAAAGACCGACTGGAATATGAAGCCCTGATGCGAAGCCCCGAAACGGCTTACCTCGCATCGGACGAGGAATTTGACAGACAACTGGAAGAACTGGGCTGGTCGCCCTCCGACATGGTGACTATGACGGGTATGTATATGGACAGGGCGGCTTACAACATCAAGAAGTCCGTCCGGGACTGGTTCAGGGAATTGCTGGAAATGCTCTTTCAGGCGGCGGGGCTGATTATTGACACGCTGCGGACGTTCTTCCTAATCGTGTTAAGCATACTGGGTCCGCTGGCGTTCGCTATTTCCGTCTATGACGGTTTCCAAAGTACGCTGACCCAGTGGATTTCACGCTATATCTCCATTTACCTGTGGTTACCCGTGTCTGACTTGTTCAGCAGTGTGCTGGCTCGCATACAAACGCTGATGCTCCAAAAGGACATTCAGGAACTTTCAGACCCGAATTTCATTCCTGACGGGAGCAGCACCGTGTATGTAATCTTTATGATTATCGGCATCGTGGGCTACTTCACCATTCCAACGGTGGCAAGCTGGATTGTGTCGGCTGGCGGAATGTCCGCCTATAACCGCAACGTGTCGAAAGCCGGGTCGGTCGCCGGGGCTGCGGTTGGCGCAGTCGGTGGAAAGGTATCGGGAAAACTACTCAAATAAACAACCTCAATTTTTTAAGGATATGGAATTTAAGTCATTGAACAACATTGAAACGAGTTTCCGGCAAATCCGGCTCTTTGCGCTGGTATTCATCTGCCTGTGCGCACTGGTGACGGGCTTTGCCGTGTGGAACTCGTACAGCTTCGCCGAGAAGCAGCGGCAGAAGATATACGTCCTCGACAACGGCAAAAGCCTGATGCTGGCACTCTCGCAGGACATGGCACAGAACAGACCAGTGGAAGCCAAATCACACGTGCGGCGTTTCCACGAACTGTTTTTCACCTTATCGCCCGACAAGGGGGCTATCGAAAGTAATATCAAACGTTCGCTGTTCCTTGCCGACAAGACCGCTTTCAACTATTACAAGGACTTGGCGGAAAAGGGCTACTACAACCGGGTGATTTCCGGAAACGTCATGCAGACGGTGGAGATTGACAGCGTGAAGTGCGACTTCGACCAGTACCCCTACAAGGTGAACACCTACGCCCGGCAGTTGATTGTCCGGGAAAGTAGCCTGACGGTACGAAGTCTTGTGACCTCGTGCCGCCTGCTCAACGCCACACGCAGCGACAACAACCCGCACGGCTTCATCATCGAAGCGTTCACCATTACCGAAAACAAGGATTTACAAACCGTCAAAAGATAGCCGTATGGAAAGGAAACGAAACTATATCGAAAAGGTGCAGGACTGGGCGGACGACCGCCTGCGCCGAATGTGCGGACGGATTACGCCGGGCAAAAGGCTGGTGGTTATCCTCGTGATGTTCTTCCTGTTCGGTGGCTTGTCTATCTACATCACCGTTGCATCAATCTACAACATTGGGAAACGGGACGGGCAACGCCTACAAATAGAACATATCAAACAAATTCCGCTACACGATAGCGATAGTATCAACTTATCAAACAGACCGGAATATGGAAGAAGTACAGAAGAATGAGAACGGCACGACCGTACCACAGACGGACGGGAAGCCTGAAAAAGAAAAGAAACCCAAACGGGAACTGACACCACAGCAGGTGCAGCAACGCAGGAAAATGATAGTCTTCCCGCTGATGTTCCTTGCCTTTGCCGGGTGCATGTACCTGATATTCGCTCCCTCCGGCAAAGAGGACGTGAATATGGAGAGCGTGGGCGGCTTCAATGCCGACATACCCCT
>OMDR01001265.1_pt1 | contig 12776 bp, 11 predicted proteins | sample 1645251 | NCBI WGS metagenome assembly OMDR01 (sample SAMEA103958142, study PRJEB25191) | human gut metagenome | biome: human-associated habitat [ENVO:00009003]; feature: intestine environment [ENVO:2100002]; material: feces | place: Germany | collected 2013/2015 | reverse complement strand
CAGCTTTCTACATCATCGGTGCCCTTGTTCTGATCATCATGAACATCGGTCAGTTGCCAAATGTATTCAGAATGATTTTTGTCGGTGCATTTAATCCAGAAGCTGCTATCGGTGGTTTTGCCGGTGTAGCAGTATCTCAGGCTATCAAATACGGTGTTGCTCGTGGTCTGTTCTCCAACGAGGCTGGTATGGGTTCTACCCCACATGCACACGCAGTAGCAAGAGTAAAACATCCTTGTGACCAGGGTCTGGTAGCTATGATGGGCGTATTCATCGACACTCTCATCATCCTGAACCTGACTGCTTTCGCAGTAATGATTACCGGCAACCTGACCACATACAACCAGGACCTGACCGGTGCTGCTTTGACTCAGGGTGCATTCACCACCGGCTTTGGTAAATTTGGTTCTATCTTCATCGCAATCTGTATGTTCTTCTTCGCATTCTCTACTATCATCGGCTGGTACTTCTTTGGTGAGAAGAACGTAAAATACCTGTTCAGCAAACACACAAACCTGGCAACCAAGATTTATGCAGCTCTGGTAGTTGTATTCATCATTGTTGGTTCTACCCTGAAGGTAAACCTGGTTTGGAACCTCTCCGACCTGTTCAACAACCTGATGGTAATCCCGAACGTACTGGGTCTGTGGGCACTGTCCGGCACAGCAAAAGAGTTGTATGAAGACTGGAAGAAACAGGCTCCTGCAAAAGTTAAATAAGAGATTACGTATACATCACGATACATGTCTATCTAGGGGAAAAGCGTCCGAAAGGGCGCTTTTTTCCTTGGGATAAAAAGGCGCCCATGAACCACTTGACGGATGGTTTGCCATATACTATAATAAAGCCGAAAACTGAATGGTCGAAATACAGGTGCAGATGCACAAAAGGAACCGGGTGAAAATCCTGGACAAGACCGTTGCCGTGTTTAGCTCAAAGGGATGTGCAGAGAAAAGCTTTCTCAGCCACTGGAAAATTCCGGGAAGGCGCACATACCGCTGATTTCAGCAGCTATCAGTCGGAATACTTGCCTGTGTTTTACTCGTTTCCAAACGGGTGTTGTCTGTTTTCTACGGAACTCTGGAAAACAGATGAAGAAACTGTGGAGAGCAGCATGGTTCAAAGATATTTTGAAGGATGCTTTGCTTTGCTGTTTTGTCAACACAAGACATCGTTTGGAAAATTCCGAACGGTGTCTTTTTTATGTCAATCTCCGGTCGGAAAAAGAGTGACCATGATCCATCAGAAAGAAAAGAGGAAGCGTTATGGAACAAAAAACAAAAATATGGCTCAGTGATTTTTTGGTTTTAAATTTTGGTACCTTGCTGACAGCGATTGGAAGCTACTTTTTTAAGTTTCCAAATAACTTTTCTACCGGTGGCGTCACCGGTATCTCGGTCGTGCTTGCCCACTACTACCCGCAGTTGAGCAACGGTACCATTGTATCAGTCATCAATATCGCCCTGATGGTGGTCGGTCTGCTGCTGCTGGGCAAGGAGTTCGGATTTAAAACCTTTTATGTCACCATTGCTTTTTCGGCAATGCTCAAGATATTTGAAGTTCTCTTTCCGCTGACGAAGCCTTTGACCGACCAGCCGTTTATGGAGCTGCTGTTGGGCGTTTTCCTGCCGGCGTGGGGTTCGGCGCTGCTGTTTAACATCGGTTCTTCTACCGGTGGTACCGACATCATTGCGATGGTCGTCAAAAAATACTTTAAATGTCACATCGGAAAGGCGCTGTTGGTGGTAGACTTTTTTATCACGGTAATGACCTTTGTTGCCTTCGGTCCGACCACAGGGTTATTCTCGATGGTGGGTCTGGTGATTCGTTCCTTTGCGGTTGACTTTTTCCTGGAGGACATGAACACCTATAAGTCCTTTACCATCATTACTGACAAACCGGAGCAGATTTACAACTTTATTACCATCACCCTCCATCGCGGAGCGACCGTCTACCATGCGGAAGGCTTGTATGAACACACCGACAAGACGGTTATCCTGACGGCGCAGAATAAGAAACAGGGAATTCGTTTGCAGGAAGCCATCAAGCAGGCGGACCCGCACGCCTTTGTGTTGATTACCAACACCAGCGAAGTCATTGGAAAAGGATTCCGCGGCGGTAACTAAAAAAACAAGAGCAACACAAACGCCTGCTTTGGAAAAAAAGCAGGCGTTTGTGTTCAAATTTTCGTTGACGGGAAATAGATAGATTGATACAATGGTAAAAAGGAATTTAAAACGGTGCAGTTTGTACCGAACAGGGGGAAAATCGGATGGAAATATTAAAGCAACGAATTTTGAAGGACGGTAAGGTCAAGGAAGGAAATGTGCTGAAGGTGGACAGCTTTTTGAATCACCAGATGGACATCCGCCTGCTGGATGAAATCGGCAGGGAGTTTCGCCGTCGCTTTGCAGGGGAAGAAATCAACAAGATTTTCTTCGAAGTGATTATCGCGCCGGATTATGATGTGGATGCACTCGAAATCCTGGGACAGAAAAAGAACCGCATCATCCTCGTTCGTAAAGAAGCTAAATTGCCTAAAAAGCAATTCCGTGCTTTACTGAATGGCGTATTGGTGCAGGATAAAGATACTAATATTGAAACGGTAGCTGACCTGAAAACCGTGACAGACAAAGCTCCTACTCCGGAAGAAGTAGAAGATATGTTGTTTGCCAACAAAATTGTAAAGAACAGCAAATCCAACGCCATCGTATTGGCAAAAGATAAGCAACTTCTTGCAAGCGGTGTAGGACAGACTTCGCGTGTAGACGCATTGAAGCAAGCAATAGAAAAGGCCAAATCATTCGGTTTTGATCTGAATGGTGCAGTGATGGCTTCCGATGCTTTCTTCCCGTTCCCCGACTGTGTGGAAATTGCAGATAAAGAAGGTATTACGGCTGTTATCCAACCGGGAGGTTCGGTAAAAGACGATTTATCCTTTGCTTATTGCAATGAGCATGGTATGGCGATGGTAACTACCGGTATCCGTCATTTTAAACACTAAAAATAAGAATTAAGAATGGGATTATTTTCTTTTACACAAGAGATAGCAATGGACTTGGGCACAGCCAATACTATCATCATCACGAATGGAAAAATCGTGGTCGATGAGCCTTCGGTTGTGGCTTTGGATCGCCGTACAGAAAAGATGATTGCCGTGGGGGAAAAGGCGAAGTTGATGCATGAAAAAACCCACGAAAACATACGTACCATCCGTCCGTTGAGAGACGGAGTGATTGCCGACTTCTATGCTTGCGAGCAGATGATGCGCGGACTGATCAAACAGGTAAATACTCGTAATCGCCTTTTCTCTCCATCGCTTCGTATGGTGATCGGAGTGCCTTCGGGTAGTACGGAAGTTGAACTTCGTGCTGTCCGTGACTCTGCCGAACATGCCGGCGGACGTGATGTCTATCTGGTATTTGAACCTATGGCTGCGGCTATCGGTATCGGTATCGATGTAGAAGCACCTGAAGGAAACATGATTGTTGATATAGGTGGTGGTTCTACCGAGATTGCTGTAATTTCATTGGGAGGTATTGTTTCGAACAACTCTATTCGTATAGCGGGAGATGATCTGACTGCCGATATTCAGGAATACATGAGCCGCCAGCATAACGTGAAAGTCAGTGAGCGTATGGCCGAACGTATTAAGATAAATGTGGGTGCTGCTTTGACCGAACTGGGTGAGGATGCTCCTGAAGATTATATCGTTCACGGACCGAACCGTATCACTGCACTTCCGATGGAAGTGCCGGTATGCTACCAGGAAGTGGCACACTGTCTTGAGAAATCAATCTCGAAGATAGAAACGGCTATTCTGAGTGCGTTAGAGAATACACCTCCTGAACTGTATGCCGATATTGTGCATAATGGAATTTATTTGGCCGGTGGTGGAGCGCTGCTTCGTGGCTTGGACAAACGTCTGACTGATAAGATAAATATTCCTTTCCACATTGCAGAAGACCCGTTGCATGCAGTAGCTAAAGGTACAGGGGTTGCATTGAAGAATGTAGACCGTTTCTCATTCTTGATGAGATAAATAATTGACTACGGTTTACGAGCTATAAGTGAGAGGCAGTTGCGTAAGTTGCTGCACGAACTTGTGGCTCGTAGATCGTAGTTTGTAACTTATATGTCTTTATGCGGAATTTACTGAACTTTCTTTTGAAATATAATCACTGGTTCCTCTTCATTCTGTTGGAGGTGATCAGTTTTGTTTTGTTATTTCGCTTTAATCACTACCAACACAGTGTTTATTTCAGTTCGGCCAATGTAGTTGCCGGCAAAGTATATGAAGTATCCGGTGGAATAACTTCTTATTTCCATCTGAAATCGGTCAATGAGGATTTACTGGATCGCATCATGGAGTTGGAGCAGCAGAACCGCAATCTGGAGAATGCATTAGTAAAACATCTCTCTGACTCAACCGAGCTGAATAGTATCCGAAACTTGTCGGATACAGACTATGAAATCTTCAAAGCCCGGGTTATCAATAACAGTCTCAATCTGGTAGATAACTACATCACTCTGAATCGGGGATCGAAGGATAGCATCCGTCCTGAGATGGGCGTGGTCGATGGTAATGGGGTGGTCGGCATCGTATATGAAACTTCTTCTCACTATTCCCGGGTGATTTCGGTGTTGAACAGCAAATCCAGCATTAGTTGTAAAATTGTGGGTAGTGAGTATTTCGGTTACCTGAAGTGGGAATATGGAGATGCCCGGTATGCTTATTTGAAAGATTTGCCTCGTCATGCCGAATTCAATTTGGGAGATACAGTTGTGACCAGTGGTTATTCCACGGTTTTTCCTGAAGGTATTATGATTGGTACGGTAGATGATATGGCCGATTCGAATGATGGTCTTTCCTATCTGTTGAAGGTAAAACTGGCAACGGATTTTGGTAAGGTGAGTGAGGTGCGTGTGATTGCAAGAACTGGTCAGAGAGAGCAAAAAGAGTTGGAACAAAAGAGTTTGGCGCAATGATTATCAACTATATACATAGAATAGGATGGTTTGTCGGTCTGATATTACTTCAGGTGCTGATCTTGAATAATGTGCACATAGCCGGTGTGGCTACTCCTTTTCTATACGTTTATTTTATATTAAAATTTAACTCCGGTACTTCCCGAAACGAATTGATGGTATGGGGTTTCTGTATGGGGCTTGCCATCGATATCTTTTCTAATACCCCGGGTATGAATGCGGCGGCGACAGTACTACTGGCTTTTCTACGTCCGTTGTTTCTTCGCTTGTTTACGCCTCGAGATACTTTGGATAGTATCGTACCTTCGCTGAAAAGTATGGGAATTGCTTCTTTCCTTAAATATTTGGTGGTAAGTGTCTTTGTTCACCATTTTATGTTACTGACTCTTGAGTTCTTCTCATTTACCAGCATACCGTTATTGCTGTTAAGGGTGGTGTCGAGCACCATTTTGACTATAACCTGTATTATGGCTGTTGAAGGAGTGAGGAGATAGGTATGGCAAAAGATTATGTTTTAGAGAAACGGAAATATGTGATCGGCGGAGTAGCATTGGCTATTGTCCTGATTTATCTGCTGCGTCTGTTTTCTCTCCAGATAGCTACTGATGACTATAAAAAAAATGCCGACAGTAATGCTTTCCTGAATAAGATTCAGTACCCGTCACGTGGGGCAATGTACGACCGGAATGATAAACTGTTAGTGTTTAATCAGCCTGCGTATGATATAACAATGGTGCCGAAGGAAGTTGAGAACCTCGATACACTCGACTTGTGCCAGACGCTGAATATCACTCGTGCACAGTTTCTGAAGATAATGAGCGATATGAAAGATCGTCGCAGGAATCCCGGTTATTCACGCTATACCAATCAGGTATTCATGTCTCAACTTTCGGCAGAAGAATGTGGCGTATTTCAGGAGAAGCTATTTAAGTTTCACGGATTCTATATCCAGCGACGTACCATTCGTCAATATAGCTATAACTCCGCTGCCCATGTGCTTGGTGATATTGGTGAAGTATCAATGAAAGACATCGAAAATGATGATTACTACATCCGGGGAGACTATATCGGGAAACAGGGTATTGAAAAATCATATGAATCTTATTTACGGGGTGAAAAGGGCGTTGAGGTATTGTTGAGGGATGCGCATGGACGTATACAGGGACATTATATGGATGGAAAGTATGATAAGCGTCCGATACCCGGAAAGAACCTGAAGCTCGGAATCGATATCGATCTCCAGATGTTGGGAGAACGCTTGTTGAAAAATAAAATCGGGAGTATTGTTGCTATCGAACCGGAGACGGGAGAAATACTTTGCATGGTTTCTTCACCCGATTTTGATCCGAGACTGATGATTGGCCGTCAGCGCGGAAAGAACCACTTGATGCTCCAGAGAGATCCGATGAAACCTTTGTTAAACCGTTCGATTATGGGAGTATATCCTCCGGGATCGACGTTTAAAACGGCACAAGCGCTGACTTTCTTACAAGAAGGGATTATTCAGACCAATACGCCGGCTTTCCCTTGTGCTCATGGGTTCAATTACGGGAGTTTGCATGTGGGATGTCATGCCCATGGTTCGCCGTTGCCGCTAATACCGGCCATTGCGACTTCATGTAACTCTTATTTTTGTTGGGGCTTGTTCCGGATGTTTGGCGATCGCAAGTATGGCTCTTCACAAAATGCCATTACTGTATGGAAAGACCACATGGTGTCTCAGGGTTTTGGCTATAAACTCGGGGTGGATTTACCGGGTGAAAAGCGGGGATTGATTCCTAATGCTCAGTTTTATGACAAGGCCTATCGTGGACGTTGGAATGGGTTGACGGTGATCAGTATCGCAATTGGCCAAGGAGAGATTCTGGCAACTCCTTTGCAGATAGCCAATTTGGGTGCGACAATAGCCAATCGGGGACATTTTATTACTCCACATATTGTGAAGGAAATTCAAGATGAACAGCTCGACAGCCTCTATCGGGTTCCCAGAAAAACCTCTATCGACCGGAAGCACTATGAAGATGTGGTTACAGGCATGCGTGCTGCGGTCACAGGAGGTACTTGCCGGGTAGCAGGAGCCATTTTACCGGACGTTGAAGTATGTGGCAAAACCGGTACGGCGCAGAACCGAGGACATGACCACTCCGTTTTTATGGGATTTGCTCCCATGAATAACCCAAAGATAGCCATCGCCGTATATGTTGAGAATGGTGGTTTTGGCGCAGTTTACGGAGTACCGATCGGAGCATTGATGATGGAACAATATTTAAAAGGGAAACTCTCTCCGGAGAATGAGATACGTGCAGAAGAATATAGTAATAGAGTGATTATGTATGGAAACGAGGAGCGTTAGTTTATGGAAAACATTGGATTGGGTAACGATCGTCATTTACCTGCTCCTTATAATCGGTGGATGGTTTAGTGTGTGCGGTGCCAGTTATGATTATGGTGATCGTGACTTTTTGGACTTTTCAACACGTGCCGGTAGGCAGTTTGTGTGGATTATCTGTTCCTTTGGGCTTGGTTTTATACTCCTGATGCTTGAAGAACGAATGTACGATATGTTTGCATACCTGATATATATAGGTATGATTCTTCTGTTAATCGTAACCATTTTTATTGCACCCGATACGAAAGGTTCCCGTTCGTGGTTAATATTAGGTCCAGTCAGTCTGCAACCGGCGGAGTTTGCAAAATTTGCCACAGCTTTGGCTCTGGCAAAGTTTATGAATGCCTATTCATTTAATATCAAGAAGTGGAAGTGCTTTTTACCCTTGGTAGCTTTTATTTTACTTCCGATGTTGCTGATTATTTTGCAGAAGGAAACCGGTTCGGCATTGGTCTATCTTGCCTTCTTCTTGGTGCTATATCGCGAGGGTATGCCTGGAGTAGTTTTGTTTTCGGGAGTATGTGCCGTAGTCTATTTTGTGGTCGGTATTCGTTTCGATCAGGTATTTATAGCCGATACGCCTACGCCTATCGGAGAGTTTGCCGTGTTGTTGATGATACTTTTATTTGCCGGTTCCATGGTTTGGGTGTATAGGAAAAAGTGGGAACCTGTACGGAATATGATAGGCGGTAGTTTGCTTGTGCTGCTGATCGCTTATCTCGTTTCTGAGTATCTCTCTCCATTCAATTTGGTTTGGGTGGAGTGGGGGCTTTGTGTGGTGACCATAGGTTATCTACTTTACTTATCTTTGAGCGAACGGCAACGTGCCTATCTTTTGATCGGATTGTTTGCTTTGGGTTCTATCGGTTTTCTTTATTCAAGTGATTATGTGTTCGACAACATTCTTGAACCTCATCAGCAGATTCGTATAAAAGTGGTGTTGGGGATGGAAGAGGACTTGGCCGGAGCCGGTTACAACGTTAACCAGTCGAAGATTGCGATTGGTTCCGGAGGGTTGACGGGTAAAGGTTTTCTGAATGGTACACAAACCAAGCTGAAATATGTGCCCGAACAAGATACCGATTTCATTTTCTGTACTGTGGGTGAAGAACAGGGGTTTGTTGGTTCGGCAGCCGTTCTTTTGCTTTTCTTGGCATTGATACTCCGTCTTATAGCGACGTCAGAGCGGCAGACTTCTACTTTCGGGCGGGTTTATGGCTATTCGGTTGTGAGCATTTTCCTGTTCCATTTGTTTATTAACATCGGAATGGTACTTGGTCTGACTCCTGTAATCGGTATTCCGTTGCCTTTCTTTAGTTATGGCGGGTCATCTTTATGGGGATTTACGATTCTGCTTTTTATCTTTCTGCGTATCGATGCGGGGCGTAGCAGACGGCTATAAATGTTCTATTTTCAATCCCACATCACTGATCCCGGTTAGTTGTTCATTCTTCATTTCGTGTACTATCTTGAAAGTATAGTTGCCGGGATGTTTAACAAAGCAGTCCTTCAAAGGGAGTGCCGATTGGTAGAGACTTCCCCAGCCGGTTCCTGTCCATTTACCTTCCCGGTCAGTCAGTATAAACTTCAGGGTATCTGTCTTCCATACAGTTGAATCTTCCAGATTATAATGGATGAGGATATTCAGGTTCTGATAAGGGTAGTTACTGCTGTTGCGTACACCAACGGACAGTCGCAGGTTGGCTAGGGAATCTTTTAGAGGCATGTTGAAAAAGAGTGTATCACTCTTCTTCCATCCATCCGGGGGAGTGGATTGGTAAGAGTGATACACAGTATTTTCGTCACATGCAGTCAGAACCCATGTGGTAAGGAGCATGCAAATGCTATTCTTGAGCAGGCTTTTCATTTTCCTGAGCTTTCTCGATACGTTTAGGTTGTTCATTGTTGCGCGGTCCGCGTGGTTCGCGAGGAGGGCGCTGTTCACGGGGTTCGTTTTTACGCGTTTCCCGGTTCTCGTTGCTACGCGGTTCACGAGACTCATTATTTTTACGTGGTTGGTTGTTGTTGCGATTATTGTTTTTCGGACGTTCACCACGTGTACGCTGTTGGTTTTGTACAGGCTGAGAACCGTTGTTCTCCTGTGCATTAATCGGAGTGGGCTGTGAACTCTGTGTTTCGCCATTGGTAGCTTGTTGCGGGCGGTTATTATTCTTCTTTTTCTTTTTCCGGTTTCCGTTTCCGCCTTCGTCCTTTCCATTTCCGTCTTTGGCGTTACGGCGGCGGTCACGGTCGAAACGCGTCAAGCTTTCCTGCTCCAGCAAATCAACAGGCTTTTTAGGTTCCGGTTTGCGTTCGGCTTCCAACAGACTGTCCGGTTTAATACCTCTTTTGTTCAGCCCTATCACTTCGAATGCACGTTTTCCGCTAATGGTCACTAAGTTTGCTGCAAAGTTTTTGTCGGTTGAATACGAAATCTGATTACTGAGGATATCTGCTTTGAAGAAGTAATAGGTTCCGTCTTTGGTTTCCAGTTCGATTTCTCTTGAGGGCAGACGTTTTTGTGCTTCTACATAGCAGTCCACTTCATAGTTCAGGCAACATTTTAACTTGGCACACTGTCCGGCCAACTTTTGAGGATTCAGTGAAATATCCTGATACCTTGCCGCACTGGTTGATACGGATACAAAACTGGTCATCCAGGTGGCACAGCATAACTCACGTCCGCAAGGGCCGATACCTCCGATGCGTCCGGCTTCCTGCCGTGCACCGATTTGCTTCATTTCGATACGTACTCTAAAAGCTTCGGCCAGTACTTTAATCAATTGGCGGAAGTCTACGCGTTCGTCGGCGATATAATAAAAGATAGCTTTATTGCCGTCTCCTTGATATTCTACATCACCAATTTTCATATCCAGATTCAGACTGGCTGCTATCTGCCGTGCACGAATCATTGTGGTATGTTCTTTGGCTTTTGCTTCTTCATATTTCTCCATATCTACAGCTTTTGCTTTGCGGTAGATACGCTTGATTTCGGCATCCTGTTTAAAGTTTGCCTTTTTCATCTGGAGGGGGACTAATCGTCCTGTCAGGGTGACAGTACCAATATCGTGTCCCGGAGTAGCTTCTACAGCTACGATATCGCCTTTCTCCAATTTGATTTTGTTACTGTTACGGTAGTAGCCTTTACGGGTGTTCTTAAATTGAACTTCTACCATATCACTCTCCTCTGCATTGCCTGGTATGTCGGCCAGCCAATCATAGGTATTTAGTTTTTTATCTTGTCGGGAACAGCTTTTACAACAAAGACCTCCGCTCCCATTATGCAGTTTAAATTCCATATACTTTATTTTAAAGTTATTGCTTTAACAGTACGATCATCTTCAGCGAGAAGTCGAAAAATACCATTTTAGCATTTACGTTCTGTTCAATATGTTTTTGAGCTTCACTCAGTTCATCCATGATGCCCATTACATTTCGTTCGTTGACAAAAGGGGCAAACCGTGTAGCGAAGTTCTGTTCTTCTAATGTCATATAAGTCAACTCTTTCCGGTGTAGGTTGTAGATAAAATTCTCCCGGATCATTCGTTGGCAGTATTCCAGAAAGTTTTTCTGGCGTTCGCGTCCCATGCCTGCCACTTGTTCACTCCATAATTTCATTTCCCGGATTTTCCGTTGGTAAGAGAGTCGCATCAAACTGACAAACAGTTCGAAAAACAACTGATTCTCTTCATTCAGGTGAATCGTCTCGAGGGCTTTGATAAAGTTTCCGTTGGCCAGGTGGGCGATCGAAATACTGGTTGCCTGCTGGACCCCGTATTTGCTTTGTAAAGCCTCGGCCATACACTCTTCCTCAATTTTACGTAGATTGAAGCGTTGTGTGCGGCTCAATATCGTTTGGAGAATTAAATCGGGAGCCTCCGAAACCAAAAGGAAGATTGTCTTTTCGGGTGGTTCTTCCAGCAGTTTCAATAACTTGTTGGCACAAGCCTGTTGCATCTTTTCCGGCAGCCAGAGGAGTGTAATCTTAAATTCGCCCTCGCTGGATTTAAGGCTGAGCTTTTTCATGATCTCATCACTCTCTTTGGTGTAGATTACGGCCTGTGCATTTTCTGCATTTATTTCGTTCAGCCAATGATTGATGGTAAAATAGGGATTGTTTAACACCAATTTTCTCCATTCTACAATGTAGTCATCGCTTCTCCCGTTTTTTACTACCGGAAAGACGAAATGAACATCCGGGTGAACCAGCTTATTGAATTTCACACATGACGGACAGACTCCGCAAGCATCAGTGTCACTACGATTGGTGCAACTCAGATAGCGTGCATAGGCCAGTGCCAGCGGAAACTTGCCTACCCCTTCGGGCCCACAAAAAAGCTGGGCATGGGGGATGCGTCCTTCGCTGACTTCTTGTATCAGTCGATACTTGGCCTCTTCTTGTCCGATGACGTCTCTGAAAAACATGGCTTAGTAAATTGCTTTGGCTACTTCTTTGATACTGTCCACTGCTCCGATGGAGTAGAAATGGATACTGGGCACACCGGCTGCCATCAACTCTTTGCATTGGCTGATGCACCATTCGATGCCTACCTGACGGGCTTCCTCATCGGTTTGGCACTTCAGTGCTTCCTTGGTCAACTCTTCCGGAAGGTCTACCTTGAACGTTTTAGGCACCATATTCAGTTGTGATATCTTTTTAAAGGGCTTAATACCCGGGATGATAGGGATGTCGATACCTGCCTGATGTACCTTTTCTACGAATTCAAAGTACTTTTTGTTATCGTAAAACAGTTGGGTAACGGCATATTCTGCACCGGCTTCCACTTTTTTCTTCAACCAATAGATATCCATATCGATATTAGGAGCTTCTTCATGCTTTTCCGGATAGCAAGCCACACCGTATGAGAAAGGAGTATTAGTCACTTTCATCTCCGATCCGTCTACAAAAATACCTTTGTTGAAGTTATTGATTTGTTGCTGCAGATCCAAAGCATGATGATGTCCGTCTCCCTCAGGAGTAAACACGGTTTCATGTTTGGCTTTATCGCCACGAAGCACTAATAGATCTGTAATACCCAGGAACTGAAGGTCGAGCAGTACATATTCTGTCTCTTCCTGTGTAAACCCGCTACACAAAATGTGGGGTACTACTGTGATGTTGTATTTATTCTGGATGGCAGCAGCTACAGCTACGGTTCCCGGACGTCTTCTCAGGCGGTTGCGCTGAAAAAGTCCGTTGCCTAAATCCCGATATACATACTCACTGCGATGAGTGGTGATGTTGATATACTTTGGGTCGAACTCACGTAAGGTATCTATGGTTTGGTACAACTTCTCGATGCCCGTACCCTTTAAAGGAGGGAGTATTTCGAAAGAGAAAGCTGTTTTTTCGTTGCTATGTATTAAATCAATTACTCTCATTATTTTTTTATTCGTC
>OMDR01001264.1_pt1 | contig 12782 bp, 10 predicted proteins | sample 1645251 | NCBI WGS metagenome assembly OMDR01 (sample SAMEA103958142, study PRJEB25191) | human gut metagenome | biome: human-associated habitat [ENVO:00009003]; feature: intestine environment [ENVO:2100002]; material: feces | place: Germany | collected 2013/2015 | reverse complement strand
TACTTCGGCTTCGGCACGAACAGCATCACCGGCGGCGCTCTGCTGAACATCACGTCTTTGGCTGTTGCCCTCATCGTCGGCATTGTCACGAACCTCATCGTCAATAACGGCAAGCTCAGCAGCGGCGAGGACGGTCTTAGCAGTGCAGCTTCCGAAATGGGAAAGGTAGACCCGGAAACCACCGAGATCCCCTCCCGTAAAAGCAAAAAGAAGTAATTCTTCAAAGAATAGCGTTAACTGAAATGCACAGCGCCCGGGCTTCACGGCTCGGGCGTTTTTCTGTTGTAAAGGAATTCGACTTGCTTTTTTTCCGTCATCCGATATAATAGTAAAAGATACCGAAAGAAAGGGGAGAGCACCGTGCGGAAACGAAAAAAATACAGCCCCATCCAAAAGCCGCGTCCGCTGCATTTGGAGCGCATTATGAACCTAAAGCGTTGGACGGGCATTCTGCTTATCTGCGCCGCCGCTTTTATGGCGCTTGCACTGTTCGTCATGTGGGGCTTGCCGGTGCTTTTCCCGCCCGAAGATCCGGAGGATCTCCTGCCGCAGGCCACCGTACTGCCCACCGCGTCTCCCGCTGCAAGCACGGAGGAAAACGACCTGCCCGTGCTCGAGGACAGCGTGAATCTGTTCGTCATCAACGAAGACCACCCTGCGGACGCGGATTTTGCCCCCGAGGAGACCGCCGAGTTTGACAGCGTCACGGTCGATGCCCGCATTGTGCCGGCACTCACCGCACTGTGCGATGCCGCAAAAGCAGACGGTGTCACGCTCAAGTTTTCCGGCGGCTATGTGTCCTATGCAGAGCAGGAATCGCTTTATAACGCCGAGGTCGAGCGCCTTATCGCGGCAGGTTCCACCAAGATTATGGCGCGTGAAGACGCAAAATCCACCGTGTCTGCGCCCGGCACAAGCGACCTGCAAAGCGGCCTGTGCGTCACCGTGCAGGACGACCCCGCGACGTTTTCGACAACGGATACCTACGGCTGGCTGCAAAGAAACATGGCGCATTACGGCTTTGTGTTCCGCTATCCCGCCGGAAAAGAGGATGAAACCGGCCTTAAACGCAATGATCTTGTCCTGCGCTATGTCGGCACAGAGCACGCCGCCGCCATCCGCAGACTCTCCTTTTGCCTCGAAGAATACCTTCGCTACATCGGCGCCTAACGAAAAAACGGATGCTTTCGGGAAGAAAAAGAAAAAAGTTTTCTGTTTTTTTGAAAAAGACCTTGCATTTTAGAATTTTTTGTGCTAACATAATTAGCGCTATGTTTATGTGTTAACTTCGCTGTTAACCGACTAACCGCAGATCAACCGAAAGAGGTGACAGATATGAAGAATATACATCCGGACTATCAGGAAACGACCATTACCTGCGCATGCGGCAATGTGATTCACACGCGTTCCACGAAGAAGGACATCCGCGTTGAAATTTGCTCCAAGTGCCATCCGTTCTTTACGGGTAAGCAGAAGCTGGTTGATACAAGCGGTCGTGTTGATATGTTCAACAAGCGCTACGGTATCACGAAGTAAATTTATATGGATCGTTCAGGGCGGTGCTCTTTCGGGCATCGCCCATTTTTTCTCCAAAGGCAAATCGCGTTCGTTTCAAAACAGAGGGGAGCGGTAAAAATGGCAGAGTACAAAACCGTGCGGAAAAACGCGCAGGACCAGTTTGTGGAAAAGCGATCGCGTTTCATCGGCTATGCCTGCCCGGTGCAGACCGAGCAGGATGCGCTCGATTTCATCACGTCCAAAAAATCCGAGCACTGGGATGCCAGTCACAACGTCTATGCGTATATCCTGCGCGACGGCACCATGCGCTTTTCGGATGACGGCGAGCCGCAGGGCACGGCCGGTATGCCGGTGCTGGATGTCCTGCGCAAAAGCGGCGTTACGGATGTCGTCACGGTTGCCACACGCTATTTCGGCGGCATTCTGCTCGGGGGCGGCGGTCTCGTTCGCGCGTATTCGCACACCGCGTCCATCGCCCTGCAGGCGGCACAGATCATTACCATGCGCGAGTGCCTGCTGTTGTCGCTTACCTGCGATTACGGCCGGTACGGCCGCGTTGCATCGCTTGTTCCGGAATGCGGCGGCGTGACGGACGACACGGTCTTTGAGGAAAAAGTCACCGTCAAATTCCATTTGGCGCCCGAGCTGCTCGGTGCATTCCGCAAAAAACTTGCGGATGCCACAAACGGGCAGGTCGATGTGACAGAAGACGGAAAAAAATTTTTTGAATTTGAAGAATAAAAGAAGTAATTTCGCCGTTTGCGGCGTATATAATACTATGAGGGCAAAAATCAGGGCGTTTTGCTCCGAGCTTTGCCCGTAATCCCAACGGCATCGCGCCGGCGGTCACGAAAGGGGGCGGTGGAATGCCGTTGCCGGAGTCCTTTATGCAGGACTTAAAATCGCGCTGCGACATTACAGACATCGTTTCCTCGTATGTCAACCTAAAGCGGCGCGGCAAAAACATGGTGGGACTGTGTCCCTTCCACAACGAAAAATCACCGTCCTTCAACGTCTACCCGGAGAATAACTCGTTTTACTGCTTCGGCTGCGGCGCGGGCGGCGATGTCATCACATTCATCCGCAAGATTGAAAATCTCGATTACATCGAGGCCGTGAAAATGCTCGCGGACCGCGTGGGGCTGCAAATGCCGGAGCAGGGCGTGGACGATTCCATGAGCCGCCTGCGTCAGCGCGTGCTGGAAATCAACCGCGAATCCGCCCGCTTTTTCCACAGCGCGCTTTTAAGCCCGGAGGGTAAGCCGGGGCTTGATTATTTCGCGCGCAGGCGCCTGCCCATGAAAATGATCCGCCATTTCGGGCTCGGCTGGGCGCCGGAAAGCCGCTTTGCGCTCGTCAATCACCTGCGCTCCAAGGGCTATTCCGAGCGCGAGATGATTGCGGCGAACGTCGCGGTGGAGACGCGCTCCGGCCGCGCGATGGATCGTTTCCACGCACGCGTCATGTTTCCTATCATTGATCTGCGCGGCAACGTGGTCGCGTTCGGCGGGCGTATTTTGACAAATGAAAAGCCGAAGTACATAAATACATCGGATACCCCGGTCTACCACAAGAGCAGCGGTCTTTTCGCGATGAATTTTGCAAAAAACGCGCTCGAAAACGACCGCATCATTTTAGCTGAGGGCTATATGGACGTCATCTCGCTGCACAAAGCGGGCATTGAAAACGCCATTGCGTCGCTCGGCACGGCACTCACCGCAGAGCAGGCGCGCATCATTGCCCGCTATGCGAAAGAGGTCGTCATTTGCTACGATTCCGACGAAGCCGGTCAAAAGGCCGCACAGCGCGCCATTCCCATTCTGCGCGGCGCAGGGCTTTTGGTGCGCGTCATGGCCGTGCCCGGCAACAAAGACCCGGACGAGTTCATCAACGCATGCGGTGATGAAGGCGCGGCGCGTTTCCGTAGGCTCATTGAGCAAAGCGGCAACGATGTGGAATACCGCCTTGCAAAGCTGAAAAGCGGGTATGATTTAAGCAACGAAAACGGGCGTATTCAATACCTGATGACCGCCGTAGAGCTGCTGGCGGGCCTTGAAAACGCCATTGAGCGCGACGTGTACGTCAGCCGCCTTTCGCAGGAATTGAATGTTGACAAAAACGCCATTTTGCAGCAGATGTCCGTTTCCGTGCGCAAAAAAGCGCGTGCGGCGCAGCGGCAACAGCAAAGGGACATGACGGAGCAGCTTTCCGCGCGGCGCGATACCGTAAACCCCGAAAAGCGCCGCTATGTCCGCGTGGCCAACGCCGAAGAGCGGCTCATCGCGTGCCTTTTCCACAATAATGACCTCGCACAGAGCCTGAACCGCCGCGTGCCGCCCGAAAAATTCGTGACGGCGTTCAATCGCCGGTTATATCAGAGCCTCCTGGGCAAGATTATAAACGAAGAAACGGTCACATCGCCGCAGATTACAGACTTTTCGGCGGAATGTACGCCGGACGAAATGGGCCGCCTTGCGAAGATTGTGCAGGAAAACGCCGGCATCACCGCCAAAGACGCGGAAGAATACGTGCAGATCATTTTGAGCGAAGGCGCGTTGACCGATACCGATAAGGTGCGTGGTGCGAACCCCGCCGACCTGCAGGCGCAGCTCGATGCACTGCGCAAACAGAAAAAATAGGAACGTTATGCTTTAAAACAGAATGGAGATAAAAAGGCAGCGTGCAGACGCTGCCGAGGGAATAAGGGAAAACACAGGAAAGGTATGATAAACTATGGCAGCACCCGATAAGAAAACCGTGATCCGCGATCTGATTGAGCTCGGCAAAAGCAAAGGCCAGCTCACCACAAAGGAGATCCTCGACGCCATCGGCGAATTGGATTTCGACCCGGAGCACATTGAAAAATTCTATGATACACTGGAATCGCACGGCATTGAGATTATCGATGACTTCAGCGATATCCAGATTGATGACATCGACCTTTCCAAAGTATCCGGCGCAGATACGGACGATTTTGACGCCGGCATGGGCATGGAAGGCGTCGCCATCGATGACCCGGTCAAAGTTTACCTGAAAGAGATCGGCCGCGTGCCGCTGCTTTCCTCCGAAGAAGAAGTGCGCCTTGCCATCGCCATCAAGGACGGCGACGAAGCCGCAAAGAAGCGCCTTTCCGAAGCGAACCTGCGTCTTGTCGTCAGCATCGCGAAGCGCTATCTCGGCCGTGGCATGCAGTTCCTTGACCTCATTCAGGAGGGCAATCTCGGCCTCATCAAGGCTGTTGAAAAGTTCGATTATACAAAGGGATTCAAGTTCTCCACCTACGCAACGTGGTGGATTCGTCAGGCCATCACGCGCGCCATCGCCGACCAGGCCCGCACCATCCGTATCCCGGTGCACATGGTGGAGACCATCAATAAGGTGAAGAAGGTCTCCAGCCAGCTGCTCCACACGAGCGGCCATGAGCCGACCGCGGAGGAAATCTCCGACGAGCTCGATATGCCGGTTGATAAAGTGCGCGAGATCATGCGCGTCGCACAGGAGCCTGTCTCCCTTGAAACGCCGATCGGCGAGGAAGAGGACAGCCACCTCGGCGACTTTATCCCGGATGACGACGCACCGGCCCCGGCAGATGCCGCTTCCCATACGCTGCTGCGCGAAACGCTCGGCGATGTGCTCGATTCCCTCACCCCGCGTGAGGAAAAGGTGCTGCGCTTGCGCTTCGGCCTTGAGGATGGCAGAAGCCGCACGCTCGAGGAAGTGGGCAAGGAATTCAATGTCACCCGTGAGCGTATCCGCCAGATTGAAGCAAAGGCGCTCCGAAAGCTCCGTCACCCGAGCCGCAGCAAGAAGCTGAAGGATTTTCTGGATTGATCCCGAAAGGATAGGCACATACCATGCACATGACACTGGAAGCGGACTACGCAGTCCGCATCGTGGAATTTTTGGCCGTGAACCCCGGGCGCGCAGATGCCAAAACGATCTCGGAGCGCACAAGCGTCACGCTGCGCTTTACGCTGAAGATTCTGCGCACGCTCGTTTCGGACGGCATCGTGCGCTCGTATAAGGGCGCAAAGGGCGGCTATGAGCTTGCAAAACCGCCGAAGGAGATCACGCTGCGCAGCGTGATCGAGGCGGTGGAGGGGCCGTATATGATTTCCCGCTGCCAGGGCGATGCGTACAGCTGCCAGCGCACCTCGTGCCGTTTGCATCACATCTACGGTGAGGTCTCGCAGCTTGTGCGCAATAAGCTGGAGTCCTACACGTTCGCGTCCATCTGTGCCTGCGAGGATACCGAGGCGGACGAAAAAGGTGAGGGGAAAGAGGCAGAAACGTAAGCGAATCCGCGTAAAAGTACGCGCAAGTACATACTTAAAACGCAATAATTCGTTTTGAAAGCGGCTTTCGCTTTTTAGCTTAATTTCTTCGGCATTCAAAATTCAACATAAACAAAACAAAAACCTTCCCGGTTTCGTTTCCGTTTGGAAACCGGGAAGGTTTTGCGTGTTTTTAAGCGGTATGAGCGCCGTGAGATTCTGCACGGGCAAGAGCTACGGCTCAGTTTATGCGGCTGCCGCCCCATTCCACCGCTGTGAAGCCGTCGCGGGCGGGAGCGGTGAGCGTTTGCGCGGGAATGTCGACTTTCTCTTCAAGCGGTTTCCACGCCATGAAGACCCGAAGGAGCGTGTCGGGCGCGGGGCAGATATCCAGCTGCGCCACCTGCGTATAGCAGTCGGACTGAAACGCGATGAGATTATAGGGATTTTCCTGCATCTGGGGAAGCCAGTACACGATGAATTCATTCGCTTCTTTGCGGGTGAGTCCGAGGTCGCGCAAGGCATTTTCGAGGAAAGCGGCGGTGTCGCTGCCCGCTACGCAGAAGCCGTGGGAAAGGTCGTATTCCGCGCTGTCCGTGCCTTCCCAGTACAGGTAGTTATACGTTTGGCCGTCCTCGTCCGTCAGAGTACCGTCAGGTTTCGCCGAAACATGCCAGCCGGTTTTGTAATTCGGGTAGGTGCAAGTGAGCGTTCCGTCGTACGCGAGCGTAACCGAGACGTCCGTTTCTTCTTCCGGATAAAGATAAATCACCGGCTTTAACGTGAGTTGCTCTTCTTCACGTTCACGGCATGCCGAAAGCCCGCACACGAAGCTGATTGCAAGGGCCGCAGCGAAAATCTGCTTTGCGAAATGCTTTTTCATACAGTGTTCCTCTTCAAATTAAAATGATTAGCAGCGGATAAAAATAAAGCCCGATTGCAGTTTACAAGGTCCATGTGCTATCGGGTATACGGGTCAAAATTCAATTTATTCTGCTTTGGAATTTGAGAAAAGAAAAAGGGTATAAAACTCGAAAAATTTCGGGAAAAGGCTTGACAAATCCACAGATACGGTGTATCATATTACAATGTATCATCATGGATAGATATGCCATTTCTTTCTCTGATCTGCATTATAACACAGTTCCGAAAAATAATCAAGCATAATCTATAAAATTCACATGAACGGATATTCTTTCCGCCGTTTTTAAGTGATTTTGCTTAAAAACACGGGTCAAATACTAAGAATGGAGTGGTTGAGTCAATGGTGAATGTTAAGCCGGTACAGCTTGGCAAGAACACACGCATGAGCTTCTCGCACATCAATGAAGTTCTCGATATGCCGAACCTGATCGAGATTCAGAAAAATTCCTACGACTGGTTCCTGAAGGAAGGTCTGAAGGAAGTTTTTGACGACGTCTCCGGCATTACGGATTTCAACGGAAATCTGGTTCTGGACTTCGTGAACTACAAGCTCGACGAAAAACCCAATTACACGGTAACGGAATGCAAAGAGCGCGATGCTACCTATGCGGCAGCCCTGCGCGTCACTGCACGCCTTCTCAACAAGGAAACGGGCGAGATCAAGGAATCTGAAGTCTTCATGGGCGATTTCCCGCTGATGACACCGTCCGGCACCTTTGTGATCAACGGCGCAGAACGTGTTATCGTTTCCCAGCTTGTTCGTTCTCCGGGCGTCTATTATAAGATGGAGTACGATAAAACAGGCAAACAGCTTTTCTCTTCCACCGTCATTCCGAACCGCGGCGCATGGCTGGAGTACGAAAACGATGTGAACGACGTACTCTACGTGCGTATCGATAAAAACAGAAAGCTCCCGATGACCGCGTTCATCCGCGCACTCGGTCTCGGCACCGACGAAGAGATCAAGGAATACTTCGGCGAAGACGAGCGCATCCTTGCGACCATCGATAAGGATACCACGCACACCATGGAGGAAGGCCTCTTTGAGGTGTACAGAAAGCTCCGTCCGAGCGAGCCGCCCACGGTTGAAAGCGCGCAGTTCCATTTGAACGGCCTGTTCTTCGACCCGAGACGCTACGACCTCTCCAGAGTCGGCCGTTATAAGTACAATAAGAAGCTGAACCTCGCCGGCAGAATCACCGGCCGTCAGCTTTCCCGCCCGATCGTCAACCCGGCGACCGGCAGAAGCGGGCACCGTTGTGTCCCGCACGCTTGCCGAAGACATCGACAACGCCGGTGTGACCACTGCTTGGGTTGCCCTTGAGGACGACAAGGAGACGAAGGTCATCTCGAACGGCATGGTCGATATCGCAAAATATGTTTCCTTTGATGCAGAGGCAGAGTGTGGCATCAACGAACGTGTGCGCTACGCAGTGCTCTCCGAGATTCTCGAAGCGTGCGGCGACGACGAAGAGAAGCTCAAAGAGCAGCTCACCGCGCGTCATGACGAGTTGATCCCGAACCACATCATCATTGATGATATTTTCTCCTCCATCAACTACATGACCTGCCTTGCTGTCGGTCTCGGCTTTACGGACGATATCGACCAGCTCGGCAACCGCCGTATCCGTTCCGTTGGCGAGCTGCTGCAGAACCAGTTCCGCATCGGTTTCTCCCGCTTGGAGCGCGTGATCCGCGAGCGCATGACGCTGCAGGGTCAGGATATGGAATCCCTTACACCGCATTCTCTCATCAATATCCGTCCGGTCGTTGCAGCGATCAAGGAGTTCTTCGGTTCTTCTCCGCTGTCCCAGTTCATGGACCAGACGAACCCGCTGGCCGAGCTGACGCATAAGCGCCGTCTCTCCGCTTTGGGCCCGGGCGGCCTTTCCCGTGACCGTGCGAGCTTCGAGGTTCGAGACGTTCACTACACACACTACGGCCGCATGTGCCCGATCGAATCCCCGGAAGGTCAGAACATCGGTCTGATTTCCTACCTTGCAACGTTCGCAAGAATCAATCACTACGGCTTCATTGAGGCGCCGTACAGAAAGATTGATAAGGCGACGGGCAAGGTCACGGACGAAGTCGTTTACATGACGGCGGACGTGGAAGACGAGTTCATCGTTGCGCAGGCAAACGAAAAGCTGAATGAAGACAACACCTTTGCAAACGACAGCGTTCTCGCACGTTTCAAGGGCGAGTTCATTCAGGTTGAGCCGACCCGCGTCGATTACATGGATATTTCCCCGCGTATGGTCTTCTCCGTTGCAACGGCGATGATCCCGTTCCTCGAAAACGATGACGCAAACCGTGCTCTGATGGGCGCGAACATGCAGCGTCAGGCAGTTCCGCTGCTCCGCACCGAGTCTCCGATCGTCGGCACCGGCATGGAGTATAAAGCAGGCGTTGACTCCGGCGTCTGCGTCCTGTGCGAACGCGCAGGTGTCGTTAAGAGCGTCAGCGCAGACCTCATTCGCGTGACGACCGATAACGGCGATGTCGACGACTATGTCGTCACAAAGTTCATGCGTTCCAACCAGAGCACCTGCATCAACCAGGTCCCGATCGTCAACCGCGGCGACCGCGTTGAAGTGGGCGATGTTCTGGCGGACGGCCCGGCCATTAAGAACGGCGAGATCGCGCTCGGCAAGAACGCACTCATCGGCTTCATGACCTGGGAAGGCTACAACTACGAGGACGCCGTCCTGCTGAACGGAAGAGATTACCCGCGACATCCCGAACGTCAACGAAGATCTGCTGCGCGACCTTGATGACCGCGGCATCATTCGTGTGGGTGCGGAGGTTCACGCCGGCGATATTCTGGTCGGTAAGGTCACGCCGAAGGGCGAAACCGAGCTGACCGCCGAAGAGCGCCTGCTGCGCGCCATCTTCGGTGAAAAGGCCCGCGAGGTTCGCGATACGTCCCTCCGTGTTCCGCACGGCGAGTACGGCACCATTGTGGACGTTAAGGTCTTCACAAGAGACAACTGCGATGAGCTGAGCCCCGGCGTCAACAAGGTCGTGCGCTGCTATATCGCACAGAAGAGAAAGATCTCCGTCGGCGATAAGATGGCCGGCCGCCACGGTAACAAGGGTGTTGTTTCCCGCATTTTGCCGATGGAAGAGATGCCGTTCCTGCCGGACGGTACACCGCTTGACATCGTTCTGAACCCGTTGGGCGTTCCGTCCCGTATGAATATCGGACAGGTTCTCGAGGTTCACCTCGGCATGGCGGCAAACGCACTCGGTTGGAAGATTATGACCCCGGTATTCGACGGCGCACACGAAGCGGATATCCGCGAGTGCTTCCGCATGGCGGGCATGAGTGAGGACGGCAAGTTCCGTCTGCGTGACGGTCGTACCGGCGAGTATTTCGATAACCCGGTTACCGTTGGCTACATGTACTACCTCAAGCTCCATCATCTTGTTGACGATAAGATTCACGCCCGTTCCACCGGTCCGTATGCCCTCGTTACCCAGCAGCCTTTGGGCGGCAAAGCGCAGTTCGGCGGCCAGCGCTTCGGCGAAATGGAAGTCTGGGCGCTCGAGGCCTACGGCGCGAGCTACACGCTGCAGGAGATCCTGACCGTCAAGTCCGACGATGTGACCGGCCGTGTGCGCACCTACGAGGCCATCGTCAAGGGCCACAACGTGCCGACCCCCGGCGTGCCGGAGTCCTTCAAGGTGCTGGTGAAGGAGCTGCAGTCCCTGTGCCTGGATATTCAGGTGCTGGACGAGGACGGCAACCAGATCGAGCTGAAGGAGGACGAGGACGCTCTGGATACCTTCAATCTGGCCCGGATGGATGCTGACGACGAGCGCCAGAACCGCTATGCCGACGACAACGAGCTGGCGGATGCGGGCTTTGACTACGTGGCCGACGAGGAAGTGGACGCTTCCTACGACGGCGACGGGGAAGAATTTTAAGGACAGGAGGAGCAGCATACTATGAGTTACGCAACATTTGACGCCATTAAAATCGGAATCGCTTCTCCGGAAATGATCCGTGAGTGGTCCTACGGCGAGGTGAAGAAGCCGGAGACCATCAACTACCGCACCCTGAAGCCGGAGCGCGACGGCCTGTTCTGTGAGCGCATCTTCGGGCCCACCAAGGACTGGGAGTGCCACTGCGGCAAGTATAAGAAGATCCGCTATAAGGGCAAGATCTGCGACCGCTGCGGCGTGGAGGTCACACGGGCCAAGGTGCGCCGTGAGCGCATGGGCCACATCGAGCTGGCCACCCCCGTCAGCCATATCTGGTACTTCAAGGGGATCCCCTCCCGGATGGGCCTGCTGCTGGACATCAGCCCCCGCATTCTGGAGAAGGTGCTGTACTTCGCCGCCTATATCGTCACCGATCCCGGCGAGACGCCGCTGGTGAAGAACCAGATCCTCTCCGAGAAGGAATACCGGGATATGCGGGAGAAGTATGAGGATGACTTCGATGCCGGTATGGGCGCCGAGGCCGTGAAGAAGCTTTTGCAGCAGGTGGATCTGGAGGGCCTGAGCCAGCAGCTCCACGCCGAGCTGAAGACCGTCTCCGGCCAGAAGAAGGCCCGTGTGGTGAAGCGGCTGGAGGTGGTGGATGCCTTCCGCCTGTCCGGCAACAAGCCGGAGTGGATGGTCATCGACGTGCTGCCGGTGATCCCCCCGGAGCTGCGCCCCATGGTGCAGCTGGACGGCGGCCGGTTCGCTACCTCTGACCTCAACGACCTGTATCGCAGGGTCATCAACCGCAACAACCGCCTCAAGCGCCTGATGGAGCTCAACGCCCCCGACATCATCGTCCGCAACGAAAAGCGGATGCTGCAGGAGGCCGTGGATGCCCTCATCGACAACGGTCGCCGTGGCCGTCCCGTCACCGGCGCCAATAACCGTGCCCTCAAGTCCCTGAGCGATATGCTCAAGGGCAAGCAGGGCCGCTTCCGCCAGAACTTGCTGGGCAAGCGTGTGGATTACTCCGGCCGAAGCGTCATCGTGGTGGGCCCCGAGCTGAAGATCTACCAGTGCGGCGTACCCAAGGAGATGGCTGTGGAGCTGTTCCGCCCCTTCATCATGAAGAAGCTGGTGGAGGACGGCTCCGCCAACAACATCAAGTCCGCCAAGAAGATGGTCGATAAGGGCCGCCCGGAGGTCTGGGACGCGCTGGACTTCGTCATCAAGGATCACCCCGTCATGCTCAACCGCGCCCCGACGCTGCACCGTCTGGGCATTCAGGCCTTCGAGCCGGTGCTGGTGGAGGGCCGTGCCCTGAAGCTGCACCCCCTGAACTGCACCGCCTTCAACGCCGACTTCGACGGCGACCAGATGGCGATCCACGTCCCCCTGTCCGCCGAGGCTCAGGCCGAGGCTCGTCTGCTGATGCTGTCGGCCAACAACCTGCTGCGTCCGCAGGACGGCGGCCCCGTCACCGTGCCTACGCAGGATATGGTGCTGGGCTCCTACTACCTGACCTTCGAGCGGTTTGAAAACGGTATGTGCCAGATGACCAACGACGAGTTCTGGCCCGAGGGCATCGACTTTGCGCTGGCCGGTAAGAACTACGACGAGCTCACCGACGAGGAGAAGGAGCAGAACCGCCTCAACGTCTACCGGGACGAGGACGAGGTGCTGATGGCCTACAACGAGCACATCATCGGCATCCACCAGCCCGTGTGGGTGCGGGTGGAGAAGGAACTGGGCGGCGAGACGCTGCGCCATGTGGTGCGGGCGACTCCCGGTCGGATCATCTTCAACCGCAACATTCCCCAGGATCTGGGCTTTGTCAAGCGCTTCAACGAGGACGGTACGCCCTCCGATAAGTTCTTTGACTATGAGATCACCGAGACCTGCGGCAAGAAGCTGCTGGGCAAGATCGTGGACCGCACCATCAAGCAGTATGGCTTTACCATCGCTGCCGAGGTGCTGGACAACATCAAGGCCACCGGCTATAAGTACTCCACCCGTGGCTCCATCACCATCTCCATTGCGGATATGACGGTACCCGAGAAGAAGTACTCCCTCATTGCCGAGACGGAGCAGCGAGTGGTGGATATCGAGGACCAGTACAACATGGGCTTCATC
>OMDR01001263.1_pt1 | contig 12802 bp, 13 predicted proteins | sample 1645251 | NCBI WGS metagenome assembly OMDR01 (sample SAMEA103958142, study PRJEB25191) | human gut metagenome | biome: human-associated habitat [ENVO:00009003]; feature: intestine environment [ENVO:2100002]; material: feces | place: Germany | collected 2013/2015 | reverse complement strand
TCATCAACCGGCAGTACGGTACGATTCCGCCGGGAAAGCAGGAGGAAACACCTTTCTTGCAACCGGGCGAACCGGAGAGAAAAGAGCCGGGATTGGTGGAAGGACTGTTCGACATCTTCTCACCGGAGTCCTATCCTTATCCGTCGGAAGACCTGCCCCAAAGCCCTTACGGAAAAAAGAAAAAGAGAAAGCGGCGGGGTCCGCGTCTCAGCTAACAATATGTATCACCATTCATTATTATAACGCTTATGTCACAAGACGAAACAAGGGGTCTCAACAAGAACCTCGACTTTATGAGGGCTATCAGCATCATCTTCCTGGTGATGAATGTCTATTATTTCTGTTATCCCTATTTCCTGTCCATGAACCTGAATATCGGTGTAGTGGATAAGATATTGCTCAATTTCCAGCGGGATACCGGCCTGTTTACCCATTCACTGGTCAGCAAGTCCTTCAGCCTGCTCTTTCTCTTCTTCTCCCTGATGGGGGCCAAAGGAAGAAAGGATGTGGAGATGTCATGAAGAAATATTATTTGTTACTTCATTACCGGACTGCTTCTCTTTTTCGGAAGCGAGTTCCTGCTGACGGCCCGTTTTTCCTTTACACTCATTACATTGTTATATACGGCTACCGTTGCTGCCGGATATATCTGCCTGCTTACCGCCGGGGTGTGGATCAGCCGTCTGTTGAAGAACCGGTTCATGGACGACGTCTTTAACGACGAGAACGAAAGTTTCATGCAAGAAACCCGCCTGATTGCCAATGAATACTCGGTGAATCTGCCGACACGTTTCTATTACAAGAAAAGGTGGCATAACGGTTTCATAAACGTCGTTAACCCCCAACGTGGGTGCATCGTGGTTGGAAGCCCGGGCAGCGGGAAGTCTTACTGTGTCATTAATCAATTCATTCAGCAACAGATAGAAAAAGGCTATACACTCTACTGTTATGACTTCAAATTTCCGGATTTAAGCATAATCGCTTATAACCAGTTACTTAAAAACAAAGACAAATATGCCAAACCTGTCGGTTTTTACGTCATCAATTTTGATGATCCCCGGCACAGTCACCGGTGTAATCCGCTTAACCCTGCGTTTTTGTCCGATATTGCGGATGCTTATGAGTCCGCGTATGTAATCATGTTAAACCTGAATAAGAGCTGGATTCAAAAACAGGGGGACTTCTTTGTGGAAAGCCCGATTGTATTGTTCGCTGCCGTGATCTGGTATCTCAAGATTTATGATAACGGACGCTACTGTACATTTCCGCATGCCATTGAACTATTGAATAAACCGTATTCCGATCTGTTCACAATCCTGACCTCTTACAGGGAGCTGGAAAATTACCTGTCACCCTTTATGGACGCCTGGAAAAGTAATGCGATGGAACAGCTTCAGGGCCAGATAGCATCCGCCAAGATTCCGTTGTCCAGGCTGATATCACCTGCCTTGTACTGGATTATGACCGGAGATGACTTCACGTTGGATATCAATAATCCGGATGAACCCAAGATTTTATGCGTGGGCAATAATCCGGACAGACAAAATATATACTCCTGCGCACTGGGACTGTACAATGCCCGTATTGTCAAGATGGTCAACCGGAAAGGCAAACTTAAATGCTCCATATTGGTCGATGAAGTTCCAACTCTTTATTTTAAAGGACTCGACACGTTGATTGCCACGGCCCGAAGTAACAAAGTAGCGGTAACCCTCGGTGCCCAGGATTATAGCCAGCTCGTCAGGGATTACGGTGATAAGGAGGCGCGTGTGATCCAGAATACAATCGGCAACATTTTTGCCGGCCAGGTGGTCGGTGAGACAGCGAAAAACCTTTCTGAAAGGTTTGGAAAAGTGCTTCAACAACGCCAGTCCATCAATATGACGCGAGAAGATACCTCCACCAATATCAGCACCCAGCTCGACTCGCTCATACCCGCCTCCAAGATATCCGGCCTCTCGCAGGGGGAATTCGTAGGTGCGGTCTGTGATAATTTCAGTGAAAAGATAAGCCAGAAAATATTCCATGCCGAAATTGTCGTGGACAATGAACGGGTGGCTGCCGAAACGAAAGCCTACCAGCCGATCCCGCTTATTACAGATTTCACCGGTCCTGACGGTAAGGACCACATGAAAGAGGAAATCGAAAGGAACTATTATCAAATAAAGGAAGACGTGACACAGATCATTGAAAAAGAACTGCTCCGCATCCAAAATGACCCCAACCTGAAACACCTGCTGGAAACGGCAGACGATGAATAATCCCTATTTAATTTATTAATCATTTAAATGTTGTAAACATGGAAAAAGAAAAGAAAAGTTCTCCGGCAACCCTGCCGGGAAAACCCTGCTTCCCCTGGGTAGGTGGAAAAAGAAGATTGCTTCCCGTACTCATCCAGTCACTACCGAAAGACTTCGGAGAGATGGATACGTATGTAGAACCGTTTGTCGGTGGCGGTGCCCTCTTCTTCTGAATAAGACAGACCTATCCGGAAATCCGCTGCGTCATCAATGACTCCAACGAGAGCCTGATCAATGTCTATCGCATTATCAGGAACTCCCCGGAAGAGTTGATCGGAGCGCTTGCCCGGATACAGGACGAGTACGTTGCCTTGAGCGAACATGCCCAAAGAAGAGCTTACTTCATGGAAAAACGCACTTATTACAATGACGGGAATCCGGATGACGTGACCCGTGCCGCCCTTTTTATCTTCTTTATGCGTACCTGCTATAACGGTATCTATTCTGTCAACCGTAACGGAAAACTGTCCGTAACTTTCGGCTTTGGCGGACGGGTGAAACTGCTGGAAGAGGAACTGATCCGTTTTAACCACAAGCTGTTGCAGGATGTCGTTATCCTGGATGGTGACTACCGGAAAACGAAGGAGTATCTTGGAGATAGAACCTTTTATTATTTTGATCCTCCCTACAAGCCGGTCAATGAAAGTAACGCCTGCACTTCCTATATGCCGCAGGATTTCGGTGATGCGGAACAAGTCAGCCTCGCCTGGTTCTGCAAGGAGATAGGAGAAGCCGGTTCCAAATGAATGCTTTCCAACTCCGATCCCCGGCAGAAGAATCCGGAAAATAACTTCTTCGATGACCTCTATGCCGGATTTCATATCCAACGACTTAGTATCTTCCGTTCCATCTGTTCCATTGCAGAGAAGAGGGAAACGGTGAATGAGTTGCTCATCAGGAACTATTAATAGTGACTATCCGGTTTAACCACCGGATAGCGAAATAACAGAGAGAGCCAAATCTGCCCGACCAGATTTGGCTCTCTCTATATATTCCGTACCATTTCATCTTATGGTTTAAACAGCGTTTTATAATTTTCAACCGTGCTGTTTCGGTTTCGGCTTTTCATTGACGGTAGTTCCCTCAGAATGATTTGGCTGCATTCCCTGTATCATCTTCTTTCCCTGCAAATAATCGTTCAGATCGTTATACTCTTCATAACAGGCTGACTTATCACAAACCGGACATCCGGCTTCGACCATCTGACGGAACGCCTCTTTCCCGGCGTTATCATTATCCAGCAGACAGAAGACATTCTTATACTCCTTTACTAACGGAATAGCTTTGCCGACATTGCTCACTGAATTTAATACGATATAATCCGGTTCGTTTCCTGCAGGCTGTCTCTCACCGAGGCGCATTGCCCTGAGTGTGAGGTACGAGAGATAGTCCATGAAACCTTCCGTTACAATGCAATGGTCACTGCCGTTCTTAATATGCGTAATCTCTTTGGGAGCGATGCAACCTTTGAGGTATTTGTTACGGATTTCATACCCGCCGTTGCGGTTAGGGAAAGCGACGGCAAAATACCATTTCCCCTTACTCTGAAAATGTACCTCCCTGCAATTCTTCCGGGCTATTTCAGGCAAGATACCCCTTTCTTTCAGATACTCCAGCAACACCGGATTCGTCAGCGGATCTACGCGCACCTGTCGGTAGCCGGCAGGCTGTGCTTCCGGTTTCCGGTGAGAAGAAAAAGAGGTTGTAGAAACTGCCGGGAAATGCCCCTCAATGGATTTAAGCACGTAGGAGATATCCTTTGTCTTCTGGAGTTCCATTGCCAGCGTGATGATATCTCCTCCCTGTCCGGCTCCAAAATCATATCATAGGTTATGGGATGCACTCACCTTGAAAGAGGGTGTTTTCTCTTCGCGGAAAGGGGAACAATACCAGATGCTGTCCCCGTGTTGCCTTACGGGGTTAAAACCCATACACCGGAGGTAATCCTCCAACGGAATACTTTTAGCTTCTTGAATATTCATTGTATAACGGTTTAAATGATTAATGACTCTTTTTAGAAGGCAGCAGCAATATCCATTGCAACGGATTTTGTGGAATGCCGTTCTTCCTTAATTCGAAATGCAGGTGGTATCCTGTTGCGACTCCCGTACGCCCGACACCTCCAATGTGCCAGCCCATGCGGACATAAGTTCCTTTTTTGACATACAGCCTGCTCAAATGTGCATACAAGGTGGAAAAACCTCCCCGGTGCCGGATTTCAATATACCATCCGTAACTGCTGCTGTACCGGGCTTGGGTTACTTTTCCACTGCCCGAAGCATAAACGGGAGTACCGTAAGGTACGGCAATGTCCACTCCTGAATGAAGTATCCTTCTTTTTTTCACCGGATGCATCCTCATCCCAAAACCTGAAGAGACGACTCACCGTCCGCGTCTCCTGTCAAGGGGAAACAGAACCGGATAATCGACCAATGCCGCAACCGGCATCCGACTCTCCCTAACAAAAGCCTTTCACTCCTCCGCTGAATGGATCTGATGGATAAGCGAACTGAGTCCGGCTTTATACCTTTCGGAAAGGGATTGGGAAAAGGCGGACAGTGACAATACATGACAGAACATGACTATTAATGACAACTTGCTCATAATCAAATAATTTAATGACAAAGATAGTACTTTTACCCTCGTAAATGATTCATTAATCTTTAAAATTAACGTATATGAACGATGTAAATTTAGCTCCTGAGAACAACGGAGCAAACCCGGAACACGGGTATCTGATGGCGTATGACAAGAAAGAGCAGAAAGCCAAAGGTGTAAAAGGAATCGGTGCGAACGGCGAGCTGGAAACGCTTGAAGCCAATGAAGCTAACAAGGACCAGTTTATCAAAGTGGACCAGCGTGGAAACTTCTTCACCAACTTCGGGAAGAACTTCCTGTACCAGTACAACAACCCGGCACGCTACTCTCTCTACAACATACCGAAGGAAACACCTGTAGAGAAAGCCAAAGAGACCATCGAGTCAGCGCAGCTACCTCAGAACGAAGCGGTCAGAAGAGAACTGGCTCAGACCAGGGTTTACAACAACCACCGTTTTAATGAACGCGAAGTGAATTGGGAGCAGGCTGCCAGATACGGCATTACTCCGGACGGGTTGAAGAACGCAAAGGACAGCCTCGAAAGAATGCTGCAGGGAAAAACTTCCGCCGTGGCTTTCCGCGTGGCAAAAGACTCTGAACTGGGACGTGAAAACGGAGATGCCAAACTATCCCTGTTCCGTGATGAAAACGGTGCTGTCAAGTTTGATATCCATTATATCCGCCAGGCTCCCAAAATAGGGGAAGATTACAGGGGACATATGCTGACGGAAGACGATCTCCAGACATTGAACCGGACCGGCAATCTCGGCAAACCGGTAGATCTGGTCATTGATTACCGCACCAAAGAAACCAAACCCTGCTATCTGTCCAAAGACCCTGTCACCAATGAGATCTTCCACATGCCCGTAGACCAGGCACGTATTCCGCGCAAGATCAAGGATTATACCCTCTCACCGCAGGAATATGAAGCTGCCGTGCGTGGCGAAGAAGTGCCGATCCGTTTCCAGTCCGGTAACGGCAAGTCCTATTCCACCTCCATCCAGATCAGTGCCGCCGAACGTGGCGTGGAGTTCCTGTGGGAAAGAAGCACAAAAAAACTGGAAGAGGCACAGAAGCAGGGGCAGGAACCAACCGTCAACCGGGTACAAACAGCCGTAAAGCCTCTGAAAAAAGAGGAAATCTCCGGGCAGGCGGAAAAGAAAGCCCACAGCCGTAAACCGTCCATAACCCCTAAAATGTAAGAAGATGCCATCCTATATTTCTGATGATCCCAGGTTACTGGACAAGCTTTTCAGGAAGGATGGTGAAGGCCAGCTCCTTGTCGGTTATGAAACCGGCAGGGAGAAACCTCACGCAGACTCCTCCTATATGCTTTATCCAGCCGATCCCGACCGGCAAGATCCCGTCTATACATTTATGTCTTTATTGAACCTGCAAACAGCAGAGGCCGGACATGCGGCTTTCGTGCCGGATACCCGTCTGGAAATCTATTCATTTCCCAAAATGACAGAAGTGCCTGCTATTCCTGAAAATATCTCTAAAAAGGAATATATTAACGGGACATTGCTGCCCTATATCCGGGAAAAGGGAGTGGTTCCCCTGCTAAGCGTTAATCTGAGAAATATAATGTTTGCCCGATCACACGGTGACATCCTTATGGAATCCGGGGAACTGCCGAAACTCACCGCACAACAGTTCGATGAACTACTCAGGTTTCACAAAAAGCAGGATGAACGGGCTGCCAGATATGACTATAACCCGGTGTATCAGTTGCCGCTGCATGCGGTGGAAACCTCCAGAGGAATGCTGTTTTTCAGCGACACCAAAGTGGGACGGGACGGTTTGAAAAGCTTTTACCGGCAACTGGCCGGCAATTATTTCTGGGTCCATAGTGAACCCGGTCCCGTCAGGCAATACCAGGTCAACAGCCTGTCCGACGATATCTGTCCCTTGGTGGATGCCTGTTACCGGAAGAATCCTCAAAACGGGAAAGGGGAATATGGCTTTGATGAAACCATATTCTCAAAAGAGACTTTTCGTGACAGGAACCGGTGGAAGCGGACGTTTGAAACGAATATGGAGCCGACCGCTTCTGAATTCCTTCGCCTGACTGAATTTGCCGGATGCCCTCCAAGCCGTAACAATGCGGATATCAGCAAACTGCTGTATCTGATAGAAAACGGATTCAAGCGGGATCTTGTGGTTGATCCGGCTTTCGGATACCGGAATGTATTTCAAGAGTATGTCACCCGGATAGACAACTGCATCAACGGACAATCCTCCGGTCTGAATTTGGCTGATGTGCTGGATGAAATGCGCCGGAAAGCGGAAAATATGCTCAAAACGGAATTTGATGTAAGGGGACACCGTACATTGGAGAGGACGCTGAATGACAAGAGCGTTCCGTTTCTCATTGGTGGAGCCGATGCCGGTGAAGCCATGAGGCAGGCATTGCTGGAAGGCAAATGGATCTACTCTTCCCGAATATCCGAATCAATGCCCGGTTTGAACTTTCTCCATGCCGAGAAAAAATGTGACCGGGTAGTGGCATATTCCAAGCCTCCGGCAGGCAAGGCAGTGTATCAGGAGAAAAACGGCAGAATTATCCCATATACCGCCGCTTTGAAAAAAGAAGCAAAAAAGAAAAAGAACAATTCCCCTAAATTATAAAATAATGAAGCAACCCGAACAACCCTATACAGCCATAGAAACCACCAACGGTTTTTTATTCTTTACCCATACGGCGGAAGGGCAGGCAAGCATGCAGAAATTCCTGCAGCTTGTAGCGGACCATTACTTCGATCCCCATTTCAACCTCGGTCCGGTCCATGTTTACGGGGCGGAAGGTATCCTCCGAAAGGGGCCGTCTGTCAATCCGGGCGAGAACCTGTTCACTGAATATCCTTACCTGAAGATGAACAGACTCCCGGAGGTGGAACCGGCATACCGGAATGAGATGAAACCCACCCCGGAAGATTTCCGCAGTTTCTGCCACAATGCCCATTGTGACATCAGCCATCGTAACTGTAATATCATTGATGCTTTGGATGCGATAGCCGGCAAGGAACGCGCACTTTCCGAACTCTCCCGTCGATCCGCGACACCGGAAATACGTGAACAGATAGAGGAAAACAGCCGGGACAAGGATGAAATAGATAAACTTCTCAAACGATTTTACGACGTGCGTGGACACCGCACGGTCGAGAATATTCTCAATGACCCGATGGACAGTGTCATGGTAGACGGTGTCCGCCTCTTTACCCCTCACCGGCAGGTATTGCAGGCGGGACACGCACTCTTTCTGCCCGCAGAGGCAAAGAACAACCCGTCCCATTCCTATGCATGGGTGAACGGGGATTTCTCCCGGATCGTATTCTCTAAAGAACCGCCTGCGAACAAGCAGGTATTCAAAGTGAAAGCGGCTATCGAAAATGCTTTGAATAAAAAGCGGGACGTGAAAAAGAAAAAAAATACCCATCCTAAACTGTAGAAACATGGACAAGAGAAACCAAATGGAAAATCAATTTTTCAATCCCGACAAACCGGGAAGTATTTTCGTCGCGGTAGACCGTTACCATCATTTTACTTCCCGCCAGCCTCTGAATACCCTCACGTTCATTCAGAATGGAGATGCAGGCAGCCTGTTCCGCAATTTCCTGATTAACAACATCAAGGAAGCGGAGTGCTGCCCCTATATTCCTGATACGGAACTTCTCCGGTATGATCTGGCGACCATGAAACAAGTTCCGCCGGTAAATCCCCGTGTCCCTTTCGAGGAATATATCAGCAAGGAACTGCTTCCGTATTTCCAGGAACACTGCATCCCTCCGGCCAAACGCATCTCCCTGCGTGATGCGGCCTATACCTACAGGCATAAGAATGAGCCGGACGGCAGCATATTGAAGAAGTATCTCATGCAGGAATCCGCATATCTGGAGTTCCGTTTGCAGCAACTGGAAAAAAGAACATTGTACCGATGTCAGCCCCAGTATGTATTTCCATTGAAAGTTGTAGAGAATGACTTCGGATACCTTATTTTTTCCGGTAATGAAATTGGTATAAACGGGTTCAGGGAGTGTATCCAACATCTGACTGACCACTACTTCGATCCGCATTATAATATGGGCCATCTGGCCGTATATGACTGCATGTCCGTCCAGGACAAACTGGTTCCTTTCATAGATGCATCCTTCCAACCATGTAAACCGATGGAGCTGGATTATTTTTTCAATTTTTATCCGGCATCCTATGTCCGTGCATCCGAACTGCCCGAAGGATTCATCGACGGGTTAAAACCTTCTTACTACCATTCGATGGAAGCGACAGGGGAAAGTTTTATAAAATTCGCTACCGACTGGCACTTCAATAAGGATACGCATGTTTCCATCAGCCAAGAAAACCATGACATTTATCGGTTGCTGACTGTGATGAAGAACGGTTATATGAATATTCATGAGCAACCGTTCACCTACTTTAAGGAGTTACTGCCCGCCAGCGAGAAACTCGAAAGGATAACGCAGGTACGATCAGCGGCTGATTTCGATATGAAGGAATTCAAACAAGCCTCTCTGGAAATCCGGCTGGCGGCCGACAGTATCCTTAAAAGGGATTTCGATGTGAGGGGACACCGTTCCCTTGAGAACAGGCTCCTTGACCCCACCGTCACTTTCACTATTGGAAGCCAAAAGCTGAATCAAATCCAAAAAGCTACACTGGCTTCGGGAGATGCACTGTACTTTCCGGAAAACAACAAGGACGCGACAAGGCATCTTCTCTTTTGCAAGGCCAATTTTGAACAGGGCAGAATTGAAGGCTCCTCCAAGCCTTTTGGCATCAAGACCTATGTGGTGAAGGACGGACTGCTTTATCCGCTGCCGGAAGAGAAGAATGCCGTTAAAAAGACAGGGAGTAAGGACAGACGTAACAATAACCGTTTAAAATAAAGCGATATGATACCCAAAAATCAGATTTGTATCGGGGCACGGATTGTAGAGAACGATCCGGAAGAACAGGCTCCCGTTCCCTATAAAGGGAAAGTCATCGCCATCAAGGAAACCGGAAAAGGAGAGATGGATTACTTTGTCCGCATCCGGCTGGATGACGAATCCATGAAACAAAAAAGAATCTCCCTTTGCTGCCCGGGCCAGATCATGGTCTGTTTTCCATGAGCCATAGACCTGGAGAAAAAGCAGAAGGTAGAGCATAAGATAAAAAATGAAAAAGCTCCCGGTCCGCCGAAAGGGAGTAAACTCTCTTAATTATTCACTTTATAAATCAGAAGAATATGAGTACATATATTGGTTTCAATTTGAACAGTAACAGACAGATTGAACATTTCCAAATCATAGACAAGCATTATGGCATAAACTCCGACGGTGGCAAATTCTTTTTCAGACAGGCAGAACTGGCCTTGAAAGGCTCCTATATTCCTAAAGAAGAAGTCTATTGCATGTCATATGAAGGTACTACGCAGCCTAAGGATATTGAAAGATTTATCAAGGAGGCGATCTGTGACGGAGCATTGCTTTATACAACCCATTTCCCATTGCGGGATATCGCCTTTGTCCATGAGAATACATCTTCTTATAGCAACCGTGGTATTGACAGTATCCAGAAAATGCTTCAAAAGGCCAAAGACGATCCCCAATTGAAAAGACAACTGAGCGCTTACCGTACATTCCATCAGGAAAAGGAAAAAGATATCTACAACAGGGTGATTACTGCAATAAATACGAACCAGGGGGTGTTGATGTTCAATGATACCGGCAGAGGGATACAGTATGCGCAGAAATACCTGCAACATATCGGCGACAATTTCTTTTCACCGGTTTATAAGGACGCTGAGAAATTACAAATGTATTATTTCAGCACTTCCAATATCAATCTGATTAAAGAGGCATCAAAGTGCCCGAACATGTTTGAGCACGGCCCCAAAAAGATATTTCTTCCCCGGAAGGCTCATTTTCTGGATTCAACTATGATAGCTAACTATACTCCGGCGATGGAATGCAGTATGGTTCCCTCTTTGGAATGTTATAATCAACTGGTCGAGAAATTGAATCTGGACAATAGCCAGAAGAATTATAACATAGGCATACTCGACCGGATCTGTAAGACCGGACAAGTCGGAAATCTGAAAGATGACATCCGGTTCAACCATAAGAACAGCTTTGTATCCCTGGATGAACGGATCAAAATGTCTTATGTGGGGAGGCAGGATGATACCCTGTTGAAAAATGCACTTGAACGGACCATCAAGGATACGGCAAAGAGAATTCTGCAGACAGACTATACGGTACGGGGCTACGAACCTCCCAAACAGGAAAAGAAAAAAGGTAGAGGCATCACAATGTAACCATTTAAAATTTCAATCATATGCAAAAGCAAGAGATTTCAAACATTATATATTTTTTTGTTACCCAGGACTTGAAAGGGCAACCCAGAGGATTGGAAATACATCTGATACCGGAGAAAGAGGTATCGATGGCCAATCAACGATTCACCGAATATCTGCGCCGGCAGAGGGAAATGTACAAGCCCTCCCTCGTTCAAAGCTATCTGCCTGATCTCGACCTGTGCCGCTACCAGTTTACCCCAGGAGTAAGCTACCCGGACATCCGTCTCTTTGACAAGGATAACAGCCAGGTAAAGAAATTCATCGCTGAGAATGGCGGAAGTATGCAGGGCAATGTCTCACTCAGAGGATTAGAATATCTGTATCACCACAATGAAGAAAAAAGCCTGCCCATGCTGGTATCCAGCGGACTCGCGGGTCACCTGCTTGTACAGCCGGAAGCCAAACGGTTCGCACTGGCACAGGATACCCTCCACGATGATCCATCGGAAACCCTGACCGCCGTGGAAACCGACAAAGGCGTGCTGCTGTTCGAAGACTCCGGTTACGGAAAGACATGCTGCCATTCCTATATGCAACACTTGGCCGACCGTTTTTTTATTATGGGCGAAGAGAAACCGGAGTTTGTCAACCTGTACCAACTGACTAATCCGAATGAAGAAGTGATAAAGGCGTTTCAGACATCCACCAATCCCTTCTCATTATATACAAACGACTTTATACCGGATAAAGCGCAATATCTGGATGCGACTATCCTGAGAAATGCCCGACTGGACAGGAGCCATCGCATAGAACCGACGTTTGACGCTTATGATAAATTTGCATCTTCCTATGGAATAGTCACGAGTATTACCAATGCCCAGATACTCCGGCTGCTGTCTTTACAAGAAACAGCAGGAATTTATGGAATAGATTATACCACCAGACGAATCCCGTTCATGTACCAGAATTCGTTTAACGCCCAGTTTAACGCCCTGCAGGATATACCTTCAGAAAATAAAGGCGGGCAGGAGAAAGTCAAGGCACTGATCCGTGACCAGGCAGCCTATATTCTCAAACGTGATTACGGCCTTTCGCCGGACAGCCTGCAAAAGAAAGAGGCAGAACCCATTCTTTCCCTTCAGACTCCGGGTGGAGCCGTCTATCTGCCTGTAACGGATGACGGCGTTATTTACAAGCAACGCTTTCTGCAAGCCCTGGCCGACCGTTTCTTCACCCCGCAAGTGCAGGCCCTGGGACGGATCAGGGAATTCTACCTCTCCAGTCCGAACCATAGTACGGAACATTATATGCAGAAACATCTGGACTTTTTTCAATCCAATCCTTCGGATGAGCAGTTGGCCAAAATTCCATTGTATCCCATCGAACAATCCGAACTGCTAAAGAAAGGCGGCTATCCCATGGAACCGACCTACCATGCCTTCAAGCAGTTCACTCAAGATTACCAGCTATCGGTAACACCAGGGAATGAAGAGATATTCAATTTGCTTTTTATCCGGGAATACGGCTTACCTGCAGATTACAAGACCAATGAGAGCTATGGCAAGTTTGCATACAAAGATGACTTCAAGCCTCTGCAGCAGGAAAT
>OMDR01001261.1_pt1 | contig 12812 bp, 10 predicted proteins | sample 1645251 | NCBI WGS metagenome assembly OMDR01 (sample SAMEA103958142, study PRJEB25191) | human gut metagenome | biome: human-associated habitat [ENVO:00009003]; feature: intestine environment [ENVO:2100002]; material: feces | place: Germany | collected 2013/2015 | reverse complement strand
CGGCGGACCGCCCTGCGGAGCACCGGAGCATCGCCGCCGTGCTGCGCAGCCACCCGCGCTTCGCGCTCACCCTGCTCGGCTGTATGTTCTTTTTCCTCACCCACACCATCTCCAACACCTACATGAACGCCCTCGTCGGCAAGGCCGGCGGGACCGCGAGCGCCGTGGGCACGAGCCTTGCCATCTCCGCCGTGCTGGAGCTGCCCGCGATGACGCTGGTCTCCCGGCTGCAAAAGCGCTTCTCGCCCGGCTTCTTCCTGCGCTTCGCGGCGGGAGCCGAGGTCGTGAAATTCCTTATTTTCTACCTTGCCCACTCGATGCCCCTCATCTACCTCGGGCAGTGTATGCAGTTCTTCCAGTTCGCCGTTTACGCGCCCGCGACGGTCTACTACGTCGCCGCGGCGCTCCCCGAACGCGACCAGCTCAAGGGACAGTCGCTCATCTACGTCGCCGGCAGCGGACTTGGCGGCGCGCTGGGCAATCTCCTCGGCGGACGGCTCCTCGACCGCAGCGGCATACAGGCCGCGCTGCTGCTCGGCACGGTGAGCGCGGCGGCCTCGCTGCTGACCTTCTGCCTCTCCACGCGGAAGGACTCCCGATGATAAGAAAACGCCGCACGGCTCACAGGCCGTGCGGCGTTCTTTCTTTTCTCATGGCGTCAGCGGCTCACCGACGTTCACACCGTTCAGCTGCGCCGCGATCTCGCCGTCCACGACGATCTGCACGCGCTCGACGGTGTCGAGCGAGCAGAGCGAGAGCACCAGCGACTCCACCGTCTGCCGCGGCGAGATGCCGAGATCGGCGTCGGAGGGCAGATTGAGGTAGCACGTCCCCTCCTCCACGCGGGCGGAGAGCACGGTGAACTCCTCCGGCAGCAGCGCTGCGAGCGCGTCGCTCTCAGGGCCCTGCGCGAGCGCCTCCAGCAGCGCGTTCACGCGCGTCTGCCCCTCGTAGAGCGCCAGCGCGCGCTTTTCCGCGCGCAGCGCGCCGCTCGTCGGGTCGAGGAAGTAGAGCGATACGGTGATGGGGCGCAGCGCGTCCTCGCGCATCGACAGCAGCGGATCCGCCGCCGTAAGCGTCTGCGTCTCGCGGTACGGCAGCTCCCGCCCGCCCGAGGTGATGGACACCGCGTTCACGCCGTCGAGCTGCGTGAGCGTGAGCGTCACGCAGTAATCGGCGAGCGTCAGATCAATGCCCGCAAGGCGCGCATACTGCCGCGAGAAGTCCACCCGCGCCCAGTTGCCGAGGACCGACAGGCTCAGAAGCGTCGTCCCGCCCGGCATCGGCGCGCGGACGCCCGCATCCGGCGCGTCGGCAAGAAGCCGCTCCAGCAATCGCTGCGCCAGCTCCTCCTGCGTGAGCGTGTCGGCGTCCGGGAGCTGCACGGTGCGGGCAACGATGGCGTCCTCGCCCGGCACGTCGCGCAGCTCGGCGGCGGGGTAGTAGATCGTATAGCTGTTTTCTCCCTCCGTCCCGCCGCTGCGCACACAGGCGGCGAGCAGCAGCGAAAGAACGAGAAACGTGAACAGGAAAGCCTTTCTTCTCATGTCTCCCCCTCCCTCCGCACGGCAGGAAGCCGCACCGTGAAGCAGGTGCCGCCGCCCGCGCGGGCGCTGACGGCGATGCTGCCGCCGCGGCGGCGCACGGTGTCCGCCACAATGGAAAGTCCAAGGCCCGTGCCGCCCGCGGCGCGTGAGCGCATCTTGTCCACGCGGTAGAAGCGGTCGAACACGCGCGGCATATCCTCCTCGGGAATGCCGATGCCGTTGTCCTCCACGCGCAGCACGCACTCGTCCTCCGTGCCGCCAAGCGTCACGCGCACGAAGCCGCCGGGGCGGTTGTATTTGATGGCGTTCTCGGTGAGGTTATAAATGATCTGGTGCAGGTCGTCCACGCCGGCCCGCACGCTCTGCTCCCGCTCGACGAGATAGGTCAGCTCGACCCGCTTCTCGTCGGCGACCAGCCGCAGCATCCGCACCACGCGCTCGATGACCGGCGCGACCGCGACGCTCTGCGCCGGCTCGACGATGCCGCTGTCGAGCCGCGTGAGCCGCAGCAGATTTTCCGTGATGCGCGTCAGGCGGTCGGTCTCCTGCACGATGTCGCCGACGAACTCGCGCACCGTGGCAGCATCGATGTCTTCGGTCTGCAAAATCGAGTCGGAGAGCAGGCGGATACCGGCCAGCGGCGTTTTCAGCTCGTGGCTCGCGTCGGAGACAAAGCGGCGGCGCGCCTCCTCCGTCGTCTGCAAGCGGTCGGAGAGGCTGTTGAACTCCTCGGCGATCTCGCTGATCTCGTCGCGACCGCCAATCTCGGCGTGGTAGCTGTACGCGCCCTCGCGCACGCGGCGGATGGCCTCGAGCAGCACGCCGAAGCGGCGCGTGAGCATCCGCGAGAGCAGCAGGCTCAGCAGCACGACAAAGCCCGCGACTGCCGCCGAGATGCGCAGCAGATTCTTCTGCAGCGTCAGCAGCAGCGTCGCCTGCTCCACGTCGTACTCATAGGCATAGACCGCGCCGATGGTCTGGCTGCGGTAGATGACCGGCGAGGCCGCGCGGCTGCGGAACGCGCCGTCGGTAAAGTCGGCATAGAAGGCGTCGTAGCCCCGCAGCGCCTGCACGATCTCGGTGTAAAGCCCGTAGCGGCCCACCGCGCCGTCCGTCTCGCGGGTGTCGTAGAGGATGCGCCCCGCGGCGTCCGTGACGAGAATGCGGGAAATGCCGGTATCCTCCACCAGCGTCATCGCGGAGGCGACGTTCTCCTCGCTCAGCTCCTCCAGGCCGCTCAGCGCCGTCACCATCACGCTCACGCTGCTTTGCAGCGTCGTCTGCTTGGAGCGCACGACCAGATTTTCCGACACGATCAGAGGGTAGGTGTTCATGAAAACGAGCACTGCCGCAATGACCAGAATATAACTCAGGCCGAATTTGACCTGTAAGTTCGCACGCCGCACGGCGCTCCCCTCCTCCCATTCGTTTTCCTTCTGTGCGCCGCTCAGTCCTTGAGGTAGTAGCCCACGCCCCACTTGGTCATGATGTGCTTCGGCTCGGCGGGGTCATGCTCCAGCTTTTCGCGCAGGCGGCGGATGTGGACATCCACCGTGCGGTAGTCGCCGGCGTAGGTGAAGCCCCAGACGAGATCCATCAGATTCTCGCGCGAGTATACGCGGTGGGGATTCTTGATGAGTAGCTCCAAAATGTCGTATTCCTTCGCCGTCAGATCGACCGGCACGCCGTCGCGCAGCGCGATGCGACGCTCGGTGTCGAGCGCGATGCCGCCGGCGGTCAGCAGCTCCGTGCGCTTCTGCGCGGTCTGACCCGCACGGCGCAGCAGGGCGCGGATACGCGCCTTGAGCTCTAAAATGTTGAAGGGCTTGGTGACGTAATCGTCCGCGCCGGACTCGAGGCCGATGATCTTGTCCGCGTCCTCGCTGCGGGCGGTGAGCATGATGATGGGCACCGCGGAGAATTCGCGGATGCGCATACAGGCGGTCAGCCCGTCCACCTCCGGCATCATCAGGTCCAGGATGATGAGGTCGAAGCTCTCGCTCCTGGCCAGCTCGACGGCGGCCGCGCCGTCGAAGGCAGTCTCGACCTGATAGCCCTCGTTCTCAAGGTTGAATTTGATGCCCTTGACGAGCAGCTTCTCGTCGTCCACCACTAAAATTTTCACGGCGCATCGCCTCCTGTCGTAATTTCATCGCGCATGGCGTCGAGCTTCGCGCTGCCGATGCCGCGCACCTCCAGCAGCTCGTCGAGCGTCTGAAAGTCTCCGTGCTCGGCGCGGTAGTCGAGGATCGCCTGCGCCAGCACCGGCCCGATGCCGGTAACGGTCTCCAGCTCCTCGGCGGTCGCGGTGTTGATGTTTACAAGCACGCGCTCGGGCGCGACCTCCTCCCGCGCGGGCCGCTCGGTCTGCACCGTATAGCCCTCCTGCTCGGTGCGGTTCGCGCCGAAGGTCAGATACAGCACGGCGGCGAGGAAGGCCAGCGTCACGAGCGCCAGAAAGAAATATGTGCTTCCGCCTTTTTCCTGCCGTTCCACGGTTGAACTCCCTCCCGTTTTTTGTTATACTGAATGTCGAATACCGTCGAGCGCGGGCAAGTCGCCCGCCGATCGTCCGATCAAATTTTATTGTAACATACTGCGAGGTACATTTCCATGAAAAAACGCCGCTTTTTTGCTCTTTTTTTGGTCCTCGGCCTGCTCGTCTCCCTGCTGAGCGTACCGGCCTCCGCCTTTGAGGAGATCGACGTCGACGCCCGCGCCGCCCTGCTCGTTGAGAAGGAAACGGGCGAGATCCTCTACGAAAAGAATGCCCACGAGAAGAACTACCCCGCAAGCATCACCAAGCTGACGGTGGCGCTGCTGGTGTTCGAGGCGATCGACGCGGGGCAGCTCTCGCTCGACCAGCCCATCACGGCGCACGAGAGCGCCTTCGAGGGACTGAGCATCTACGGCAGCACCGCCGGCATCAAGGTCGGTGAGGTGCTGACGGTCGAGCAGCTTCTGCAATGTATGCTCATCGTCTCGGCGAACGAGGCGTGCAACATTCTCGCCGAGGCCGTGTGCGGCGAGGGGAACATCTCCCAGTTCGTGCAGAGGATGAACGAGCGCGCTGCCGCGCTCGGCTGCGAAAACACGCACTACGTCAACACCTCCGGCCTGCACGATCCCGACCACTACACCACCGCGTGGGACATCTATCTCATCACGCGCGCGCTGATGCCCTACGAGAAATTCATGGAGATCTGCAACTCCAAGTCCGCGGAGATCGCCGAGACCGACCACAACCAGCGCCATGTGCTCCACTCCACCAACCGCCTCATTTCCAACTGGCGCGAGCTCGGCTACCTCTACCGCGACGCGCAGGGCATCAAGACGGGCTCGACCGAGGAGGCCGGTCACTGCCTCGTTTCCTCCGCCGTGCGCGGCGACCGTCAGCTTGTGAGCGTGGTACTCGGCGCGGAGAAGATCACCCTTGCCGACGGCAAGAGCACCCTCACCAAGAGCTTTTCCGAGACCATCCGCCTCTTTGACTACGGCTTTGACTGCTTCTCCCGCCGCGAGGTCGTCTCCGCCGACGAGCTGGTGCGCGAGGTCCCGGTCGCCCTTTCGAGCGAGGCGAACTATGTCGTCGCCCACCCCGCCGAGAGCATCACGCGGATGCTGCCCACGGAGCTGGACCTCAGCGAGCTCACGCGCGACATCACGCTGCCGGACAGCGTGGACGCCCCCATTGCCGCCGGCGACGAGCTGGGCGAAATGACCGTCTCCTACAACGGCACCGTCTACGGCACGGTCAAGCTGCTCGCGCTCAGCGATGTGTCAGCCTCGTGGCTGCTGGTCGCCAGGCGCGACGTGGCGGACTTCTTCTCCCGTACCGTCGTCAGAATCGTTCTCGTCGTCCTTCTCCTGCTCATTCTCGCATTCCTTTTCCTGCGCGGGAACGGGCGCGGACGACGCTACGGCAAGCGCAGCAGCGGACGCGCCGCTCCCGCCGGTTATCGCGGCCGCAGGCGCTGAGCATCGGGGAATCCAAACTGTTAAGGTCATCAAACCGCACAAAACGGACGGGGTATCCCGTCCGTTTTCCGTTCAGCAGGGAAAATTCCGCGGCACGTGGACTTTTGTCCTTGATTTTTGCCCATTCCCCTGCTATACTGCATTCATCGTCAGATAAGGAGGCACTCCTATGAAATATCTTGTTGTCATCGGCGACGGCATGGCGGACAACCCCGTCGAGGCCCTCGGCGGCAAAACGCCGCTCGAGTACGCCGACATCCCCACCATTGATTCCCTCGCCGTCGTGAACTGCCCCAAGCCGCTGCCCGCGGGCAGCGAGACCGCGATCCTCTCCATCTTCGGCTGCGACCCGCTCAAGCACTTCTCCGGCCGCTCGCCGATGGAGGCCGCCGCCATCGGGCTCAGGCTCGTTCCCGGCGACGCGGCGTTCCGCTGCAACCTCGTCGCGCTCGAGCCGGGCGATCAGCCCTATGAGGAAAAGCGCATCCTCTCCCACTCTGCCGGCTCCATCGCCGGACAGGATGCGCTCGACGTCGTCGCCGCGCTCAACAGCGATCCCGAATTTTCCGCCGCGCTCCGTGCGGCGGATATGTACATCGACCCCAGCCCCTCGTTCCGTCCGCTGGCGGTGAAGCACCATTGCGACCCGAGCGGCGTGCGCTTTAGCCCGCCGCACGACCACCTCGGCGAGGTCATCGGCCCGCTGCTCCCGAGCGGGAAGGACGCGGCGCTCTCCAGGGTCTTTGCCGACCTCATGCGCCTTGCCAACCGCGTGCTGGAGCACCACCCCGTCACCGAGAAGCGCCGCGCGGAGGGCAAGCTCGGCGCGAACGGCATCTGGTTCTGGGCAGCGGGCACGGCGATGCAGCTGCCCGACTTCCGCGAGGAGTACGGCTGCGGCGGCGCGGTCATCAGCGCGGTGCCCCTGTGCCACGGCATCGGCGTGCTGCGCGGGCTCGAGATGGTCGAGGTCGAGGGCGCGACCGGCGAGATCGACACCAACTTTGAGGGCAAGTTAGAGGCCACATGGGCGAGCCTTCAGAAGTACGACTTCGTCTGCCTGCACCTCGAGGCGCCCGATGAATGCACCCACAACGGCGACCTCAAGGGCAAGGTGCAGGCCATCGAATGGCTCGACAGCCGGCTCGTCAAGCCCCTCACCGAGCGTCTGGACGCGGCGCACATGGACTACCGCCTGCTGCTCCTCTCCGACCACAAAACGCTCACCGCGACGCGCGGGCACGACGGCGATCCCGTGCCGTATCTGCTCTACGACAGCCGCATCGACAGCGGGCGCGGCGGCGTGTACACCGAAAAGGCCGGCGAGAACGGTCCCTTCGTCGCGCACGGCTGCGAGCTGCTGCATCTTCTCTTTGAGCGCTGAAAAAGGAACATCGAAAAGGGTCAGCCGCCGGCTGACCCTTTTCTTATGTCTCCGCCGCGGCAGGGATCGACGGCTCCTCCCGCCGAACGCGGAGCGCTCCGTCCTCCGCCGCGATGCGGGCGGCGTCGCCCGCGTGGAGCGCCCCGCTGAGCAGCAGCTCGGCCACGGCGTCCTCCACCTCGGCGCGGATCACGCGGCGCAGGGGCCGCGCGCCGTAGAGCGGGTCGAAGCCCTCGTCCGCGATGCGCTCGACCGCCGCGTCCTCGACCGTCAGCGTGACGCCGAGCGCCGCGGCGCGCTGCACGGTGGCCTCGAGCATTCGCCGCGCAATGACCGAAACGTCCGCGCGGCTCAGGCGGCGGAACACCACGGTCGAATCGATGCGGTTGAGAAATTCCGGCTTGAAGGTCGCCCGCAGCTCAGCCATGACCGTTTCCTTCACACGCGCAAAGCCGCCGTCGCCGTCCTCGGCCTGCGCGAAGCCGAGCTTCGCCGCGCTCGACGTGATGGCCTTCGCGCCCACGTTTGAGGTCATGACGAGCACCGTATTGCGGAAGTCCACGCGCCGCCCCTGCGCGTCGGTCAGCACACCGTCCTCCAAAATTTGCAGCAGCAGGTTCCACACGTCCTCGTGCGCCTTTTCGATCTCGTCGAAGAGCACCACCGACCACGGGCGGCGGCGCACCTTCTCGGTCAGCTGCCCGCCCTCGTCGTAGCCGACGTAGCCCGGCGGCGCGCCGACGAGCCGCGAGACGGTATGCCGCTCCATATACTCCGACATATCCAGGCGCACCAGCGCCTCCTCGTCGCCGAACACCGCGTCGGCCAGCGCGCGGCACAGCTCCGTTTTGCCCACACCCGTGGGACCGAGAAAGAGAAACGAGCCGACGGGCCGCTTCGGATCGCGCAGTCCCGCGCGGGCGCGGCGCAGCGCGCGGGCGACCTCCCGCACCGCCTCATCCTGCCCCACCACGCGCGCGTGGAGCGTATCCTCCAGCCGCAGCAGACGCTCGCCCTCATCCTCTGTCAGGCGCGTGACGGGCACGCCCGTCCAGGCGGAGACCACCGCGGCCACGTCCTCCTCGCCGACGGTCCACTGCGCGCGGCGCAGCGCCTCGCGTTCCTGCTCCGCCTGCTCGCGGCAGCTGTGCTCCACATCGCGCAGCATGGCCGCCCGCTCATAGTTCTGCTCCGCGACCGCTGCCGCGCGGTCGCGCTCCGCCTCGGCGGCCTTGGCCTCCATCGCCCGCAGCTCCGGTGAGTCGGGACGCGTGCCCATCCGCACGCGGGACGCCGCCTCGTCCATCAGATCCACCGCCTTGTCCGGCAGAAAGCGCCCTGTGATGTAGCGGCGCGAGAGCGTCACCGCGGCGGCAAGCGCCTCGTCGGATATCTTCAGACGGTGATGGCTCTCGTAGCGTGGACGCAGCGCGCGCAGGATCGCAAGCGCCTGCTCCTCCGTCGGCTCGCCGACCGTGATGGGCTGAAAGCGGCGCTCGAGCGCCGCGTCCTTTTCGATATACCTCCGGTACTCGGCAAGCGTCGTCGCGCCGACCACGCGGAGCTCCCCGCGCCCCAGCGCGGGCTTGAGGATGTTCGCCGCGTCCACCGCGCCCTCGGCGCTGCCCGCGCCGACGATGGTGTGCAGCTCGTCAAGGAACAGAATGACATTGCCCTCGCGCCGCACCTCGTCAAGCAGTGCCTTCACGCGCTCCTCAAACTCGCCGCGGTACTTCGTCCCCGCGACCATCGCGGATAGGTCGAGCGATAGCAGACGCTTGTCCATCAGCTCGTCGGGCACCTCCGCCGCCGCGATCTTCTGTGCAAGCCCCTCCGCCACCGCCGTCTTGCCGACGCCCGGCTCGCCGATGAGCACAGGGTTGTTCTTCGTGCGGCGCGAGAGGATCTGCACCGCGCGCGTGATCTCCGTATCGCGCCCGATCACAGGATCAAGCTGCCCCGTGCGCGCCATCGCCGTCAGGTCGCGGGCAAACTCCGCGAGTCCGCGTCCGCGCTTGCCGCTCTCGTTTTCACGCAGCATCCGGTTTCCCTCCTTTGCCGCCGTGCGCGGCGTTTCGTTGATCCGCCGTACCACCGCGGCGTAAAGGCGCTTCGGGTCGGCCCCCGCCGCCGCGAGCAGCCGCACCGCCATGTTGCCGCCGTCGCGCAGCAGGCCCAGCAGCAGGTGCTCCGTGCCGATGCGCGGACTCGCGAAGCGCATCGCCTCGGCGACCGCCATCTCCACCGCGCTGCGTGCGCGGGGCGTCAGCCCCTGTGAGGGCAGGCTGCCGGACAGGCCGTGACCCACCGTCCGCACCAGCTGCTCGCGCAGCTGCTCCTCCGTCACGCCGGCCTCGCCCAGTGCGCGGCAGGCCGCGCCGCCGTCCTCGCGCAGCAGTCCCAGCAGGATATGCTCGCAGCCGACGTAGCCGTGACCCAGCTCCAACGCCGTCTCCTGTGCCAGCCGCAGCACGTTTTCCGCGCGCGGGGTAAACTTCTGTTCTGCCATATTCTTCACACTCCCGAGCGCATTTTTTCCTGCCGCGTCGGTTTTTAGACGTGTTTACCCGCATATTTTTCATCAAAAGTTTCAAAAATTTTTGCCGAAATGCGGAAGATTCCCGCATACTTCCTCTTGCATTTTCGTATTCTGCCGTGTACAATAGGCGTATCAATCAAATGGAGGTGCTCTTATGGCCTATCACATCAGTTCTGCCTGCGTTAGCTGCGGTGCTTGCGCGGACGCTTGCCCCGTTGGTGCGATCTCTCAGGGCGATTCCCAGTATCAGATCGACGCCGGTGCCTGCCTGGACTGCGGTTCCTGCGCGGATACCTGCCCCAATGGTGCGATCTCTCAGGAGTAAGATCTACTTAAAAAATAAGGACGCGCTGCTTTGGCGCGTCCTTATTTTTGTCAGGGAACGGAGGCTTCATGGAACGCAAGGACTTTCTCCGGCAGGGCGGCCCCTGCTTTTATTTTGATACGGAGCTCTTCGCGCCGACGACCGACAGCTTCGCGCTCGGCTGGTTCGCCGCGCCGAAGCGCGGCGAGCGCGTGTGCGACCTCGGCAGCGGCACGGGGCTGCTCGGCACGCTCCTGCTCGCGCGTGAGCCGTCGCTCACGCTTTTCTGCGTGGAGCAGAACGCTGCGGCAAACGCGCTCGCGGAAAAGGGCTTTGCCGAAAACGGCTGGACAGAGCGCGTGACGCTGCGCACCGGCGATCTGCGCGAGAACGCTGCGCTCCCCGCCGCGGGGAGCATGGACTACGCGCTCTCCAACCCGCCGTACTTCCCGGCGGGGAGCGGCGCGGGAAGAGGTCGGCTGCACGCTCGCCGATGTCTGTGCCGCGGCGGCGCGGGTGCTGCGCTGGGGCGGACGCTTCGCGCTCGTCCACAGGCCCGAGCGGCTATCCGACCTTTTCTGCACGCTCCGCGCGCATGGGCTGGAGCCGAAGCGGCTGCGCTTCGTAGCCTCCTCGGCGGAAAAAGCGCCCTCTCTGGCACTCGTGGAGGCACGCCGCGGCGGGAAGGCCGGTCTATCGGTCGAACCGATGTTATTCATCGGCTCAGCCGATTGGGATGAGGTCTACTTCCGGACATGAAAAACTTCACGCACGAGCACCGCCCCACGAGAAGGCGCAAAGGCCGGTGCGTGAAGCTTTGTGCATCCTTTCCGGCTGCCCCGCAGGGGCGAGGAAAGGGCACATATCTATTTTTGCTATGCTTTTGCAGAGCAAAAAGGACGCTCGGAGGAGCGTCCTTTTTGCTTGTTATTCCATCGTGTTGACCGCGCCGACGAACAGCGGCAGGCCGTCCGCGCCGGTGATGGCGAAGGCGAACGGGCGGTCCAGATCCATCTCCACGACCGGCAGATCCTCCGGCATCGCCGAGGTCGCGTTCGCCATGATGGCGGTGAACGCCGCGGCCTCGCAGCCCTCCTCGTCGATCTTCACGCGGGCGGCGTGCTGCACCTGCGTGACCGCCACCGGCTCGTCAAAATCTGCCAGCGGCGAGAAGTCCGCCCGCGTATCGTCGAATGCGTCCGTCACGCCGAGCATTTTGAGCGTGTCGGTCAGCTCCAGATCGGAGTTGACGTCGAACTTCGGCACGCTCCAGACGAGCTTCGCCGTCTGCGCTTCGTCGCTATCGTACACATCGGTAAAAAGGTCGGCCAGCGCCGCTTCGCCGCGCAGCAGCGGCGTGAGCGCCGTGCCCTCGTCGGGCAGCAGGAAGATCATGCGCTCCCCGCCGCGGAAGGAAAGCTGCGCGACGGTGTAGCCCTCGCCGCGGACATAGCTTGCGCGGTCCTCCGTCTTGTGCATGAAGTCCGCGCGCTGCGCTGTGCCGTCGGCGGCGGTGAAGGTATCCTCGCTCGTGGCGCCGTCGTAAAATTCATCGCTCCAGCGGTCCTTGAAGTAGAGCGTGGAGAGCAGAAGCATCACGGTCTCCGGCTTGGTCTCGATGTTCTTCGCCGCGTCCGCGAGCAGGCCGTCGGTGTTGGTGTTCAGCCATGCCTGCACGGCTTTGTTGGTGTCGCCGGTGCCCATGGGGGCGCTGAACACGGAGGCGTAGTAGTCGTTCGCCAGCCGCTCCACGGTCTCGGTCTTGTAGGCCTGTCCCTCGCTCAGCCAGAGGGAATTGGCGAGCAGCGTTTTGCTGTTGGCGCTGTCGGTATAGAGCGAGCGCCAGATGGCGTTCGCCGTGGTGCGGACGGTCTCCTCATCCTCCGCGCCGAGCAGGTCGAGGAGCTGGGCACGCGTCTCGCCGTCCACCGTCTCGGTGAGCATGGAGAGGGCAAGGTAGAGGTTCGCGGGCGAGTAGACCACGTTCGCCGCCTCCTCGCCGCCGAGCAGCTTGGAGACCGTCTTGGTGCTGTAGCCGAGCAGCGCGGGCGTCATGGTCTTGTCCACGCCCTCGCCCCGCAGCGCCTTGACCGCGTCGGAATAGGCGCGGGAGCGGGCGTCAAAATCGTCCCACAGCTCCTCCTGCGCCTTGTGATAGGCCTCCTCGCCCATCTTGTCGTAGTCGAGCTTTTCGTAGGCGGTCCACAGCTCCTCCTCGCTCGGCTCGGCGGGCAGCTCCGGCAGCTTGACCTCCGCCAGCGCGTACTGGCTCAGCAGCTTCGCGCTCACATCGTCCGGCTGTCCCGGCTCGGGCTTCGTCCCGCCCTGCTCCGGCTCGATCCGCGCGCAGCCGACGAGCAGCAGCATACTCAGCAAAAGTGCCAGATACTTCTTCATGTCGTTGTACCTCCTTGGGCGTTGTACTCCTTTGGACGAGAGCGTTGAAGAAAAAGTTCCCATTTCCGAAAAAATTTTGCCGCGCTCGCGCGTATCCACCCCTTGCATTTCGCGCCCGCAGGCGCGAAACCAAATAAAATCGTTTTTGCCGCGCTCGCGCGTATCCACCCCCTGCATTTCGCGCCCGCAGGCGCGAAACCAAATTAAGATCGTTTTTCTGGCGACATGCGCGTCAGAAAAACACCTCTCACGGAGCGAGTGTCGCAGCAGGCGCCTCGCGCCTGCGAGGCGCGGAGCGAAGTGCGGCTCCAAAAGGTATAAAAAATAAGGGCGCGCAGAGCGCGCCCTTATTTTTTAGTATGCTACTCCCCAGTAGATGTCCGTCGTGGCTTCCTTGCCGCAGAACACGCACTTGCCCTTTGTGCCGGACTGGCGCAGCGGCATACAGCGGGAGGAAACGCCCGCCTTTTCCTTCATGCCCAGCTCGCACTCGCGGCTGCCGCACCACTTTGTGCGCGCAAAGCCGCCGCGGCCGGAGGCCATTTCCTTGACCTCCTCCCAAGTGGACAGGTCGAAGGTGTTCTCCTCCAGATTCGCTCTCGCTCTTTCGAGCATATTGTCGTGGATGCGGTCAAGCAGTTCCTTGACCGCGCTCTCGAGCGT
>OMDR01001251.1_pt1 | contig 12891 bp, 6 predicted proteins | sample 1645251 | NCBI WGS metagenome assembly OMDR01 (sample SAMEA103958142, study PRJEB25191) | human gut metagenome | biome: human-associated habitat [ENVO:00009003]; feature: intestine environment [ENVO:2100002]; material: feces | place: Germany | collected 2013/2015 | reverse complement strand
GTATAAACGGAACGGGCATTATTACATGGCTTTCGCTTCAACTTGTTGCCCGGAAGGGATTGGCTATGCCATGAGCGACAAAGCTACCGGGCCATGGAGTACAAAAGGATATATTATGCGTCCAACAGAGCGGAGTAGAGGAAATCATCCTGGAATTATCGATTATAAAGGTAGCTCTTATGTATTTGGCCTAAATTATGATTTGCTTCATTTGGAGACTTTGGATCATAAGGAACGCCGTTCGGTATCTGTTGCAAAAATGCATTATAATCCGGATGGAACTATTCAGGAAGTTCCTTATTGGCAGGAGACGAAACTGGAACAGATTGAAAACTTTAATCCTTACCGTAGAGTGGAAGCTGAAACGATGGCTTGGGGATATGGTCTTAAAACTGGAAATCATGAGAATGGTGGTTTGTATATAACCGATATCGATAATAATGAATATCTGTGTGTGCGTGGTGTCGACTTTGGCAAGAAAGGAGCAAAGAAATTCAGTGTAAGCGCAGCTTGTGTTGAAAAAGGCGGAATGATAGAAATTCGTCTGGATAGCACTGAAGGGCCGGTAATAGGTAGTGTCAGTATATCACCGACAGGAGGACTGGATATATATAAACAGATGTCATGCCGGATAAAGAATGCAAAGGGTGTACATGATCTTTATTTCTGCTTTAAAGGAGAGAAAGGAAACAAACTTTTTAATCTGGATTATTGGGAATTTGAATAGCTTTTATTCAAAAAAAATGAGATTGTAATGTGCTTATAATCAGTGTAATTGTTTGGGTGTGCTACAAGGGGAAAGATAGATGTAACATTGAAAATGAAGATGTTATTTAGGAAAAGAAGCCCGTAACATAATTATGTTTGTAGTTTTATGAACTGGCATATCTTTGCAGAAAAGATCAGTAATTCATATTTGATTATAAAGAAAATAAGAAGTATTATGAAGAATACACAGGTAATACAATTAATGTCAATCGTCCGGCTCTCCATATTTATGTTGGGGATAACAATGATGTCATGTAACTCAAAGAAAGAACAACAATTACCGGCTATTGGAAAATCTGTGGCTCTCTTTGATTATTTTTCTTATAAGGGAAATGATGATTTTTATATTTCCAATCCTCTGTCAGGTGAAGACTATTTCTATAATCCTATTTTGCCGGGATGGTATTCTGATCCTAGTGTTTGTACAAATGGAGAAGGTGATTATTTCTTGGTAACATCTACATTCACTTATTTCCCCGGTGTTCCTATTTTTCACAGCAAAGACTTGGTGAATTGGAAACAGATAGGGCATGTGTTGAACCGTGCTTCGCAATTAGTGAATATGGAAGGACAGAAAGTGAGTGGCGGTATTTTTGCTCCGGCTATTTCTTATAATCCGTATAACAAGACATATTATATGGTAACAACCAATGTCGGAGCCGGAAATTTCTTTGTTAAGACGCAAGACCCGTTTGGTGAATGGTCGGAACCCGTCATGTTGCCGGAGGTCGGAGGTATTGATCCTTCTTTCTTTTTTGATGAAGATGGTAAGGCATATATTGTTAATAATGATGAGGCTCCGGATAATAAACCTGAATATAGCGGACACCGTACTATACGCATACAAGAGTTTGATGTGAAAACAGATAAGACGATCGGTCCCCGTAAAGTTCTTGTAAACAAAGGAGCCCAACCGGCAGACAAGCCAATTTGGATAGAAGGTCCTCATTTATATAAGATAAATGGAAAGTACTTCTTGATGTCCGCCGAAGGTGGAACGGGAAACTGGCATTCGGAAGTGATTTTCCGTGGTGATTCTCCGATGGGTAAATTTCTTCCATGGAAAAACAATCCGATTCTGACGCAAAGACATTTGAATTCTGACCGTCCTAATTCGGTAACCTGTGCTGGTCATGCAGACTTGATTCAAACAAAAGAGGGAGATTGGTGGGCTGTTTTTCTGGCTTGTCGCCCTATTAATAATCAGTTTGAGAATTTGGGACGTGAAACATTTATGATGCCGGTGAAATGGAGTGAAGATGGATTCCCGTACATGACACAAGGCGATGATTTAGTACCTATGATTGTAAAACGTGAAGGTGCGAAACGCGATACGACAGTTACTTATGGTAACTTCGAGTTAATAGCGAACTTTGATTCTCCTGTACTTGATATGACTTGGATGACTTTGAGAGCTTCTGCTTCCGATTTATATTCGTTGACGGAAACACCCGGATACCTGACCTTGAAGTGTGTAGATATTAGCGCTACCGAAAAGAAAACTCCGGCATTTGTTTGTCGTCGGTTACAACATCATAAATTTGAATGTGCTACACGTATGTTGTTCAATCCTTCTAACGATAAGGAAACAGCCGGAATGCTGTTGTTTAAAGATGAGACACATCAATATTTCTTCTGCTTGAATAAAGTGGGTGAGAATAAAAATATTTCTCTGAAACAAATCGGTGAAAAGGAACAGACATTGGCTTCAGATGAAATAGACGCAGATACAAATGAAGTATATTTGAAATTAGTATCTCAAGGAATTGGTTACGATTTCTATTATTCTATTGATGGTGAAAAAAGCTGGAAACTGCTTTGTAAAGATGTAGATCCCAGTTATCTCTCTACTACAACGGCTGGTGGATTTACCGGTACTACAATTGGATTATACGCTACTTGCAAATAATTATTTTTTTTATATAAATCTAATACTAGTAACTATGAGTGATATTTATAATGATAGCTAATGCAATTAAAAAAAGAATGATGATTAGAAAACAATGTAGTTAATTAACATCTTAAACTAATGGTAATGAAAAATGTAACGAAGAAAATTCAAAAAATTCCTTACCTGTTTCTCCTTATGTTGTTTAGTTTTGTAACAGCATCAGCACAGAAAGGGATAACGGTGAGGGGAACGGTTCTTGACAGTAATGGTGAGACAATCATTGGAGCCTCGGTAACTTTAAAAGGTAATAATTCAGTAGGTACGATCTCAGATATAGATGGCAATTTTGTGTTGACTGTGCCCAGTGAGAAGTCCGTCCTTATTGTTTCGTATGTAGGAATGAAACCACAGGAAGTGAAAGTATCTTCCAAAGGGATGATAAAAGTGACGTTGGAAGATGATACCAAACAACTGGAAGAAGTAGTAGTTGTAGGTTACGGACAACAGAAGAAAGCGTCAGTGGTAGGTGCTATCACGCAGACAAGTGGCAAGACACTGGAACGTGCCGGTGGTGTAACTAGTCTTGGTTCAGCATTGACAGGGTCTTTGCCGGGAGTTATTACTTCTGCTTCTTCTGGTATGCCTGGTGCAGAAGATCCTCAGATTATCATTCGTACACAGAGCTCGTGGAATAATAGTGAACCTTTAATATTGGTGGATGGTATTGAACGTGAGATGAGTTCGGTAGATATCTCGTCTGTAGAGAATATTTCAGTGCTAAAAGACGCCTCTGCTACGGCTGTTTATGGTGTGAAGGGTGCCAATGGTGTAATTCTTATAACTACCAAACGTGGTAAGGAAGGAAAAGCTAGTGTGCAAATCAAAGCTAATGTAACAGCAAAGGTGGCATCCAAACTACCGGAGAAGTATGATGCATACGATACTTTTTATCTGTTGAATAACTCTATTGAACGCGAGGCTTGTCTTAATCCTAATGGCTGGAATGACTATACTCCGACTTCCATTATTGATAAGTATCGTCATCCTGCCAATGCGGAAGAATGGGATCGTTATCCTAATACTGATTGGGAAAAAGCACTGTTTAATAGTACAGCCATGTCTTACAATACCAGTGTCAATGTTTCCGGAGGTACAAAAATTGTCAGTTATTTTGCAGCGGCTGATTTTGTAAGTGAGGGTGACTTGTTTAAAGTATATGATAACCGTCGTGGCTATGATTATGGTTTTGGCTATAATCGTATTAATGTGCGTAGTAATTTGGATTTCCAATTGACTAAAACTACAAAGTTTTCTACCAATCTATTTGGATCGAATGCTCAGCGTACCGTACCATGGGACTATAATGACCAAGATGCAACTTTTTGGGCAGCAGCCTATAAAAGTGCTCCTGATGCCATGCGTCCGATTTATTCTAACGGTATGTGGGGATGGTATCAACCTCGTGATGCCGATGTGCCTAACTCCGTATACAAACTGGCTGTAGCAGGGTCGGAGAAACGTACGACTACAAAGATGACTTCAGATTTTATCCTTGAGCAAGATTTGCATATGCTTACCAAAGGGCTGAAATTCAAAGCTAATTTCTCAATGGACTATACATTCGTTGAAAATAAGCGTGGTGTCAATGATATGTATCATAATTCTCAGCGTATGTGGGTTAGACCTGATACTGGAGAAATTATTTTGGAACAACCGGAGCTTGGTACCGGTTTGGATGCTATTATCAATCCTATCTATTGGGAACATCAGGCTGGTAGCGTGAATACTGGTGCTACTTATCGTAAGCTTTATTATTCCATGCAAATGGATTATGCACGAAATTTCGGTAAACATGAAGTGACTGCTCTTGCTCTTTTCAGTCGTTTGAAAGAAGCGTCGGGCAGTGTGTTCCCTATTTATCGTGAAGATTGGGTGTTTCGTTTAACTTATAATTATGCTATGCGCTACTTCTTTGAAACTAATGGTGCCTATAATGGTTCTGAGAAGTTCGGTCCTGATTACCGTTTTGCTTTTTTCCCTTCTTTTTCATTAGGATGGATGATTAGCGAGGAAAAAATTGTTAAGAACAATCTGAAATTTCTCGATATGTTGAAGTTACGAGCTTCTTGGGGTAGAGTGGGAGATGATGCGGTGGTTCAGCCTTGGCAAAGATTTACAGATGGTCGTTTCTTATATAAAAATCAGTTGGATTATGGAGGTAATACACTGATGGGTAATATTAAGCCTGCTAATACTCCTTATACTTACTACACAATCAGTCGACTGGGGAATCCTAATATCTCATGGGAAACTGTAGAAAAGAGAAATTTAGGTATTGATTATGCTTTTTTAGGAGGGGCGGTTGCCGGTTCGGTGGATATATTCAATGACACTCGTACTGATATTTTGGTGAAGGGAAGCGATAGAGCGATAGCTTCTTATTTTGGAACTGATGCTCCTTATGCTAATCTCGGTAAAGTGAGCAGTCATGGTTATGAGTTGGAGTTGAGATTGAACCATACTTTTAATAATGGTATTCGTGCTTGGCTCAATACTAGCATGACTCATGCTGTCAACAAAGTAAAATTCCGTGATGATGCACCTTTGAAACCTGATTACCAGAAAGGGGCGGGACACGCCATTAATCAGGTATATTCTTATATTGATCATGGTAATCTTGCTACATGGGATGACGTGATTGGAAGTCCGGTTTGGACAACGGGTAATGATGCAAAACTCCCTGGGGATTATAACATTGTCGATTTTAATGGTGACGGTGTAATTGATGCTGATGACCGTGCTCCCTATCAGTATTCTACGATGCCTCAGAATACTTACAATGCTTCAATTGGAGCTGAATGGAAGGGATTTAGCATTTTTGCACAGTTCTATGGAGTAAACAATGTGACTCGTGAAGTCAATTTCCCGACGTTCCGTAGCACTGCCCATGTAGCTTATGCTGAAGGTGATTATTGGACTCCCGATGGGAGTGCTACTCTGCCCGCACCGCGTTGGGGGACCACTATTGATCAAGCAGCATCAGGCACTAGATATTGGTACGATGGTTCTTATTTGCGTTTGAAAAACGTTGAATTGTCCTATACTTTCCAAAAATCAAACTGGTTGAAGAAGATGGGGATCAAAAACTGCCGTATATATCTGAACGGTGATAATCTTTATATGTGGACTAAAATGCCGGATGATCGCGAATCTAATACCGGATATAGTTCTTCTGATGGTGCTTATCCGACAATGCGCCGTTTCAATCTTGGTATCGACATTACTTTATAAATACTAAGTAAAGACTATGAATAAGTATATTAATAAAATATTCCTTACGTCGGTCATCACTTTGGCCGGTATGTTGGGAGCTACTTCTTGTACTGACTATTTGGACAAATCTCCATATAGTGACATTGAAGAGAATGATCCATATAAGAATTTCAAGAATTTCCAGGGATTTACCGAGGAACTCTATAACTGTATACCTGTTGTATCAAACAGTGAGTATCATACTAGTTTTAATTTTGGTGAGGAAGATTATTGGGAGCCACAGGAGCTTCGCCTCTTTGCCCGTAATATTGACTATGGTGATTTCTGGGGATGGACTACCTGTTATTCTTATCCTTCTTCTATACGTGGTGGAAAGGCTAATTCACAGGAACGCAGTGATAAGGGTAATCTGTGGAAACTTTGCTGGTATGGTATCCGTAAGGCTAACATTGGTATAGCTAATCTTGGTAATTTGGTAAGTGCTACAGAAGAAGAACGTAATCTTATTGAAGGACAACTTTATTTTTTCCGTGGATGGTTTCATTTTATGTTGATGGAATGGTGGGGTGGAATGCCTTATGTTGACCAAGTATTACCGCCGGATGTTGCTCCTGCATTATCCAGACTTACCTGGCAAGAGTGTGCTGAAAAATGTGTGGCTGATTTTGATCATGCTATTCCTTTGCTTCCCGTTGACTGGGACCAAACCACAGCTGGTAGAGCTACTCTTGGTTTGAATGATACTCGTATTAATAAAATTATGGCTTTGGCCTATAAAGGGAAGACATTGCTTTGGGCGGGTAGTCCGCTAATGAACTGGGCTTCCGGAGGTGACAAAGAGTATGATGCGGGACGTTGTAAGCGTGCAGCTGAAGCTTTTGGCGAAGCTTTGAAGATTGTTGAGGATACTAAACGCTATGAATTAGCAGATATGGAAAATTATAACGACCTGTTTGTCGTATACAATTCCGGCGGTAAGCTTAACGGGGTGAAAGAAGCTATCTTCCGCGAAAATTTAGTGCAGTATGATGGTCGTTGGAACTATAACATGAATACGGATTTTCGTCCGCGTTCTCATATCAATGCTGGTATTAAATGTTATCCGACTGCTAATTATGTAAATTATTTTGGTATGGCTAATGGCTATCCGATCAAAGATATGACAAAAGCCGATGCAGAATCAGGATATGATCCTAAGTATCCTTGGAAAAATCGTGATCCGCGTTTTTATAAAGACATCATATTTGACGGTGAATGGTGTGGAGAAACTGGAAACGGACAATATTGCCAGTTGTATACGAATGGAGCGGACAGTGAAGAGAAAGATCCACAGAAAGGGTGTTTTACAGGTTATATGAATAGTAAGCTCTGTCTAAAAATAGTGAATAATGCTAACGTCAGAGGTGCTCACTACGCTGTTTTAAGTTTGATGCGTTTAGCGGATGTTTATCTGATGTACTCGGAGGCAACGGCTGTAGGTTATGGTTCTCCGCAAAGTAAAGCTTCTAGCTTCTATATGACGGCTGAGGATGCTATCAATGAGATTCGTGATCGTGCCGGTGTGGCTCACGTACTTGATCGATTTACTGGAAATACGACAGACTTTCTTGGTGAGATTCGCCGCGAGCGTGCCGTAGAACTTGCTTTTGAGGGCTTTCGCTTTATGGATCTCCGTCGTTGGATGCTTCTTGATAAGAGTCCTTATACCTTGAAGACAAAGATTGAGTTTGACCGTGTACCTACCGCAAGCTATAACAAAGAGCATCCGGAGGAGAATGAAATCATGAATTTGAAAGAAGTGGTACTGGTGGAGAGAAAGTATACCGACAGACACTATTGGCTGCCATTACCCAAAGCAGATGTTTACTTGTATGAAGGCTTTGGCCAGAATCCGGGATGGTAATCATGACGTATTAACTAATAATGACGCGAAATATGAATAGAAAGTTTATATATATCGGCTGTACTGTTTTTGCCATGTCATTGCTTAGCATGACAGGTGTGCAGGCACAGGAGGAAAGCAAGGACAGCTTAGTGAATGTGGCTTTCGGCAAAGTTGCTCAGGAAGATTTGACTCATGCCATTTCTACTGTCAACACGTCAGAGCTGACAAAGAAGACTGCTAACAATAATAGCCTTGTGGGCCTTGAAAGTTTTGTCGGTGGTTACAATGGATCATCCCTTTGGGGACAAGGACCGTTGGTACTGGTAGACGGTGTGCCTCGTAGTGCATCAAGTGTAAAGGCTTCGGAAGTGGAAAGTATATCTATGCTGAAAGATGCGGCAGCTGTGGTACTCTATGGTAGCCGTGCCGCGAAAGGAGTAATTCTTATCACTACCAAGCGAGGCAAAGATTCACCCATGCATATCGATGTTCGTGCCAATGTAGGGGTGAATGTCCCGAAGGCTTATCCTAAGTACTTGGATGCAGATTGTTATATGACCATGTACAATGAAGCTTGTCGTAATGACGGTATAGCAGAAAGGTATGATGCCGGTACTATTTATAACACAGCAATGGGTACTAATCCTTATCGTTATCCGGACATAGACTTTTATAGTTCAGATTATTTAAGAAAGTTCTATACTAATTCTGATGTTACGGGTGAAGTGTATGGAGGTAATGAAAAGACTCATTATTACTTGAACTTCGGTATGAATTATGCTAATAGCCTGTTGAAATACGGTGAGTCAAAGAAAGCTTATGATATGAGTTTTAATGTACGTGGTAATGTGGATATGGCACTGGCTTCATGGCTTAAAGCAACTACTAATGCTGCTATTATCTTTGACAATAGTTATCAAGGCCGTGGTGACTTTTGGGGAGCGGCTTCTACATTGCGCCCCAACTGGTTTGCACCATTATTACCCATTGATATGATGGATCCTAATGTTGCATATATACAGGAATATATAACTAACAGCAATCATCTTATAGACGGTAAGTATCTGTTAGGAGGTACTTCGGCAGACACGACAAACCCGTTTTCCGAATTGCTTGCTGCTGGATATACGAAGGAAAAAGCACGTAGATTTATGTTTGATGTGGCTGTGATGGCGGATCTTGGAGGCTTGTTAAAGGGCTTATCTTTCAAAACTGCTTATAGCGTAGATTACACTTCTTATTATTCAGAAGCTTATGCTGAAAAGTATGCTATTTATGAGCCTAAATGGTCTAATGTGAATGGTAAAGATATGATTATCGGACTTACCAAATTCAATGATGATACAAAATCAACTAACGAATATGTAGGTAAATCGACTTACGACCAGACCATGACTTTCAGTGCACAGTTTGATTATAACCGTACATTTAAGACATTCCATAATGTATCTGCGACCTTGTTGGGATGGGGATATCAGACACAAAGTTCGGCTGATGAAGGTCATGAGAGTAGTGATTATCATCGTACCAGCAACGTAAATCTGGGATTGCGTGCTTCTTATAATTACGATCATAAATATTATGCAGACTTTAGTGGTGCTTTGGTACATTCAGCCAAGCTGCCGGAAGGAAATCGCAACGCTTTTTCTCCATCGGTCACTTTGGGATGGAGACTTAGTAAAGAGAAGTTTATGGAAAGTGTAGGCTTTGTGGACGATCTGAAGATTACGGCTTCTTATGCCAAGTTGCATCAGGATCTTGATATTTCTGATTACTATATGTATAAGGGCTATTTTTCTGACAAAGGCGGTTGGTTTCAATGGTATGACGGAACGGTGGGTGGTAATACGACCGGTTCAAAACGAGGTGACAATCCGAATCTTGACTTTATCACTCGTGAGGAAGTTCGTGCAGGTATAGACGCCACTTTATTCAATAGACTGTTGAGAATTAATGCGAACTATTTTACTCAGAAGACTAGTGGACTTCTAACTCAAGGTGCTTCTACTATTTATCCTTCGTTTTTCGATTTAGGTACAGATCTTTCATTTTTACCTTGGATCAATTATAATGAAGACAAACGTACTGGTTTTGATTTTTCACTAAGTGCAAATAAAAAGATAGGTGATTTCGACGTGACTCTCGGGTTTAATGGAATGGTATTTTCTTCAAAAGCTTCTATTCGTGATGAAGTGGCGAATGAGTCTTATTTGTTGCGCCAGGGGCGTGCACTTGATGCAACTTATGGATATGTTTGCGAAGGTTTCTTTCAAGATCAGGCTGATATCGAGAAACATGCCAAGCAGACATTCGGCACAGTTCGTCCCGGTGACCTGAAGTATAAGGATATCAATGGTGATGGTGTAATCAATAGTGATGACCAGATTGATCTGGGTGCAGGCGGGTGGTCTACATCACCATTTACTTTTGGTTTGAATTTGACATTGAAATACAAGAACTTTACTCTTTTTGCAATGGGATCGGGACAAACCGGTGCGGTGGCTTTTAAAAATAATTCTTATTACTGGAACAGAGGTACGAGCAAGTTCTCAGAAATCGTTATGGGACGTTGGACTGAAGAAACGAAAGAAACAGCTACTTATCCTCGTCTTTCTACCAGCAATGGTGATAATAACTTCCGTAATTCTACTTTCTGGATGTACAAGAATAATGTTTTCCGTTTGAGTAATGTGCAGCTTACTTATGATTTTCCTACAGATACTTTCAACGGAACTTTCATACGTGGACTTAGCTTGTATTGTGGTGGAAGCAACTTACTTACAATAGCAAAAGAACGTGAGTATATGGAGATGAGTTTGGGGGCTCCCCAATACCGGAATTTCTATCTAGGCTTTAAGGCCGCATTCTAAATCTAACTAAAAAAGATAGTACATAATATGAAAAAGAAAATAATATTTTTGGTAGCTGCTGCCTTGATGCTGAATAGTTGCGATGACCTTTTCGAGCCGGCCATCGAGAACTTCAAGGATGTGGAACAGATGTACGACGATGCTCAATATGCACAAGGCTTCCTGGTGAATGTGTACCGTTGCGTTCCGGGATACTATGATAATAGTGAATATGCAACAGATGATGCTGTCATTAATCAGAAGAACAATGCATTTCTCACGATGGCTACCGGTGGTTGGACTTCCCGGCTATGGACGCCTATCAATCAATGGACCAATTCGTTCAGTTCTATCCAGTATATCAATCTTTTCCTGGAAAATGTGGATAAGGTAAGGTGGTCGGATGATGCAGAGAAAGCACAATTGTTTGCTCGTCGTACCAAGGGGGAAGCTTATGGACTTCGCGGTATGTTTTTATACTATTTGCTTCGTGCACATGCTGGATTTGGAGAAAACGGAGAATTGCTCGGTGTACCTCGTTTGACAGAGTATCTTACTATAAACTCGGACCTTAATTTACCTCGTGCTTCGTTTGCTGATTGTGTACAGCAGATATATAGTGACTTGGAAAAAGCCGAAGAATTACTTCCTTGGGAGTATAATGATGTGAATGAGGTACCTGCCGATTTTCAGAGTATTACTCAGGATAAAGGTAAATATAATACTGTAATGGGAGAGAAGTCCCGTCAATTATTCAATGGTCTGATTGCACGTGCTTATCGTGTTCGTACAGCTCTTTTGGCTGCTAGTCCGGCTTTTCAGGATGCCTCTAATCCTGCTTCATGGGCCGATGCTGCTAATGCGGCTGCCGCTGTACTCAACTACAATGGAGGATTGGGCGGATTGGATGATAAAGGAGTGGAATATTATTCAAAAGAGGTAGTAGAGAACTTGCAAAAAGGCATTAATCCTAAAGAGATTATGTTAGTAATAGTGAGGCTGCCAATTCACAGGAGGCAAATAACTTTCCGCCTTCTTTGAATGGTAGTGGCAATATGAATCCGTCACAAAACCTTGTTGATGCGTTCCCTATGGCTAATGGGTATCCTATCTCGGACATTGTTAACAGTAACTATGATAAGAATAATCCTTATAATGGACGTGATCCTCGTTTGGCAAAATATATTATCTATAACGGAAGTATAGCTGGAGTAGGCGATATACCTATATATACAGGGCGCAAATCGGGCACTGATGACGGTATAGATGTGAAAGAGCAGAGATCTACACGTACCGGTTATTATATGAAGAAAAGACTGCGTATGGATGTAAATCGTGCGCTCGGATCGGTTACGAATCAGCAGCATTATATTCCACGTATTCGTTATACAGAGATGTATTTGGCTTATGCTGAAGCGGCTAATGAAGCGTGGGGACCTAAAGGAGATAATGGAAATGGTTATTCGGCTTATGATGTAATCAAGGCAATTCGTAAGCGTGCCGGTATAGGCGGTACTTCTGATCCTTATCTGGAACAATGTGCGGGCGATAGAGACAAAATGGCTAATCTTATTCGTAATGAACGTCGTCTGGAACTCTGTTTTGAAGGTTTCCGTTTCTGGGATATACGTCGTTGGAAAGAAAACTTGAACGAGCCGGTACGTGGTATCGACTGGGACAGAGATGGACATTCTTTTAATGAATTCGTTGTCGAAGAACGTAATTATGAAGATTACATGTATTATTGCCCGATTCCAAATTCTGAAATACTCAAGTTCAGCAACCTTGTACAAAATAGAGGGTGGAAATAATTATAGAATTATATTTAATTAAAAGTACGTTATGAAAAAGAACTTAGCATATATCGGACTGGTTTTATTGATCCTTACTTGGACGTCATGCGAAAGTAGTGACAATGAATTTCCTGATTTCGATTACCAGACAGTATATTTTGCCAACCAATACGGACTTCGTACCATTGAGCTTGGTGAGAGTGAATTTGTGGATAATACTCTTGACAATCAGCATAAAATGGTAATAAAAGCTGCTTGGGGTGGAGGATATACTAATAGAAACAATGTGGTGATAAACTTTAAAGTGGATGAGTCCTTGTGTGACAATCTTTATTTTAAAGATACAGATCAGCCTCTTGTCCCTATGCCGGCTTCTTATTACACGTTGGCTTCCGATCGAATTGCGATTCCTAAAGGGCAAATAATGGCGGG
>OMDR01001250.1_pt1 | contig 12894 bp, 6 predicted proteins | sample 1645251 | NCBI WGS metagenome assembly OMDR01 (sample SAMEA103958142, study PRJEB25191) | human gut metagenome | biome: human-associated habitat [ENVO:00009003]; feature: intestine environment [ENVO:2100002]; material: feces | place: Germany | collected 2013/2015 | reverse complement strand
ACAGCAAAATTCAACCAAACTGTTGTGCGAAATTTATCTTCGGAGGCAATCATGATCGTACACTTGAGATGGCATTTGGGACCCAAACCGTAAATTTGGACAAGGGTGCAGACAACAGCCATCTCCAGCGATGTCCCGAAATCGAACAATGGGCAAAAGATGTCTATGACTGGTGCGCCAAACGGTACGGACAGAAAAACATCATCGGCTTCCAGGTTCATCTTGATGAGAGCAGCCCGCATATCCATGCCTTGATTGTTCCTGTCGGACAACGAGCCAAAAGCGGACGTGAATGCGTCATGTGGTCGGCTAAGTTTGGCAAGACCCGCTACGAATACGGACAGATTCTTCGGGAAATGCACACCTCACTATATGAAGAGGTAGGGAGCAAGTACGGGTTGGAACGTGGTGACAGTATTGAAGGCCGGAATGTTAGCCATCTTAGTAAACGCGATTATATCCGGAAACTGTCCAAAGATGCGAAACAGGCGGAGAAAGCAGTCAAGGGGCTGCAGACTATGACACGGAGATTGGAAGCACAGATATTCAGGTCTCAATCCCAACTTGAAGAAATTGAAAAGTCTCTGGCTTCCGGCAAAATCGCTCTTCAGGAATATGAAATTCAAAAGACCTGGATACAAAAACAGATTTCCGAATACCAGTCCAAGCTTGAAGACAAGGCAGGTAAGCTTCAAGAAAAGGAACAGGAACTGGAACAGATGGCAAAGAATATAGACCGTGTCGGTAGAGTGGCGCAACCTTTCCGCAATCACAAGATAGATTTTGAGCCGCCACGGATCACTGGCAAACCTCCGATATTCGGTGTTGACAAATGGATTGAGGAACAGAACAGGTCTATCGCCAGCCGATTCGTGAAGATTGTCCGTCAGATTGAAGAACTGTATCGGAAAGATGCCGAACAGCAAATACAGGCGGTGCAGAATAATGCGTTGCTGGACTATCGGGAGCTTAAATGGCTGCAACAGGAGTATGCACGGCTGACGGATCTCAACTATAATCAGATTGAACAGATGCAGACGTTTCTTGACCAGCTGGCTGAACCTTCTGTGCGGGAACGAATCTTCTCCATCGCTGATGCGTTGATTGGAGGACAGCCTGTCGCTGTATCATCCGGCGGAGGCGGTGGCAACTCCGACTCCGATCTTCGCTGGGACGGCCGCAGACCGGATGAGGAGGAAGAGGCGTATTGGAGAAGATGCTTACTATACCGAATAGTCAACAATCAATCCAAGAAGTCTATACGCAGATAAGAAGTCTATCCGAGATGAATAAAAGGGGACTGCAAACTAAAGCGTATTTGTAAAGTTAATAAATTCTTTACTAAACACACCTTAGTTTACAGTCTCATCCATTGACTATCTTGTTCTTGAAGTCTTCAAGAAACATCTCCTTGTTCTCGTCAATAAGTTTCTTTATCTTAACATCTTCAGCCTGGCGAAGAAAGCGGCGAATCAGTTTATTGTACTCTTTTTCTATTTCATCACGCGAAAAATTCGGACTGCGTAACATTGCCATAAACCGTCCGTCGGACTTTAGAAACTCATAAAATTCGTTTGTCTTCGCAAAGTAGAATTGTATCTCCTGCTCTCTTTCTTGTTCGGTTGCGTTTAGTCGGGCAAGGGTACCGAATATCGAGGCTAATCCACCTCGGTTCTCTCCCGTATTTTTCTTGCTTTTGGAGTTTTCGGGGTCGTCGTCTTGTTCCTGTGGCTCTTCAATCTCAACCTCATCACTCACGAGCAACCCGATTTCTCCGTCGAAGGTGGTGTGTATTGAGCCAATAGAATCTTTCTGCTCAAATATAGAGCGATAAATATTGCAGTATCGCTGCCAGAAATCAATAAATACGGCATCCTTAAATTGAACATCCAATTCGATTACACCTTGCAAAAGGACTAGCAGAGAGTTGTACCGCCCGATAGTTTTGCGCAGTGCTTTTGCTGGATCATCGTCGCTTGTGGAGGCCGTTTCCTCACTATGTGCTTTAAGATCTTGCGTGTATTGTGTATGTGCCTCCATTACATTCTTAATCCACGCTCGAATGTCGGCGTCCATATCAAGACATAGTTGAGCATTAGCCTCTGCATTGTTGACAGAAGATCTATATCGCTCGAACCACTTGATATAAATTGGTTGTGCTAATAATTCTCGATACAACTCCTGAATAATCGCCTTTTCACGAAGCGGATCAAAGTCCGTGATAACCATACCACAGAACTTGGCAAAAGCATCCCGAATATTTTTTTCGTTGACGTTGCCGAATGAGAAGTCTATAATATGGCACTCTTCTTTGTACTTGGCCTTGCGATTTACGCGCGAGATTGTCTGAATGGCATTAATGTCGCGAATCTCCTTATCGAGAAACAGCGTGTGTAGCTTGGGCTCGTCAAACCCCGTTTGCAGCTTATCAACAACAATGATAAGCCCGTTTTTTGCCGTCTTGAAGTTGTCTATCACCTTATCCTCAGCCACACCGCCGTTCATCGACGAACATTTCTCATACTTTTGATTGTCGGAGTAGACGATAGCAACAGGGGCATCGGCATATTTAGCAAAAGTTCCCGATGCAGTCTTCTCCGCCATCAACCGACGAATGATTTTACAGTACTGAATAGCAATAGGAATAGAGCTAACCGCAAGCATGGCTTTTCCCGTGCCACGAATTTTTCCGTAAACCAGAGAAAGCAGACGATTGACCACGAACTCGGCAATTGCTTTCATTCGGTCCGGGTTTTCGTATATTTGTTTTCTGGCGAACGATATCCGTTCCTCCTGCCCCGAATTCATCGCTGCCGTTATAGCCTGCATAACGCCATTGGGGATTTCAAAATACATTTTTGCTGGTACGGGAATAATATGCTTCGTCGGATCAAGAATGTAACCGTCGGCTATGGCTTCCTTCATGGTGTATGAATCGAATGGCCTCCATAGCTGATTAAAATTGGTGCTTCTGTGAAATTCACCAAAGCGGGCCAACACTCGGTCGCTGGGAGTTGCCGTGAAACCGACAATCAGATTCTTCTTTGTAGAACCTCTTGTGATAAACCCTCCGTCCTCATCAAAAATGTCCTGCAGCTCATCAAAAGCCGAATACATCTCCTGATGAACATCATCGGTGTTTGAGCGGTGTACCTCATCAATAAGAAAAGCCACGCGCATATTCTTGAAATCCTTGCCGGCTTTTTCGATGGCTTTCTTGAGTTCCCAGAATTTCTGAATGTTCACGACGATGATACGGCGTTTGTCGCTCAACGCCTTCACAAAGGTGTCCTGGTCGGTCGCCTCTACGAACATGGCCTTGTCGATGTTCATGTTGAGCATCATCGAGTCGAGCTGGTCGCGCAATTGCAAACGATCGACAACGAGCAGAATCTTGTTATAGACCCATTCGCCTTTATAACGCAGATCTTTGAGCTGCAGAGCTGTCCAACCTATTATGTTGCTCTTACCGAATCCTGCAGCATATTGCAGCAAGAGCGAATAGACATATTTGTTGTTGCAATAACTGTCTCTCTCGGCAACTACGCGGTCTATCAGGTCCTGTGGTGCGTTGAGCGCTTGCAGTTCAGCCCGCAGTCGGTTGATAAAATACAAGGGCTCATTTTCGTGGTCCAGGAATTCCTGGACACGCTCCATGATTCGGTCGCAACCGAATTTCTGCTTCGGACGCGGACATATCAGACGACCTGTTTTGTCCTTATACTCCTTTTTCTGTACTTTATGGCCATTCACAACAGACGTTACGGTCTTATAGGTGTATGCCATGAAGTTGTAGTAGAGTATCTCCTTCTCGATCATCTTCTTGGAGTAGAGCGAACGCATTGCCTCTTCGAAGCGAACGCGCGGATCGGTTGCTTCCACTTGCTTTATGGGGAGGGGCTTGAATACCTTCTCCACCACCGGACGGAAAGAAGAAATCGAGATGGTGTTGTCTTGAAAACCTCGCTTTGCTTCATCAAAGAACTGTCCCGGATCCCGCAGTATATATGTGTCCGTGATGTCTGTGGTTACGAGGTGAATCGATTTCTCAAACGGTCGGAGCATACGACGACGAAGCGTTTGCGATACATCATTGCCACTGGCAATCTTGGTATATTCCCATACGGCTTCGAGGTAATCGGTAATGATTTTGTTCCTGCCGTTCGTTTTTGCGGTCTGATTGGTGAAGTTGCTCTTCAACTCGGCATAACCGAGAAAAATTCCGTTGACAAAGAACGACAGGTCGGGACGAAATGCAAATATCTTTTTGGCGTCGTGGTGGAACGAATAGCTCATCTCCTCGACGGCCGCAAATATGTTTTTGTTGAAGTCCTCGTCTCCGCGCAACTCCGAACCACTGACATAAATAAGTTGCAGAATTTCGCCTTCGAATGTAATGGTTCGGTTTTTATTCAGGAAGATAGCCACGTTGGCACTCGCCTCAATCTTCTCGCGAATCATATCCATAATGGCCCGAAGCAATTTTTGCTCGTCGCCATTGTATTCACTCTTTTTGAGCAGATTATTCCAGGCCTTGCGCGAATTCTCTTTCAAGAACTCGTACAGATTGGCCGGAATAAACAAATCGGGCGAAACGGCATTATTCTTTATTTCACGAAAACCAAGACCATCTGCACGGCGGCAGAAGAAGTCCATTACATATTCACTTTGCAACTCAAGTTCGGTCATAATCCAATATAGTTTTAGGAGTGCGATTCCGTATCGATGGCTCGCTGGCCGGTTACTACTTCATTTATCAGGGAGCGTTTCAGCTCCTTCAGACGCTCTACTTCGGTATTTATCTTTTCAAGGATTGCATCAATCTTTGCGCACTTCTCATCCAGATATGCAGCAATCTCTTTTTGTTCTTCAATTGGAGGAGCAGGGAAATGTAAAGATGCAAGGGTTTTATATCTAAAATCAGTCGTTCTTTCTCTAATTCCTTTTGCTAAAGCCTGAATGTAACCACGATGAGACATAACACGGAGAAGTTGACAATAATATTTAAGATCAACTTCTGAGGAGTTTATTTCACGACAAACGATGCATATTGGCGAACATTTTCCGTCTGAATCGGATATGCCAATGGCCCCTGCAAATGCATCCATCTGGTGAATAACCAGATCGCCTATTCGAACTCCATGATAACCGATTTCTTGTTCAGATTCAGTAAAACCGGTTATACGTCTATTAGTGCGTAACGTAACCTCGCCATTTCGGAAACAAGTGACAACTCCATCTTCCGGACGTACAGCACGAGAAACCTCTTTAAAGAGAGACTTTCCCCGTTTTATGCTCCAATGTGCAGGAATGGCTCCAATCCAAGGAATCATGGTTGATTTCATGGGGGTATTAGGCTCCAATCCACGGGTGACGGCGCGGTTGATCAGGGAGCGACGAAATCGGCTGTAAGCATCGGCTTTGCGCTCCAACAGTTCTATTTTTCGACCAATCTTTTCACACTCCTTATCCAAATATGCCGCAATTGCTTCCTGTCGTTTTATATCCCAATATGGTATCTCAATTGAAGATAGAATTTGGGCTTGAATAGCTGGGTAACTAACACCTTTAGAATTGCTACATATTTGATTTATCGCTTTTGTCGACTTAATAGAATATGCCAGAAAACGTGGAATAATCTTATCGTTAGGCGTATAAACAGCAAAGCCGGTAGATGCTATTATGTCCTTAGCATCCCAGTCTATATTAGCGATAGCTCTCAAATATGTACGCACGGTAGATACAAGGACATCGTCTTTTTTTACAATACGACGAGCTCGTGAAGGGGCTTCTTGAAAAGTTATTTCATCTCCTAAATTAATTCCATTATCCGCAGATACGCTACTGATATCTATATATCTGAACTTGTAGTCCCCTTGGGTCGACTCATCAAGTGTTCGAAGATTAACAAACGCAACATCTTTTAGCCTCATAACCCTAACTCCTTTTCAAGATTTGCTATTGCCTTGTCTATATCCGAAATTTCGGCAAGGATGGAATCCACCGGCTCAACGGCCTCGGGAACATAGAATTCCTTGTTGAAGTTCACCTCGACACCCACGACATTCTCGCCAATCGTATAGGGCTTGTAAATATAGCGTTGGAGAAAATCCTTGATACCTTGTTCATTGACCTCGGGATTAGGGTCGAACGGAATAATCTCTGAATCCTTGGTCGTACAATCGACAATTTTGGCTGATATGGTATGCTCTTCCCGGCGTTTATTATAGCCGAGCTGTACATTGATAGCACCATTGCCCAGACACTCATGCTCTCCGGTGTAGGCCGAACGCATGATTTCGCTGTTTTCTTTATCCACCCAATAGGTAAAGTCCGGGCAAACAAGAACTGTCGAGGCTTTTATCCCAAAATTTCGCAACATGGAATCCCGGAATTTTATCTCCTCGGCATCAATATCGCGAGGCCATACCCAGCACCCATCTAAATTGCAGTACGAAATATCCTTGACATTGTATGGCTTTCCTTCCGTGTGGAGGGTCTGGCTGATATGGCGTCCTTCGCTGTCGATTTCGGTAAGAACGACAGACTGCTTGTTGAAATAGAAATGCCATTTGTCGTAAACTTTGGCAATGTCGCAATCCTTGAATTCAACCAATGCACGGACAATGGCTGCACGATGCTCTGGATTCATCTCTTTGCGTTTCGAACCCTTGTTTTTCTTCAACGGCTGCCAAAGATCGGCTGCGTTGATAAGGATTACCTTATCTTTTCGTTCTGCCGGTTTATTTTTGTTGAGAATCCACAAATAGGTGACGATGCCCGTATTGAAGAACTCGTCGGACGGCATCTGAATGATGGCCTCGACCCAATCGTTGTCGAAAAGATATCTGCGGATATTGCTCTCACCACTACCGGCGTCGCCGCTGAACAGCGACGAGCCGTTGTTTACTTCTACGACAATACCTTTATCTTCGTGCAGATGCCAAGCGTTATGCTGCAAGAAGAGCAATTGCCCGTCGCTCACCGTAGGCAGGAATGAAAACTGTCCGGTTTGGTCGTTCCGAATCTCTTTCTCGTAGCCTTTCCACGGAATTCCGTAGGGAGGATTGGCAACAACGACGTCAAACTCTTTGCCCTTGAAAGGCAATGAGGTAAGGGTATTGCCATATTTGATTTCGGTATTCTCACGGAACAACGATTCGATCTTCGCCAAAGCGTATAGTGCATCGTTCCAGTCACAACCGTGAGCGGCTATATATTTGTAGCCGGCCTTATCGCGCAAACGGTCCACGACGCCGAACAGCAAATTAGCTCCACCGCACGTCGGGTCGTATATATGTACAAAATCATCGGTGGATATGTCGATCTTTGCCGCAACAATTTCGGCAATCAGCGAAATAATATCTTCCGGGGTGTACTGCTCTCCGGCTGTTTCTGCCGATATGTCGGCCCATTTGCGTTTGATATGCTCCTCGAGAGTGGTTATTTCCGAGTTGTTATAGGGTGAGAGGTTTATTTGAGACCATTGGGTGATATACTGCATCAGAATACCTTTCTTCCGCAACTCGGCAACCATGCCGTCCAAATTGAGGTATTTACTGTCGTCTGTGCCACGTTCGATGCCGAGCAATTCTTTAAGTGTCCCGTCAAAGCCTGCCAGATAGCTTCGGAAATCCTGCTCAAATGTCTTGTCGTTATTGCAAATGGTGGACAGGGTTTTGCCTTCGCGAACGATGTAGTCGTTATATCCACACTCACGGTCTCGGAAAGCTTCGATAAACTCCTGCAAGTTATTCTCGCGGGTCAGGCTCTCGGAGGCTTCAATATCTGCCATTTCATTTCGCATACGCCCTTCGAGCATGATGAGAGCGAAGAATGGCATCATGTAATCAGGGAATTTGCTTTGCTTGATTCCCGATGATATGAGTAAATCGGCGCACGACCAAATGTCGGATTCGTATGATAATATATCTTTCATAATCTACTATCGTTCTTCTTTGTCTGTGATCAGGTCTTTCAAGTCGACTTGCAGGATGACAGCTATTTGCTGAAGAGCATCCAGGTTGGGCTGAATCCTATTGCAGGCATAAGCGTTAACCATGCTGAAGCTCTTGTTTAGCTGCTTTGCTAACCATGTCTGAGAGATACCTTTCTCTGCCAGAACGGCTTTTATTCTATTTAATTTCATATTATGCCTTGATTGAATAGCGCAAATATAGTGAATTATATTCAATATGCCGATTGATTTTGTTATCTTTGTCTACAAATTATAAGTGAGTACATATAAAGCATAATATGCTGGTCTAATATCTTTGTATTTCCGGAGAGTAAAAAAATGTAATAAATGAGTAATTTTTCTGACATACCTTCGCAGTTCGATGATTTGGTAAAAGATCATCCTGTTGTTTTTATCAGCTATTCTTGGGATAGTGAGGAGCACAAATTATGGGTTCGTAAACTTTCAGATGATTTGCGAACAAAGTATGCTGTTAATACTTTACTTGACCAATATAATAGAGGCGGATATGACCTGATTCAATTTATGACCAAAGGTATAGAAATTGCTGATAGGGTCATTTTAATAGGGACTCCAACCTATAAAGAGAAAACTGAAAAATATGATAGCGGGGCAAAATATGAGGATCAATTGATTTCTACACAACTATATCACCAGATAGGGTCTAGCAAATTTATCCCCGTTTTACGCTTCGGTAAATTTGATACGTCTTTCAAATCATTAATTGAAACTAGAACGGGTTTCGATATGAGAGAAGACACTCAATATGAAGCGAATTTACATAACCTAGCTGCTGAATTGTGGAATAGTCCTTTAAATGCAGCCCCTGCTCTAGGTCCGAGACCTGAGTTTATTACGGATTCAACGGTACCTTCTGCGCCCAATCGCCTTAAAGAACTTTCTTGTACCCAATTTGTTGAAGAAGTAAAACGATTGTTGTCAACTCCATATAGTGAAATAGCTTATACAGAACTCATAGAAAGTGAAACTAAACGTGCTTATGAAGCCGTACAATCAAAAGCTAATTATAATTTCTCCATTACTCCAGAGTTGTTTTCTCAATACCAAGAAATACATTTTAAAGCAGTAGAAAAACTAATGGCAGCATCCATTGTTGTGGTTAGATATGGGAACTCGAAGCAACAGCAATTATTTGTTGACGCTGTGGTAAAATTATGTATGAAGCCATTTATCAACGGAGAAGTAGGAGTAGTAGGTACAAATCTTTTACATTTATTTGCGGCTGCGTTCTTGTTGCACACTATCGGTGTTGCCTGTGTGAAATTTGGATATTTTCAGCTATTGAATGTGATATTCAAAACAAAAGTGTCAGCAGGTAATGTATTAAGTCCTAGTTATGGATATAATCTAGCATTTTTAGCTGGTATATGCCATTGGAATACAGTGGATTTAAACATATATATGGGTTCTACATGGATTTATCCTTTTAGTGAACTTTTGTGGAGAAAACTATATCCCCTATTTAAAGAATTTACAATGGATGAAGAAGATTTTAAGTGTGTCTATTGTACATGGGAACACTTGTTTTCTTTGATGTATCATCATTGTCAATGCGGAATAATGCCTCATGATGACTTTCCGATAGGCCTTTTTGTGTTTAAACGTGCTGATTTATTTAGAATGCAAGATAATTTTTATACTTTGTTTTACAACGCCGCAAAGGAACAAAAAGACCAATGGGAACCATTAAAGCAAGGGTTATTCGAAGGTAATTATGCTGTGTTTGAGCAAACTTATAATGATGGAGAAGAGTATTATAAGAAATATGGTAGTCTAAGATAAAATATTGTAGGACCAAAATATATTAAACATAACATCAAAGGCATTTTCATCAAAAAGGCCATTAGTGGCGACGAATTTATTTGCCAATCTCATTTTTCCTGATAGACTCAGCCCGTCTCAGAAAGCTCGGTCTGCAAGCGCGAATTCCATTAATTGCAATACATTGTATTGATAATCAGTATAAACAAAATTCAGCAGCTAAAATTAGAAAGATCAATATATAGAAAAGAGATAATGATATGGGGACAATTGTAGAAAAAGAAAGAGAACTTTCAGAATATCTTGAGGAGTGGGTTGCAGCAAGATTTGGGGAGTGGACGGAAATATATCATGGTATAAATAGTAATAGACGTACAGGAATATATCGTCTGAAATTTGGAGAACAATTACATCAATTGCTATATGATATCATCGGAAATATCGATGAACATTTTGCAATAGGAGAAAGACAACACATCATTCCCTCTCGGTTCTCGTCTATACCTCAGTTATTACAATTTCTGGAGAACTTTCAGGAGCATATTAAGAACAGATATTATCTTATCGAACAAAATATGAATGGAGAGAATACGAATATGATTGTGTTTGATATATACAAGATTTGTAACGACATTAATGAAATGACATCTAGATGCCTAAATGCCTATCTCACAGATAATATTATTCCCATACCATATCAACAGGCTCTAAATGCACTACGAAATAATAATGTGGATTTATTTTGTTCTTTAATGTCTGGCTTGATTATGAATATTCCATATAACATACACAAAGAAAAATTGGATGAAGGATATTTTCATACCATTATTCATGTCATCACTTCCGTCTTAGGTATGTCCCCTCTTTCGGAAGCAGAAACTGCAGATGGGCGTATAGATATGATGATTGAGTTTCCCAACAAGATTTTTATTTTAGAGTTCAAATATTCTGCAAATAATCAGAATAGAGCTCTTGAGGCAATAGATCAAATAAAGGAAAAGGAATATGCGAAATCTTATTATATCAAAGGAAAAACAATATGTGGAGTAGGAATATCTTTCTCTCAGGAAAGGCGAAATATAAATGGCTTTAAGCCGGAAATACTTTATAAACCAGATATTTCAATATATAATTATAAAACGCGGCAACATGAATAAGACAAAAGAAGAATTATGGCAAGAGTCCGAAGATAGACGTTTAGAGTATGAAGGCTATTGTAGAAAGATAATACAAGGGTTGGAAAGTCAAAGCGAAACGAGTGGAATTCGTGCCATCTGGGAATTGGTGCAGAATGCACGCGATGTGTCGGACAATGCAGTCATTAGAATAGAGTTAACTCATAACAATCTTATCTTTTCGCATCATGGAACGCCATTTGATTATACCTCATTTAGAGCTCTTGTAAAACAAGATAGCTCAAAAGACAGGGCTGATGCTGAGACTGTGGGCCAATATGGGACTGGCTTTATGACTACACACACATTTAATAGGCTTGTATATGTTTCTGCTCCATATGCTGTGAAACGTGGTAAAGATGAAATAACAGGGTATGTGCAGATAAAAGACTTTGAATTAGACCGAAGAAAAGTGGATTCAGACGAGGGGCCTGCCTTGATGGAGAAACAATTAGACGAGGTAAAAGAATTTTGGAAAAGGCCTCAACAAACAAAGATAATAGATGACCTAACATCGTTCAGGTATGAATTGAATAAAGATCAGATTGAGAAGGTTGCTTCCTATTTAGACAACGTTGTTAGGTTACTCCCTTTTGTCTTGGTCCTCAATGCTACTATTCATAAAGTAGAGGTTGAGAATAAGTATAGCAATGAACATTATACTATTAATAAGAGTAAATCGAGTACGACAAAGAATTTTGGTCTAGCAAATTGGACACTGAACACGGAATTTATCCGTATATATAACCACAACACAGGAGAAGACAATACATTGGAATGTAGTAGCTTAAAATCAAACAAAGGTGATGTAGTGATTATACCACCATATCCGACTTCATGTGGTAATGTAAAGCATATTCCTAGTTTGTTTTTGTGGTTCCCTTTACTCGGTACTGAGGAGTTTGGGGTAAACTTTATTTTTCACTCCGAACGTTTCTATCCAGTTGAGAAGCGTAATAACATAATGCTTCCAGGGGCTTCTATGAATAGTGTAGAAAAAGGCAGAGAGAATGTGCAGATTCTAGAGGAGATGATGAAGGCGATCTTTGAATATTATAGGGATGAGGTACATTCAAAGAGCCTAAGTCTCGATATGTGTCATGTGGAATTCCCTGAGGTGTGTGAGACCGATGAAACTGAGCTTCTGTACAAAGAAATGCAAGAATTATGGAAAAATCAAGTTGTCAATTGGAAGGTTCTACCTATCGGTAATTCAAAGCATAGTATAAATGAAGAAAATGTTAAATTGTTGCATCCTGATTTTTATAGTAAACTCAATAATGATCAAAGAGTAAAATATGAACCAGTGATTGCAAGCTATGTTTCAATGGTAAAAGGAGCAGATGGCAATGGTATCCTTATTCCAGATAAGGATTTGATTGAATGGTCCGAGGTTGTAAACAGATGGGGTTGTGATAAAGATGAAGAGTTCTTTATCACTGTGGCAGATGTTTGTCAAGCCATACAACAAAATTCCGAAAAATTGTTTTCATTCTTGATGTTCTTGAAAGATAGCGGGAATAGTAAGATGATGGAGGATTATCCGCTGTTGCCTAATAGAAATGGCCAACTTAGAAAACGTGGAGAACTCTATTATGGAGCATTCATGGATGAAACAGTATATAACCTTGTGTGTACTGTAATGGGTGAGGATGCCGATAAAATGTATGATCCTAAATTCTTGGAGATATGCGAAGTAAATAACTATTCAACTAAAGATTTGCAAAAAGCTATTACGTTAACCATCACTTCTTGGCGAAATAAAATACTGAACAGCCGTGATAAGCTAAGTGATGAACAGTTGTATGCACTAATTCGTTTTTGTTCTGCATCGGCATTGGATGATTTTAAGAATCAACGTGGAAAGATAATGAGAGTTTTGCCAACATTTTATGGAAAAGTCTTTAGTCAAGAAGCTACTATAAAATATCGGGAAGAAGATGAAGAAGACTTCTATAG
>OMDR01001244.1_pt1 | contig 12935 bp, 10 predicted proteins | sample 1645251 | NCBI WGS metagenome assembly OMDR01 (sample SAMEA103958142, study PRJEB25191) | human gut metagenome | biome: human-associated habitat [ENVO:00009003]; feature: intestine environment [ENVO:2100002]; material: feces | place: Germany | collected 2013/2015 | reverse complement strand
ATTGCAAATATGACTACAGGGTGAGTCATTGCTCTCTGAATATATTCATTAGTAAGATAGTTCACTCCTGCTATCTTCATAAGAAAATTAATTGCAAATAAAACAATAGGGAATATAACAGCAAAAGCAACAAGCTTGTATGCCAGTTCAAATGTCCATACATGCCTGCTGCTGTCAATTAAAAGACTAAAATTGTTTCGTAACTTTTTAAAAATCATATAATTATCCCCGAATCAATTGTCAATAAGATGCTGATTATCTGTGAAACATCTTAATAAACTTTCTCATCTCCGCTTTGATATCCATATTCTGCATATTAAGACTTTCCGAAAAACTCTGCATAAAATCCGCAGTATATGAAAAGACAAGAATCATTGCCATAACACTGGCAATCCTGTAATCGATTGAGAATACAAAACGCTCCACAAATTTATTCAAAAATCCGAATATAAATACGGCAACAAACCCCCAGGCAAGTGTTGACTGTAAGCATATGATGCCTTTGTAATTAAACTTAAGATGATCATAATTCCACCACACTTCACCAAACAGTTTTAACATAACCTGTGCTGTAAGGTACTCAAATGCTGTAGCACATATACATCCAAAAATATACAGTGCAATATAATTATGCTCTATCGGCTTAAAAATATTAAAAGCAATCAGTGTTCCGAAACCATATATTACACAGAACGGCAGCTTGGCAAACCCTCTGTTTTCCCAGTAACCAAGCTGCTTTCTGATAACTACACATTCCATACACCATCCAAGAAAGCTGTATATAAAAAACCATATAACCAGCTGGCTTATATTCATGCTTCTAAATGTTATACCCAGTATATGTGACATAATGTCCCCTCCATCATTAAATGGAAAATTCTCCCCTTAATTAAAGGAGCTCCTCAAGAGTCTTTCTTATTGCACTGATGAAATCCTGTGTATTAAGTGTTACAGGATTCTCCATTGTTGTAATAAGTGCAAGATCCTTTGTCATCTTTCCATCTTCAATAGTCTTAATGCATGCACGCTCAAGAGTATCAGCAAATTTTCCAAGCTCAGGAATATTATCCAGCTCTCCTCTTTTTCTTAAAGCGCCTGTCCATGCGAATATAGTAGCAATAGGGTTAGTAGATGTTTCTTCCCCCTTAAGATGCTTATAATAATGTCTCTGTACTGTTCCGTGTGCAGCTTCATACTCATAGTATCCATTAGGTGATACAAGAACAGAAGTCATCATTGAAAGTGAACCAAATGCTGTGGCTACCATATCACTCATAACATCTCCATCATAGTTCTTGCAAGCCCAGATATATCCACCCTCTGAACGGATAACTCTTGCTACTGCATCATCTATAAGAGTATAGAAGTATATTATGCCAGCTTCTTCAAACTTATCCTTATACTCAGCATCGAATATCTCCTGAAATATGTCCTTAAATGTATGGTCATACTTTTTAGAGATTGTATCCTTAGTTGCAAACCAGAGATCCTGCTTTGTCTCAAGCGCAAAATTAAAGCAGCTTCTTGCAAAGCTCTCGATAGAATCGTTGAGATTATGCATTCCCTGAAGAACTCCTGCGCCCTTAAAGTTATGAATAAGCTCTCTTGTCTCTTCACCAGCCTCATTAGTAAATACAAGCTCTGCCTTACCAGCCTCAGAAACCTTCATCTCAGATGCCTTATACACATCACCATACGCATGTCTTGCAATTGTGATAGGCTTCTTCCATGTCTTAACATATGGCTCAATACCCTTAACGATAATAGGAGCTCTGAATACTGTACCATCAAGCATGGCTCTTATTGTTCCATTAGGGCTCTTATACATCTCTTTAAGGTTATATTCTGTCATTCTTGCTGCATTAGGCGTAATTGTTGCACACTTTACTGCAACACCATACTTCTTAGTAGCTTCTGCTGAATCTATAGTCACCTGATCATTAGTCTCATTTCTATGTACAAGACCTAAATCATAATATTCTGTGTTAAGATCAATAAAAGGAGTGAGCAGCTCGTCCTTGATAAGCTTCCACAATACTCTTGTCATCTCATCTCCGTCCATCTCTACAAGTGGAGTTGTCATCTTAATTTTGTCCATAATATAAAGAACCTCTCTTTCTTTTTCTTACCTGATTAATTATTATAATTTATTTCAAATATTTTGTAAACAGAAACTGACTTGTATTAGCCTGATTACTTTGTTATAATTCATAAGTAATTTTTACACACTACATTTAACAATGCACAGATTGTGCAGTCATAATTATGGAGGTACAGATACATGTGTGGATTCGCAGGTTTTACTGGATACTTGGCTGATGGTGATGCTGTTCTTGAACGCATGATGAACAAAATTATTCACAGAGGCCCTGACAGTGCTGGTAAATACATTGATGATAAAGCATACATGGGCTTTAGAAGACTTTCTATCATTGACCTTGATAACGGAAGCCAGCCTATGTTTAACGAAAATAAGAAGATAGTAATAACATTTAACGGTGAGATATATAACTATCAGGATTTAAGAAAAGACCTTATAGAGAAAGGTCATGTATTTGCTAACAATTCAGATACTGAAGTTCTCATTCACTCATACGAGGAGTATGGCAAGGACATGCTTAACAAGCTTCGTGGAATGTTTGCATTCGTAATCTGGGACAGTGAAAAAGAAACTCTTTTCGGAGCAAGAGACTTCTTCGGAATCAAGCCTTTCTACTACACAGTTGCAGACGGCAACATGATATATGGTTCAGAGATTAAAAGTATCTTAGAGCATCCTGCTTATAAGAAAGAGGTTAATCCTGTTGCACTTGAGAATTATCTCACATTCCAGTACTCAGTACTTGATGAAACATTTTTCAAAGGAATATTCAAGTTGATGCCTGGTCACTGCTTTACATTCCACAAAGGCGAGCTTAACATTGAAAGATACTGGGAGCCAACATTTGATGCTGATGAGAGCAAGTCTTTAGATGAATTTGTTGATGAAATCGACGATGTTATGCATGATTCAGTTGAACACCATAAAATCAGTGATGTTGAGGTTGGTTCATTTCTCTCAAGCGGTGTTGATTCAAGCTATGTTGCTGCTACATTTAACGGTGACAAAACATTTACTGTTGGATTTGATTATGAAAAATACAACGAGATTGACTATGCCAAAGCTTTATCTGACAAGATTAAGATTGACAATTATTCAAAGCTTGTTTCAAGTGAAGAATACTGGGCTGCAATTCCTAAAATCCAGTATCATATGGACGAGCCTTTAGCTGACCCTGCTGCCATTGCACTTTACTTTGTAAGCCAGACAGCAGCCAAGCATGTAAAGGTTGCCATGTCAGGTGAAGGTGCTGACGAGTTCTTCGGTGGATATAACATTTACAGAGAACCACTTGACCTTGCAGAATTTCAGAAGCTCCCTAAGGGCTTAAGAAAAGGACTTGCCAATATTGCCAACGCTATCCCATTCAAATTCAAGGGAAAAAGCTTCTTGAACAGAGCAAGCAAGACAGTTGAAGAAAGATTCATAGGTAATGCTTTCATGTTTAATGAAAAAGAGCGTGCCAGGATATTAAAGAATCCTACCGGCAAGTATGACCATAAGGAACTTACAAAGCCTTTCTATGATAAGGTTGCTGATAAGGATGATATTACTAAGATGCAATATATTGATATCAATTTCTGGCTGATAGGCGATATCTTACTTAAGGCTGACAAGATGAGTATGGCTCATTCTCTTGAGGTAAGAGTTCCTTTCCTTGATAAGGAAGTATTCAATGTTGCCCGTACTATTCCAACTAAGTACAAGGTTAACAAGAGTAATACCAAGTATGCCATGAGACAGGCTGCCCATAGACATCTTCCAGACATGGTTGCTGAGAAGAAGAAACTTGGATTCCCTGTTCCTATCAGAATCTGGCTCAAGGATGAGAAGTACTATAATATGATTAAAAAGGCTTTCACAAGTGAAGCTGCTGAAAAGTATTTCAACACTGATGAGATTGTTAAATATCTTGATGATCACAAAGAAGGTAAGGCCGATAATTCACGTAAGATATGGACAATTTACATGTTCCTTGTATGGTATGAAGATTTCTTCGGCAACGGAGTTAAAGAAGCTGCTTAAGATATTTTTCGTCGCTTTTTTCGTCGCTTTTTCAACGAAAAAAGCGACGAATTATTTTAATCTATACAACTTGCCTTTTGTTTTCCCATTATCAATGAGTTTATCAAGTGCAATTAATTCCTTTAACAATTCCTTTGTCCTAGTATCCTTTAATCCCAGATTATCAGCTATTTCAGCTGTTTTGTGCCATTCACCATCATTTAATAATTTTAAGATTTTTTCATATTGTTCTATCTTTTTCTTTGATGATTTTTTCGTCGCTTTCTCATAGCTATCTGGCAGCAAAACTTCATCATCCGCTTCCAAAAATGCCGGGTGGATTGGAATTCTTATTCTCATAGCTCGTCTATCTTCATCCGTAAAGAACTCCGCTCTTGGTGAGCCATTCTTTTCAAGTTCTTCCTGTATAGTTGGTATACCTGAAGAATGACCTTCTGACAAATCCAGTTCTTTTAAAAACTCGCCAAGTCGTCTATTTCTATAATACCTAGAAACAAATCTCTTTCCCTCAGATATTGTCTTCTCTGAAATAGATCTGTCTATCCCCGGAAAATTCATTATATTTATGCAATCCGGCTCTATCTCTATAGTTACTGGTTCAAAGGACATATAATCTCTGTGATAAAAGGCATTTACAACAGCCTCCTCTATCGCCTGATATGGATAATTGAATATCCTTAACGCCTCCATCTGATTTGGTACTTTAATTACCTTCTCTCGAATAATCAAATTACGAAATCTTTCCATTGTTGCCTGAATCATCTGTGGCACCGAACCTGTAATATTAGGGAAATCTTCACTAATACTTGGATTTTCAATGCTTCCTTTAGGAAAAGAGGTCATCTGTACATAAGTATATCCAAAGAATTTTTCTGGATGCTCACAGAACATCATAATTGCCACATTCTGAATATATCTGAGTTCTGGAGGACCAACCAATAGCTGCATATCATTAAGTATTTTCTCAACACCACGTTCCCTTACCTGTTTAGCAAGCTTACTACCGGTTTTTCTCAAATGATCTTCTAACAGCACCGGTGAAATATCCTCAAATGTTGCCTTATGGTTTGCTCTGCAATCAAACGGGGTTTGATCTGACATATTAATCAGTTCTCGCTCCTGTTCTCTATTTGCCTTAACAGAACTTGTCTGATAACGAATATAATAATTGTACTTCTTTTCTTTCTTACTTGTTACATGCTCTGGTGATTTATAAGGTCGCTGCTGTCCTGTTCTAACAACAATTACAAAAATCCATTTTCCATCTACTTCTGCTGGTATCCCCTGTGGAAAGTAGGGTGGAGAAATCAAATTATTGTACCCCAACATATCTTTCTGTATTGAATCCAACATATATTCAGGTAAGCCCTTTACCGGACGCTTGGCAACACCATTTTCTTCCTCAACGCCTACAACAATATAACCGCCGCCATCATTATTATAATCATTTGCGAATGCACAGACACTATGGTAGATATCGTCAGGATTCCACCCAGTCTTAAACTCTATTCGGTCTGATTCTAATTTTCTTTTGTTTAATAAATCCTCTACATCCATTTCAAGTTCCATAGCGTCATCTCCATTCCTACACAGCTATATTCTAAACATAATTATCATTTCTAATTTTCTTAGTATCTTATTTGATTTTTATTTCCAAAACTTATATTTACTATCTCTTAACTCTCTCTGTCTCTTCTCTTCCTTTGATTGAAAATAATTATTTATATCGGCTTCGCAATACTCACCTTCAAGTTCAAAATTATATTCATGCATAGACATATCATAAACTTTAATATCTTTACGTTTTGCCAAACAATACAAATACTCTCTATTATCCCTATGCATTCTGCATCCAATATAAATTGCCTTTATCGGGAAGAATGGTATCATATTGTCATATATTTTACATATATCCACAGGCAGCAAAAGTCGCCATTCATTTTCATATTTCCACGATGAAGATTTTGTGATAAATGACAGCATTAAACTTTTATCAAGTTCCATCTGTTCATATGCTGTAAGCGGGATTTTGTTTATATACTTGTATATTTTTCTTTTACTTAAAATAATCTGTTTTGCTCCATATTCGCAAGGCAATAATCCCCCTAGAATCATTGCATTTTCTCTTGAATCTGCAATAGGTTGTGTTAAATCGTACTCAACACAAAAACCTTCATGATTTTGTGCATAATGTGCCCATAATTCCATATAAGAAGTCAACTTAAAATCATCAATATTAGCAAATGAAGTTACTTGTATCATATTTTTTCTTAGCTCTTTTAGTCCATTTTCATATTTTATCCTATCATAATATAGTTTCCGACTAATTTCATCGCTTCCTTTACGTTCTTTTCTTAATTCAGGATCATAACAGATATGAGTAACAACACTATCAAAAGTATTATATATACTTCCATTATGCTGTTCCCAATCACCGCAATAACTATGTTCCAATTTATTCAATTCATCTTGTGATAATATCTCTCGTCCAACAGCGTCCGTTTCTTTCAGATAATCCAATAAACAGTATTTAAGAAATTCATTTTCATTTGCGCACAATAAGCAATCAAATGGATCATTAAAGTTACTAGGGTTATTCATAAAAACAGAATTGGTTTCAATACATTTTAAACTATTATGATTAAATGGAAAAAATTTAAACAAACTTTTGGGCATATGTTCTGTTTTATCTATATAACCTTCCCACATCGATTCATATAAATCTATTTTTTTATCTGAAGCATATTGGATTCTATCTTTTATCCAAGCTTTTTCCCATTTACCCTTATAAAATTTACTCCTATAATCGGACTTATCGTATGCTGATGTTTCTCTTCTATACTCCCATCTTGGATTTTCTCTACGCATCAATACGTACTTTCCTTTCTATTTACTACAACTCTTTAACAATCCTCATAAACTCCTCATAAGAATAAGCTCCATTATATCCAGGATTCTTTGTTTCAAACACCATATAATACTTATACATTCTTCCAGCCATCTCTGCCCACTTTGCTCCGGTTTCGGCTTTTTCTCTGGATTCAGAATTTTCAAGCTGATCACCTTTAGTTTCTATTAGTAATAGTTTACCGCTTTCTGTTCTCACCATAATATCCGGATATGCGTTTACAGCACCATTTATGGCAAATCCTTTTCTTGCCATATTTCTATGCCACCATTTAATATTGTTTAATGAGGATAATTCCATGACTACCTTTCTTTCATATTCGGTATCAAACTTTTCCTCTTCGTTATATAGTGATTTTGGAATCGATGCAATAGTATTTGTCGGTGATATCTCTCTTGGTAATTTATATGATGGCTGGCAAGAAATTTTGTCTTGTTCCACCCATTCATAAAACATTTTCTTAGCATATTCATTTAAAAGTGAATTAACTTTTTTATTAATTTTCAGAACATAGATACCTGGTGTCTGTTCCATATCTGTTAATTGATCCTCTGTAAGATTCTGAATAATCCTGTCTACATATACCTCCAAATCTCTATCATTTATCGCATTATTCTTTGATAATTTCTTTATTATCATATCCTTGCACAGACGCATTTTTCTATCTGACGGCTGTTCATCAAACCACTGTTTTACATTTTGGCTATCAAAGCCCTGCAATTTCCATGCTTTTGGCAATGCATCTGAATCATCAATATCAATTCTTGCAATTTCTGAATCTATGCTGTCAAAATCAATTACAGTATCCTTATCTAATAATGAAAATCCTGCATACAGATTTTCTTTTGTTAATACTTGATGCTCATGTTCAGAAAATAGAGATCTGCCTGTTTCTATCATAAATTGAGGTATCTCTAACTGTCCGGCTTCACTAGCATATAACTGATTTATTTTGTAATGCTTCATCTTATTTCCAACCTCTGGTGGTACTGGCAGATATTCTTCTGTTTTCTCAAAGTCTTGCCAATATAATTCATTCTGTGTTTTTGCATGGTCAAGCATATCTGTTACCGCATCATTAACCTTAGATTGACTCTGTGATTCCATATTTTCATTATTTACGAATGGTGATATTTGTTCCCTCACAAAGTCTACATTTAAAGAATCTATCTCATCCGAAACATTATTTGTATCATCAGTTACATCATTATCTAACTTTAACTCTGTCTGTATATTACCAGCTTGTTCTACTGGAAATTCAGTATCCTGTTCCACATAATCGTCTATACGATAATCTTTACTTGTAAAGCCAGCCGCATTAAGTCCTGCTACTACCTTGTCAAGTGTTGCATAAAAAGCATTTGATGATGTAATAACATACGAAAGGTTCAATACCTCTCTTTTATTCTTTCTCGTATTAGGAAGTCTGAGAATTCTTCCTAAAATCTGTTCTACATCTATGCTTGATGTTCTATTTGCGACTGTTGCCAATATATATGCAAATGGACAATCCCATCCTTCCTTTAATGCATTAACTGTAATGATATACCTGATACTACAATCGTGGCTGCTTAAATCTATATTTTTTAACTCATCCCTGTCCGCAGTCTTTATTGCAATTTCAGATTCTGGTATCCCCATATCAATAAGAGTATGCTTTATCTTATCATAGGTTGTACTGTCATCATTGGTTCTAGGCTGAGCCTGAAATAAAACAATTGGTCTGATATATCTGCCACCATTTTTCTGTTCTTCAACCGCTTCATTTTCTAATTTTCTTCTTAATGAAATGGCTGATACAAAGACATCCTCCTGAGATTTTCTGTTATAAACAATTACAGGTAATTTAACCATATTTTCTGCTTTAAGCTGTCTTGCATCTACAAATGAGATAATATTACTTCCATTTTTCGGTGTAGCGGTCAAATCAAGTACAAATGAAGGATTGAAATTCTGTAACATTTCTTTACTGAGCTTACTTGTAGCATGATGACTCTCATCAACAATAACAACTGGATTCAATTTACGGATAACTTGTATCAAAGCTGTTTCATCCGTATCTTCCAACAACGAACCACTATCCTGTTTAAATCTCACAAATGGCAACAAACTACCATTCTCTTGATACGCTTTTCTTCCATCCTTTTTGCTCGTCCGAAATGAATCATAGCTCAATACAAATACTGATAAATTATCACTAACCGAAGTTGGATTAAAATTCTGTCCATTTAACAATTGCTGCTTAGAATAAATCTCGACCTTATTACCAAAATCAACATCTATTTTCTTCCTATAATCATGATTCTTATCCGTTAATGTTCTATATGTCTGAGTAAGTATTGCATCTGATGGAACAAGCCATACTACTGCTTTAGGATGTATATGTGGCATAGAATCAAATATTGGCTTAATTGAATTTGCCGCCAGAAATGTTTTTCCACCGCCTGTTGGAACTTTGAAGCACACCTGTGGAACTCCTGCTAATTCCGTTTTGTATGGTGGCATTCCATCTATCCCCACATTCACTCCTTTTTCATTCCATAAAGTGCTGTATGCTGAACTTATACTCTGCTTCTCTATAAGCAGCTCTAAAAATCGTTCTAAATCTCTTATAACCTGTATCTGATAATTTTTAAGTTCCATACCTTGTCCTTTCTAGATATGCTCAATATCTCTTGGTATTTTCTTAAATGTAATATTCCACTTCTGTAAATCAATATCTGATAATGCGCAAGAATCAGCATATATAATATATGCCTGGTTCTTTACATTTACCGTTGCCAAAAAAGAATAGTCAAGTATTGTAGCCTTGTCCTTTTCATAATAAAAATAATATGCTGTATCATTATGAGAGCCAATATAATATTTCTCCTGTTTGTTCTCAGTATACTCAAGCCCATTGGTTTCTGTATACCAGATATATTTTCTAATTTCAGCTGTATCTATATCATTGTTGATAGTTCCATCCTGCAAAAACAATGGACTTCCTAATTCATAATATGAGAAGTTACCACCTGTTCCATCTACTGCATTCTTTCCTTCCCCATAACCATCAATCACTCTTTTTACACGTTCGGCTGTTATTGTGTCAGCATAATCCTCTACCTCTATCATAATATAAGATAATTTCAAATCTGATTGCATCACAGCATGTGCAGTAGTTGCCGAACCAGCAAATGAGTCAAGTACAATATCTCCATCATCGCAAATGATTCTCAAAATCTGATTAATAAGACGTACTGGCTTAGGTGTAGCAAAAAAATCCGTTGAAGCATCTAATATTTTTTTTAATTGTTGTTTTGCCTCTTGTGTATGTCCAACATCAACATGTTTCCATATAGTCTGCGGTATTATACCAGACTTCACATCTGCTAAAAATTTTTTTCTTCTTGGTTTTGAATTTCCATTTGCCCCAAACCACACTTCATTATTTTTTATCAATGCCATCATTTCTTCTTTAGGATGTCTCCAGCTTGTTCCAGGTTGTGGCTTGTACAATTTACCTTGCGGAGTAGGTACCTCATAAACACTGTTATCTCTATGTTCCATTCTTAGCAAATCCGTCGAAATCCATGGTCCCCTTGGATCATTATCTGGATTTTTATATCGTTCTAACTGTTTTTCACTTTTAGGCAATGCTTTTATTTTCAGTTTTTCAATTTCCGCAGCATATACTAAAACATACTCATGTTCTGATGAAAAATACTTTGCGTCATTTTTAGTCGCAAATGTCCTTTGCCACACCAATTGTGCCACAAAATTTCTAGCGCCAAAAATTTCATCGCATACACATTTTAAAAATGCCTGTTCATTATCATCAATGCTGATAAAAATAGCTCCATCATCTGCCAACAATTTTTGTAACAACACAAGTCTTGGATACATCATACATAACCATTTATCATGCCTTGATAAATCCTCTCCCTCTTTACCAACGACTTCCCCGAGCCACTTCCTTATCTTGGGATCATTTACGTTATCGTTATATATCCATCCTTCGTTTCCGGTATTGTAAGGTGGATCTATGTATATACATTTGATTTTTCCTTCATACTGTGGAAGAAGCGACTTCAGGGCTTCAAGATTGTCACCATGAATTATCATGTTATTGCTGTGAATATCCTCTTTGTGCATACCACTCTCATCAAAACTATACTTTCTTTCAAGTACTTTATACGGAACATCTTTATGATGATTAATTACTTTGTCTTTTCCTATCCAGTCTAATGTAGGCATATATTGCTCCTTATCTGTAACTACTGTAATGTTTCTATTGTTTCAATTATATTCTCTGCTTTATCCGTCAAAACATATTTTCCTCTTGTTTTTTGCTCTATATAATCTTGCTTTTGCAAAATACTAAACATACTGTTAATCTTCATCTTGCTACATTTTAAAGTTGTCGCTATCTCCTGCTGTGTTAATGGAATCACTTTTTCATCCAGAATCACGACTTCATTATCATGCATAAACTTTAAAAGATCATAATAATCATTCAGAAATAATTTGATACCCATGTTTTCTCCCTACATTACAAATCATAATCTATTTGTAAATTATATCATATTTTTGTGATGTTATAAATATCATTTTTTTGTTATCTATTTATCCTTAACGACTAAAAGCAGAGGAATCACCTTCCTCTGCCCCTATTCCACAACCTATCTTCAACCTTTACTTTATCAACATTTCTAATAACACTCTCATCATAAATCCTCTGAAACTCCTCATAAAGCTCATCCCCATCAAGCTTTATCCACAGCAGTTCTTTTAAATTCATAACTATAACAAATAAAATACCCTCCTTACTGGTTTATCCAGTAAAGAGGGTACATATCACATATCATATGTCCGTGCCTTATTTGATATTATGAGTAAAATATTACGCTGTAATTGTTGTTCCTGTCTTTCCAGCAAGACCTTCCTTAGCCTTCTCAAGATTAGCAATAATAGCCTTTCTTTCCTTATCTGCTGTTACGAATCTAATAGATGCGTCAACCTTAGGGAAAGTTGTAACTGCTGGGAAGTGACCATCCTTAATATACTGGTGAAGATCTGTTGCAGAAACTGTATCAAATACCTTCTCCTCTGGTGTTCCCTTTCCTATAGTAAGCTTATCATATGCTGTAAGGAAAAGTAATGTTCCCGCTCCAACAAGCTCTGCTAACTTGGCAGCTGTATAATCCTTTTCAATAATAGCACTTGCACCCTTAAGATGTGAACCTTGCTGTAATACAGGAATTCCACCACCGCCCGCTGCAATAACAACCTGATCTGCATCAAGTAATGCCTTGACAGCATCAATCTCATATATATCAATAGGCATAGGTGAAGCAATTATTCTTCTGAACTTACCTGGCTCTTCTTCAACTACATAATTTCCCTTCTCTTCTTCAGCATCAGCTTCTTCTTTAGACATATATCTACCAATAACCTTAGATGGTTCACTGAAAGCAATGTCAAAAGGATCAACTCTTACCTGAGTAATAATAGTTGAAACTGTCTTATATATTCCTCTGTTAATAAGCTCTTCTCTTATGGCATTCTGAAGATCATATCCAATATAACCTTCACTCATGGCTCCGCATACAGACATAGGAGCAACTGTTCTGTCATCAGGCTCAAGTCTTGCAAACTCAGTCATTGCTGTCTGAATCATACCCACCTGTGGTCCATTACTGTGCGTAATAACAACCTGATACTTAGCTTCTACAAGATCAGCTATTGCCACTGCTGCTTTCTTAACATTCTGCTGCTGCTCTGGAAATGTTTCTCCAAATGCATTTCTTCCTAAGGCAACTACAATTCTCTTATTATCCATAACATAAACCTCTCATACACGATTATTATTGATGTAAATATTATATTCCATGAACCGCCAAAAAGCAAATTATTTCAACA
>OMDR01001233.1_pt1 | contig 12997 bp, 14 predicted proteins | sample 1645251 | NCBI WGS metagenome assembly OMDR01 (sample SAMEA103958142, study PRJEB25191) | human gut metagenome | biome: human-associated habitat [ENVO:00009003]; feature: intestine environment [ENVO:2100002]; material: feces | place: Germany | collected 2013/2015 | reverse complement strand
CCGCGGAGAGCGGCGGGTCGAGGTACGGCGCGAAACGCGCGAGACGCGGATCGCCGTGCGCCTCGACCTCGACGGACGCGGGGCGGCCGGCTGCCGGATCTCGACGGGGCTGCGTTTTCTGGACCACATGCTCGAACAGATCGTCCACCACGGCGGCGTGGCGCTGGACGTGGAGGCCCGGGGCGACCTCGACGTGGACGAACACCACACGGCGGAGGACGTGGCTATCGCGCTGGGCGAGGCGATCGACCGCGCATTGGGCTCCAAGGCGGGCATCGCACGCTACGGATTCGCCCTGCCGATGGACGACTGCCGGGCGCTGGTGCTCCTTGACTTCGGCGGCCGCATCGACTTCGAATGGGACGCGGAATTCCGCCGCGAACGCATCGGAGACATGCCCACCGAACTGTTCAGCCACTTCTTCCGCTCGCTCTGCTGCGCCGCGCGGTGCAACCTCCAGATCGCGGCCCGCGGCGGGAACGAACACCACAAGGCCGAAGCGATCTTCAAGGCTTTCGCCCGCGCCCTGCGGATGGCCGTGGCCCGGCAGGGATTCGGATACGACATACCCAGCAGCAAAGGAGTCCTATGATAGCGGTGGTCGATTACGATACGGGCAACCTGCGCTCGGTGGCCGAGGCGCTGCGACGTGCAGGCGCGGAGTTCCGCCTCACGGCCGACAAAAGGCTGCTGCGCGAAGCGGAAAGGGTGATCCTCCCCGGAGTCGGCGAGGCATCGTCCGCCATGCAAAGGCTCCGCGAACGGGGGCTCGACCGGGTGATTCCCTCGCTCGCGCAGCCCGTGCTGGGCATCTGCATCGGGATGCAGCTCATGTGCCTTTCGAGCGAGGAGGGCGACACCCGCTGCATGGGCCTCTTCCCGGCACGGGTGCGGCGGCTGCCCGCCGCCGCGCCGGACGGCGGACGGATCAAGGTCCCCCACGTGGGCTGGGACACGCTCTCCGGCCTGCGGTCGCCGCTGTTCGACGGGCTGGACGAGGGGGCGTATGTCTATTACGTACACTCGTTCGCCGCGGAACCCTGCGCGGAGACCGTCGCCGTGACCGACTACGGCGGGCCGTTCAGCGCGGCACTCGCGTGCGGCAACTTCTTCGGCGTGCAGTTCCACCCCGAAAAGAGCGGGGAGACGGGCGCGCGCATACTTCGCAATTTTCTGAACATGAAATGAAACGACTTTACGCATGATCGAAATGATTCCCGCAACGGACCTCATCGGCGGCCGCTGCGTCCGCCTCACGCAAGGCGACTATACGAGCCGGAAAACCTACTACCGCGACCCGCTCGAAGCGGCGCTGCGCTTCGAAGAGGCGGGCGCACGCCGCCTGCACATGGTCGATCTCGACGGCGCCAAGGCCGCACAGCCCCGCAACCTCGCCGTGCTGGAACGCATAGCGTCGAAAACCGCGCTCGAAGTGCAGTACGGCGGCGGCATCAAAAGCACCGAGGCGCTCCGCAGCGTATTCGACGCGGGCGCACGCCGCGCCATCTGCGGAAGCGTCGCCGTACGCCGGCCGGAGCTTTTCGCCGGATGGCTCGCGGAATTCGGGCCGGGAAAGCTGATTCTCGGAGCCGACATACGCGACGGCAAAGCAGCCGTTCAGGGCTGGACGGAAGCGTCCGAACTCTCGGCTCAGGAGCTGATCGCGCAGTTCGCGCCGCAGGGACTCGCGCAGGTAATCTGCACCGACATCGCCCGCGACGGCATGCTCTGCGGCGCATCGGCGGAGTTTTACGCCGCACTTCAGGGAGAGTTTCCCGGCGTGGAGATCACCGTAAGCGGCGGCATCGGCTCGATGGCCGACATCGAGGCGCTCGACGGCGCGGGCCTGCGCAGCGTCATCGTCGGCAAAGCCCTCTACGAAGAACGTATCACACTCGAAGAACTGAAGCGATGCTTGCAAAACGCATAATTCCCTGTCTCGACATCCGCGAGGGGCAGACGGTCAAAGGGATCAACTTCGCGGAGCTGAAAAACGTCGGCGACCCGGTGGAACTCGGCGCGAAATACGCAGCCGAAGGGGCCGACGAGCTGGTGTATCTCGACATCAGCGCCACGGAGGAGGGGCGCGGCACCTTCACCGGGCTGGTATCGCGCATCGCGGCGCGCATCGACATTCCATTCACCGTAGGCGGCGGCATCGCGTCGGTCACGGATGCAGGACGTCTGCTCGACGCGGGAGCCGACAAGGTCACGGTGAACAGCGCCGCCGTACGCGATCCGGGGCTGATCGACGCCATCGCGTCGAAATACGGTTCGCAGTTCGTCGTCGCGGCCATCGACGCCAAAAAGATCGACGGCATATGGCGCGTCACGACCCACGGCGGCAAGCGGCTCACCGAGCGCGAACTCTTCGCATGGGCGCACGAAGTATGGCGTCGCGGCGCGGGCGAGATTCTCTTCACGTCGATGGACCACGACGGCACCCGCGACGGCTACCCCTGCGAAACGTTCGCACGGCTGGCCGAGCTGCCCATTCCGGTCATCGCTTCGGGCGGGGCAGGCTCGGTGCGGCATATCGCCGACGTGCTGGCGCTCGGCAGGGCCGACGCGGCGCTGGCGGCCAGCATCTTCCACTACAACGAAATTCCGATTCCCGCGCTAAAACGGGAACTGCACCGACAAAATATCAACGTAAGATTATAAACGCCATGAAAATCAAAGCAAAACCCTTTGCGGAACTCGACTCCGCAAAACAGGCCGACGGGCTGATTCCCGCCGTCATACAGGACGACCGCACCCTGCAGGTGCTGATGCTCGGCTACATGAACCGCGAAGCCTACGAAAAAAGTCTCGCCGAAGGCCGCGTCACCTTCTACAGCCGCACGCGCGGCTGCCTCTGGACCAAAGGCGAGACCAGCGGCAACTATCTCGACATCGTTTCGGTCACGGCCGACTGCGACGACGACACGCTTCTGATCCGCGTCATCCCCCACGGCCCGACCTGCCACACAGGCGCCAAGAGCTGCTTCGCGGGGGCCGCGCCCGAAACCGAAGGCTTCATCCGCTACCTCCAGAGCGTGATTCGGGGCCGGCACGCCGAGATGCCCGAAGGATCGTACACCAGCAGGCTGTTCGACCGCGGCGTGAACAAAATCGCGCAGAAAGTCGGCGAAGAGGCCGTCGAAACCGTGATCGAAGCCGTGGCGGGCAACCGCGAGGCGATGATTTACGAAGCGTCGGACCTCGTATACCACCTGCTAGTGCTGCTCGAAGCGACCGGCTGCTCGGTCGCCGACCTCGAAAAAGAGCTGGCCCGGCGGCACAGCTGAGGACGGAAACAAACAGTGCAAAAACAAAAAACGACCGCGACAAATGTTGCGGTCGCTTTTTTCCGTAGCGGGTCCGAGACTTGAACTCAAAACCTCAATTTGCACCCGCCGTCCACCACTTAGCATCCGAGGTTCAGGTATTACCACCAAACCTGCCGGTCATTTTCATACGTAAATATCCGTTCGTCGTAACCACGGGTGAGATTGCTGAGCCAGAGCAGCGCATTTGCGGGAACATTGTCGAACAACAGGTATCTTTCGCATGCGACCTGACAGCCCAATGAAGCCCACTTTATTCCGTCCCAATACTTCAACTCGTAAGTATCCCCTGCATGAATCAGATTATCGTCCGTACGGGGCACGCAGCGGACCCGATCTATAACTACAGGTTTGTCGAAAGCCATGCCATACCAGTTGCCGTCCGCGTCAGGGTGATCATAGGACGTAAGCCAATCTCCATCGAAAACTTTATCCAGCCCCCGCTGCGGCGGAAGTCCATGCGTTCCGATCGGCCGTCCGGTCGCCGGAACATCGCTGCCCGGCATAAAGAACTGCAATTCGGAAATGCTCCCGTGAGAACCGTCGGCAGAATACAGTCGCCAGTAGCGATATTTTTTCGAGGCCCGAACGGGAATCATATCGGGAAAAACAACGCTGTCGATACTATACAAAACCTCTGCAATCCGGAAGTCGGGATAGTCGGAGGCTTCGATCCGGGCACCGACAATACGATGTTCCATGCGTGCGACATGTTCGTTCAGCAACATCTTACGGGTTACACGGATACGCTCTCTGCATGTGGTATCGGCATTCCGGCAGCAAATGCGTCCGCCGGCATCAATCGTAAAAGGATGGGAGACCGGAACCAGCCCGCTCCCATCATGGCCGAAAACCAAATAGGCGTTTCGGCGGCCCATTTTCGAAAACACCCCTTTCCGCCCGTTGCGACGACCGACATCAATCGGATTCCAACGGTAGTTGTTAAATGCGGCTATATAAAGGTAATCATCCGAAAGGTCGGTTCGGAACAAGGGGACATTCGGATCGGAGGTAGACATATACCAGTCGGTCACATCCTCTTCGAAAGGAGAAAATCCGTCTAGCGGATATTTAGAATTACGGAGATAATCCGAACGCGCCGGAACAGGCGCATAACTATACCGATAAATCTTCGGAATCGGGCGCCACGGATGAAAGGGAGTTCCGGGATCGGAATCCAACCCCCACTCCGAAGCCATAAAAACTCCGTTGTCATTCATAAAACCGAACCATGCATGCCGCAGAAATCCCCGTCCCCATTGGGGTAAATAGTCAAATACCGAGGGGATACCATGACTTCGCAATACGGCGACGGAGAGCGTCGAATAATCGAAACAGTCTCCGAAAGGCATTCTGTAAAAAGCCGCAGCGGCAAAAAGCCTGTAACCTTTGTATTCGGCATAGTTCAGCGGTATGTTAGGTCCGACACCCGCCCGCACTTCGGGCAGGATTTGCAAAGTCCTGTAATAAGGGGAATAGCTGTTCTCATCATTCTGCGGGGCTGTTCGAAGCCGTTCGGAAAAGCGGCAGCCCAGCGAGTCGCACCAATAGTCGAGCGGTTGAAATTCCGCAACCTTATAAGGCAGCAACCACGCACAAAACCGGTCGAAGGTCAGGTAGTCCGCCCATGGACTTTCCCACAGGCGGAACGCCCGGTCGATGTGATGAATCAGGTAATCCGCCGTAATAACTTCGATATCGTTACGTATGACGGATTCCAGTGGAGCATGCCTATCCGCAATTTCGTTTAATCCCACCACAATCGGATAAGAGTCACTGACTTCACAATCCAGCAGCGAATCAATCTCACAAAAGAACGAATCGACTTCCGGACCATATATGCATTGATGTCCGGGCATATTGGCAATCAGGAATTCTGCCGCCCGCAACTTCAGACTATCCGCCTCACACGCTGCATAATGGTCAAGTACACGTTCCAATTCCGAGCGGTTCCGCCCGGCAAGCTCAAGCGCCTCGATTACCTCTGCACAACGACGGGACATGCAAGCGGAAAGAAAACAAACGGAGAAGAGAAAATTCAAGAAAAGCAGAAATCTCATAACAAACGAAATTTAGGTTATGCAAATGTATGGAAATATTACGGTCATCCCCACCCTCAACTCGAACATCCCGTGCTGCACCCGCGCAAAAACAAACGGTTCAAATCGCTACATATTAAATAGTTAATATACTAAGTCAAAATTTAAAACATTAAGTTAGTATCAACTTCGATTAATTTATGCGTGATAATCCAATTAATATATCCATACTTTTGTTATCAACATTTTAATATACCGAGCGTCACTTATTGCAAATTTTCCATTTTTCCGGTTTTTATTATGAAAAAATGCATTTGTTTTATTCTACTAATCTGTAGTTGTACTTGTTGCACAAGCACAAATAATCCCCGTAGTGTTGAAATTCAGGCGACAAATGTCCCTTTATATGACTCGCTTCCCCATAATATTGAAGGAGCCTATCTTCATCTGCCTAACAATCGGTTCGACTTCGGAAAAATCAACAGAAAGAAAATCCCGAATATTCCAATAGAGGTCGAGTTCTCCAATATCGGGACAGTCCCTCTGGTGATCTTAAAAGCGGATGTATCCTGCGGATGTTTATCGGTCGAATACCCTAAAGCACCGATACTGCCGAATCAAACAGGCAAACTGATCATTAAGGCGGATCTACGCGCACAATCGGGCACTTTTAACAAATCCGTATTTATTAAGACAAATGCAGTAAACGATGTGGAATTAGTACGCCTTCTCGGGACCGTCACTCAATAGCTCTCTGATTATAAAGAATCTATAATAAATATTTCATACTACTAAATTTAATCACCGCTACTATGAAAAAACAATTTTTCTTCATTGCTTCTAGCTTGTTATTATTAACAGTCTCGTCATGTCAAAATAAGGCGCTATATAGTTGCAATCCTGAGATAGATAAATGGACAAGATCACACTTGGCTTACATTCATAACATGACTTACGATGATTTTTTAGCTTATAATAATGATATCAATTTACAAAAAAGCATATATGCAGCGATGAAGACTGAGCAAAAAATTGAATTATGGAAAAGCAAAATAACAGCTGTTTTAAAGCTACCATGGAATGAAAAAGAACGAACACATATTGAATCTTTGTTAGCAATAATAGAGAAAAAACCTTATTTTTTTGATTCTGCTTTACATAAAAATAATGCAGATGAAATAGATCTATTTTCCTATAATTGGATAAATCATGCCAAAGAAGAACTTGGATGGGAAGATGAAATCTATGCCGTTGGAGTGACCCTGAATTCTATTGTAATGAAAGATGGACAAATTGTAGTTATCGAAAATTACGCCAACGATACCTCAACCATAAAAACCCGTTCAGAATATGCATGTAATTGCAGTTATAATGTTGGATGCTCTCCAAAATACACATGTATAGATCATCCATGTCAAATTGTATCAAATTGCGGTGTATTAGGATTATCGGATTGCACCGGAATGTGTGGGAGGTATATATAAATTAATTACTAAAATTTACTATGAAAAGGAAATTATATTTTATAGCAATCGTGCTAAGCATTGCGCTATTAGATTCTTGCAAAAAAACCGAATTATATTATAGTTGTAATAGAGAGATAGACCATTGGGTCAGAGAAAATATCAATAATATCTCTAAAATAACCCGAGAAGATTTTTTAGCTTATCGCAATGATGTAGATCGTCAGAAAGCAATATATGCAGCGCTGAGTCCCGAACAAAAAACACACCTATGGAAAGCGAAAATTGAAGATGTTTTATCCCTTTCATGGAGTGAAAAAGAAAGAATGCATATAGCGTCGCTTCTTACAATTATAGATACATCTCCTTTTTTCTTTGATCCTTCTTTGCAAGATAAATACGAAAATGAGATTGATATTATTAGCTATAAATGGGTAAGTTTTGCTCAAGAAGAATTAAAATGGCAAAACGAGATCTATGCTATAGCAATGACTCTCAATCCCATTTCTCGTTTAGATGAGCAGTTAATTGTAGATGAAAGTCACTTAGATACTATTAAATCAACAAAAACCCGATCGGAGGTTTTAGCTTGTTCCTGTCATACCACTTCAGGTATAACAAACGGAGCTTGTACTAGCGGATACAAGTGTGTTACAGGAAACTGTGAGGAAGTGCGAAATTGTGGCGTTTTAGGAGCCTCAAAATGTATTGGAATATGTACAGAAAGCAATTAAATAGACGAAAATGAAAATAAAGAAAAACATATTTGTCTTCTTGATAAGTATCGCCTGCTACTTTGCAATTGCCATATTGAGAGGGCAACATTACGAAAGAATATATGGTGACATCAGTTCTGCTATCGCAGGTTTTATAATTTTATACCTGCTTACATATAATATAATGAAGCGATACAAAGGTCAAAATCTATTATCAGTTCTTTTCCTTATATGGTTGGGAATCTCGGTTGTAGAACTACCTCTTACAATTTTCATGCATGAATCTATGGGCACTTTTCTTACATATGCATTTTGGTGCTTGGGAATCGCAGGAGGATATTTTATTTGGAGGGTGACCAAAGCATGGAAAATTGTAGTATTAGCAATCAGCTTATGCATTATTTATTTTATTCCGTGTTGTATTATTAGCTACTACCACCATAATACAGGAATCATCACGGAACAAATACGACAATGATTATGTTTGTGACGGATCAAAATGCCAAGCCTTACATAAATCTTGCAACACCATCTTCCATCGAAAATATTATTCAGGTATTTGCGTCCTAACTTGGATGCAAACAAGAGGCCGTGCGAGTCTTGATAATATAAATTTACACAAAACAAAAAAAAGAGTCTAGTTCTGCAATAAAACAAGGATTATTTAGTCCTGAAATTTTACGCAGCGGAAGTAAAATTTGCCGGTCCAAAAGCCAATCGCTTTGGTGAGACGAATCCAATCTCATTGAGAGATGCCAAAAAATCAAGTCAGAACCTCATGAAAAACAAAATAAAAAAAGGATTAAAAATAGTTTTACTCATCGGACTATCGATTCTGATATCATACTGTATGATTGACTTGCGGCGAGGAACGTCAGCATTAAGTTTTTTGCAGGGTTTCCTATCAGCCATATTGATCGATCCCAGTGCTTTTTTTATTTTCACGATCCTTTGTCTCTGGAAGCTGAGGTTGAATAATCCACGGAGCACCGCCCTGCTTATTGCGATCGGAAGTTCAATCGAAATAATTGGCATTTTGTATGCAACGACTGTGTATGGCGAGCGAATAGAGGATATCCACCCCTTGTCACTGGTAGAGTTGATAATGAGATATATGGCTATTTTTGCCGCCTATATAACATTTACCCGCCGACGGTGGTCGTCCCGGATAATCATCAGCCTGCTGACTGCCATGACGATTGTCTGGATGAGCTGGAGCGGTGCGGATTTCATTTACGATTGTCTGACTTTCAAGAGCTGGAAGGGCCGCGTAACTCAAATAATAAAGTGCCCGCTCGATATCCGGAATGCCCAAGGAGAGACGTTTGGTCTCGAAGATTTCAAAGGTTCGTATCTGCTTCTCGACTGCTGGACTACCAACTGCGGCGTATGCTACCGGGAGTTTCCAATTCTGCAGGAACTTTATAACAAATACAAAGACAACCGGTCTATAAAAATCGGAGCCTTGCATTTCAGACGGGAAGAAAAAGCAGAGACAATTACGACCGGACAGGAACGACTGCAAGAGTACGACTATACGTTTCCGGTCTTTTCAATAAAAAGGAATGATCCGGCTGTTACGGAAATAAAAGTCAAATTATTCCCGACGATAATTATCTTCGATCCCGATGGTACATTAATCTTCCGGGGCAGTATAAACGATGCAAAAGATTATCTGCGCAAATTGGCAAAAGGTGGTCAGTTATAAATCATTGGCAGCACTCGACATAAGGGCATTGGTTATAAACGCGGCCATTGCCCTTATGCTGTTTTCGACCATGTTCCTCAACTGCCGTGGATTCGTCGAATCCGAAATCGCATCGAAATGGTATGCCTTTACAGGCGGAAGCGTACTGCTCGGTTTTGGCCTGCTGGTCCTGATCAAGCGTCCGAAGATCGCCATAGATAAAATCTCAATCTTGGCAGCCGCATTTATCTTCTATCTCTTTGCCCGTATATTTTTCAGCGGATCGCCCCAACCGGACATTTTCATACTTTCGATCGCCTCATTCGCTTCAACTTATCTGTCGTTCAAGCTAATAGATGATTGGGATTTGCACAATACCGATCTTCTCATTGTCATAGCATGCCTGCTGCAGGCCGTATATGGATTACTACAGTACATAGGAATCTTTTATGTCAGCCGAGGATTTGACATTACAGGGAGTTTTGACAATCCGGCAGGCTTTGCCGCATGCCTCTCAGCAGGTTTTCCCTTTTGTCTGGCAGTCATGCGGAAAAGTAAACGGATGCGCCTTTTCGGATTGGCCGCATCCGCAATTATTACCCTGTCCATAATTCTTTCGGGATCGCGGGCAGGCATCCTTGCCGTTGTAATTGTTGCCGCAGTATATTTGGGCCATAGATATTGCGGCCTGCTCAGGAAACACCGCAATTTCATTTTTCCGCTATCAGGCATCATATTCGTCATATTGGTCGCCGGATTGTTTCTTCTCAAAAAGGACTCCGCTCTCGGCCGAATTCTTATCTGGAAAAATACCTGCGAGATGATCTCCCACCAACCGGTGTCGGGCTTCGGACCTTCGGGATTTATGCGGGAATATATGCTCTGTCAGGCTGATTATTTTGCTAAAAATACCGACAGCCCATATGCACTATTGGCCGGCAATGTAACTCATCCATTCAATGAATATTTGCTGGTTGCAATAGAATATGGCGCAGTCGGACTTCTGCCTGTACTCGCCGCATTCGTATTTCTGATAAAATCATCCCGGCAAATAACCATCCCTCATCTTTGTATTTTGTCCGCAGCTGTCTTCGCGTGCTTCTCGTATCCGCTGCGTTATTCTTTCGTGACGGTCTTGCTGGCTTATTCCTTGGCCGCGATTAAGATAAAACCAGCGACCGCCTTTAGGATAAACGGCAGGGGAAAATTCATATGGGCGGCTTTGCTGGGTGTTATTGGTATATTCCTGATACGGGATGTGGAATTTGAAAAACACTGGGGCCGGTTAGCCCGGCAAGACGGTCTTCCGGACAAGAGCGAAATTCTTGACCGTTATGCGGCTCTGCATGCCCAGTGGAACGGCGACCCCATGTTTCTCTATAATTACGGAGCCGTTTTAAATCATGCCGGAGATTATTCCGGCAGCAACGCTGTCATGTTTCAATGCACGGACTATTTCAACGATTATGACGTTCAGCGGATAATTGCGGACAATTACGATAACATGAATAACCAAGAAAAAGCCGAGGAGCACTATATTATCGCCAGCCGAATGATTCCGAACAGATTTGTTCCCCTTTATCAATTATTCAGGCTCTATGAAAAAAACGGGCGGACAAACGAAGCGATGCGTACGGCAAAAGCCATTATCGAAATGCCCGTCAAAGTACAATCCAACGTCGTAGAGAGGATAAGATCCGCCGCAAAAGCGTTTTTATCCGAGACAGATGCCGAAAAACCTACCGAATAAACCCTATAGAAAAAAAATGAGGTGCTTAGTAAAATTAAGCACCTCATTTCGAAAAAGTAGCGGGTCCGAGACTTGAACTCGGGACCTCATGATTATGAATCATGCGCTCTAACCAGCTGAGCTAACCCGCCATTGCTATCAAAGCGAGTGCAAAGGTAATAGAAATTTTCGATCGTGCAAAATCTTCGGGCAAAAAATCGACGGAAAATTCGCATTCCGACGCTTTGGCACTGATTTTGAGCCGAGTGCACGTAAACCGAAAATATGTCCCTGTCAGAATCTACACGCACGGAGATCCGTAACTGCCTGAGCATCCTCAAAGTAATCGCTGGAGTGGTTCTGCTCGCCGCCATTTCGTGGGAAATAATCGCCGGCGACCACATGCACTTTTCACGCAACTACCTGATCATCCAGCTCGTGGTCTGCATCCTATTCCTGTGCGATTTCTTCGTACGGTGGGCAGCCTCGGAGCGCAAAGGCCGCTTCTTCGCCCGCAATTTCCTCGTACTGCTGATTTCGATACCCTATCTGAACATCATCGACTGGAGCGGCGCCGAACTCTCCCGCTACTGGGCCATGCTGATCGGCATCATGCCGCTGATGCGGGCGTTCCTCGCATTTTACGTCGTGGTGCAGTGGCTCGTGGACAACAAGGTCCGGAAACTATTCTTCGCCTACATCTTCACCGTGGTCGTCTTCACCTACATTTCGGCGCTGGTCTTCTACGATTACGAAATACTCGTGAACAGCAGGCTCCACGGCTTCGGCAACGCGCTGTGGTGGGCGTGGATGAACGTCACGACCGTCGGAGCCGAGATATTTCCCGTGACGGCCATCGGCAAGATATTCTGCGTGCTGCTCCCCTCGCTGGGCATGATGTTCTTCCCGATCTTCACCACCTACGTACTGCAGGAGTACTCGCACAAAAAAGAGTCCGACCAATAGGCCGGACTCCTCTTTTCGGGATGATATCCCCTATTTCTTCTGCTCTTTGAGCAGATCGCGGATTTCGGTGAGCAGCTGCTCCTCTTTGGACAGCACCGGTTCGGCGGCGGGCGCAGGGGCCTCCTCCTTCTTCTTCATCAGGCGGTTCATCAATTTCACCATCATGAAGACGCAGAACGCCAGAATCGTAAAGTCGATGCACTGCTGGATGAAAGCGCCGTAATTCCAGTAGACGGGTTCTGCGGCGGCCTGCGCCACCGTCTCGCCTCCGCCCGTCACGGCGTCGCCGACGGCATGCACGGCGCTCGAAGTCATGTCGCGGAACTTCGAAATATCGAGCCGCAGCTGCGAGAAGTCGGTATTGCCGATCAGCGCCCCGATCGGCGGCATCAGGATGTCATTCACCAGCGACGACACGATTTTGCCGAAAGCGCCGCCGATGATTACGCCGACGGCCATGTCCATCACGTTACCCTTGAGGGCAAACTCCTTGAATTCTTTGAAAAATGCCATAAATCTGAGGTTAAATTAATCGATGGAACAAATATAGCGATATTTACCGAATCCGCAATCAAAAAAAGCCGCCCGCAGAACGCGGGCAGCTTTTCTTCGGATAAACAGGCCGGAGGGAACTATACGATCTCGACCAGCACGGCGTCGGTGGCCACATTGTCGCCGGGATGCGCCAGAATCTGCTTGACGGTGCCGGCGTAATCGGTCGTCACGGAGTTCTCCATCTTCATGGCTTCGAGAACAACGATTTCCTGACCCGCTTTTACCGTATCGCCGACCTTCACCTTGAATTCGATGATGCGGCCGGGCAGCGGCGCCGTAACGGTATTGCCCGTAATGGCGGCCGCAACACTCTCTTCGGCCTTCTTCTCCTCGGCCTTGGGTTCCGCGGGCTTCGAAGCGGCGTAGGCCTTGACCTTCATGTCCGTCAGGAAGTTCTTGGCGACCAGCGGGAAGAGTTCGAGCAGCAGGACCTCCTTTTCGTTGGCGGCGAGTTTCACGCCGCCGGCTTCGGGAAGCTCCGGATTGGGCTGCATCTGGTATTTCGACGTATCG
>OMDR01001232.1_pt1 | contig 12999 bp, 10 predicted proteins | sample 1645251 | NCBI WGS metagenome assembly OMDR01 (sample SAMEA103958142, study PRJEB25191) | human gut metagenome | biome: human-associated habitat [ENVO:00009003]; feature: intestine environment [ENVO:2100002]; material: feces | place: Germany | collected 2013/2015 | reverse complement strand
CGCCGCAACTCCATGGAGGCCCCCATCCGTGAGACACTGGCCGCTACCATCGCCGATCTGGGCCGCGTCCGCCGTGACAGCCTCGTGGAAGATCCCTTCTGCGGCAGCGGCACCCTCCTCATCGAGGCTGCTCAGAAGGCCATGAACATTGCCCCCGGCCTCAAGCGCCGCTTTGCCGCCGAGCGCTACAGCTTCGTGCCTGCCGCCATCTGGGCCGAGCAGCGCCAGAAGGCTCTGGCCGACTCCAAGCTGGACGTGGGCTTTGAGGCCTTCGGCTACGACATCGACCCCGCCGCCGTGGCTCTGGCCAACGCCAACGCCAAGCTGGCCGGCGTGGAGAAGCGCTGCCACTTCGAGGTGGCCGATGTGGCCGATTTCGCCGCCAGGAGCGAGGCCATCGTCCTGACCAACCCCCCGTACGGTGAGCGCATGAGCACCATCGAGGGTGCCGCCAAGCTGGCCCGCACCCTCGGCCAGCAGATGGAGGCCCACCCCTGCGCCGGTGTCTACGCCATCACTGCCGATATGGATTTTGAACACCACTACGGCAAGCGGGCCAACAAGCGCCGCAAGATGTACAACGGCATGATCCCCTGCCAGCTGTATATGTACTACAACGCCCCCAAGTTCGAGAACCGCCCTGCAAAGCCCATGCCCAAGAGCGGCTTTGACGGCAAGCGCACCCAGCCCGGCCACACGGGCCGTTTCGAAAAGAAATAAGATGCACCCAAAGACCGCACTGAAATCGATTCCAGTGCGGTCTTTTCTAATTAAATTTACAAAAGAACGGTTGAACGCTGACGAAAAATAGATTATACTAATCTATAGCTGTGGGGAAGCGGTCTTCCCCTGCAAGAAAGGCTGCGCCCGGCGCGGCCCGCGAAAGGAATGAACAGAATGAAGGGACGTATGCGGCCCTATCTGCCGGAGCTGACCATCCGGGATTACAACACCTATCAGTGGTATCAGCGCGGCGTCCGCCGCCAGCTCTACACCACCTATGGGCTGTATTCCTGCTATGGTCTGCGCTACAACGGCGTCCTGTTCGCAGTGCTGGCCGACAGTCTGGCAGGACGTCCGGCCACCTGTAAGCGGATGCGGGAGCCGGGTACGCTGGTCTGGCGGCAGATGATGTGTCAGACCCAGGGCATCCGGCTGGCCGCACAGGTGGAAGTCCTGCTGAGCTGGCACCGCATCCAGGATGCCCAGTGGGCCGATCTGCCCTTCTATAAAAAGGTACGGCGGGTGGTGGACACCGTCCTGCTGCGGCAAGCCTACCGGAAGGCTGCCGCTGAGAACCCGGCACTGGAGCGCATCTTCGTGCAGGAGCGGGACCAGGCCAACGTCCAGATGACCCTGAACGCCAAGAACTATCTGCTGGCCGCAGAGCCGAAGGGCAACCTCTACGGCGCGCTCTACTCGGTGCTGGCCACCGACGACCCCAATCAGCGCAAAAGTATGCACTATATTGGCAGCTGCATCGGCCGGGCCGCTTATCTGCTGGACAAAGCGGAGAGCTTTTCCCGGGACAAAGATAAGGGCCGCTACAACGTCTTCCTCGTCAACGGCATCAACGACAGGAACGCCGCCCGGGAAAACGCCCGGCGGCAGGCCCTCGCTGCGGTCAACGACCTCGTCCGCGCCTACGGGATGCTGGACGTCAAGCTGAACCGCACCCTGCTGGACAACATCATGATCTTGGGCCTCCGCCACGCCATCGAGCCGCTGGACGCTGAGAGCCAGCCGGTACAATGGGAGCTGCCATGAAGGGACGCAAAAGTAAAAGCTGGGCCATGGCCTACTGCGGCATGGCCGCAGCGCTCAGTGTGGCCCTGATGCTGCTGGGGGCTGTGTTTCCCATTGCGATGTTCATCGCTCCGGCGGTGGCCAGCTTCCTCATCGCCACAGTCTGCGTGGAGTGCGGGAAGACCATGGCTCTGACGGCCTATGGCGCGGTGAGCCTGCTGAGTCTGCTCTTCGTGCCGGACAAGGAAGTGGCCCTCACCTTTGTGTTCCTGCTGGGGTACTATCCGTTGGCAAAGCCTTATTTCGAGCGGATACGCCCGGCCCTGCTGCGGGCTGTCTGCAAGCTGCTGCTCTGCAACGGCGGGATCCTGGCGATGTACGGGCTGGTGCTGCTGCTGGTCCCGGCGGGCAGCATCGCCGAAGAGCTGCGCACTACGGCGCTGGCCGTCTCGCTGGTGACGCTGGCCATGGGCAATGCAGCCTTCCTGCTCTATGACCGGGCGCTCCACAATATGCTGATGCTCTATAAAGTGGTCTGGCAGCCGAGGCTCCACAAAATGCTGGGCGTCCATTGACGGATGTGGGACTTTGTGATACAATACCGCTGACCTTTTCCGTCGGCTTCTGACAGCTCCGCAAGGAGCTGTTTTTGTTTTCAGGAAGGCGGCGGAAAGAGCAGAAAGAGGGGATAGACCACTTCAGTTGACGAAAAAGCGCCGGGCCACGCGGGTGACAGCCGTGAGGGTGACGAGGAGAGGGATCATCGAAAGTTTCGGCGGGTGTTCCTCCGGTTGAAACGGGAGCAAAAGCTTCCGGGGCTTATACCAGCCGCAGAGAAGGGCAAAAAACGGCAGCAATACCGCAACAGAACCCTTTCAAAGAAAGCCATACAAGAACATAGACTGATCGTAAGAGGCTGACAGCTGCCGTGTGCGTTCGCGCCGGGCTGTCGGCATGGAGGTGTTTTGTATGTGTGGCATCGTAGGTTATTCGGGTAAGCGCAGCGCCCAGGAAGTGCTGCTGAACGGTCTGGAAAAGCTGGAATACCGCGGCTATGACTCCGCCGGCGTCGCGCTGGCGCTGGAAGGCGGCATCCATGTCGTCAAGAGCAAGGGGCGGCTGGAAGTGCTCCGCCGCAAGCTGGAGGCAGAAAACCTGCCCGAGAGCTTCTGCGGCATCGGACACACCCGCTGGGCCACCCACGGCGAGCCCAGCGACGTCAACAGCCATCCCCACTCTACCCCCCGCGTGAGCATCGTCCACAATGGCATCATCGAGAATTACGGCCCTTTGAAAGCCGACCTGCTGGCCAAGGGCGTCACCTTTGAGAGCGAGACGGACACCGAGGTGCTGGTCAAGCTCATTGACTACTTCTGCTGCGCCCAGCCCAAGCAGAGCCCTCTGGCAGCCCTGCGGGAGGCGCTGGCGATGGTGCGGGGCAGCTATGCGCTGGGCGTGCTGTTCCGGGAAGAGCCGGACACCATCTACGCCGTCAAGAAGGAGAGCCCCCTCATCGTGGGCTGGGGCGAGGGTGAGAACTTCGTGGCCTCCGATATTCCGGCCCTGCTCAAGTATACCCGCCGCTACAGCGTCCTCGAGGAGGGCGACATGGCGGTGGTCAAGGCCGACGGCATCCGGTTCTACGACGCCTTCGGCAAGCCGGTGGAGCGGGAAGTGCTGACCGCCGACTGGGACGAAGAAGCCGCTGAGAAGGGCGGCTACCCCCACTTCATGCTGAAAGAGATCCATGAGCAGCCTGCCGCTATCACGGCCACCGTCAGCCCCCGCGTGGAGAACGGTATGCCCGACCTCCGCATCCCGGAGCTGAGCGACGAGAAGCTGCGCAGCATCAGGAACATCCACCTTGTGGCCTGCGGCACGGCCATGCACGCCGGTATGGTGGGCAAGACTGCCATCGAGCGGCTGGCCCGGGTCCCTGCCGAGGTGGACATCGCCAGCGAGTTCCGCTATCGTGACCCCATCCTCGACCCCGACGACCTCGTCATCATCATCAGCCAGTCGGGCGAGACCAGCGACACGCTGGCCGCCCTCCGCCTCGCCAAGAGCCGGGGCGTGCCGGTGCTGGCTGTCGTCAATGTGGTGGGCAGCTCCATCGCCCGCGCAGCGGACTACGTCCTCTACACCTACGCCGGCCCGGAGATCGCCGTGGCGTCCACCAAAGCCTATATGGTGCAGCTCTGCACCCTCTACCTCTTCGCGTTCCGTCTGGCCTACGCCAGAGGCCGTCTGAGTGAGGCAGAGACCCGCCGCCTGACCGCCGAGCTGCTCCGCGCCGGTGAGGTCATCCAGCCCCGTCTGGCCGACTGTGAGCAGATAAAGTACCTCGCCAGCCGCTTCGTCAACACCCAGAGCTGCTTCTTCATCGGGCGCGGCTTCGACTACGCCCTCTCGCTGGAAGGCAGTCTGAAGCTCAAGGAGATCAGCTACGTCCACTCGGACGCCTACGCTGCCGGTGAGCTCAAGCACGGCACCATCAGCCTCATCACCGACGGTGTGCCGGTCATCGCGCTGGCCACCCAGAAACAGGTGTACGAAAAGACCATCTCCAACGCCAAGGAGACCAAGAGCCGCGGTGCGCGGGTCATCCTCTTCACGACGAAGGACGTTGTCGTCCCGGAGGGCGTGGCGGACTATGTGGTGCGTCTGGACGACTATGACGAGCTGCTGATGCCCCTGCAGCTCATCGTGCCGCTGCAGCTGTTCGCCTACTATATGGCCGTCCTGCGCGGCTGTGACGTCGATAAGCCCCGCAATCTGGCCAAGAGCGTGACGGTGGAGTAAATAGCCCTCTCAGCCGCTGACGCGACAGCTCCCCCAGAGGGGGAGCCTCTGGCGTGTCGGTCAGGTCTGTACTGGATCGCATAAAGCCTGATTTATTTATAAACAATAGTGCCCTGCTACAGAGGCGAACAACAGCTTGAAGGAATATGTCCCGAAGCTGCTGCCCTCTATAGCAGGGCACTGATTTTTATGGCATATCAGACTTTAGGTGGTCAGCATGATGTTTCACCGAAGGTGACGGAGAGGGTATTACCAGAACCAATAGCGTTTCTTGATGACGATGTAGGCGATGATGATGCCCACGATGACCACAAGGCCCGCGATGAAGAAGGTCATGTCCACATGGACGAAGCGGAGATTCTGGGTGGTCAGCAGGTATTCGCCCGCCGTGTCCGCCTCGAGGACATGGTCCTTGTAGCTGTTGAGGAACTGCCACTTGCCCTTGAGGGCATTGTGCAGGTAGACGCGGGTGTAGGCGGCGTTGTCGCCGGTCATCTCGACCTGAACGACGCCCGGCAGAGCCTCGCCGCCGTTGAGGGTGAAGGTGACGCCATACTCAGAGGGGGCAAAGCTCAGGGCTGTGCTCACCTGCGCGGAGGTGTTCTTTACATCGCGGCCCGCGATGCGGATGGTGTAGTTATCGGCCTCGACCACGAGGGTCTTGCCGTTCAGACGGAGGGCATTCAGCATCTCGCCGGTGATGGTGGGGAGCTCGCGCTGTGCGAAGGTCACTTCGTCGGTGCCGTCGGCCTCAATGGCCTTCACGACGGGGTCGGTGATGACCTCACCGTTGCTGTCGTCGGTGCTGCCGCCGCCGTTGCCGGAGCTGGAAGCATTCCGGTTGACGATGACCGTCACCGAAGCGGACGCCGTGCCGTTGGAGACGACGATGGAGGTCGCGCCCGTACCCACGGCGGTGATGACGCCCTTGGCGCTCACAGTGGCCACCTTGGTGTCATTGGACTTGAAGGTGAGGGACTGGGAGGCAGAAGACGGGGTCACTTTGCCGGTGATGGTGCGGCTGGCACCCGGCTTGAGGACGACATAGCTCGTGTTCAGGTCGATGGACTGACGGTCTACGCCGCTGTTGACGACCTTGACCGTGGCCGAAGCGCTCACATCGCCGCAGGTGGCGGTGATGGTGGCGGTGCCGGGGGCGACACCGGTGACTTTGCCGAAGTTATTGACGGTAGCCACAGCGGGATCCGAGGAGCTGAGGCTCACGCTGGCGTAATTTGACGCGCTGGAAGGCAGCACGCCCAGCGACAGGGAAGTGGTCTCGCCGACAGCGATGGTGCCGGAGGCCAGCGTGATGTCCATCTCCTTGACGATCATGGATTCGTCCAGCTCGGTGGTGATGGTGTAGACGCAGCTCACGCCGTCTGCGCTGGCGATGACCTGCGCCGTGCCGACGCCCACCGCCTGCGCCACGCCCTCAGACGTCACGTTCACGATGGTGCTGTCATTGGACATAAAAGTTACCGTGGCTTTGCGTGCGGCCTTTGCGGGCAGAATGACCGGCGAGAGCTGCTGCTGCGTCCCCACCGTCATGGTGGAGGCGTAAGTGCCGGTCTCGACGCTCTCCACAGCCGCAGCGGACCAGGGCAGAGAGAGGGCAGCGGCCGCGTTCAGGGGGCTGGCTGCAGAGGCCGGAAGCGCAGCGCCGGCGGCCAGCAGGCCCAGCAGAGCGGCGCTCACGGCCAGCATTTTCAGGTTCAGTTTCATTCTTTCGTACCTCTTTGGGCGTTGATGTGAGCGCTTAGCGGAACAGAACGCCCAGAGCTTCCATCGCGTATTCGAAATAGGTCAGCTTGTCGTACTCCACGCGGGCGGTGACGCTCATACCGTTGGACAGATCGACCTTGTCGCCGCTGTTGCTGATGACATAGGTGCTGTCCGGGGTGATGGTCATTTTGTAGTAGGAGCCGGAGGAGCTGGCGGTCACATCGCTGTCGATGGAGGTCACGGTGCCGGTCAGGGTGCCGTAGGAATACTCCGACAGGCCGGTGATGGCGATCTTGCAGGGGTCGCCCACATGGAGCAGCGGCCGGTCGTTGAGGGTGACGTAAGCCACCACCTCGAGGTCGCTGTTCTCGCTGGCGACGGTGGCCAGCGGGGTGCCGGCGCTGAGCACCATGCCCACCTTATAGGGCGTGTCCATGTGGATGACGCCGGAGGTGGGGGCATAGATGTAGTAGTCGTTGGCGCCGGTGCTCAGGGCGTCCATCTGGCTCTGCAGGTTGTCGATGTTGCTCTGCACACTGGTCAGGCTGGCAGAGATCGACTGCAGGGTAGAGTAATACAGGGCCTCCACCTCGCTCTGGTTCTGCTCCATCAGGGCCTTGATCTGCTCGTCGGAGTAGCCTGCGGCCTGATAGGGCGAGGCGTCGAAGGCCTTCTGGGCAACCTGACTCTTGTAGGTCTCGTACTGGTAGTAGTAGGGCTGGTCGTCAATGTCCGTCTCGCTGAAATAGTTCTTGTCGTCCTGAATGGACTTGACCAGCTTTTCGTACTGGCTCTTCTGCTTTTTGTAGATGTCCAGCTGGCTCTGGATGCTGTCCTGCTGCATATCGAGGTCGGTGCTCTTGATGTGAGCGATGAGGTCGCCCTCGTTGACGTAAGTACCCTCGGCGATGTTCAGCTCAGTGATGGAGCCGGAGTAGCTGGACATGATGTAGGTCTTGTTGGCGGCCTGCACCGAGCCGCTGGACTGACTGACGTAGGTGCGGTAGTTTTTTGTGCTCCACACCACGAGGAAGAGGATGAGGGCAGCCGTCAGGAGAATGAGCGCGTAGCCGAAAGGCGGCAGCTTTTTCTCCATCATGATGCGGCGGTCCTGCAGCTCGTTGATGTCGCGGATGGTCGTCGTCATATTACTTTGTCTCCATAAAGGTATCCACAACGCCCTCGTCATCATCCTGATTGACAAAGATGGTGTAGACAGTGCCGGTCAGCTCGAGCTCATGCTCAAAAGCCATGATGTTCAGCTTCTGGGAGGCGAGGCCGCTCTGGCTCATGGGTCCGACGTAGTGGGCATACAGGCAGTTGCGCACGCGGAGCACAGCGTCCATGGAGTAGCCGGCCTCCATGCGGGGGATGAGCTGGGTGGCCTGCTGCATCATATAGATTTCGGGCTGAGGGTTGGGGCCGGCGGGCAGTTTGATGCACTGCACGAGGGGGCCGAGGGGCTGTGCGCCGTTGCTCTTGATAAAGTTGTGCATCTGGGTCAGCACGATCTGCATATTGTTGAACTCTTCGGGCTGGATGCGGCGGCTGACCACATTGGTCAGCTTGAGGGTCTTGTTTTCTGCGGTCTGGATCTCTCTCATGATTTTATACCACCTGTTCTTGGTTTCATTGCTTGTAATAGGCAATAGCCCTCTCAGTCACAGCTACGCTGTGCCAGCTCCCCCAAAGGGGGAGCCATTGGCAGGCCGGGCAACTCCTGCGTATTCGCCTGCGGCTCTTTTGATTCTTCGCCCTGCTGTCCAGGACAGCAGATGCTGGACGATCGCTTGGAACGGCATTGAAGGATGGTATCGATGTAAGCGCATACCTGCCCAAAATCAGAGTCGATTTTGGTGTTTGGAATGCGCAGGATCTCTAAGCCATAGGACTTCAGGCGTTCGTCGCGGTTTGTATCGTGCTGGATGTTTTGCTCGTGTTTGTGGATAGGGCCATCCAATTCGATGACCAGCCCAGCCTTGGCACAGTAAAAATCCACAATATAAGATTCAATGATTCTCTGCTTATAAATTTTAACTGGATAATCCTTCAAAAAGGCATACCAAAGCTTACGCTCCTGCGGCGTCATCTCACGGCGGAGCTTGCGCGCAGGCTCAAGCATCTTATAGTTTTTGACTGGCTTCTCTTTCTGCTTCATAACATCGACCACAAAAATAAAGCTAGTATCGCAGTGCCTGCCCCCGTAAGCGAGGCCCGGCATTTTGCGGTATAGGATACTTTGTTCGGCTAGAATCAACTTGACCGGCTTGCCAAAGGCTCCCCCTCTGGGGGAGCTGGCACCGAAGGTGACTGAGAGGGCTATTACCTATTACTATATCAAAGTAATAAGTCCAAATTGTAAACTACGGGGATCCTTTATAAAAAAATAAGGTATGCCCGGAGGCAGGTGCCTCCGGGCATACCATTACGAGGCATTATCATCCGGCGGCCCGAGAGCCGCCAAACGAAATACACTTCAGATTCTAGGGGTTACAGATCAGGCAATCTTGCCGTTGATGCCGTAAACAGCATCGTTGAAGCCGACCTTGGCATCGGTGGTGCCCAGGGTGTAAGCGACAGAAGCCATGCCCAGGACCTGCATGACCTTGTTGCCGAAGGTCATGTCGTCGGTACGAGTATCATGGGCCTCGTTCCACAGGCCGAAGACGTTCTGGTTGAGAGAACCCTCCTCACCGAAGATCTTATCGCCGTCCTTGCCCCAGTTGCCGCCGAACATCACACCCAGGGTGTTGTCAACGGTCTTGGTGAAGAAGGAGTTGCTGACCAGGGTGATCAGGTTGGTGTTGAACTTCTTGACGTTAGCAGCGTTCCAGACAGGAGCGGTGGTGTCAGCCAGGATGGAGAACAGGTCAGCGCCGCCGTAGACGACCTCAGAGTTAACAGCAGTAAAGTTTGCAGGCATCATCATAATGAATTACTCCCTTCAAATGATTGAAAAACAAATTTAGTCGGCTCAGTTTCCGGATGCGCATCCAGCCAAAAAGCCATTTATGTAACTGCGTGCGCACGCAGCTGCAACGAATTAGTAGGTGATGGACTCGCCATCCTCCTCGTCCTCCACCACTTTGGCGGCAGAGACGGGGGCGGGCTTCTCCCCGCGCTTCTTATCGCGGAAGATGCCCTGCTGCAGGCTCCAGAGCTCGTAGTACTTGCCCTGCTTTTCCAGCAGCTCTTCGTGGGTGCCGCGCTCTACGATCTCGCCGTGGTCCATGACCAGGATGAGGTCACAATCCCGGATGGTGGAGAGGCGGTGGGCGACGATCAGCATCGAGCGGTCTGCCAGCTGGTTGTAGATCATATCAAAGATGGTATTCTCTGTGCCAAAGTCCAGACTGCTGGTGGATTCGTCCAGGATATAGAGGTTCGCATCCTTCAGGAAGGCCCGGGCCAGTGCAAGGCGCTGCTTCTCACCGCCCGAGAGGCCGTTGCCGGCTTCTTCCAGATAGGTGTTGTACTGCAGCGGCAGCTTGCGGATGAACTCGTGGGCATCTGCCTTCTTGGCAGCAGCTTTGACCTCATCGAGGCTGGCTTCCGGTCGGGAAATGCGGATGTTGTCGTAGATGGTCTTGCTGAACAGCTCGACGTTCTGGGGGACATAGGCGATGGCACGGCGGACGGAGGCATTGCTGTACTCGTCCAAATCGACGCCGCCTACGCTGATGGTACCGCTTTCCGGCTCATAATACTTGAGCAGGAGCTTGGTGATGGTGGATTTGCCGCTGCCGCTGCTGCCCACGAGGGCCACCTTCTTGCCATAGGGGATGGTGAAGGAAACATGGCTCAGGGCCGGGGAACGGCTGCCGTAGCGGAAGGAGACATCCTTGAATTCAATGTCACCGTCGATCTTTTCCATCTCGGTGTATTCGCGGGTCTCGTCCTGCTCGGACTCATAATCCATGATCTCGGTCAGACGCTTGATGGAGATCTGGGCCTGCTGGATGGACATCTGCAGGCTGACCAGCTCGCTGACCGGAGAAGTAAAGTAAGAGGAAAGGGTGCTGAAGGCCATATAGCCGCCCAGGGTCATCTCACCATTCAGCACCTGCATGATGCCCACATAAGAGGTGACCATGCCGAGGATGGTGGTGATGAGGGTGGAGATCAGGGACTGCACCGTGCTGATCTTGCTGGAGCGCAGGCTGATCTTCAGGCTCTTGATGTATTCCCGCTCCAGAGCTTCCAGCTCACGGTCCTCTTCGGCGTTGCACTTGACGGTCTCGATGCCCCGGAGGCTCTCGATCATCTGGCTGTTGAGGATAGCAGACTGCTGCATGGTCTCTTCGTTGATCCGCTTGAAGGGCTGCTTGAAGATGAACACCAGCAGGATGCTCAGCAGGGTGGTGAAAATCGAAATGGAGAAGAGGGTGGCATTCATCCGGAAGAGGATGACGCCGGTGGCGCAGGCCATCACAATATCCATCACGACGCTCAGCGCGATGCTGGTGAACACCGATTTGATGGTGCTGGCGTCGGAGTAGCGGGTGGTGATCTCGCCGGTCTTGCGGGTGGCGAAGAACTTCATGGGCAGTTTGAAAACATGCCCGAAGTAGCCCAGCATCAGGGGAATATCCACCTTGATGGACAGATAGATGAGCACCCACTGCCGCACCATGCTGATGAGTGCGCTGGTGACGCTCACGATGCTGAACACCAGAATGACAGCCACCAGCAGGCTCTTCAGCCCGTAGGGAAGGATCTCATCCATCAGGATCTTGTTGTACATCGAGGATGCGATCCCGATGATGGTCAGGATGACCGAGCTGAGGATGGCGTAGAAGAAAAGCTTCTTCTGGGGCCACAGCAGGTCGAGGAAACGCTTGACCATGCTGCCCTGCTTCTGCTTGCCTGTCTTGAACTCCGAGGTGGGGGTCATCAGGAGCAGAACGCCGGTAAAGTTCTTGTAGAACTCGTCGAGGGAGATCTTTTTCAGCTCTTTTGCCGGGTCGCCGATGATGACGTAGTCGCGGCATCGGAACTTCTTTCCTTCGTCAGCGCACTTCTTGCGCTCCTCATCCTGCCGGACCATGTGCCGACGCCGCTCGCCGTCGTCCTTGATGGTGGTCTTCTTGAAGACCGTCACAAAGTGGGCCAGACCCTCGTCGGTGATGACCTGTGCAATACAGGGAGTGGTGAATTCGCTGAGGAAGTTTTCCCGGTCTACCCGGACGGCGGCGGTGCTGAATCCCAGCTCCTGCGCCGCCTTTTCCATACCGGTCAGGTTTGTGCCTTTTAGGTCGGTACCCATCATGTCCCGCAGGCGGGTGATGGTGATCTCCTTTTTGTAATGGAGGCACACCATTGCGAGACAGGCGGCAGCGCAGTCTGTGGTGTCGTGCTGCCGGACATAGGTATAACGCATAGATGCTTCCTTTGTGGTTTCTATTTCAAAACGCCCGCCTTGCGGCTGAGGACGATTTGGCGAAGAAGAAAGGGTCTCTACTGCTGGCGCTTCATCCGCTTCCCCAATAAAGCAGCATACAGCTCTCTGCCTCGCCCCGCCCTGCGGCCGGACGGAGCAGAGAGCAGCTGCTATCAAAAGAAGGGAGCGCCTACCCTTTGATCATTTTGACCGGCCCGGAGAGGGGATTTTGACGTACCGTCTCCTAAACCTTGGGCATAGTATAACACATTCTGTCGGCTTGTTCAAGAGGACAATTTTTAATAAACCCTTAAATTTTGAAAAAAATGTGAAAAAAGTCTCAGTTTGGTAACAGAAAGGCGGCAAAAAAGGAGCGGCGAATCTTTCGATTCGCCGCTCCTTCAATGAGTCTTTGGTGAAACCTCAGACAACAGGGTTACAGCTTATTACCGTTGATGTCAACGACCTTCTTGACAGTCAGGACAGCAGCGTCCTTCATGCCCAGAGTGTAGACAACAGAAGCCAGACCCAGAGTGGTCATGATCTTGTTGCCGAAGTTCTGAGACTCACCGGTAGCAACGCGGCCGACCTTGTACAGAGCAGAGAGGCTGCCCTCGTCGCCGAACAGCGTCACGCCGTCGCTGCCCCAGTTGCCGCTGAACATGGTGCCCAGAGTAGCCTTCAGCAGATCGCTGGTGAAGCTGTTGCTGACCAGAGTGATAATGTTGCTGTTGAAACGCTTGACGCTCTCAGCAGTCCATGCGTTGGGCAGGTAGTCAGCCACAGCGCCGCCGTAGACGACCTCTGCGTTCACAGCAGAGAAGTTTGCAGGCATCATCATAATGAATTACTCCCTTCAAATGAATAAAACGAATATAATCGGTCCCCTCCCGGTTGCGCAACCGGGAAAACCTATGCAACCGAGTGCGCACTCGGCAACATCACGAATTAAGTAAGCCGCCATTTTGGCATCTTTACACTATTTTACCATACTTTCCCCCTTGCCACAAGGCTAAATGGCCGGAAAACAGCCAAAACGGGCAGAAAAGTAGAAAAAATGCGTGGTAATCACTCTGCCGCCGCCCCCAGAGCCATAAAACACTGGGGAAAAAACGCCAGAATCTCCAAAAATACCATTACAGCTTGGATGTAGTGTAACACAAATACGCCATTTCTTCAAGAGGACATTTTTTAATTTGCCTTTAATTTTTGAAAATAATGTGAAAAAGGCTACAGTTTGGTTACATACAGCACACAAAAAAACGGCGAAGAAAACTCTTCGCCGCAAAAAGCGCCTCTTGCCTGACTCGAACAGGCGACACCCTGATTAACAGTCAGGTGCTCTA
>OMDR01001231.1_pt1 | contig 13008 bp, 10 predicted proteins | sample 1645251 | NCBI WGS metagenome assembly OMDR01 (sample SAMEA103958142, study PRJEB25191) | human gut metagenome | biome: human-associated habitat [ENVO:00009003]; feature: intestine environment [ENVO:2100002]; material: feces | place: Germany | collected 2013/2015 | reverse complement strand
ATTTTGATGAAAGGAGATGAACAGGCATGATGACGGTCATTCAATATGTGCTGTACCTTGCCATCCTAATTGTGTTGGCGATTCCGCTCGGTTCCTACATCAAGAAAGTGATGAGCGGTGAAAAAACCATTCTTTCCAAAGTCCTGACACCCTGTGAAAATTTAGTTTACAGGGTGATGCGGGTAGATAAAGAGGAACAGATGACCTGGAAGAAATACGCGGTCAGCGTGTTGCTTTTCTCCGGCATTGGACTGGTATTTTTGTTCCTGCTTCAGCTTTTGCAGGGTGTGCTGCCCGGCAATCCGCAAGGGCTTTCCGGTGTGAAATGGGATTTGGCGTTCAATACTTCCGCCAGCTTCGTCACCAACACGAACTGGCAGGCTTATTCCGGCGAATCCACTCTGAGTTATCTCACCCAGGCACTCGGACTGACAGTTCAGAACTTTGTTTCCGCTGCGACAGGTATTGCGGTTCTGTTTGCTTTAATCCGTGGCTTTGTCAAGGTGAAAGCGACAGGCCTTGGAAATTTTTGGGTAGATATGACCCGGATCGTCATACACATTCTAATCCCACTGAATCTGGTAATCGCTTTGCTCCTGGTCAGCGGCGGTGTGATCCAGAACCTGAAAGGTGCCGAAACCGTATCTCTGGTTGAGCCTATCGCGGTCAGTGCAGAAGGAGAAGTTTTGAAGGACGCTGTTATTGATACTGAAGAAGGAACAGTTACCGTAGATGGTATGCTTGTCCCGGATGCTCAGATCGTAACGGAACAGTTTGTTCCTATGGGACCAGCAGCCAGCCAGGTGGCCATCAAACAGACAGGCACCAATGGCGGTGGCTTTATGGGTGTGAACTCTGCCCATCCGCTGGAGAACCCAAACGCTTTTACCAATATCATTGAGATGCTCTCCATTCTGCTGATTCCGGCAGCGCTGTGCTTTACCTTCGGTGCGGCGGTCAAGAACAAAAAGCAAGGTGTCGCTATTTTTATGGCCATGTTCCTATGCTTGGTGTTGGCTTTGGGCTGCATCGCCGTCAGCGAACAGTCGGCCACGGCGCAGCTTGCCCAGGATGGTGCGGTCAATGTATCCATGATTGATCAGGCAGGCGGCAATATGGAGGGCAAGGAGACACGCTTTGGTATTGCTTCTTCCTCTACCTGGGCAGCGTTTACAACTGCGGCCTCCAATGGCTCGGTCAACTCCATGCATGACAGCTATACGCCTCTGGGCGGAATGGTGACCATGCTCCTGATGCAGCTTGGCGAGGTTATCTTTGGCGGCGTGGGATGCGGCCTTTATGGTATGTTGGCCTTTGCCATCCTGACGGTATTTATCGCTGGATTGATGGTCGGCAGGACGCCGGAGTTCCTGGGCAAAAAGATCGAACCCTATGAGATGAAGTGGTCTGTACTGGTTTGCCTTGCGACACCCATTGGCATTTTGATTGGCAGCGGTCTGGCAGCGGTTGTTCCGTCAGTCATGGATAGTCTCAATAATGGCGGCGCGCATGGCTTCTCGGAAATGCTGTACGCTTACAGCTCTGCCGGAGGCAACAACGGATCGGCTTTTGCAGGATTTAACGCCAATACCGTGTTCCTGAATATCAGCATTGGCCTGGTGATGTTGTTTGTGAGATTTTTGCCCATTGTTGGTACTCTGGCCATTGCCGGAAGCCTTGCTCAGAAAAAGAAAATCGCTGTGACTGCGGGAACTCTGTCCACCACCAATGCGATGTTCGTATTCCTGCTGATCTTTATTGTACTGCTGATTGGCGCTCTCAGCTTCTTCCCGGCGCTGGCTCTTGGCCCGCTTGCTGAGTTCTTCGGCAGTATTGCGTAAAGGAGGCGCTATTTATGAGTGCAAAACAGAAAAGCGCTTTTGCCGATAAAAAGATGCTCGGCAGAGCGATCAAAGATTCATTTATCAAGTTAAGTCCCAAAACCCAGGCCAAAAACCCGGTTATGTTTCTGGTGTTCGTCTCCGCGATTCTGACCAGCGTTTTATGGGTCGTGTCGCTTTTTGGACTGAAGGACGCTCCCAGCGGCTATACGCTGGCGATTGCCATCATTCTGTGGTTTACGGTATTGTTTGCCAACTTTGCCGAGGCTATCGCTGAAGGCAGAGGTAAGGCGCAGGCTGATTCTCTGCGGGCCTCCCGGAAGGATGTGGACGCGCATAAGATTCCCTCCGCCGAGCAAAAGGACAATATTACGGTTGTACCTTCTGCGATGCTGAAAAAAGGTGAGCTGGTCATCGTGAAGGCCGGTGAACAGATTCCGGCAGATGGAGAAGTCATTGAGGGTGCGGCCTCCGTAGATGAAAGTGCCATCACCGGCGAATCCGCTCCTGTTATTCGGGAAGCGGGCGGTGACCGCAGCGCCGTAACCGGCGGAACGACTGTCCTGTCCGACTGGATTGTGGTCAAAGTGACCAGCGAGGCTGGCGAGAGCTTTCTGGATAAGATGATCGCTATGGTTGAGGGCGCAGCGAGGAAAAAGACACCCAATGAAATCGCATTGCAGATTTTCTTGGTGGCGCTGTCTATTATCTTTATCCTGGTAACAGTGTCCCTTTATACTTATTCGATTTTCTCAGCTAAACTTGCAGGAATTGAGAATCCTACTTCCGTAACAACGCTGGTTGCCCTTCTGGTTTGCCTTGCACCCACCACCATCGGTGCGCTGCTTTCCGCCATCGGTATTGCAGGTATGTCCCGGCTGAATCAGGCCAATGTCCTCGCCATGAGCGGCCGGGCCATTGAGGCTGCCGGTGATGTGGATGTTCTGATGCTGGATAAAACCGGCACAATCACCTTGGGCAACCGGCAGGCTTCGGAATTCATTCCGGTAGACGGTGTTGACATCCAAGAGCTGGCGGATGCCGCGCAGCTTTCTTCCCTGGCGGACGAGACGCCGGAAGGCAGAAGTGTTGTGGTCCTGGCGAAAGAACAGTTTGGGATTCGCGGAAGAAGCCTTCAAGACAAGGGAATGCAGTTTATTCCGTTTACCGCTGTGACCCGTATGAGTGGCGTTGACTTTGACGGAAACGAAATCCGCAAAGGTGCAGCTGATGCCATGCAGGCGTATGTCACCCACGCAGGAGGTATGTATTCCGAGGAATGTGACAATGTTGTCAAGTCTATTGCTTCCAAGGGCGGCACCCCTCTGGTGGTGGCAAAGAATCACAAGATTCTCGGTGTGATCTACCTGAAGGATATTATCAAACAGGGCGTAAAAGAAAAATTTGCTGACCTGCGGAAAATGGGCATCAAGACCATTATGATTACCGGCGATAATCCGATTACCGCAGCGGCCATTGCCGCAGAGGCCGGTGTGGATGATTTTCTGGCGGAAGCAACACCGGAAGGCAAACTCGCCATGATTCGGGATTTCCAGTCCAAAGGACATCTGGTGGCCATGACCGGAGATGGGACCAACGATGCACCTGCATTGGCCCAGGCTGATGTTGCAGTTGCCATGAACAGCGGCACTCAGGCTGCAAAGGAAGCCGGTAATATGGTGGATCTGGATTCTTCCCCCACCAAGCTCATCGAGATTGTCCGGATCGGCAAGCAGCTCCTGATGACACGCGGAAGCCTGACAACCTTTTCAATTGCCAATGATGTGGCGAAATATTTTGCCATTATCCCGGCGCTGTTCATGGGTCTTTACCCCGGCCTATCTGCCCTCAATATTATGGGTCTTCATTCGCCCCAGAGCGCGGTGCTTTCCGCGATCATTTACAATGCGCTGATCATCATTGCTTTGATTCCGCTTGCGCTCAAGGGTGTCAAGTACCGGGAGGTTTCCGCAGGCAAGCTGCTGTCACGGAACTTGCTCATTTATGGTTTGGGCGGTTTGGTTGCCCCGTTCATCTTTGTGAAGCTGATCGATGTCCTGCTGGTCATGACCGGTTTGGTGTAAAGGAGGAATATGATCATGAAAGAACTGAAAACGGTTTTTCCGAAAGCACTGACGATTTTTCTCATTTTTACATTTGTATGTGGGATTCTTTACACCGGCGTTGTTACCGGTGTGGCCCAACTGTTTTTCCCCGAGAAAGCCAACGGCAGCATTATCGAGGTAGACGGCAAGAAATACGGATGTGAGCTGCTGGGGCAGCAATATACCGATGATGCCCATATGTGGGGCCGGATCATGAATATTGATGTTTCCACTTATAAAGATGAAAATGGACGCATTTTGATGTATGCGGCACCATCCAATCTTTCTCCCACCAGCGAGGAATATGAAGCACTGGTTGCGGAGCGTGTCGAGAAGCTGCGGGCTGCGAATCCGGATATGGATGAGACTGCAATTCCTGTTGACCTTGTTACCTGTTCCGGCAGCGGACTTGATCCTCACATTTCTCCCGCAGCAGCAGAGTATCAGGTGTCGCGGATTGCCAAAGCAAACGACATGACAGAGGATGAAGTGCGGGCGATCATCGAAAAATGCACCGATGGACGGTTCCTTGGGTTGTTTGGGGAAGAAACGGTCAATGTCCTGAAGGTCAACCTGATGCTGGATGGCATTTTGGAGGAATAACATGAACATCGCGAGAATCATGATTCCGAAAGTCTCTACCGTATTTCTCCATGAAAAGGATACTGTTCGGCAAGGACTTGAGCGTTTTATGGTTCATGGTTATACCGCCATCCCAGTGCTGAACGAACAGGAGCAGTATATCGGAAGTGTGACGGAGGGGGATTTCCTCCGTCACCTTCTGATGGTTCAAACAACAGATCTGAAGGAGCAGGAACAGTACAGGATTGGGAGTATCGTCCGAAGGGATTTTTGTCCTGCTTTACCCATTGATGCCGAGTTCCAGAAAGCGGTAGCGGCAGCATTGAATCAAAACTTTGTCCCCATTGTAGATGGCAGAGGCGTTCTTTGCGGAATCCTTACTCGAAAAAACATGATTAAATACTTAGCTGAAAATCGAAAATAAGTAAAAAGCAATCTTTAGGCGGTTTTAATACAGTCTCAAATACTCTTTTACCCTCTTTACTGAATCAGGAGTATCATAAAGACCTGATAAAGAGAAGTAAAGGAGTATTTGCATATGGATGTATTTTTACTCCCTAAAAAGAAACTGACTTCTTTCCAAATTATTATCCTTGGCTTTTTGGGAGTCATTTTATTGGGAACGATTCTGCTGATGCTGCCTTTGTCAAACAAAGATGGATGTGTAACGCCGTTTCTGGATGCACTGTTCACATCGACCTCTGCAGTGTGTGTAACCGGGCTTGTTCTTCATGATACAGCGACATATTGGTCCATGTTTGGCCAGCTTGTGATTATGATTCTGATTCAGATTGGTGGTATGGGCGTTATTACCGTTGCCGCAGCCTTTGCACTAATCTCCGGGCGCAAAATATCCCTGATGCAGCGCAGCACTATGCAGGAGGCCATCTCCGCACCGAAAGTCGGCGGCATTGTTCGTTTGACAAGCTTCATCATCAAAACGACTCTGCTGATTGAATTGGCTGGGGGAGCTGTTATGACACCGATCTTTTGTCGGGATTTTGGTGCGAAGGGATTATGGATGGCCCTATTCCACTCCATATCCGCTTTTTGCAATGCTGGGTTTGACCTAATGGGAGCGAGAGCCCCCTTTTCCTCCCTGACCAGCTATGCTGAGGAGCCGGTAATCAATCTGACCATTATGCTTTTAATCATCATTGGTGGTATTGGCTTTCTGACATGGGACGATATTCGAAGCAATCGCTTGCATCTTCACCAATACAGGATGCAAAGCAAGATCATTTTGTGTACGACAGCCCTGCTCCTGGCAGCCCCAGCCGTGTATTTTTTCTTTTTTGAATTTGGGTCACTTGAACCTGAAAAACGAATATTGGCCTCACTTTTTCAATCCGTAACACCGAGAACGGCGGGATTTAACACGGTGGACTTAGCTTCGCTTAGTGAAGCGGGACAATGTATCACCATTGTGCTGATGCTCATTGGCGGCAGCCCCGGTTCGACTGCGGGCGGTATGAAAACCACGACTGTAGCCGTGCTGTTTGCCACGGCTATATCGACCTTCCGGCGGCAAGAATCCGCTCATTTCTTTGGACGCCGGATTGATGACGATGTGGTTAAAAACGCAGCAACCATCCTGGTCATGTATCTGGCATTGTTCTTTTTCGGTGGGCTGACGATCAGCATTGCAGAGAAGCTGCCTATGCTTACCTGCTTGTTTGAAGCGGCTTCCGCAGTTGGAACCGTGGGGCTGTCCCTGGGGATCACGCCGGGCCTTGGAATCGTGTCAAAAATCATTCTTATCACGCTCATGTTTTGTGGGCGTGTGGGTGGATTGACATTGATTTTTGCCGCACTGTCCGGTACGCAAAAGAATGTGTCGAAATTCCCTCGGGAAAAAATTACGGTTGGATGAAAGGAGAAGGAAATGAAATCAATACTTTTGATTGGCCTGGGCCGCTTCGGAAAGCATATCGCCATGCACTTAAATAATTTGGGTCATCAGGTCATGGCAGTGGACAACTCTGAGGACCGCGTGGAAGCCGTTCTGCCTTTTGCAACCAACAGCACCAATGCAGCTTTTCTGGAGTCCCTTGGGATACGCAATTATGATGTCTGCATTGTTGCCATCGGCAATGACTTTCAGAGTTCTCTGGAAACGACATCTCTGCTGAAAGAGCTGGGCGCCAAATTGGTGGTGTCCAGAGCGGCCAGAGATGTGCAGGAGAAATTTCTGCTTCGCAATGGTGCGGATGAGGTTGTTTACCCTGAAAAACAGCTCGCCAAATGGACAGCCATCCGGTACAGCGCCGACCATATCCTCGACTACATAGAACTGGACAGCGATCATGCCATGTTTGAGATACCTGTTCCAGAGAATTGGGCGGGACGCTCCATCGGGCAGATTGACATCCGGAAAAAGTACAATATCAACATCATTGGGATCAAGAAAAACGGAAAGCTGGAGCTGTCGATCTCACCGGATGTCATCCTGGCATCAGGTGAGACAATGCTGGTCCTTGGGCGGAACAAAGACTTGCAGAAATGCTTTCATATATAGGGGTGATACCCCATTTTGGTGAGAGGTGGTGGGAATATGCAGGATATATTGTTAATCGCAGCCGTAGCGGCAGTGTTCGCCTTCGGATGGTATCTTATGGGGAAATTAGATGCTTTTTTAGAAAGCAATCGTCAGGATCAAATTGCATTGCTTTCAGCCAGTGAAAACATCTTGCGGATTGGCTTTTTCGATCCGCTGGTTGCAGACAGCCTTTCCGGTGTCCTTGAGAAGTATTCAAAAATACATCCAAGTGTTTCAGTTTCTCTTTTCAGCGGGACAGAGACTGAATTGATGAGAGAGTTTTCCTCACATAAATTGGATATGATTTTTTTGTCGGAAAACGCTTCTGTTCCTGAAAAGATTTGTGGTCAAGTCGATGAAGTCTCTCTTGAGCATATGCCCGTTGTGATGCAATATGGTGGCTTGCAGATTGAGCCGATTACAGAAGGCCAAGTTCAGCAGAAGGTCGTTTGGGAGGAAACCGGGACAACCTCTGAAGTCAATCGATTTATCCAATATTTGAAGGACGAGACTTCAATATAAGATGCAAGAACGGAAAAATAGATATTTGCATTGAAAAATGATATAATTAAAAGCTGAATAAGTGGGTTGAGAATAACCTTTTTACATATTGGAGGCATACGAATGGAAATACCAAGACAAGATCCGGATCAGCTTCTGAAAGCGATTCGAAATGATACCTCAAATCAAAAACGAGGCAAGCTGAAAATTTTCTTCGGTTATGCTGCCGGTGTGGGGAAAACCTATGCCATGCTACAGGCGGCGCATCAGGCAAAAGAGCGCGGCGTGGATGTAGTTTCCGGATATATTGAACCTCATGCCAGACCGCAGACAATAGCACTGCTCGATGGCCTGGAGCAGCTTCCTGTTACTCAGGTGTATTACGGGGGAATAACTCTCCGTGAGTTTGATATTGATGGTGCGTTGAAGCGGAAACCACAATTGATTCTGGTGGACGAGCTGGCCCATACCAATGCGGAAGGAAGTCGGCACACCAAGCGTTATCAGGATGTTCAGGAACTGCTGAATGCTGGGATTGATGTTTACACAACAGTCAATGTCCAGCATATCGAGAGCCTGAACGATACCGTTGCATCCATTACCGGCGTTCTGGTGCGGGAGCGTATCCCGGATTCTGTGTTCGACCAGGCAGATCAGGTGGAACTTGTGGATATTGAACCGGCAGAGCTGCTGGAGCGCATGGCAAGCGGAAATATCTATCGGGAAGATCAGGCGCAGCGAGCCGCCGTCAATTTCTTTACCGTTGAAAATCTGACTGCATTACGGGAAATTGCATTGCGGCGCTGTGCAGATCGGGTGAACCTTTTGACCGAAAACGCGAGAATACAGAGCCGGGGCGATTACCACACGGATGAGCATATTCTGGTTTGCCTGTCATCTTCTCCGTCCAACGCAAAGATCATCCGAACAGCGGCAAGAATGGCAAGGGCATTTCGTGGAAGTTTTACCGCTCTCTTTGTGGAAACGCCTGCAACTGCTGAGATGAGCGATGATGATAAGAAGCGGCTGCGGGAAAATATGCGGCTGGCCCAGCAGCTTGGCGCACATATCGAAACCAGCTACGGTGAGGATGTTCCTTACCAGATTGCAGAGTTTGCAAGGCTTTCCGGTGTTTCCAAAATAGTAATCGGCCGCAGCACCGCTGCCAGGAAGAACATTTTCAGCAAACCGACCCTGACAGAGAGACTGATTTCTGATGCGCCCAATTTGGATATCCATGTGATCCCAGATGCCAGCGTCGGAAACACCTATCAAAAGCGGGCAAATAAAGCACTCCGTATAACTGCTATGCCGGTTCGGGATGTGGCAAAGAGCATACTCGTCCTGCTGGCTGCGACCTTGATCGGGTATGCCTTTTACACGCTGGGCTTTTCAGAAGCCAACATTGTATCCATATATATCTTTGGCGTTTTGGTCATCTCGGTTATTACAACGAATCGCTTTTGTGGGGTAGTTTCTTCTATCGTAAGTGTGTTGGTATTTAATTTCTTCTTTACCGTGCCGCGCTTTACCTTTCATTTTAACGATCCCAACTATTTGGTGACCTTCCCGATTATGTTTATGGTTGCGCTGCTAACCGGATCGCTTGCCACCCGCTTGAAAGACAATGCAAAGCAATCTGCCCACGCTGCATATCGGACGAAAATTTTATTTGAGACAAATCAGCTCCTTCAAAAGGCAACTGATGAGAAGTCTGTTGTAAAAGCTACCGCAGGGCAACTCGTGAAATTGCTGAAAAAGGACATCGTGATCTATTTGTCAGATGGAAAAGAGCTGGCGGACCCCAGCATTTTCCGGACGCCGGACAGCGATCAGTGCGAGTTGGTTTCCGAAAACGAAGAAGCAGTTGCAGCATGGGTGCTTCGGAACAACAAGCACGCCGGGGCTACCACTGATACATTATCCAGCGCCAAATGCCTGTATCTGGCAATTCGGGTCAATCAACAGGTTTACGGTGTCGTAGGTATCGCAATGAACGAAGTCCCGCTGGATTCCTTTGAAAACAGTGTCCTGCTGTCTATTCTCGGTGAGTGCGCCCTGGCACTGGAAAACATCAAAAATGCCCGTGAAAAAGAAGAAGCTGCGATCCTGGCAAAGAATGAGCAGCTTCGGGCCAATCTGCTTCGGGCTATTTCTCACGATTTGCGTACGCCGCTGACTTCCATTTCCGGAAATGCCGACAACCTGCTGGCCAACTATCAGAAAATGGACGATGACACACGAAAACGGACTTTTACGGATATATATGATGATTCCATGTGGCTGATCAATCTGGTAGAAAACCTCTTGGCCGTTACCAGAATTGAAGGTGGACAGGTCCATTTGACGCAGTCCGTTGAACTAATGGATGAAGTCATTACAGAAGCCCTGCGCCATATTAACCGGAAAAGCAAGGAACATACAATCCGGGTCAGCTCTTCGGAGGAACTGATTTTAGCCCGCATTGACGCCAAGCTGATCGTGCAGGTTATCATCAATCTGGTGGATAACGCCGTAAAATATACGTCTGCTGGTTCTGTCATCGAAATCCATACGGAGAAGGATGCACAGCAGGTCATTGTTTCAGTTTCTGATAATGGTCCAGGAATTCCTGACGAACAAAAACCGCATATTTTTGATATGTTTTACAGCGGTGCCAACAAAGTCGCTGACAGTCGCAGAAGCCTTGGTTTGGGGTTGTCTCTATGTAAATCCATCGTTACAGCCCACGGAGGAACGATCTCTGTGGCGGATAACCATCCGCAAGGCACAGTCTTTATATTTACGCTACCAGCTGGGGAGGTTGAATTACATGAATAAGCCATTGATTTTAGTCGTAGAGGATGATCCTCCTGTTCGTAACCTGATCACAACGACATTAAAGACAAACGACTACCGGTATCTGGTGGCCGCAAATGGGGAAGCTGCCATTCTGGAAGCGTCTTCCCACAACCCGGATATTGTCTTGCTGGATCTTGGCCTGCCGGATATGGACGGCGTACAGGTAATCCAGAATATTCGTTCCTGGTCCAATCTTCCTATCATCGTAATCAGCGCCCGCAGCGAGGATAATGATAAGATCGAGGCCTTGGACGCGGGGGCTGACGATTACCTGACCAAGCCCTTTTCCGTAGAAGAACTGTTGGCACGGCTTCGGGTCACACAGAGAAGATTGTCTTATATGACAGCTGAGATGCTGGCGGCCAGCTCTGTCTTTGTCAACGGAAAACTCAAAGTGGACTATGCCGGTGGCTGTGCGTACCTGGATGGGCAGGAGCTGCATCTGACGCCTATTGAGTACAAACTGCTGTGCTTGCTGTCAAAGAATGTGGGCAAGGTGTTGACCCACACCTTTATCACCCAAAACATCTGGGGACGGAGTTGGGAAAACGATATTGCTTCTTTGCGAGTCTTTATGGCAACGCTTCGGAAAAAGCTGGAGCCAACGCCGGATTCTCCGCAGTATATTCAGACCCATATTGGTGTGGGATACCGGATGATGAAAGTGGAATGATGCTGTGAGGTCGACCAGTGTTCCCATATGGCCGACCTCACTTATTTGTGTTATGACATTATCCAATCGTTGCTTAACGTTCAAAGTCGATTCGTTTTTTCTCTGATTTGGGATGAGTGTGTTCGGACTGAATCTTCCGATGTTGCTCCCGTTTTAGCTTCTGCACGACCTGTTCATCAACATATTCGTGGAGCAGTCCGGATGCCTCACGTTTGCTGTCGAACATGGCAAGCGAATTGTACTTTTCCCTGTAAGTACGCTGTACCCGGTCAATGACATTCTGCTCCTTTTCAGAGCGGATTGCCTGTCGTGCCTCATACAGTTCCACAGGGTCATGCTCCGCTGCCCGTTCCCGCAGTTCAGCATATTGCTTTAGGGCCGCACCCAGTTCAGAGTTGTACTTTTCTTCCTGTTCGTCCAGTTTCTTCAGCTCCGTTTCCATGGCGGCAATGTCCTTTTTTAAAACGGAAACACCGCTTTCATCGGTGCATTGCAGATATTGCAGCACAATCGTCTTTTCAGAACGCAGTTCCTCCAACAGTTCGGTCAGCCCCGCAATGCGGGAGGATAGCTCCCTGCTTCTCGGAATACTCCAGATGGGCAGTTCCTTTTTTTCGGCAAGGAGGGCTTTGCGTTTCTTACCTGCTTCCCGGATTTGCTTCAGAAGCTCTGTGTATTGCTTTATATCGGATTTAACAGCAGAAAGATACTCCCTCTTTTTCTTTTGCCCGGTACGGATATACCCAAGCTGATAACAGAAGATGATTACATTCTGCCTCACGGTTTCCATGGCTTCGGCAATGGCGGGAACCGTGTTTTTGACTCTCTGCATCAGTTTTTTGACCGTTGCTTTCAGTTCACGCAATAGGTCATTATCAGCCTTGATTTGTCTGTTCATCTCACAACGGTCGGAAACAACGCCTTTCTTTTCCAATGCCCTTGCCACCACACCCTCGTGGATCGTGGGCTGCTCTGTCAGACCTCGCTCGGCATGGCTGCAGTGGTCGATGCGGGCATCGTGCCCATATTGTTCCAGATAACGGTTGGTCACATCCGCCCATGCTTTGCGCCAGAGCACCAACTGTTCCTCGCTGTTCCAACGCTCAGAGGTGGGATTCTGTCTGCCGAACTTGGTGCTTTTCGGGTGCTTGTTGACTCGTTCATATCCGTGCTTCTCCGCTTCGGAGGGTGGCATATACACTTTTTTTCGCCCAACCTCGTAAGGGTATTGCTTCTCCCATCCGTCAGCCTGTGCCGCCTTGAACTCGGCGGCAGTGAAGCCCCGTTCCTCGCCGTTTCTCATGCAGAGATATTCCTTCTCGGTCTTGTACTGCCACTTGCCCTGCTCATCCAGCGGGCGCACCGTCAGCAAAATGTGAGCGTGCGGATTGTGTCCGTCGGCATCGTGAATGGCAGCGTCGGCACACATTCCGTCCGACACAAACTGCTCCCGGATAAACTCCTGCAACAGCTTGATTTGTTCCTCACGTTTCAACTCTATGGGCAGGGCAACGACGAATTCACGCGCCAACCGTCTGTCTTTGGCTGTCTCCACTTCCTCCACAGCGTTCCAGAACTTTTCACGGTCTTTCCATTCCTGCGGTGCATATTCCGGCAGGAACACACCTTGCCAGACAAGCCCCTGTTTTCTTGTGTAGTCGTGCTGTATCCCGTCGTAATCGTTATACAAGCGGGAACAGCTCAGATAAGCGGAAGCAGCCACGGCGGAGCGCCCTGCACCCCGGCTGACTACCTTTGCTTCCAGATGATAAATTGCCATCGCTTGATCACCTCGTTTCTTTTTCTGTTTCTCTTTCGCAAAAGAGAAAATGGACGGTGTGATCGTACCGTCCATTTCTGCGACAAAGCTGCCGGTGGCAGGTTTGCGCAGGCAGGCGGCAGCAGGGGTAGAGAATATCTACCCCC
>OMDR01001229.1_pt1 | contig 13037 bp, 10 predicted proteins | sample 1645251 | NCBI WGS metagenome assembly OMDR01 (sample SAMEA103958142, study PRJEB25191) | human gut metagenome | biome: human-associated habitat [ENVO:00009003]; feature: intestine environment [ENVO:2100002]; material: feces | place: Germany | collected 2013/2015 | reverse complement strand
CTGAGACAGCTGCTGGATCCGTCGGTTTACCTGTTTGTGAATGCCATGCAGGGATTGCGGAAGCCGCTGTCGGAGGAGGATATCCGTTTCTTTGGTGAAATAGACAATCTGTTCGATTATGACCGGAGAAATGCAAAGGCGTGCTTGGACGGCTGTGTGGGAGGTAGGGAAACACTTTTTATCGACCGGAAAGGGGATATGTATGCTTGCCCGAGAAGTGGGATACGGATGGGAAACTTTTACGATGACCCCACTTCGGATTTTGAGCCCTTCTGCCTTCGTAAAGTTTGTGATTGTTACATTGCTTTCAGTAATTTGTGCGATACGCCCTTGAGGAGAATGATGGGGGATGGGGCTTTGTGGCGCATACCGGAAAGGAAGAAGGTGGAAGCTGTCTTCTTTGATGTGGATGGTACGCTGACGGATGCTCAGGGACGGATTCCGGACCGTACGGTTTCGGTATTGGAGTATATGGCTAAGCGTTTGCCTTTATATCTGAGTACTGCTTTACCGGTGTCGCATGCTAAAAAACGGCTTGGCAATGTGTTCGGCCTGTTCTCGGGCGGAGTTTTTGCGGACGGAGGTCTGTTATGCTACGGGGAAACTATCGAATGTGTTCCGATTGCAAATCCTGTGACTGCCGGTTTTCCGGGTTGCAGGGTGACCCGTTATACCCGGGAGGGGAAAGTCTTTAAATATGCTGTGCTTGCACCGAATACCCGGGAAGCTGTCCGGTGGCTGACCGAATTGGATGAAGAGGCGTATCAATTGTATCAGGAGGGACGATTGCTGACGGTGGTAGACAGTAAAGCCGGTAAGAAGAACGGTCTGATTACTCTGTGTGCTCGATTGGGGATTTCTCTTAGGGAGGTTTTGGTAGTAGGCAATACGATGCATGATTGGCCGATGATGTCCGTAGCCGGCTATTCTTGTGCCGTGATGGATGCGGAAGAAAAGTTGAGGAAACTATCGGGATATGTTCTGAACCCCGATAGTATTCCTGTATTTTTTGATATCTGACTTTATTTGGCCACGTTGTTCACAGGCTTGCCGCTGATATAGGCTTTCAGGTTGTCGACCAGGATAGCCATCAGGCGCTCGCGGGCAGCCGAAGTAGCCCAGGCTATATGTGGGGTGATGAAGCAGTTTCTGGCAGTCAGCAAAGGATTGTCGGCACGGGGTGGCTCGGTGGAGAGCACATCCAGTCCGGCGGCATAGATTTTGTAATTATTCAGAGCTTCTGCCAGGTCATGCTCGTTGACCAGCGGACCACGGCTGGTATTGATTAAAATGGCATTGGGCTTCATCAGTTCCAGGCGACGGGTGTTAACCAGGTCACGTGTTGATTCCGTCAGCGGGCAATGCAGGCTGACAATATCACATTCGCGGAAAATTTGGTCGAGTTCTGCTTTTCGGATTTCAGGAGGCAGTTGGAGACGTGATTTAGATGTATAAGCCCACACTTTCATACCAAATCCGATAGCGATACGGGCTGTGTTGTATCCGGTTTGTCCCAGGCCGATAAGACCTATCTTCTTTCCCAACAGCTCGATAAGCGGAGTATCCCAGTAACAAAAATCCTGACTCTGAGTCCAGCGTCCTTCACGAACCTCGTCGGCATAATGCTGTACTCGCTGAGTGATGTTCAGGATATGGGCAAAAACCATTTGTCCGACGGAGGGAGTGCTGTAGGCGGGGATATTGGTTACGGTAATGCCACGCTCTTTGGCTGCGGCAACATCAATGATGTTATATCCGGTGGCTATTACGCCAATATACTTCAGGTTGGGCAAGGATGCCATGTGTTCTGCCGTGATCACCACCTTGTTGGTAAGAATCGCTTCTGCATCTTTCGAGCGTTCAAGTACCTCGTCGGGAGCCGTGCGGTCATAGATTTCACACTCACCCAAAGTTCTCAATTCGTCCCAGTTCAGATCTCCGGGGTTGGCGGCATAACCGTCTAAAACTACTATCTTCATAAATTATTAGGTGTTAAGTATTCAGTTTAGATACTTGAATACTGAATGAATAACTTTTTATCTGATAAAACAATTGCAGATGGTTAATAGTTCTTTTCATTTCCCCATAGTTGCTTCATTCGCTCGGCATGTTTTTGTTCTGCCGGATTGTGTTGGGGTTGCCATAGTTGTTTGGCCTTGATTTCATCCGGTAAGAACTGTTGTTTTACAAAATTGCCTTCGTAATTATGTGCATATTTGTACTCCTGACCATATCCCAACTGCTTCATCAGCTTGGTGGGAGCGTTGCGCAAGTGTAGGGGAACAGGCAGATTACCGGTTTCGCGGACCAGTGCCAGTGCATCGTTGATGGCATTGTAGGCCGAATTGCTTTTAGGGCTTGTTGCCAGATAAATCGTTGTTTCTGCCAGTGGAATTCTTCCTTCCGGCCAGCCGATTTTCATCAATGTGTCAAAACAGGCATTAGCCAATAACAATGCGTTCGGATTGGCCAGGCCGATATCTTCTGCGGCAGAGATGACCAAGCGCCTAGCGATGAATGCCGGATCTTCGCCCCCTTCTACCATACGGGCCAGCCAATAGATGGCGCCATCAGGGTCACTTCCCCGTATCGATTTGATAAACGCCGAAATAATGTCATAATGCATTTCACCGTCTTTATCGTATGCGAGCGGGTTTTGCTGCAAGCGTTCTGTTACCAGGTCATCAGTGATGATTACGGTTTCTTCTGTTTCCGATTCTACCACGAGTTCCAGTATGTTCAGTAATTTGCGGGCATCGCCTCCCGAAAAGCGAAGCATGGCACCGGTCTCTTTCAATTCGATTTTCCGTTCTTTCAGCACTACATCGGTAGTAATGGCACGTTGCAGCAATTCCAGTAAATCTTCTTTTTCCAGAGATTTCAGTGTGTAGAGCTGACAGCGGGAAAGGAGCGGACGGATAACTTCGAAAGACGGATTTTCGGTGGTGGCACCTATCAGCGTGACTGTGCCATGTTCGACGGCTCCCAGTAGCGAATCTTGTTGGGATTTGCTGAACCTGTGTATTTCATCGATAAACAGGATAGGGCTGGATTGAGTGAAAAACTTATTGCTCTTGGCGCGATCTATCACTTCGCGCACATCTTTCACCCCGGAGGTGACAGCACTCAAGGTGTAGAAGGGAGTTTCCAGCTTATTGGCAATGATTTGGGCCAGTGTGGTCTTACCCACTCCCGGAGGTCCCCAAAGAATAAATGAAGAGATACGCCCTGCGTCAATCATTTTGCGCAGGATAGCACCCGGTCCCACAAGGTGTTTCTGACCGATATAATCATCCAATGTCTTTGGGCGAAGTCTTTCCGCTAATGGTTGCATATATTTGTAATAAATCTGTTATTTTAGTCAATTACCGTTCCGATGACCTGTACGTCTGTAATAGCAGCTTTCTCTCCTGTGAAACTGATACGTACGAAACGTCCTTGTATACCGGGAACAACCTGAATCATCCGAATGTTCTCGTTCTGCTTATTATTGGTTTGATCCGGTATGAGCGACCAGTGTTCTCTGTCCATGGATACCTCTACTTTGTATTGATAAGGGGTTAAATCCGGAAATGCGATTCGGATGTGACGTATCGACAATCCTTTTTCGGTATCCAGTGTCCAGGAACGTTCCGGGTCGTTCTCTGAAGCTTGCCAGTATGTAGATTCGTCTCCGTCGGCTGCAAAAGCGGATGAATGTCCGTTGGCAGACGAACTGCAGAAAGTCGGGTTGTTAGGTCCGAAGGTTTGCAGATTATCCGTTTTTGTCGGAGTTTCGAAGCGTGTATAGGGACGTTCTTTTACTTTGAAGGCCTCTGTATAGGGAGTGCTTCCGGTGAATCGGATTTTTACTTCGGCCGGTTCCAGTCCCGGTGAAGTAGCACGGATAACAGTTTCTCCGGCATAATATGACCGGAATTCAATAGCCGCTTTTCCGTCGAGTATACGGATATCACTCTCTTTTTCAAACAGGATTGAGGTTCCGGTGGGAAACTCTCCCGGGCCGGATAGAATGTCGAGCTTAACTGCCGGAGAATTGCTGACCGGCTTTCCGCTTGCATCCAGGATGGTTATTGATAACATAACATCGTCCGTTCCGTCCGCTTTTATGTTATCAGTCCGGTCGGCAACCAGGCTGATGCGGGCAGGTGTTCCTTCTTGCGGCCATTCCGGAGGGGTAATCCCTTTGTAGGCATTCCGGTACCAATACCAGGCACGCTTGGGAATCCGGAAGTAATCGATGATGCCCATTTTGCCAAGGGCACTGCCGGCAATGCTTCCGTGGTCGAATGCGCACCAGATGGCTTGTCCGCTACGCCATGGAAAACCGTTCTGTGCATTATTCTTAGCCAGGTCTCCCCATCCCGGATCATATTCTCCCGGACGATCGGCTGTAGTACTGCCATATTCCGAAACTACTGTTGGCATGCCCGGTTGCTGAAACTCCGGAATGTAGCTGCCGTCACCGTTATATCCGGCTATGTCGCCCAACTTATCGATTCGTTTCTCTCCCAGCGGACGCTGCGCACCACCGACAGCTGCCGGGCGGGTAGGATCGAGTTGTTTGGAAAGTTTGACGGTTTCTTCCAGTAGTTTACGCATCGGATCGATTGTCTCGGGTGCTGTGAAAAAAGGCTCGTTACTCATGCTCCATACGATGATGGAAGGATGGTTGCGGTGGATGTGAATCAGCTCTTTCAGTTGGGCTTTTACGCTGTTTTCGAATTCTGCCCTGTCGGATTCGTTTACAGGGTATGCACTGGCATTCCAATAACCGTCTCCTTTGTGTCCTCCGATTCCCCAAAATGCGTTTTCTGCCCAGAATAACATTCCTATTTCATCGCATGCTTGTGAAAAAGCCGGTGAATGGGGGTAGTGCGAGCCTCTTATTAAATCGAAGCCGGCTTCTTTCACTAACCGGATATCTCTTCGCATTCCGGTCTCGGTTACAGCGTCTCCCCATCCGGCATGATCCTGGTGAACATTGGCTCCTTTAAAATAAAGGTGCTCCCCATTCAGGAAAAATCCCCGGTCTGCAGTCCATTCAAACCAGCGGAATCCGAATGCTGTTTCGTAACGGTCTATTAATTCTTGTCCGTGATAGAGTGAGCTTATCACTTTATATAGTGCCGGATGATTGGGATGCCACAGTTGAGGTGCCTGAATTTCTTTGGTTTGTTGTTCAAATGTGTAAGTTGCATTGTCCGGCAGTACTTGGGATGTGGAAACCGAAGACACTTCTTTGCCTTGTGCATCGACGACGGTGGTCAGGAGTCGGTAAGTGTCTGTTTTTCCTGAAGCATTACATACGTCTGTCCGTATGTGGACGCTTCCCGATTTACCTTTGTTCTCTGCCAGGTCCGGGGTTGTGACCCAGGTGCCATACCAATCGATGTAAGTGGGGGACTTTATTACCAGACGTACGTTCCGGTAGATACCTCCGCTAAATACATGTTCGCCTGCACGCGGGGCAAGATCAGGGCGCCAACAGTTGTTTACCCGGACGGCTACCAGGTTTTTCCCTTCTTTCAGGTAAGCTGATATGTCGATGGAAAATCCGGTATATCCTCCTTTGTGAGTGCCTGCCAAGTGTCCGTTGACGAAAATCTCTGCTTCTTGAAATACGCCATCGAATTCAAGAAAACTTTTCTTGCCAAGAATCTCTTTTTTTACCGGAAAAGCTTTACGGTACCATCCGTAGCCTACATAAAAGTCCTTCGACATGAAATATGGAGTACTGAAAGAGTGGGGAAGTCCTATTTTCTCCCATTCTGAATCGTCGAACCCCGGTCGGGCAGCATGATCGAAATCCCCCTGACAATATTTCCATCCCCGGTTAAAGTTGATGGTTTGTCGTGGAGAATCTGCCCGGCAAACATTGATTGCGCCACTAAGTAAAAGAAGTACCAACCACAGCTTTATGCCATTGAGGGTATGTAAAGTGAAATTCATCGTATTTAGCTTTTATTTGTGTAAATGATATCAGATCAAAATACCACTTGAATCATAAACCGGATACCTTGCTTGTTGATTCCGGGGTGATTCAGATAGGTCAGACGGCGTACGTATTCAATATGTAACAATTTAAAGATGTTGTAGATACCTACACTGGCTTCCAGATAGGGTACTTTCGGGTCCATTACATAACTGGTGTAACTACCGTCCCGTTGCGGAAAATCGAACAGTTCCGGATTATTGCTCTTAAACGGGTTATTCTTTTCGGTCAGGTTACCATACAGGGCACGGAAACGGAACACTTCTCTCCACTTCAATTTTTTGATTAGTGGAATACGATTGAAAAGTTTGCCATTCATGTCATATGTCAGTGCCAACGATGCATAGCGGTCGTTGAGGAACTCCATATTGTTGATCAGGTTGAAAGTTTCTTTTTGGGTAATATATGAAAGGTTGGCAGCCGGCAGAATGAGTAACGGGAATGGAACGGTATTCCATTGCGCCCCACCTTTCAGGGTGACGTCTACTTTGCCCCAAGACGAAAGCCAGAAGCGCTTCCAGATACTTGCTTCCGTCAAATTGAAATTATACTCTCCTCCCAATACACCTTTGAATCCGGTGGTGTGAGAAAGGGTGAAGATGGGAGCATCCAGCGACACCGGACGCCGACGCTGTTTCGTGTTTACAAAAGTCTCACCCGGAGCATAACGCAAGGTCAATCCCAATTCGGCGGTGGTAATGTCCGGAACAATTGTTTTGGCAGCATCGTTACGGATGTATTGAAGTTTACCGGCCGGAGTGTCTTTCCGGTGTCGTGCCATAGCTGCGACCGAGAAGCCTGAAAGAGTTTCCATTTCATATCTCAATGTAGCATCCCGTACGTACGACATCTGGTCGACAGTAGTGGTTTTCCAGGCCACGAATACGTTATCCTTATCCGTGTCGAGAAATTTATCCATCGGTGACATGACATCATAACGGTAAGAAGCGGAGATATAGTGTTTCGGGAACTCCCAGGGGAAGAATTCACATTTACGGAAAGAGTAGGTTACATTGCCTTCATATTTCCATTTTTTGTCTTTAAGTCCGTAGGCTCCATATCCATTAAAGAACCAGTGAGGATTCAGTTTGGCTGTAGTCATACCACTGAGGCGGAATCGGGTGCCGTCCACATAGTTACTTGATATCATGGTATTGATCGGACCGAAATCGAATTTGCTCGGATGTTTTTTGGTTCCGGTTTCCACATAATTTTCTATCAATGCTTTTGCGCCGAATATGACATATTTGAATCCGGGAATTTGCTCCAGCCGGTTCATGAAAAGATCCATGCTACTCTCGGTTTTTGTTAACGGTACTTGGCGCACTCCGGCCCAGTATTCGTCACTTTTGGTGAGCATGTCCGCTTCTTTGATAACATTGCCTTTTAGTCGGAAGAGTCGTGGCTCGATGGGTTCGAAGACATAGTTGCTATATTTCGTAGTCCGCTTTACCTGAATCCCCTGGATAGCTTTCATTACTAAAAGATCTACGGTCATATCATCATCAGTCAGTACCCAGTTGCCATTGGGGAGTTGTTCGTACTGCTGCACGACATCCAGATTCTCCACAAAGTTTACCCCTGTTTTTTTAGGCAAATTCATGGTGCACTTTTTTACAGCGTAGGTTGAATCATCCAGCACATACAGGTGTCCGGTGAATCCGAAGTCCTGAGGGTTCTGTGGAACAAACGTGAGGTGTACACATTTGTTTTTGTCTACCATCACGGTATCCATCAGGTAGAACTTATAGAAAGAGATGGCCCCGCTTCCGATGGGACTTACAAAACGGCGTTGCAACAGACGGATATCATCATCGTAGATATTGATATCGGCAAATACATCGTTAAGGATAGTACCCAACATATCACCGGTAGAGAAGAATTCCTCTACGCCATTTGAGTTCATACCTTCGATGATGGTCTTTTTACTTTCCGGATCTTTTCTGTAGATGGTTTTTGAAGATGTTTCCTGTACGGAGATGGGCAAAATCAGTTTGTTAGTCTCGGGCGAAACCTCGACCTGGTCTTTTAGGAAAGAAAACTTTTTATAGATCCCTTTCTCAAGACTCTCGGGTGTCACGTCATTGAGTGACATCTTCATTTTCTGATATTTGCTGTATTGGTAATAGTCATTGGTTTCCAGCTTCTGAGCTTTTTTATGGTCGATTACCTTCCGCATAAACTCTACTGCCGGATTGTTTTTTCGGGAATATTTCTCCTTTTTAGGTTTTACAACCACCTCTTCCAGCATTACATCATCCGGTGAGAGTACTACATTGAGTTCTTTGGCACCCGCCGGAATCTTCACTTTCTTGGTGATATATCCCACCGCAGAAAAGGTCAGCTCATTCCAGCCTTTGCGGGTTTCCACCTTATATTCTCCGTTAGCGTTGGATATGCCACCTACTCCTTTCCCTTCATAGAAAACGGAAATGTACATTAATGGTTCATGTGAAATAGAATCGGTGATTACTCCCTTTAACTGTGCGAAAGCCTGTGGCGCAGAGAGTAGAAGGAAGATTACTAATAATAGTTTAGAATATTGTTGTTTCATACACACTTCATCTCATCGTGAGACTGCAAAGGTAATAAATTCCTTTTGATTGAAAGGACTATATAACCTTTTTTGTGTATCTTTTGACTCCTGTAAGGAGGGGGAATATGGTATTATTCCCCCAATAATATTTGTACAATTCGCTCTGCGGTTCGTCCGTCCCAACGTTCGGGTAAAGTTCCTTGTTTCCACTCTCCGTTCATCAGTTTGTCCATACAGGCTCCCAATGCGGCCGGGTCTTCACCGACCAGTTCATTAGTGCCTGTTCGCCAGGTCTCCGGATGTTCGGCAAACGTATTGAGCGTGATGCAGGGAATTCCCAGGAAAGTGGCTTCTTCGGCTACATTGCCCGAGTCAGTCACGATGGCTTTTGCCTGATTCATCAGATAACCGAAAGAGAGATAACTCTGTGTAGGCATGATGTGCAGGTTGGGAGCGGTGATCCCCAATGCTTTGATTGCGTCGCGTACATAAGTATGCAGCGGTGCGACAATGGGCATGCCATTTGCTTTTTTAAGCAATGTTTCCATCAATTCCTGTAAGTTCTCCTTATTGTTTAACAGTACGTGACGATTGAGGGTCAGCAGAATGTATTCATGTTCTTTCAGCCCCAGCACAGAGAACCATACCGGTTTTATCAGGCGATTGCGATTATAACGTATCGTATCGATCAGGATATTCCCTACATAATAGACTGCTTCGTTTTCCGTACCTGTCTGGTTTAGGTTACGGTTGGCTACCATGCCGGCTGTGAAGAGGTAGTCGGACAAGCCATCTGTAATCATACGGTTGATCTCTTTGGGCATAGACATGTCGAATGAACGGGTACCGGCTACGAGATGTGCTACTTTTATGTTTTGTTTCTTGGCTACGATGGCACAACTCATGGTTGCTGTGAGGTCATCGACCACCAGGACTACATGCGTAGGGTTTTCTGTCAATTCACGTTCGAAAGCGATCATGATTCCCGCAGTCAGTTCTGTCGGGTTATTGCCGTTTACTCCCAAATAGGCATCGGGAGCTTTCATGTGCAGATCTGCAAATAAGGAGGCGTCCAAACTGTTATCATTCTCTACTCCCGTGTATACCAGGCGATAAGAAATACGTTTACCCTGTGCCTTTGCGGCATCGATAGCCCGGGTGATAGGGGCGATTTTCATAAAATTAGGGCGAGCCCCGGCAACAATCGTTATCTTCATCTTTGTATTCTTACAATTTTCAAGGAACAAATTTACACTTTCTTGCGGAATTATTTGTTTCTTTGCACACAAAAAACTTAATATATGCCAACTATCTTTCAGATTCCGACTTTTATCCAGATTCTGGAGTTTATCGGAACATTCGCTTTTGCCATTAGTGGTATTCGTCTTGCATCTGCCAAACAATTCGATTGGTTTGGCGCTTATGTAGCCGTACCATACGTGATGTTTTATTGGATGTCACTCCATTCTGGATGACGAATCCTATTTATTTAATTTGCTCGGCGCTGGCCCTGCTGTGGGTTATCTTTTTTCGGAAGCATTTGATCCACATGCACAATACGTTTTTTATTTTCGATAGCATTGGTCTTGCGTTGTTTACAGTAGTTGGTATCAGCAAGACGATCGATTTGGGATATGCCTTTTGGGTAGCCATTATTATGGGAACCATGACCGGTGCGGCTGGTGGAGTTATCCGTGATGTATTTATCAACGAGATTCCGTTGATCTTTCGTAAGGAGATTTATGCCATGGCATGTGTTATCGGTGGAGTCATTTATTGGGGGCTCGATCGTTTTGGGGTAGATGCCGCCTTGACGCAGGTCATTAGTGGCTGCTGCATTTTTGTAGTACGCGCTTTGGCTGTAAAATACCAAATTTGCCTGCCTATCTTGAAGGGGGAATAAAGTCGGTACGACTTTATTCCGGCAATATCAAGTCACCTGAAAAACTGATCGATTCACGGTTTTGCATATCGACATCTATGCTGGATGAACCGTTGGAATAGATTGTTATCCTGAATTTGAACTGATCTTCGGGACTTTTGGCGGTAAAGTTGATTTTTGCTGCTCCGCGTTTTCCCATGGACATGGTGTATTGATCGATTGGGGCATTAAACATCAATCCCTGTCCTCCTCCGTAAGGGATAGAGTAAGCGCGTCCGAAGTAAGGTAGTTGTGAAAAGACAGAATCATTCCGAATTGTTACGGAATAGATTGATGTCAATGGAATCATACGTCCCCTACGCGGGTATGCCGTATTTATGTCGATCCGATAGTTTTCCGATTCAATCTTCTCTTTTACAGTCTGTTCCTTCAGCTCTTTCCTTTCTTCCCGGTTTTGAGCCTGAAGTGTGAAGATACCTGTTCCTGCAATGAACAATATCAGAAGCATGATACGTCTATTTGTTTTCATATCAATGATTATTTAGGAGAATATTTACATAAAGATAACGATCGGAAGAGATAAAATGTACAAAGCGTACAAATGATTTAATATTATTTCGTGTTTGTCGGAGCAGATTTCACAAAGAATAAAAGAGAGAGTTTCAAAACTCTTTTTTACTATAGATTGCACAGATTTACACAACTCATCTTTATAGATAGTCGGTTGTTTACTTTTGATGTAGTGTAGACCTGTGTATTTTGCAGTGACAGGCCTTTGGTGTTCTTTCTTGTACAGCAAAGGCCATGCACTATTAGAATTGTTCCAGGATAGCTATTCGCTTTTCGATAGGAGGATGGGTGGCGAATAATCCGCTTAATCCGCTCAGGGCACTTTTGGCTTGTTTGCCCGGATGCTGAATGAATAACTGTGCCACATCCTCGCGTTCTACAGCTTCTATATCGGGATCTGCGGATATTTTTCTTAGAGCACTGGCCAGCGCCAACGGGTTCTTTGTCATTTCTGCTGCACCTGCATCAGCCATATATTCACGTTTTCGTGAGATGGCGAAACGCATCAAAGTGGCGAAGAAATAACCGATGGCAACTACAATCATTGCCAAAACCAGAATAAGTATGGCTCCATTATTCTTATCATTTCTACTGCGTGTCCACGAAGAGTAATAGACGGAACGCAATGCTATTTGTGCCAGCATAGAGAAGATACCGACAAATACAATCGAGATAATCAATAACCGGACATCATGATTGCGGATATGTGTCAGTTCATGTGCGATGACTCCTTCGAGTTCTTCATCGTTAAGCTTTTCAATGATACCTTTGGATAGGGTAACTGTATAGGTCTGTTCATTGATTCCACTGGCGTATGCGTTTAGTGAATCATCATCGATAATGTTGATTTTGGGCATTTTCATACCTTGCGACATACAGAGATTCTCTACTAAATTGTAGATACGTTTATTCTCTTTACGTTCAAGCGGACGCGCGCCTGTGGCAGCTTTGATAATACTGGAATTGGTAAAGTAAGCTATGATAAACCAAACCAGAACACCTCCTATAATATAAGGAATCAGGTTGATAAACATTTGATTGGTCATTGCCAGTGTATTGTACTGCCCATAATCGTCTTCCACGGTAAAAGTGATAAGCAGATAGCAGAACAGGTAAGTCAATACCGCCACCAGGCATGGAAAGAGAATGAGTAAGATACCGGAACGGAGATTGTTCCGGCTCTGTTGTGTCTGTATTCCGACGTATTGCATGTGTCTTTACTTTCCTGAGGATTAAAATTTTATTTTCGGAGCCTCTTCTAAATTGGCACGTTGTTCTGTGCCCAAGTCGAACATCATTTCTTTATGAAAGCCAAACATGTTGGCAATCAGGTTAGAAGGGAATGTCTGTACAGCATTGTTCAGTTCCTTTGTGGCCGAATTAAAGTAGCGGCGTACGGCAGCCAGCTTATTTTCTACGTCCGAAATCTCTTCCTGTAGCTGAAGGAAGTTTTGGTTGGCCTTCAGGTCCGGATAAGCTTCCAATGTAATCTTCAATCCTGCGAGGGCGGAACTAAGTTGATTTTCAGCTGTAATTTTTTCATCGATTGTCCGGGCACTGACAGCTCCGTTGCGGGCTTGGATGACGCGCTCAAGTGTTTCTTTTTCGTGAGCTGCATATCCTTTTACTGTATCTACCAATTGTGGAATAAGGTCGTGACGCTGCTTCAGTTGTACATCAATGTCGGCAAATGCGTTTTCGCGATTATTTCTCAATTTTACCAATGAGTTATACATGGAAGCAATGATAATGGCGAGGATGATTATAATCCCCAGGATGATCAGTAAGTTCATAATTCTTTTGATTCTTAACGTTATTAAACTTGATCCAAAGGTATGTGATTCAGTCTCTATTTACAAAAAGCACATAATAAAAAACATTAATTATCAAACAAACCTATCAAAAGCTGTCTAACTCTTTAAGAAATAACACCCAAAAACTATCAAATAGCACCCAAAAACTATCATTTGATAGTTTTTACCCCAAAGATTGGTGAAAATTACCCTACTGAAATCTAAAATAAGCCTTAAACTTGCAATATCGAGAAAGAAACG
>OMDR01001220.1_pt1 | contig 13115 bp, 8 predicted proteins | sample 1645251 | NCBI WGS metagenome assembly OMDR01 (sample SAMEA103958142, study PRJEB25191) | human gut metagenome | biome: human-associated habitat [ENVO:00009003]; feature: intestine environment [ENVO:2100002]; material: feces | place: Germany | collected 2013/2015 | reverse complement strand
GACCCGGAGTAGCAAACTTAGCAAAAAGCAACATCAATCGTTTCCAGTTGACAATCGACAACAACGGCGAATCTGGTTCAGACTACAATGTTCAAATAGAAGGTATAGAAGGAGGAGTTACAATCATTGAAGGAAATGGCAGCTACATTGCCCAAAGTCCGACTTACACCTTCAACAGTGGAGACAAACCTTGTCCGGAAATCAACCTGAATTACACCTATGAATTGGCAGGCAAACGCTATAAAGTGAAAGAACAATTAGTGTTACGTCGCGATCCTGTGAATGATTTACGAGTAGAATCATGGAAGTAATCTAAAAACTTGAGACATGGGGAACTATATTGGTTTCTCATGTCTCAAGAAGATAACAGTAAAAGCAAAAAAGTATATGAAAAAAGAATTAGCTGTATCAGTTGTCTCCAGCATACTCTGTATAACCACAGGAGTTGCCCAAACTAACAAACCCAATGTCGTTATCATCATGACCGATCAGCAGCGGGCTGATTTATGTGGGCGCGAAGGCTTCCCGATGGCTGTAACTCCTTTTGCCGATTCCCTTGCATTGAGCAATGTGTGGTTTGACAAAGCATATACGGTAGCCCCTGCCAGTATGCCTGCGCGTTGTTCCATGTTTACAGGACGTTTTCCTACTGCCACTCATGTCCGTACCAACCACAACACTCCCGACATGTATTACAAGAAAGATATGCTCGAAGTGTTTAAGGAGCAAGGATATAAGACTGCATTAGTAGGTAAGAATCATGCGCATGTGAAAGCAAAGGATTTCGATTATTGTGAGGAATATTTCCATTGGGGAAAAAATCGGCGGGATACGCAAGAGGATAAGGATTTCGCCTTCTTCCTTAACAACAAAGCTCGTGGACAATATTTGGAAGCTACTCCTTTTCCGTCGGACGCACAAAACCCGGTAAAAATTGTCACTAAAGCTTTAGCCTGGGCGAAAGAGCAAAAAGATTCAGCCTTTTTTATGTGGGTTTCAATGCCTGAACCGCATAATCCTTATCAGATATCGGAACCTTATTTTTCGATGTTTTCTCCGGAAAAGATACCTGCAACTTTGACAAGCCGGAAAGACTTGTCTAAAAAAGGAGATAAATATGCTATCCTGGCAGAATTGGAAGATACCTCTTGCCCGAATCTTGCGGAAGACCTTCCTCGTTTGCGTGGAAATTATCTGGGAATGCTCCGCCTGATTGACGATCAGACTAAACGTCTGATTGACGGATTTCAAGCTGCCGGGCTTTATGAAAATACCATTTTTGTAATCTTGTCGGATCATGGAGATTATTGCGGGGAATACGGTTTGATTCGTAAAGGTGCAGGGGTTCCCGAATGTCTAACTCGTATTCCGATGATTTGGGCCGGGTGTGGTATTCATCCGCAAAGTGCTCCTATGGATGCACATGTTTCTATTGCCGATATCTTTCCTACTATTTGTACGGCTATTGGTGCAGATATACCTCTCGGAGTGCAGGGACGTAGTCTATGGCCGATGCTGATTGGTAAGTCATACCCGAAGAAAGAGTTTTCGAGTATAATGGTACAACAGGGCTTTGCCGGTGAAGACTTCACTCGGGATGAACCACTGACATTTGTGCAAGAAGGCGCATTGCAGCCCAATAAAATAGCTCACTTTGACGAACTGAATACTTGGACTCAGAGCGGAACAGAACGGATGGTTCGTAAAGATGACTGGAAATTAGTGCTTGATAACTATGGTCGTGGTGAATTGTATAACTTGAAAGCTGACCCTTCCGAGATTAATAATCTTTATAATAAAAAGAAATATGCTTCCAAACAAATGGAATTACTGGAAGAGTTGATGACTTGGGAATTACGTGTTCAAGACCCATTACCTGTACCACGAAACCGTTATCATTTCAAACGAAATCCTTTTAATTACCATTTCACAAATGAAAAGGAAACTCTCTAATCCTGTCTATACATATATCGATGAAAGTGTATTGATGGATAAAGTTCAAAATAATCAATAAAGTTACTATGACGTTAACTTAAAAATTGTACATATGAAGTTTTTTAAAAAAATGTTGTTGGTTGGGCTACTTCCTGGCTATTTGCTATGCCAGGCACAAAACGTCCCAAACAAAGAGGATGTACCCTTGGATTTAGGATATCGTGTACTCCCTATGGGAGATTATAACGGTTCAGCCTACACCATCTCGGGTAAACAGTTACGTAATCTACCTGTTACAAATCTTTCGGCAGTATTGGCCGGACTGGTACCTGGTTATTTTGCCCGACAAGTGCAAGGTGGTGGATTAGTGAATGAACAGAATTCATTCTGGATAAGAGGGCAAAGGAGTAATTCGCCCGATGTATTAGTATTGGTTGATGGACAGGAACGGGATTTTGCTGTTTTGTCATCACACGAAGTAGAATCAATTACCGTATTGAAAGATGCTGCAGCAACAGCCTTATATGGAATGCGTGCAGGCAGTGGAGCTATTCTGGTTACAACTCGTAAGGGAGCAAAGGGAAAACCGCAGGTTGAATTGACAGCTCAAATTATAGCTCAACAACCACTTAAAGAATTAAATTCATTAAACGCAGCCGATTATGCAAGACAGCACAACATAGCCCGTCATAATGACAATATGGATCCCCTGTATTCGAACTATGATATAATGAATTATGCTAAGAATGATCCTAATTCCATATTATATCCCAATGTAGATTGGGCTGATAAATATTTAAAGGATATCCGATGGAGCCAACGCTATAATCTTAATATCCAAGGAGGAACAGAAAAAAGTACATATTTCGTGAATGCAATGTATACTCGTAACAATGGCTACTTCAATACAGATGATTCACATGATTATAATACCAATCACTCTGCCGAACGGTTTAATATCCGTTCCAATATCGATTTTGCCGTAACTCGCACTACCCAACTGGATGTAAATCTGTATGGCTGGTATCAAAGTCAGAATGGACCTGGCAGCGGAGCCGAAAATATCTATAAGAATCTAGTCACATTACCGCAAGGAATTTTCCCAGAATGGTACAATGACCAAGGATATACAGATCAATACGGCAATGTTATCAATGCAGAAGATGGGAAAATTGTAGCAGGAAATGCATTCCGTGAAAATCCATGGGCAATGCTAAATCGCTCCGGCTACTTTCAGGACAAACAATTGTATGGTTCTTTCCGTACAAAACTCTCACAGGATCTTTCCTTCATAACAGAGGGATTAAAAGCTTCTGTTGCTCTATCCATGGATTCACGTACAATTTCTTCTATCAGACGTACAATAACTTTCGCATATTACGAAAAGGATGCGACGAATGAGAATGTTCTCCGCCGGACCCGTGAAGATGACTCAATGATAAACAAGGTAGATAATACCAGTTCTTTCCGCCGGACCGGTATCGTGGCTCAATTAGATTATAACCGTACCTTTGGAAAACATGGAGTTTCGGCTTTAGCTTTCTATGAACAATATGAAAGCAATGATGAAATGGTATTGCCAACCCGATTCCAAAGCGTAAATGGTTGGTTCGGCTATAATTATGATAAAAAATATGGCATCGATGTTATCGGAGCTTATCAGGGATCTCACAAATTTGGTCCGGGACACAAATTCGGTTTCTTCCCTACAATATCTACCGGATGGACTGTTTCTAACGAATCTTTCTGGAAAGATGCAAAAAAAATAGTGCCCTACCTGAAGCTAAAAGCATCTTATGGACAAGTCGGCAACTCATCCGGCGTAGATGCCTTTTATTACAGAGGACGTATGTGGCCGCAAAACGAAGTCTATATCACAGGGGTAAACATGGGAACAAAGCTTGGAGGATACATTCAGGATATACTTCCAAATCCCGGATTGACTTGGGAGAAAGCTAGAATTCTGAATATCGGAATAGATACCCGACTATTTTCAGACCGGTTATCTGTTACAGCAGAATTTTTTAAAGACAACCGTCATGATATGTATGTAGTAAATAACAAAATCAGTTCTCTTGTTGGCAATGTAAAGGAATTTAAGCAGAATATAGGCAAAATCAATAGCCATGGAGTAGACTTATCTGCCATGTGGAATTCAAATATTGCAGACTGGAGCTATTTCATAGGTGGTACATTCTCTTATTCTACGAATGAACTGATTGCAAACGGTGAAGTAGATCAGCCATACGAATGGTTGAAGAATCAGGGACGGCCTTTAGGAGAAAATCGAGGATACATCGCAAAAGGCTTTTTCAATTCTTGGGAAGAAATAGCAGCCTCTCCTGTACAAACATTCTCTGATGTCCAACCAGGTGATGTACGTTATGAAGATATAAACAAAGACGGACAGATTGATGTAAACGATATGGTACCTATCGGTTACGGAGACATTCCCAGAATCATGTATGGTATTAACTTAGGAGTCGGCTACAAAGGATTTTCGATCACCGCATTATTTCAGGGAGCCGCAAAAGTCTCTCGTCAATATTCGGACATTGTGATGAATCCTTTCACAGATAACGGAACCATATTTGAGCATCAACTTGATTACTGGACACCCGAACACCAGAATGCAACATTCCCACGTTTAACAACACTGGACAATGCCAATCTTAATAACAGGCAGATAAGTACATTAAATGTGAAAGATGCTGATTTCTTAAGATTAAAAACACTGGAAGTTGCCTATGACTTTCCTACAAAAATGATACAGAAAATCCATCTTAAGGGATTGAGACTTTTCCTTAGCGGAACGAATCTGATTACCTGGACAAAATATAAATGGGTTGATCCTGAAGCTCCTTCACTGGCAGCTCCTTTGACGAGAAACATGAGTATAGGTTGTTCCTTAAAATTCTGATAGCATGAAAAAATCGATAATTTATTTGGCAATAAGCGCAACACTAACATTTTCCGGTTGTGATTATCTGGATGACATGCCCTATGACTGGGCCCAGCCTGATGATATTTTTACGAATGAACAGAACTATCTGAAACCGATTAATCAGGTGTATGCATATATTCCCGAAGGCTTCAACCACGTAGGAAATGCCTTTTTAGATGCAGCCACCAATGATGGAATAAGTACAATCATAGATTCGGATATTCATAAGTTGTCTCGTGGGTATGTCACTTCTTCAAATCCGATTGAAGAATGTTGGAATAAGTCATACAAGGGAATTCAACAGGCCATTTTTGCCCGCAAATATTTGCGTGAGGCTGACTTGGTGTTACAAAATAAGACAGAAGAAGACATCCAGACATTTAAAGATACCTATTGTGCGGAAACTGAATGTTTACAAGCCTTATTCGAGTTTAACCTGTTAAGACACTACGGAGGCTTTCCTATTGTCGATCGTATTTACGAAGTCGACGATCCTGAACTGCAGACAAAGGCAAGAGACTCTTTCAAAGACTGCGTCAATCACATCGTACAGTTATGTGAGAGTGCTGCCGCTGTGTTGAAAGTTGATCCGGAAGGTGGAAATGGTTCTTATGGCCGTATGACTAAAGGAATGGCACTTGCTATTAAAGCCAAGACATTACTCTATGCCGCAAGCCCACTCTACAACAGAACGGATAATAACGATCCACTACTAGGCTATACTGACGGCTCGGATGTGACGGAACGTTGGAAACTTGCAGCCAAAGCTTGTGCAGATGTAATCAATCTAAATGCAGACGGAACAATATCTCCGAATAGAAATAAAAAATATAATCTGATAGCTCTTACTGCTGCTAAAACGTACGACAAGATCTTTATCAATGCCAATCCTAATCCGGAATATATCCTATTCTATACGGCTGCTAAGGACAATGGTCTGGAAAACAGGCATTATCCCCCTACAATCTCAAAAGATCAGGGAGGAGGTACAGTACCTTCACAGCAATTGATCGATGCATTTACCATGAAAGATGGAAGCGATTATACCCATTCTTCTGACGGTGTAAGCATGTATACTAACAGAGACCCGCGTTTGGCAGCAATTATCGGATATGACGGTTCGGTTTATGGAAAGAATACCATTTATACGCGAATTAGTGATAACACAACCATAGACGGACTCAACCAAGTGAAGAACCGTTCGACCAATACGGGATATTATTTAGCTAAATTCCTGGACAAAACACTGAACTTCGGACAGGCCAATGTGGGTACCGTTTTCCACTTATTCCCGATGATTCGCTTATCTGATATCCTACTTTCCTACGCAGAAGCCATGCATCACGCTTACGGCATGAGTGCGGATCCAGAAGGCTATGGTTTGACAGCAATAGAAGCCGTACAAAAAATACGTACCAGAGCAGGATTCGGAACAAATGATAAATTTCTTAATGGGGTGACAGATAACAACTTTATGGAAAAAGTGAAGCAAGAACGCCGTATCGAACTCTGTTTTGAAGAACATCGTTACTTCGATTTGCGACGTTGGATGGATGGCAATCAACTTAGAGAACCTATTATCGGAATGAAAGTAGAAGAAAATGCTTCCGAGCTTCATTATACACGCATTACAGTAGATGAAGCACGCAATTTTAAAGATTACATGTATTATCATCCTATTCCTCTGAAAGTAATCAAGGAAAGCCCTTCCATCCAACAGAATCCAGGTTGGTAACGGGCATCAAAACTATTTAATAGATAGAAAACATGAAAAAGATAATAATATTATTCATATGCTTAATCTCCTCCATCTGGCATGTCTGTGCCCAAACCAAAGTTAGCGGAATTGTTAAAGATGCCCAAGGAATGGAGATGATTGGCGCCACTGTCCTTCAGAAAGGGACTAATAATGGAATAGTGACTGGTTTGGATGGCAAATTTACTCTTACATTGTCCAACAAAGCAGAGCAAACACTTCTTATCTCAATGATCGGCTTTATAGAACAATCTATTGCCATAAAAAAGAATCATCCTTTTATCAATATCACTTTGGAAGAAGACATTGCACAATTAGATGAAGTTGTTGTGGTGGGATATGGAACACAGAAAAAAGTATCTCTGACCGGTTCTATTTCTAATGTCGGGACCGAAGATTTGAAAAGCATGCCTGTATCAAGTGTCACAAACGCTTTAGGTGGCCGCATCCCGGGACTAGTAACCCGACAAGAGAGCGGACGTCCCGGCGGTGATCAGGCTACGATGTTCGTTCGTGGTCGTGCTTCATTGAACGACTCTAGCCCTTTAGTATTGATTGACGGGGTAGAACGACCTATGGCGCAAATCGACCCTGATGATATTGAAACCATTTCTGTATTAAAAGACGCTTCTGCAACTGCCGTATACGGTGTACGAGGAGCAAATGGTGTGATATTGGTAACTACCCGCCGAGGTCGTGAAGGAGAGACTCGAATATCCTTCTCATCTGAATTCGGTGTCACTTCCTTCAATCGTATATCTCAAACCCTAAATGCAGAATCCGTTTCAAGATTCATGCGCGAGGGGGCTATCAATGATGGCTTTGACCCTTCCGATACAGGTAATACTCGCGGTCTTTTCCTGTCAGAATATGACAACTACCTCTATCGTACCCAGAAAAGCCCGTTTACACACCCGGACAATGACTTTGTAGATATGTTTACGAAAAATGGTCTCCAACAGAAATACAATGTAAACCTATCCGGCGGAAATAAAACAGTACGTTACTTCGTTTCCGTTGGATACTTCACTCAAACCGGTATGTTTGAGACAGACGTAGACAAAATTAAAGAACATGAGACAATACAAGCTCTTTTAGCAGCCTCACCCGATGTAGCAAAAGGCTTATACAAAGAAGGTTATAATTCGGAATATAAGTACAGTAGGCTCACCACTCGTTCGAATATCGATATCAACCTAACTGAAGATTTCAAGGTATCCGTGAATCTTGCTTATCGTTTCGGAAGTCAGAACCGCCCCTATGGCTATGATGCTGACGGACAGGAAGCACTGCGTCTGTTCGGCATGTTCTACCGCAATTCTCCTCAAGCATTCCCAATCTTAAATGCGAATGGAACTTATGCCGCCGCCGATGGTATATGGAGACAGAATCCACTCGTGACATTATGCTATTCAGGATTTTTTCTTAATTTCAATAACAAACTTGAGACAGATTTTGCTTTTAAATATAACCTAAGGAAACTGTTAAAAGGATTAAGTATAGACGGAAAATTCTCTTACGATGCAGGCTGGAGCAATAACCGAAGCATACAGCAGCGTCCCAATATCTATCAATATAATCCTGTAAACGGGACTTATAAACAAGGACTTGAAATGGTGTTGCCAACAAAAGCCACCAATAAAACGGCAGCTACACATCGGAAGTATGCTGAAGCGGCAGTTCGTTATAAGCAATCCTTCTCCGGACATAATATATCTGGATTGGTACTTTATAATATGAGTTACACTTCCACTCCCGGTGGACGCTATTCTTATGTACCTCATATCTATCAGGCTTTAGTAGGACGTGTTAACTATGATTATGAGAATCGCTATCTATTCGAAGTTAACGCAGGCTATAACGGCTCAAACCGTTTCGCGGAAGGACACCGTTATCAGCTCTTTCCTGCAGCATCAGTGGGATGGGTACTGACTAACGAACCTTTCTTTAAAGAAAACCCTATCTTAAGTTTTACTAAACTACGCTTCTCTTATGGTGAAGTTGGTAATGACAAGCTGGGAGGTTTCTCTTACTATTATCGTTCAGGATACGATGAAGGACTAGGCTACACTTTTGGAGAGACACATAATCCTGCGATTAAAGGTCTGATTCAAGGAAAAAGCGCCAATGAAAATATCACATGGGAAGTTGCACGGAAATACAACTTAGGACTTGAGACCAAATGGTTGAAAGACAAAATATCTGCCAGTATCGACTTTTTTAAAGAACGTCGTAGTAATATCCTATGTGAACCGGAAAGATATTCTCAAGCAGCCGGTTCAAACGGATTGGCTCCCATAAACTATGGTGTCGTAACAAATCAGGGATATGATCTGGAAATAGGCTATCAAGATCAAAAAGGAGATTTTGGATATTCCATAAAAGGGATTTATGGATATGCACACAATGAAATTGTAGAGAAAAGTGAATCTGTAAAGCCCTATGCCTATATGTCACAAACGGGAAATCCTATCGGACAGTTTATCGGCTATATTTCCGACGGTTTCTTTAGCTCTTATGAAGATATAGCAAGTTCTCCCGTTCAGTTCGGACAAGTAAGCCGACCTGGAGATATTAAATATAAAGACTTGAATCATGATGGAGTGATCGATTCTAACGACCAAGCTCCTATCGGCTATAATCCGGTACCCGAAATGACTTTCTCTCTTGCTGCCGGTTTGAACTGGAAAGGAATTGATTTTAGTATATTGCTTCAGGGAGCTGCCCGTTCATCCATCTATCTGCAACAGGATATTGCATGGGATAATTTCTGGGGTAATTATTACGAAGAGCATATCGGAAGATGGACACCGGAAACAGCAGCAACAGCAACGTACCCACGTTTCACTAAGGCAGCCACTGCCGCGCATCCTAATTATTATAAATCTGACTATTGGTTGAAAGACTCCAAATACTTACGTTTGAAAAACATTCAGTTAGGTTACACTATACCTCGCAAACTATTGAAAAAATTCGGAGTACGTTCACTTAGAGTATATGCGAATGCCTACAATCTCTTTACATGGGATAACGTAAAGAAGGTAGACCCTGAATCATCGAACAATAGTAATGGACAATTCTATCCACAACAAAAAGTAATAAATTTTGGTATCAACCTGAATTTCTAATGTTTGAAATGAATAATTTATGAGAAAACTATTTATATCCTTTGTAACGGCTGTCCTGCTTGCAAGTTGTAGTGCAGATAGCCTGATGAAAGAAACCGAACTGGATCTGACGGATACAGAGAAAGTTTATTCGGACATTACATTGACCCGCAAAGTTGCATACGACTTGTATGCACGTATGCGCATGGGGAGAGACCGCCTTGGCAGTTTTGGTTTTTTGGCAAACATTGGTGGTTCGCCTTGTATGCTTGACAACGCAACAGACGATGGAGCCGGAAATACAACCCGTGCCGGAGGGGCAGTTATTCCCGAACTCGAGAAATTTATCAAAGGGGGAATTGATGCTTCCAAAGGTTTGATTGGCGGTGACCATCCATGGATATTCTACTATAAGGCCATCCGTTCTGCAAACACATTCCTGAACAACGTAGACCGTTCACCATTGGAGGATGCAGAGAAGATTTCCCTGAAAAACCAAGTACGCTTTCTGCGTGCATTGTATCACCACGAACTGTTTCGTTTCTACGGAGCATTAGTAATCGGAGACAAAGAACTCGATCCGTTACTTTATGACGAAATCAAACGTGAATCGTTAGAAACCACAGTCCGTTGGATTGCTAATGAATTCAAAGAACTTGCAGAGCCGGGAGTATTGCCCGACAAATACGATGCAGCAGATTACGGAAGAGCTACCCGGGGAGCAGCCCTAGGCTATCTGGCACGCACATTACTTTATGCAGCAAGTCCCTTACACAATGCGTCCGGAGTAACTTGGAGAGAAGCGGCTGATGCTGCCTACGATATGATTGAATATGCTGACAATGGAGATTTCTATCGTTTATATGAAGATCCGACCACTCCTGAAAAGAGCTACACACGATTATTCAATACCCGTGCCAATGGTGAGGTAATCATGGGATTTCTCCGTGCACCGGCAAATGACCTTTACGGAATGATGCCTGCCTTTGATCCCTGGAATGTAAATAAAGAGTTACTGACTTGCCCGAACCAATGGCTGGTAGACTGTTATGATATGCTCGACGGATCACAGCCCATTCTCGGTTACGAATCAAATACGAAAGCCATCATCAACCCAAACTCCGGTTACAATGTAAATTCTCCTTATGCTAACAGGGATCCTCGTTTGGCGCAGAGTATTCTATGTGATGGTGCTACCTGGCCTTTAGTCAACGGTAAGCCAGCTGCAATAGACCTGTCAAAATCATATAGATGGGGAAGCGGATACTTCCTGACAAAGTTCCTGGATGACCGTATCGATCATCGAAAAGGTGGTACCACTTACATGGACTTTCCAATGATGAGATATGCAGAAATCCTGCTCGATTATGCAGAAGCCGAGAATGAGGCTGAAGATACGAATACAGCCAGAGAAAAAGCAATAGCCCAGCTTAACAGGATACGTCGTCGTGCCGGTATCACGACAGACTTACTGGCCGCAGATTATAATCAGGCAACCCTTCGGGAACGCATACGCAAAGAACGCCGTGTAGAACTTTGTTTTGAAGATCATCGATTCTTTGACATAAGAAGATGGCTGATAGCAAAAGATGTAATGAGGTTACCGGCTGTCGGAATAAAGAAAATTAACGGTGAATATCAACGGGTAACTTTAGACACACGTAATTATAACGAGCGCATGAACTTGGCTCCAATACCACAGGATGAAGTTAATAACTGCCCGAATATCTACCAGAATCCAGGATACTAATCTAAATAGAATGTTTACTTAAAAAAATAAAGTCATGAAAACAAATAGTATAATTGCATTAATTCTGTCAATCAGTTTATTTGGATTATTCGGTTGTGCAGATAAATATGAAGTTGATTATGAAGCACCTGTCAAAATCGAATTTGCGGGTGTCGATCAGAATAATAGAGTATCATTAACGAAAGGGATTGCTGAATACACAGCAACCGTCAAAGTACAGGGAGAAATCATGAGTTTTGAAATTTATCAGGCAGACTCCAAAACCGGAATGCAGGGAAGTCTGATAGAAGAAACTGCCCAGTCATTTGCAGACGGAACGACTAATTACGAAACAACTTACAAGTTTACTTCTTTAAAAGAGAATGCCTGTATTACAGTAGTCGTTCTAGGTACCGACGGCCATACGTACCAACGTAACTTATTGGTAGAGATTACTCCTTCTGTTTTATTCTCCGATCCGGATTATGGAAAAGATGGAGAAATAGTAGAGACAGCTTCAGCTTACTATGGTTGCAACATGGCTTCTCGGACGCACCTATATGGCCGCTGATGCCATGAAATATACAAACGAAGTCGATTTCTCACTCGGAGATATTATCTTGCCTTCAGGAAGCGAAGCTGTACCAGTTCTTGTTTCACCTGCTAAAAGAAGTGATTACGGCTTGATGACAATTAATGGTTTACAACACACATTATTTGCAGAAACCTCTTTATCACAAGCAGAATTTAATGCAATCTCCCAAGTAGATGCAACCCCGATAGAAAATCTGGCAGATCCAACCTCCGAAGTCTTAGCTATTCAGGCAGATAAAGTTTACCTGTTCAAAACTGCCAATGGAAAGAAAGGATTGATTTGCATACAAAAAATAACAGCAAAAACTGGTACTATCGAAGTCTCACCGAATAATTGGGTAGAAAACACTAAATACTCATGGGTACAATTACTGACTAAAACCGTGGCGAAGTAAAGCTCCCATTCAAGATACTTTCTCCAATGATCGTATCATAGAATAATTAGAAGAATAGAGAAGTTCTCGGTTTCTACGAGCTTCTCTATTCCTGTTTTCTCAATTAGAAGAAAGAAGAAATCTATCATTCTACCATTTTTTTTCCTTTATTGATTAGTATTTTTCCTTCCTTCTCTGATATCTTCCCTACTTTTGCGAAAAGTCATCATGAAAAACTGAAGTTAATTAAATCACAATAATTATGAATCTGAAAAAACATTTACCCTGGCTGGGAGCCCTACTCCCTATTGCTAACACACAAGCAGAAACAAAACCTAATGTAGTAATTATCTATATCGATGATATGGGTATCGGTGACATAGGTTGTTATGGAGGTAAATTCGTTCCTACTCCTAATATTGACAAGTTGGCACAGGACGGACTATTATTCAACCAATATTACTCTTCTGCGCCGGTTAGCTCTCCATCCCGTTGTGGATTAACCACAGGTCTCTTTCCTCTTGAAGTGGGAATCAACACTTTCCTGAACGACAAAGCTGCTAATAAGAGATGCGAACAACGTAATTTCCTGGATGACAAGTTGCCTTCAATGGCACGTGCCTTCCAAAATGCAGGTTACTCAACAGGACACATCGGAAAATGGCACATGGGAGGC
>OMDR01001219.1_pt1 | contig 13123 bp, 8 predicted proteins | sample 1645251 | NCBI WGS metagenome assembly OMDR01 (sample SAMEA103958142, study PRJEB25191) | human gut metagenome | biome: human-associated habitat [ENVO:00009003]; feature: intestine environment [ENVO:2100002]; material: feces | place: Germany | collected 2013/2015 | reverse complement strand
GTCCACCAGCGCATCAGGGTCTATATCTAAGCCATAGGAAGCGGCCAGCTCCCGGATACTGCGTGACGCTTCCTGCTTTTTCAGCCGTCCGCATCTGGTCCTGACCTCCTGCCCCAGGGTAATGTTTTCCGCCACCGTCAGGTGCGGAATCAGCATCAGTTCCTGGTGTACCATACCGATGCCGTGGGCAATGGCGTCAGCAGGGCTTTTCAGCACCACTGGCTCGCCGGAAAGGAACATCTGACCCTCATCGGGCTGCTCGATGCCGTAGAGCATTTTCATCAGTGTGCTCTTTCCTGCACCGTTTTCCCCCAGAAAGGCGTGTACCTCGCCGCGGCGCAAGGTGAAATTGATGTGATCGCTGGCCTGTACGACACCGTTATAGCACTTGCACAGGTCAACACACTGCAAAACAATAGGGGCCTCGGTGGCGGTTTGCGTGTGTTCGGCTATCATAGGATCCTCCTTTCAGGGGCGTTCCCTCCATTGGTTGATACGGACAAACAGTTTTGCCCTTTTCCATGGGTGGTATTTTGCGTGAACTCATTATACGCCTGTACCCGTAGAATTTGAAGAACAAATAAGCGATGTAAAGCCATCGGTAAGACCGATGGCTTTCAGGCAAAAACAGGGTTTCGGAGAAGTTAATTTATAGTGCCGGAGGTTGCTTTTTAACAAAAATCCTGCTAAAATCAGGGAGATGTCCCACAATTACCATTCCAGCGGTGTCGGTTGGGGCAAACAGTGACGAGAGGTCTCCATCTGCGGCAGCAGCGCAAGTATGAGGTGAAAACGATGACATTAAAGCAAATACTATATGTCCGGGCCGTCAGCAAGGCAGGCTCTATCGGCAAGGCAGCAGAGTCGCTGTTCATCTCCCAATCCAGTCTATCCGAGTCGATCCGAAATTTGGAGCGGGAATATGGTATGGTTCTTTTTGAGCGAACCAGTAAGGGCATATCGCTGACGCGCCAGGGAGAGGCATTCCTGAAGGACACACAGCTGCTGACAAATATCTACCAGGATTTGGATGACAAGTATAAAAACCACAAGGGGGAGTGCGAGTATTTTTGCGTATCTTCCCTGCACCATGTCTCCGGTATTGATGCCTTTGAGCACATTGTATGCCAGCCTAAGAATCAAAAATATCATCTGGGATATTTTGAGGGAAACATGGATCAGGTGCTGCAGGATGTGGAAACGAATCGCTCCGACATCGGCGTGCTGTTTTTCACCAGCGACAGCCGCAGCGCCATTATCAAGGCATGCAATCGGCGGAATATATTTTTTCAGCATCTGAAATATGATCTGCTGCATATTTACATCCAGAATACGCATCCCTTAGCCGGGCGCAAAAGCGTTACACTGGCGGATATCCAGCAGTACCCGTTTATTTCTTATGAGGAGTGTCATCCCTCCTCGGCCCGATTCACGACGACCAGGCGCCAGTGGAACCCCCAGCAGCAGGTCATCTCGGTATCCGACCGGGCGATGGCGTATTCACTGCTGGCACTGGGCGATGCCTATGTGACCGGCTCCGGCTATCTGACACAAGAGGATCGCCGCCGCTCCTTAGTCAGTGTGCCCATCACGGATCTGGGGCAAATCGAGATCGGGTATATCTGTAACCCCTCTCGAGTGCTGTCAGAATTGGCGCTGGAATATATTGAGTGGCTGAAGATAATCACCGTGTGACAGGCGCTATTCGCCCTATAGGCAAGCCGCATTTACCGCAAGGGTAAGGATATGCGGCCGCCTCGCTTCATGCCCTCACCCATAGAGCAAAAATAGGCAAAGAAGAAGTCCTGTTTTCGAGAGAAAACAGGACTTCTTGGAGCTGATGGGCGGATTCGAACCGCCGACCTCATCCTTACCAAGTGATAAAATGCCCTCCAGCCGTTGCGGCATAAGGGTTTGCGGGCATTTTTGCCCCAAAAAGGAAGAAATCGGAAACTTTTTGCTCCATGTGTTCCGTCCGCTCGTTTCCCCGTGTGGGTCACGGTGTGGGTCAACGCCGCAAAGAGCATCGGTGTGGGTCAACTTTTGGCGGGGCGAAAATCGTTCCATTTTGCGCTGCTGTAGACAATAAAAGGGTGCCTTGCTAAAAGTATAGAGCCACCGGGCGGAGAAAGGCTCTCCCGCCAGACGGCTCTTTATTTTCGCAGTCGTTTCCCGTATGGGTCAAAATGTGGGTCAAGCGGAAACCTCTGCGTCAAACTGATTGGTAGCATCATAAACGAACGGTCGAAACTGCACGATCCTTACCTCTTAAACAGTATACCATAGTTTTTGCAAAATTTGAAGCAGAGAATGGAAATCAGCGTCGTCACTTTTTATTCCAATATCGCACCGCTGCAAACAAAAAATAAAACCCCCGGGGTCTCTTGTGATGCAAGAGGCCCCGGGGGTGCTGTTTTATTTTGCCGCTTAGGTCTTTTCTTTTTGGCTTACGCCTCCCGCTCCTTACGCTTCAGGACGAAGGCTGCGGCGAGAATCGTCACGGGCAGGGCGATGACCCAAACCAGCACGCCGGTATCGCCGGTGGCGGGGGCATTGCTGCCGCCGGTCTGAATGGTCACATCGCTCATGTCATAGAGCCGGGTCTGGGTGTTTGCGAAGCGGTAGTAGGCCGTCAGGGCGTAGTAGCCCTGCTCGGTGGCCATGTCGTTCCGCCAGCGGTGTGCCGGAAGCCGCCGCCGGTGACATAGAACCCGGCCAGAGCGTCCAGTACGGTGTGGCCGTTCTTCACGAAGCGGCTATCCGCGGTGGGATCGATGCCCAGGGCGGTGAGAGCTACGATGACCTGGGCGCAGGACTCGCTGTTCACGGTGCCCCAGCTGTCAAAGCCGCCGTCAGTGCGCTGCAGGGCGGAAAGGGCCTCCAGAGCCTTATCCACAGCAGCCTTCACGGTCTCGTTGGTCTTGTAGTAAGGTGCCAGGGCCTGGATGGCCATAGCGGTCAGATCCGGGTCGGCGTTCTCAGCGCTCAGGTTCCAGCCGCCGTCGTTGAGCTGGGCATCCAGGATGACCTGAATCAGCTTCTCCCGGGTCACATCGCCCATAGTGGGGTAGTTGTGGCTATCCAGGGCAATGAGGGTGAAAATGGGGCCGTTAATGTCCTGGGCCTGCACATAATTCATGCTATCCAGACCCTTCAGCAGGTTGTGGCCGCCCACATTGGTGACATCCTTGCCGATAGCCGTCAGGGCCAGGATCACCCGGGCGTTGTCGGTGACTTTGGTCGGGTGCAGACGCTCATTGGCGTCAGCATTGGCCTTCACATACTCCACCACATTGTCATAGTACCCGGCGGGCACGGTGCGGCCGCTGCGGGCCAGGCCGATGACCATCCACTCGCCGCCGATGGAGTTCACCGTGGGGGTGCCCAGGGTGGCCATGAAGTCGCCGGTGGTCTTATAGATGGTATCCAGGTTTGCCATGAGGTCCGCGTGCTTGAGCTGGTTGAGCCTAATGATAGCGGCGGTGAGAGCGTCCACCTTGTCGGCGTCCACCAGGGCCTTGTCCTCGTCGGAGAGGGCATCGTAGGCGGACTTGGCGGCGGTGATGGCGGCCTCACTATCCAGGGTGACATTGGCGCCGATGGCGTCAATAAGGTCCTCCACGGTCTCGATGTCGCCCTTCAAAACGGTGATAGTCAGGTCGCTGATCTCCATCTGATAGAACTTCGCATAGACATCCAGCCATTCGTATCCGCCGCTTCTGTGGGTAACATCCAGATACCCGCCGTGGATCTTATAGGATCCGGCCGGGGTGGTCTTGGGCACGGTGAAAGTGATGCTCTTGAGGGCCACCTCGGGGCCGACGGGGGTAGTGCCCTCGCCCGCCCAGGAGTCGCCGCCCTTGGACCACTTGGAGAAAATGTACTCCGCACCGGGAATATTGGTGGAGTAGTTCAGCAGGCAGTACTGCAGCTTATAGTCCTGGGCCAACTGCTCAATAGGCAGAGAGGGGACGGAAATGGTGAGCTTGTCCCCGGCCTTGACCTGGCCGCCGTTCTCGGCCACGGTCTCATACTTGGGCTCCAGCTTGAAGTTGGGGTTTTCCTCCACCTGCAGCGTAATATCCGCCAGCATGCCGAAGCCATAGCGGGTGGAATCGGCGATGCCGCCGGTGTTGCCCTGATCGCCCTCGCTGTCGGGTTTAGAGCCGTAGCCCCGGCTATCGGAACTGCCCTTGGTGAGGGTGATCGTGCCGGATTCCGTCAGATAGGCCGCAATGCGGGGCTGACGAGCTACCTGTGTTTCCGCACCATTTTCATTAATACGGTTAATATCGTGCCCGTTGTCTGTATTTACTACGCTCTGTAGAGGCATATCCGTATAGAACACCGTCGTGGTGGCAGGGTTATAAATACGGAGGATCTTGTGGATATTGGTAGGCCGCCCGATGATCCAGATACCCGCCGCAGAGCCTCGCCGGGGCGGGAGATGTTCTCCTGCACATAGCGGGTGACCTTGCCCTTGAGGGAGTAGACCTGCGTGACGGTCTGTCCCTGATAGTCGGCGGTGATCTCGATGCCGTTGTAGCCGTCCTTGATGAGGATGGTCACATTGCCGCTTTCATCGGGGGTGTAGTCGGTCTTGACGGGGGTACCGTCGGTGTTGTACTGGAGATAATTATAGACGCTGACCTTGGCGTTGGTGCCGCTTACCTTAAAGGTGAAGGGCGCACCCTGGGTGTCGTAGTTGTAGGTCCAGTTGTCGTATTTGCTGGTGTTGCTCAGAGAGGTGAAGTTCGTCAGCTTCTTGTTCAGATCCTGGATAGCCGTCTCCTCGGGGCTATTGACATGGACGGGGATCTCCGGGATCTGACCATAGAAATTGCCCGCCTTGTCCGTAAAGGTAACGGTGAAGGTGGTGGTGCCTGCCTTCTTGGGCACCAGATAGTACTTCATGGCCGGAGTATTGCCAAAGCTGCTCAGGCCGCCGTCCTTATAGACGTCCTCCACTTCCTTGATCTCGAAGATACTGTCGTCCTTGATGTCGAACTTCAGAATACCGGGCAGCGTATAGGGCAGACCCCTTTCGGTTGAGTAAGACGGATACAAAGAGGTTGGGCGATTCGTCCAGATCTCCCGGAACACGGCGGGATAATAGGTGTCCTCGTGGCCCAAGTCCAGATTATAGTGGTTGGCCGACATCATAAAGTCGTCGTAATATTCCGTGGGCTTGCCGATGGAGCTGCCGTCCAGAATGGACTGCTCGTTGACGGTGCGGTACGCAGCCTTGTAGGCCGTCATGACTGCGGCGTTTTCCGCAGAGTAAATGTACGAAAACTCCGCACGCTGTGCGTCGGACAGCTCCAGATACTTCACCTGTGCATCCTGCACGGCGTCGTAATACTGGGCATAGTTTTCTGCGGTCACTTTCCCGGCAAAGGTGTTCACCAGGCCGATCCAGTTCTGAATACCGGCCTCATGGCGCTTTTTCAGCTCCTCCACCCGGGCCACGGAATCCTGCAGCTTTTTCAACGTCTCCGCGGACAGCTGCTTCTTTTCCTCGTCGGTAAATCTGTCATAGGCGCGCTGATAGCTCATGACGATCTTGTAGTGCTCGGAATACGTCAGATTATCGGTGCTCGGCAGAGCGCTGATAAAGCCGGTCAGCTCCGCCGGAGTAGTCTTGACCACAACTACCCTAACAGTGGTGTGGATCTCGATTTTGGGATCCTTACTGCTGGTGCCAACGAATTCGATTACCGTTTTATCCTTTGCCAAGGGAACAGGTTTTTTGGCAAACGCCTGCATGACAGGTACAAGCATCTTCCGCTCGGCAATATGAACCTCACCGTCCACTAAAATCTTCGATTTTAATGTTTTCAGGCCCGAATTGCCCATTACGTTCATAAAATACGAAACACCGAAGTGGCCCACCGCAGGGGAAACATACACGGTATAATTCCAGCAGTCCTTGGCATAGCCGGTCTCGCCTGTGGGATTGCCGTTTTCATCTGTCTGGAACAGAGTACCCTCGGGATAGCCGTAGAATACATTTTCCTTGTCGAAATCGGGGGTACCACTGAAAATAAATTTCCACCAATAGTAGTCGCCCGGCTTGGTGAGGGTCAGCTTGTAATTCTCCGTGCGGCCCTGGGCGGTGACGGCGATGTAGAAAGTGGCCGAGCCGCTGCCGGTAAACTGATTCGCCGGGGTGGAAGCCACGCCGTTTTCAAAGTCCGCCAGGACCTTGCCGTCGATGCTCTTGAGCTGGGCGGTGGCCCCTGCGGGCAGGTCGGAGAGCGTCACGGTGAAGCCGCCGTCGTTATACTGCTTGAGATGGGTATAGTTTGCCAGCTTGCCGGTGAAGGCGGCGTTTTCCTTGTCAAAGGTCAGGGCCACTTTGGTACCGGCGTCCCCATTCTGCTTGACGGTCGTCAATGCCACATTCTCGCCGGAGAGGAGGGTGCCCGCCGCCTGGAGGGCGATGGTGTAGGTCTCCGGGGCGGCATCGCCGTCATTGCCCACCTTCAGGGTGATGACGGTGCCCACCTGAACGGGAATGGCATCCTTGCGGCCATACTCCGTGCCGTCCACATAGATGCGGACACGATTCTGCTTGTTGCTGGCGGTGGGGGTGACGGTGAGGGCGGTGACGCCCTCGGGCAGAATCATGGTATAGTCATGCACGCTGGAGGAGAAGGCGGGGCTCAGCTCGCCTGCGCTGAGGGCGATGGCCTTCAGGGTTTTGTTGCTATCCCCAAAAGCACCGCCGATATCTGCACCCAGATTGCAGGTGTGCTGCACGGCGATCTCGTCCCCGGCCTTCAGCTTGCCATTGGCCACGGTGTAGGCGGCGAAGCCCTCACTGGTGAACCAGTCGTTGAGGGTGCCCATCCAGCCGGAGCCCTCGGCGGCATCCTTCTCCTCGATGCCGTTGATCTCGCTGATGTAGCCGGTGTCCGCACCGGTCTGGGAATAGCCCCCGGCCGTCAGTGCGTCCACGATGCAGCTCATCATGGAGGAGTCATCCTGGAGTGTGACCCACTCGTCCACCAGCATCCCCTCCCAGGGTGCGCCGTCGGCCTCGGCCCAGGTGGTGTTTTCCACCGTCACATGGACCTGACCTGTGTGGTCGTCCGCCGCCAGCACGCTCACGGGAAGCAGTGACAGCGCCATGATAAGCGCCAGCAGCAGAGAAATGATTCTTTTTTTCATTTCTTCTTCCTTTCGTTCTTTTTATTTATGTAAATGCCGAAGCAATCACACACTTTTTGTCATTGCGAGGGCGCACCGCACCCGTGGCGATCCGTAATACCCTCCCCCCGGGCCGCACTCTTTGCAGCACGGCCCGGGGGGAGGGAACATGAAAGGAACGACAAATAGCGCAAAAATTTTTCTGGAAAGCGGGACGGGAAAGGTCTGCCGTCCTCCCCCGCCCCAGTCGGCTTGAATCTTTATCATGCTTTCCAGGGAAAGCATGAGGCACCATGGTGCCTGGCAGCAAAAAATCACCCAGCCGTCAAAAAGCAGCCGGGCGAAGCAAATTCTATACGACAGCTTCGGCTCCGGAGATGGCGATGCCCGGGAGCAACGCCTTGCGTATCTGACTTAGCCGAATAAATCGGCATCACAGTGACCGTCTCGCGGGGCCTCTCACCCCATTCCGCCGCCGGGATAAACCCGGCTCACGCTGTCCCGTTGTTTGGTTTGAGTGCATTATAGCACAGGATATGACATATTGCAATGGAGAAACCTCCGTCATTCGCCCCGACTTGGCATCTCCCCTTATATTGTTCTTAGGCGAAAGCCTGATCTCGCAGCCTTCCGGTGAGGTCCACACCCCGGTGTGGTCTCAGGCATTCATGGGCCCCGTAGGGCATTCTGACCCCCTGTACGAAGGCAGTCCCATGGAGGCCGACAGCTTTGGCGCTGTACCGGCAGTTCGGGTGTGCGCCCTTCCGTCGAAAGCGGAAAGGACACAAAAGCAAAGGAGCTGATGGAGAGCGGCCGCACCAGAGGCAAAAGCGGACACGGCAATCCGGGTCTCAGCAGCGCCACCGTCCGCAGCCTGCACTTGATGCTCCACAACGCATTGAACCGTGCCGTAAAAGAGCGCTTGATCCTCCGCAATCCTACCGAGGATTGCATCGCACCGAAAGTGCAGAAATTTGAAATGCAGATCCTCCAACCGGAACACATCAAAACTTACCTCGACGCCGCAGAGAAACGGGGACTGCTGCCCATGTTCTATCTGGAACTGGTCAGCGGGCTGCGCAAAGGTGAGCTGACCGCCCTCCTGTGGAGCGACCTCGACATTACAAACAGAACCATCTCCGTCAGCAAGCAGTATGTCAAAAATCCTAACGGAGAGCTGACCCTCTCCCGCCCCAAGACAGAGACATCGGTCAGAAAGGTCAGTGTCCCACAGGAAGCCGTTGACCTGTTGGTCGCCGAGCATAAGAGACATCCCAATAACCCGTACATGTTCCCCTCACCCATCACAAGAGAGATGTATCACCCCGATTCCATCGTAAACCTGCACAAGAAAATTCTGAAAGATGCCGGGCTGCCGCACATACGCTTCCACGATCTCAGGCATACCTTTGCCACACTGGCCCTGCAAAATGGTGTGGATGTAAAAACCGTCAGCAGTATGCTGGGCCACTACGATGCGGGGTTCACTCTCCGCACCTACACCCACGCCACTCGCCAAAAACAGGATGAAGCCGCCCAGACCATGGGCAGCTTCATGGCGCAGGTCATGTGAGCCAATCTAAAAGAGATGAGCGGACGGATATTCCGTCCGCTCATCTTTCAACCTTTCCGAGCATTTCCACGTGTGGGCCACGGCGTGGGTCAACTTTGACCCACACCCTGACCCACAGATTAAATTGGTCAAAAAGTAAAGAAGAAGTCCTGTTTTCTCTCAAAAACAGGACTTCTTGGAGCTGCTGGGCGGATTCGAACCGCCGACCTCATCCTTACCAAGGATGCGCTCTACCGACTGAGCTACAGCAGCATATGGCGACCAAGATGGGGCTCGAACCCACGACCTCCAGCGTGACAGGCTGGCGTTCTAACCAACTGAACTACTTGGCCTGATCTCGCTCGTAGGAATCAAGCTTGTTTATTATAGCAAGCGCAGGCGGGTTTGTCAACACTCTTTTCCAAAAAAATTGCCGGGAACGGGAGAAAAGCAGGAGGGCTGCTCCCATGGGGAGCGGATTGGCGGCCAGAACATAAAAACATACATTTTGCATAGAAAATCACATAATTATCACGAAAATAAATAGTTATTGCCATAGAAATTTGCTATAAAGTGGATAAAATTTCTTGACAGAGGGAGGGCGGCATGATACTCTATGGGCGTAGGCCGCTCTAAAGGCGGAAAACCGAAGGGAACAAAGGAGCGTGACCGCCTGTGCAAAGAAAGTCTAAGTATCTCTGGGCTGCATTGGCAGCCTCTCTGTGCCTGACCGTGGCCCTGCTGGTGATGCTGGGCATGAGCCTGCGGCATCAGCCGCTGACGGGCACCTACCTCTGCGAGGGGCTGAGCCCCGGAGCCGGCACCTATCTGGTGTTTGACGAGAAGGGAGACTACACCCTGTACCGGCAGTCCGGCGTGCTGTCCGCCGGGACGTATGCCGAGGATGCCAACGGCGTCTATGTGCTGAAAGGGGAGGGACTGACGGTCCCGTATGTGACCTACGACGGGAAGGACAGCGTGCATTTCTTCTCCGTGCCGGACACCTACACCTATCAGCGCATCAGCGATATCCCCACATATATCAACGTGGAAAAGCCGTAAAATGAATGGCCGGGGGCCTTCCGTAAGGAGGGCCTCCGGTTTTTACGGGATGAGGAAAGAGTACCTGAAGCCCTGCGGCTTCAGGCACTCTTGGAAGCTTACGGTGTGGGTCAGCACTCCAGCCGGTCAGCAGCGGCGGAGAGCCAGGAGCCTTGGAAGTCCTCGATGCGCCCGGCGTCCACCAGAGCCGCCAGCGCCGGGTCGATGGGCATCTGAGCCAGCAGGGGCAGGCCATAGCGGTCGGCGGCCTCCTGCGTCTTGCCCTCACCGAAGAGGTAGATCTTCCTGCCGCAGTCGGGACAGGCCAGATAGCTCATATTCTCCACCAGACCGACGATGGGGATGTTCATCATCTGAGCCATCTTCACGGCCTTTTCCACCACCATACCCACCAGATCCTGCGGGCTGGTGACGATGATGACGCCGTCCACCGGCAGGGTCTGGAACACGTTCAGAGCCACGTCGCCGGTTCCGGGGGGCATATCCACGAACATATAGTCCACGTCCTGCCACAGCACGTCGCCCCAAAACTGCTGCACCACGCCGCCGATGACGGGGCCACGCCAGATGACGGGGTCAGTCTCGTGCTCCAGCAGCAGGTTTACGCTCATCAGCTGGATGCCGGTCTCCGTCTGCACCGGGAGGATGGCATCCTCGGAGCCAACGGCCCGGCCGTGGATGCCGAAGCACTTGGGGATGGAGGGGCCGGTGACGTCGGCGTCCAGAATGGCGGTGCGGTGGCCCCGGCGCTGCATGGTGACGGCCAACTGGCTGGTGACCATGGATTTGCCGACGCCGCCCTTGCCGGAGACGACGCCGTAGACCTTACGGACATGGCAGCCCTCATGAAGGGGCTTGATCTGGAAAGGGCTTCCGCCCTGACGGTCAGCGCAGCTCTCGCCGCAGCTGCTGCAATCGTGGGTACATTCACTCATGGGAATATCTCCTTTATTATAATAGTAGCTTCAAAGGTGCTGAGATGCTGATGGGAATTACTTCTTGTCTTTCTGGCCGGGGCGCTTTTCACGCAACAGGTTCAGCAGCTTTCTGCTGTGGCGCTTGGAACGCAGATCGGGGTGGGAACGGAGCAGACGGCGCTCGAAGAGGTCCTCACCGCTGCGAAGCTGGGCCAGATACAGCTTCTTCTCCTTGAGGAAGTCGTCGTTAGCGTCCTCTAAGCCGGCCATGAAGCGGTCGGTGACCTCCTCCAGCCGGCCTTCATACTTCTGCTGCAGCTGGGCGGCCTTCTCCTCCAGATGGGAGCGGATCTCCTGCCGCACCTTCTGCAGATCGTCCAGACGGTGGGACAGCTGGATGGCGCTGCGGACGGAGAGGACGTTATCCATGAGATGGTGTAGGCGGAGCCGATGTGGAACAGCCACGCCATCACTGGCGGATTCACAACATGGCACAGCAGCACGCAGGCCAGACCGAACAGCAGGCTGTTCTGCAGACAGATGCGGCCGTTGAGCTGGATCTTCTTGCGGCTGTAATCCCACCAGCGCATATGGAAGACGGCCTCCATAAACCAGCTGGTGAAGTACTCCAGCGCAGAGGTCAGCGCCATGCCCGCCAGAAAGGTCAACAGGGGATTTTTCAGGCCCCCGTGTAATACATATAGCACCAAAAGGGCGCCGTGTCCATAGATGGGGCAGATAAAACCGTTCAAAAAGCCACGTTTTTCGCAGATGTGGCCCTTGCCCACGGAGCAGTAGAACATTTCGCCCACCCAACCGGCGGCGCTGTAAATTATCAGCAGCAGGAAAAATACGCAGAGATTTTCAAAGGTGTTCAGCGGGAACATACAGTACCTCCGTTCAGGGTAAGAATGTGGACGCCGGGGCGGCCTGCCAGATAGGTCCGCTCCCGGTCATGGCAGGTGAACAGCAGAATTTGACGATTCTGACTCTCTTGGAACAGCCACTCCAGCGCAGCGGCCAGCCGCTGGTCATCGAAGGAGGCGAACACGTCATCCAGGATCAGGGGGACATGCTTCTCCGGCGGCAGCACCAGCTCACAGATGGCCAGGCGCACCGCCAGATACAGCTGGTCCAGCGCGCCGGCGGAGAGCAGGGCGGCATCCCGGAACACCGGGTCTCCCACAGGCTCTGCCGAGAGCGGGGGGTGGGGTCACCGGAGGGTTCGGCGGAGAGAGCCAGCGTCCTGTCCAGCAGTACCTTGTCGTAGCGCCCTCCCGTCAGGGCGGAGAAAATTTCCGCCGTACGGGCGCCCAGCGCCGGGGAGAAACGGTTTTGCAGAGTCTGATTGGCGGCGGACAGGGTGTCCATAGCCAGCTGGATCGCCTCGTATTCCGCCTGCAAGGCCGCCAGCCTTCGGCGCTTCTCGGCCAGCTGGGCCGTCAGCTCTGAGGGGTCACGGGTCGCCTGCAGCTGGCCGGAGATGGTATCCAGCCGGGTGCGTGCGGTGGCCAATTGGGCTTGCGCCTCCGGGATGACGGAGCGCATGGCTTCGACGGAACGGGAGGGCCGGGGCAGAGGAACGGCCGGATCCGGCAGCTCCCCCTGCGGCAGACGCTCCTCCAACAGGCGGCAGTACATCTGTGCCTGCTCCTGAGCGGTTTGGGCCGATCGGAGGGCGGTGCGGCTGCGGCGGGCGGCGGACAGGGCCACCTGCACGGCAGGCAGATCCACAGCGGTGGAATGGAAGGCTCGGACCCGTGCCAGCAGCGCCAGCAGCTGGGCCTGATCGTTATGAGCCATGGCTTCGGCGGCGGCTGCGGCGGCATCGGCGCTGCGAGTGGCCTCCTGAGCCTCCGTCAGTAGAGGGAGATACTCTGCGATCTGCCGCTGTAAGGTGCTCCGCTGGTCGTCTGCCTGCTGCTTCGCCTTGGCGTGACGATGGCGGGATACTATATCATATAGCAGAGCGGCGGCACCGACTGCACCACAGAGAATGGGCGCATACACAGGCAGATGCAGCAGCACACAGGCTACGGCCCCGACCAGCAGAAGAAGCCCCACAGGCAGGGGCAGCTTCGATGGTGCGGGCGGGTCCGTCAGGGCGGACAGGCGGCTTTGCAGCTGCGGCCCGTCGGCGGGAGAGAGGGGGTGTGCCGTGCAGCGGGCCATGGCCTCGGCGGCCTGCCGGCGCAGCTGGGCCGCTTGCTCCGTGGCCTGCCGCCGGGCGGCGATGGACTGGGCCAGAGCGGTAGCTTGTCCCTCCAGCTGGGAGAGTGTCTCCTCGTCCGGTAGGACGTCGCAGCGCTGCTTCAGTTGCCGATACTGCTGCTGGGCGGTGGATAGGGCTGCTTGGGCCTCCTCGTATTGGCGACGGGCGGCTTGGCGCTCCAGCTGCTGCCACTGGGCGTCTTGCTGCTGCAGTTCCTCCAACTGGTGT
>OMDR01001212.1_pt1 | contig 13180 bp, 10 predicted proteins | sample 1645251 | NCBI WGS metagenome assembly OMDR01 (sample SAMEA103958142, study PRJEB25191) | human gut metagenome | biome: human-associated habitat [ENVO:00009003]; feature: intestine environment [ENVO:2100002]; material: feces | place: Germany | collected 2013/2015 | reverse complement strand
CAACTGCACGGCGCTGGCCCGCCGTGAGCTGATCGCGGCCTACTATGCCGAGATCCGCCCTGAGGAGCATCCCGAATGGCTGACCGACGACTGGCCCATGTGGCTGTGGTTCGCCTGCCGTTCCCGAATACGCTTCATAGACCGCGTGACGGCCGTGCACCGGCGCATGGTCGGGAGCGTGAGCCACGGAGATTCCTACAGGGGACGCCTTGCGAGCCGCGATTCGGCGATGGAGACCAGTCTCTGGTTCGACGAACGCTTCACGGCTTCGCGCAACCGCTTCCGCATTCTGCGCCGCCGTCATGTGGTGGGACTCTGGCTGCTCTCGTGGAAAGGGGCGGGAGTCGGCGAATACCTCGCGCGCTGGTGGGCCGATCTGCGGCGGACGCCGCGGCTCGTCTTCTGCCCGGAGGGGGCTATTTTTCTGGTGAAGAAAATTCTTTTTCGACGTAAAAAACAGCATTTATGACGACCAAACAACGTTACGACGGCGTAATCGCATGGTTCTCGGAGCATATGCCCGTGGCCGAGAGCGAACTGCACTACACCGACCCCTACCAGCTGCTGGTGGCGGTGATCCTTTCGGCGCAGTGCACCGACAAACGGGTCAACATGACCACTCCCGCGCTGTTCGAGGCGTTTCCCACGCCCTTCGATATGGCCGCGGCCACGGCCGAGGATATTTACCCCTACATCAAGAGCATCTCCTATCCCAACAACAAGGCCCGCAACCTCGCGGGCATGGCCCGCATGCTCTGTTCGGAGTTCGGCGGCGAGGTTCCGAGCGATCTGCAGCAGATGCAGCGCCTGCCGGGCGTGGGCCGCAAGACGGCCAACGTGCTGGGCGCGGTGTTGTGGCAGAAGGAGGTGATGCCGGTCGATACGCACGTCTTCCGCGTCTCGAACCGCATCGGCCTGACGACCAACTCCAAAACGCCTCTTCAGACCGAGCTGACGCTCGAAAAGAACATCCCGCCGCACCTGCTGCCGGTGGCCCATCACTGGCTCATTCTCCACGGCCGCTACGTCTGCACGGCCCGCGCCCCGAAGTGCGGCGAGTGCGGCATCGCCGTGTGGTGCCGCAAATACGCCGCCGACCATAAGGCCCCGAAGGACTGAACCACCGACCGAAAACCCTAAAACTTCAACGATATGACAAAAAACCTCTTCCGTATTCTGTTGTTCCTGCTGCTGCCCCTCGCCGGGCAGGCCAAAGACGCCGATTCGCTGCGCGTGCTCTGGGTAGGCAACAGCTATACCTATTACAACGACATGCCGGCCATCGTCCAGCAGATCGCCGCGACGCAGAAGGTGAAGGTCTCCTGCACGCGCTTCCTCAAAGGCGGCGAACGCTTCTCCGGTCACCTGACGAACCAGAAACTGCTGAAGGCGCTGGCCGCGGGCGGCTGGGACTACGTCGTCCTGCAGGAGCAAAGCTCCGCGCCCGCCATGCCGACGCGGCAGGTCGCCCGCGAGGTCTATCCGCAGGCCCGCACGCTCGACAGCCTCGTGCATGCGGGTTCACCCGACGCCCGTGTGATCTTCTACATGACGTGGGGCCATAAGAACGGCAACCGCTTCCCGATTCCGGAATACCCGCCCATCAACCGCTACGAGACCATGCAGGAGCGGCTGATTACGAGCTACCTCGAAATGGCCTACGACAACAACGCGTGGTGCGCCCCCGTGGGTATGGCGTGGCGCCGCGTGCGTGCCGAACGTCCCGACTGCGTGCTCTATGCGCAGGATTGTTTTCACCCCGCGCTGCCGGGCAGCTACCTCGCGGCCAACGTGATCTTCACGACCATCTACGGCAAACCCTACCAGACCGACTGCACGATGGGCCTTCCGCCCGAACAGGCCGAATACCTCCAGCGCATAGCCCAGCAAACGGTCCTCGAAAACCGGACGCTGCTCAATCTCGAATAACCCGGCGGCCGGATTCGACGGCCGAACCCGGATAAGACGACAACGGCGGAGCCGAATGCTCCGCCGTTGTCGTTTATAAGTCGTCCGGTCTCTTTCGCTTCGGTTTCCCGTCCTTCCGGCGGTATCCGTCCTTTTGCGCTTTTCTGTTTTCATCCGGTTCCCCGCTTTCCCGGCCGCGGTCGGTTTTCCGCTTTTCTCCCGTCTCGGTTCTTCGCTCTTCCGCCCGCCCGTTTTTCGCGCTCTGTTAGCCTGTTCTCTGTTTTCCCGGCTTTTCGTTCTGCGTCCGGCGACTACCGCTCGCTCAGGAGGAGCCAGCGCATCGTCTTTTCGTCGATCAGCCCGATCAGCTCCGCGATGCGCTGCGACTGGGCCGTCAGCTCGTCCACTCCGAGCGAACCCGACGAAAGCGACTCCTCCAGCGCCGCTTTTTCGGCTTCCAGCGCCGGAATCTCCCGCTCCAGCGCCTCCAGCTCGCGCTTTTCGTTGTACGAGAGTTTGCGCGGCGCGCCGTCCGCCGCCTGCGTCCGCACCGCCTGCGGCTTGGGCCGGGCCTGCACCTCCTGCGCGTGGCGTGCGGCTTCGTATTCGCGTTTCCACGCCACGTATTCCGAGTAGGTGCCCGTGAAATCCTTGACCTCGCCTCCGCCGCAGAAGACCAGCAGGTGATCGGCCACCTTGTCCACGAAATAGCGGTCGTGCGACACTACGATCACACACCCCTTGAATGCGCGCAGATACTCTTCCAGAATGCCGAGCGTCACGATGTCCAGATCGTTCGTCGGCTCGTCCAGAATCAGGAAATTGGGGTTGCGCATCAGCACCGTGCAGAGATACAGCCGCCGCCGTTCGCCGCCGCTGAGCCGCGCCACGAAGCTGTGCTGCGTTTCGGGCGTGAAGAGGAAGTGCTGCAGGAACTGCGACGCGCTCATGCGCCGTCCGTCGCCCAAGTCGATCTGCTCGGCGATTTCGGTCACCACGTCGATCACCCGCTTCCCCTCGTCGAACTCCAGCCCCTGTTGGCTGTAATAGCCGAAGCGGACCGTCTCGCCGACCTCGATCGTCCCGCTGTCGGGGCGTTCGATCCCCGTCAGCAGTTTGAGGAACGTCGATTTCCCGCAGCCGTTGTCGCCCACGATCCCCAGCTTCTCGTAGCGGGTGAAGTTGTAGTTGAATTTGTCGAGGATCACCAGCTCGCCGAACCGTTTGCCGACCTCCTTGGCTTCGAATATCTTGGTCCCGATCCGCGACGCCTTGACGTCGAGCCGCACTTCGCCGCGGCTGCGCGTCGATTGCAGGCGCGCTTCCAGCTCGTGAAAGGCGTCGATGCGCGACCGGGCCTTCGTCGCCCGCGCCTGCGGCTGACGGCGCATCCACTCCAGCTCGCGGCGGTAGAGATTCGTCTCGCTCTCCCGCCGGGCCGCCTGCGCCGTCTCGCGCTCCTGCTTCTTCTCCAGATAATAGGAGTAGTTACCCGCGTAGTGGTATAGCTGCCGGTCCTCGATTTCGAGGATGTCGCTGCACACCTTGTCCAGAAAGTAGCGGTCGTGCGTCACCATCAGCAGCCCCGCGCCGCTTGCCGCCAGATACTCTTCGAGCCACTCGGTCATATCGGTGTCGAGGTGGTTGGTCGGCTCGTCGAGGATCAGCAGGTCCGACTCGCTTATCAGCGCGTTGGCCAGCGCCACGCGCTTGAGCTGTCCGCCCGAAAGGGTCCCGACCCGCTGTCCGAAGTCGCGGATCTTCAGCCGCGACAGAATCCGCTTGGCCCGCTGTTCGTAATCCCACGCTTCGAGCGCGTCCATGCGGGCCATGGCCTCCTGCAATCCTTCGCCCGACGGCTCTTCGATCGCCCGTTCGTATTCGGCGATGGCCTTCAGCGCCGGATTCTCCGAGTGGAAGCAGGCTTCCAGCACGGTCATCTCCGCCGGGTATTCCGGACTCTGTTCGAGGTAGGCGATCCTCAGATCGCGGCGGGGTACGACCTCCCCGCCGTCGTGATCCTCACGCCCCGCTATGATGTTCAGGAGCGTGGTTTTCCCGGTGCCGTTCTTGGCGACGAGGGCCACGCGCCGCCCGTCCTCGATCGCAAACGATATATTTTCGAAGAGTACCAGATCGCCGAACGATTTGGTCAGGTTCTCCACCTGAAGACAACAAGCCATAATGCGTTTTTTTGTGTATGCAAAGCTACGCAAAAATACCGAACCGACAACCGCCGCCCCGAAACCGGATCGCCGGCCGCCGGCTTTCCGGAGTATGGAAACGTGCTATTTCGGTACGTTCCCGCGGCCGCGGTTGCATATCTCTTCTTTTTTTGTATCTTTGCAAAGATCATTTAGCGAAACAGAGCCGAAATGGAGTTATCGAAAGAGCGTCTCGAACGCCTGCGGGAACTGCTTGCCCCCGCCCATCAGCAGATCGTGATCGTGTCGCACACCAATCCCGACGGCGACGCCGTGGGATCGTCGCTGGCATGGGCCGAGGCGCTGCGGTCGATGGGACATGAGGTGACGTGCGTCGTTCCGAACAAATACCCCTATTTTCTCGACTGGATGCAGGGCATCGAGGAGGTCGTGGTCTTCAAGAACGACACCGAAGGCCGCGCCGCCCGCGCCATCGCCGGAGCCGACATCCTCTTCTGTCTCGATTTCAACGCCGTTTCGCGGCTCGAAATCCTCAGCGAGACCATCGGCGCCAATACGACGGCCCGCCGCGTGCTGATCGACCACCACCTTTCGCCCGACGAGGGTTTCGACCTCTCGTTCTCGCATCCCGATTCGTCGAGCACCTGCTTTCTGGTCTACTCCATCGTCGAAGCGCTGTTCGGCGCGCAGGCCGTTACGCGCCGCATGGCCGAAGCGCTCTATGTGGGCATCATGACCGACACGGGCAATTTCGCCTATTCGTTCCTCACGCCTGAGCTGTTCCGCGCCGTGGCCGTGCTGGTCGGGACGGGCATCAGCATTCCCGACATTCACAACAACGTCTACAACGCCTATACCGAGGGCCGCGCCCGGCTGTTCGGCTATGCCATCAACCGCAAGATGGAGATTATTCAGGACGGCACGGTAGCCTACATGTCGCTGCTGGAGAACGAGATGCGCCGCTTCCAGTTCCAGCAGGGGGACAGCGAGGGCTTCGTGAACTACGCCCTGACGGTCAAGAAGATGAAGATGTCGGCCATGTTTCTGGCCCACCGCAAGTTCATCCGCGTCAGCTTGCGTTCGCGCGGAGATGTCGACGTCAATCTCTTCGCCCGCAAGTACTTCAATGGCGGCGGCCATAAGAACGCTGCCGGAGGTAAATCGTTCGTTTCGATGCAGGAGACTATCGCACACTATATCAAGTCGGTAAAGGAGTTCGCCGACGAGGGCCATCTCGGCTGATCCGCCGGAGCGGCCGCGCTGCGGCGGTTTCCGGCAGTTCTCTGCGGCCGGATTTCCGGTTGTCAATGGTTTCGGCAGACCGGTTGCCGGCTGTCAATCGTCTTGCAGCGACTTTGCCCGCCCGGTTTCCGGTTGTCAACTGTCTTGCAGTGGTTTCTGCGCCGGATTTTTGGCTGTCGATCGCCTTTGCAGCGACTTTTGTTCGTCCGGTTTTTGGTGGTCAATCGTTTTGCGGCGGTTTCTGCACCGGATTTTTGGCTGCCGATCGCCTTTGCTGTGGCTTTTGCCTGTCCGGTTTTCGGCTGTCAACTGTCTTGCGGTGGGTTCCGCACCGAATTTTGGTTGCCGATTGCCTTTTTGGCGATTTCCGCCGCCCGATTTTGGCTGCATGGCTTCCGGGGCCTGCCGTATCGTTTCTGCCGGACCCCTGCGGCCGCTGCGGTTCCGGTGCGCTCGCGGCAGCCGCGTGCGGTTCCCGGTTTTCGGGCTGTCGTGCACCCGAATTCCGGCCGCGTATTTTTCGCCGATTGCCGCAAAAGATGCTGTCTCATTAATTTGGAACGTTATGGACGATTTCCGACTCAAAGTCTTCATTACGGCGGCCCGGACGCTCAGCTTCACCCGGACGGCCGAACGGCTTTTCATCTCGCAGCCCGCCGTCAGCAAACACATCGGCGAGCTGGAATCCCAATATAAGGTACAGCTTTTCGTGCGCCGCGGCAGCCGTCTCGAACTGACCGGGGCCGGGGAGACCCTGCTCGCCTGCGCCGAACGGCTGGCCGACGACTACCGCCGCATGCAGTATGAAATGAGTCTCTGCGCCGACGCTCCCGTGGGCGAATTGCGGCTGGGGGCCAGCACGACCATCGCCCAATACCTTCTGCCGCCGATTCTGGCCAGATTCACGACGCGCTTTCCGGGCGTTCGGGTCGCGATGATGTCGGGCAACAGCGATCAGGTCGAGCAGGCGCTCGGCGGGCACGGCATCGACTTGGGAATGGTCGAGAGCCTGAGCCGCCGTCAGGGGCTGCACTATACGGTTTTCGCTCCCGACGAGCTGGTGCTGGTGGCCCGCACGGGCGGTCCCTATTCGCGGACCGAGTCGATAACGGCCGATGAGCTGCGCGAAATTCCGCTCGTGCTGCGCGAGGGCGGATCGGGGACGCTCGAAGTCATCAAGGCGGCGCTGGGGCGCGCGGGCATCCGCATTCCGCAGCTCAACGTGGTCATGCGGCTAGGCTCGACCGAGGGGATCAAGGCTTTCGTCCGCAACAGCGACGCCATGGCCATCGTTTCGGTGATCTCGGTCGTGGACGAGCTGCGCAGCGGCGTGCTGCGGATCATCGACCTCGAAGACCTTCCCCTGCGGCGCGATTTCGCGTTCGTGCACGTCGAAACCGAGCCGTCGGCTCTCGTCCGGCAGTTCATCGAATTCGCAAGGGCCGACTGCTGATCGGACGGACTTTCTGGCGCAGCCTCGACGAGCGTATTTGTTGCAGTTTTAGTGGCGGTTTCAGCGTTGCGGTTCCAATCGTGGTTTTCAGAGGAGGTTCCAGTTTCGGGTTTTGGTTCCGGTTCTGCTCCCTGTCCCGGTTTCCGTTGCAGTTTCCGTGACACTTCCTGCCGCCGTCCCCGCCGCCGTTTCTGCTGTCATTTCTGCCGCGATTCCGCAGCCGCTGTTTCCACCGCGATCCTGCCGCGTTCCGGTCGTGCTCGCGTTGCGGTTCCGGATTCTGTTTTCTCCCTTCTTCCTGCCGCCGCTTCCGGAGACGATCCGCCCGTTTGCTCTTTGGTATAACTTTTTGTTATGGTGTATAATGATTTCTTGTTTCATATTCCGTTAAAAGATGCGACCTTTGCCGGCGGAATAAAGAAAAAGTTATAGTGACCATTAAAAAAATACAAGCATATGTTGGAAAAAGGTAACAGGGCGAACACCCTGCACGGAATTCTGCTGATCGCGCTGTTTTCGTTCGCGGCCTTCTACATCGCCGGCTTTCCCATCGTAAAAAGATTGTCGTTCAGTCCGCTGATCGTGGGTATCGTGCTGGGTATGCTCTACGCCAACAGCCTTCGCAACAAACTGCCCGAAACGTGGGTCCCCGGCATCAAGTTCTGCACCAAGCAGCTGCTGCGCTGGGGCATCGTCCTGTACGGATTCCGCCTGACGCTGACCGAAGTGGCGGCTGTCGGCATTCCGGCCGTCGCCGTCGATCTGGTCATCGTGACGGTCACCATTTTCGGGGGAGTCCTGCTGGGCCGTCTCTTGAAGATAGACCGCGACACGGCGCTGATGACCTCGACGGGCAGCGCCATCTGCGGCGCGGCCGCCGTGCTGGGCGCCGAACCGGTCGTGAAGTGCGAGGGTTACAAGACCGCCATCGCCGTCTCCACGGTCGTGATTTTCGGAACCCTCTCGATGTTCCTCTATCCGCTGATGTACCGGATGGGGCTGCTCGATGGACTTACGGACACGGGCATGGCCGTCTACACGGGCAGTACGCTGCATGAAGTGGCTCATGTGGCCGGAGCCGGCAATGCGATGGACCCGACCGATGCGTTGGGAATCGCGGGAACGGCCACGATTACCAAGATGATCCGCGTGATGATGCTCGCGCCGGTACTGGTCGTCATGGGCTTCGTGCTGGGCCGCCGGAAGAGTTCCGGAGCCTGCAGGGAGAAGAGCAAGATCGCCGTGCCGTGGTTCGCCTTCGGATTTATCGGGATCATCTGCCTCAATTCGCTGCTGCAATACCTGTTCGGCGCGGAGAGCGTCCGCGAGATTCCGCTCAACGGCGCGATCGAATACGCCGATACCTTCCTGCTGACGATGGCCATGACGGCGCTGGGTACCGAGACGAGTATCGACAAGTTCCGGCAGGCCGGGGCGAAACCCTTCGTCTTGGCGGGCCTGCTGTACGTCTGGCTGGTGGCGGGCGGTTATTTCGTCACCAAATATCTGGTCGGAATCTTGTAAACAGGTCTGCCCGGAGCCTCCGTTTTACGGTAATTTCGGCAGCGTGGGGGCTTCGTGCTCCGAATAGCCGAGCACCGTCTCCCGTACGAAGTCCGCGAAGCCGCGGGCTTCGTCGTATGTCAGGGGGCCGGGATAGCTCATCAGGATCAGCTGATGGGGCGTGAAGGGTTTGCGGAACGAAGGGTGGATGTACTCGTAGGGGTTGGCGACGAAGCCCAGCCGTTCGTAGAAGTGACGGCGGCGGATCGAGATGTCGTCCACCGGCGGGTCGATCTCCAGAATGACGCGGCCGACCTTCCGGCAGAATGCCGTAAGTGCCTTCGAACCCATGTTCTGACCGCGCAAGGCGGGCGAAACGGCGAGATGCTCGACGTAGCGGTACGCTCCGGCGTTCCAGTGGAACAGGATGCCGATGAACTCTTCGCCGCGCCAGATGCCGTCGGCTTCGAAGCGCGGATCGCCGAACGCCCGGTCGTACCCTTGCGCGTTCCAGCGTTCGCAGCGGGGGAACGACTCTTCGTAAAGGTCCCACGCTTCGGTCCAGCCTTTGTCCGAACGGGATTCGAAAGGTATGAATTGCAGCTCCTGTGTCATTGTCGTCGTAATTTTGCGCAAGATAGTGCAAATTCCGCGCATTGCCAACTCCTGCGGCTCTCTGCGGCTCTCTGCGGGCGTTCCGGACGGCCGGGACGACGAAAAAGGGACGCCCGGTCCGGACATCCCTTCCGGCGCCTTCCGGCGCGAACTTTTTATTTTCTTTATTCTTCTGTTTTTCCGCCGGTTACCTCGTCCGGAATGCCGTCGCAGCGCACGAAGACCTGTACGTCCGAGCGGTCGTCCTTGGCTGTCCAGACCATCGAGGTCTCGGTGAAGTCGGTCACGATGTAGCGGTGCGCCCAGTCGCCTGCGCCGTAGTCGTAGCTGCCGCGGATGACCGCACCCAGCTCCGCGTCGTTGTCGATGACGAAACGGCCCGTCAGCTTGCGGGTGCCGAAGCTGTCGAGGTTCTGGTACATGACGTACTTGGCGTCCTTGCGGATGAATTCGATGTAGACGAAGCTGCCTTCGGCGAGCGGCGCGCCGTTCCATTCGGCCAGCTGCCACGTACCCGCGATGTTGTTGTTGGTCACCTCCAGCGGAGTTACGTACATATCGTCGTCGCAGGCGCCGAGCAGCGCAAGGGCCGACAAAAGGGCCGCAAATCTCAAAAATCTTTTCATATGACTTGTTTTTATCCTGTTTCTTATTCTGTTTCCCCGAACTCGATCCACAGCATGCGCTGACTCGGCGGTACGTCCGGTCCCCCGACCGGCAGGGGAGTCCGCCGGAGCGGCTGCGGGGCTTTGGCCGGGTCGAAGCGGACGACCAGATCGCCTTTTGCGCCGGGTGCCAGTGTCGCCGGTTCGCAGGCGAAGCTCAGGCCGGTCGCCGCGAACCCCTCGTCGCAAGCCGGGGTCAGCGGTTTGTCGCCCGCGTTCAGGCACTCGATACGCTCGCTCTGCACCTTGTCCGTGCGGCCGAAGCGGACGGTCCGCTGCTTGAGCCGCAGCGCGCCCATCGCATGGGGATAGTCGTCGTCCGTGCGCACCGAGGCCGTGACTGCGCCCCGGAGGCTGAGGATCGCCGTTGGCTCCTTGTCCGAGAGCTGGGTGTAGACGAAAATCCGCCGGTCGAAAACCCCCGGATGTCCCTTGGGACGGTAGGTCACCGTCACGGCGCCTTCGCCGCCCGGTGCGACGGGCTTTTTGTCCCAACTCGCCGCGGCGCAGCCGCAGGTGGTCTGCACGCGGGTGACGACCAGCGGCTTGCCGCCCGTATTCCGCCACCGGAAGGTGTAGACCGGCGGGAGGTCGTCCTCGCCGATATGCCCGGCGTCGATCTGCGTGCGTTCGAAACGCATAGCTTCGGCTCCTCCCGCGGCCGTGGCCGGGTGGGCCAGACTGTCGAGTTTGGCGCGCGGGACGATGCGGATCTGGGCGCGGAGCGGCGGGGCGGAGAGAGCCGCCCACAACGCTCCGCAGCAGAGAAGCATGCGTGTTATCGTCGCTGTTTTGCGCATCGTTGCGGGTTTAGAGCCAGCCGTTGCCGTTCGCGACCTTGCGCACCGTGATGTTGAAGGTGTGCGTCTCGTTGCCGCTCGACGTGATGCTGGCCTTGGTCGTGCCGCTCCTGAGTCCCTTGACCGTCAGTTTCCTGCCCTCGACGGAGGCCGTTGCGACCGTCGTGTCGGAGATCGAGACCGTATAGGTCATGGTCTCGCCGCCGAGGAAATAGTTGGCCGGTATGGCCGTCACTTCGCCGCCGAGGTTGATGTAGAGGTTGGGGAACGACACCTGCGTGCCGTTGCCGGCAACGGCGTTGAGCAGTTTGGCGGCGTTCGCCTGACCGGCGCCCATCTGTCCGCGGTAATTGGATTTGTTGAGCTGCATGGGCTGGTTCAGCCCCACGTCGGCCACGTAGCGGTAGTAGAGTTTCATGCCGCTCATGTAGTCGTCGATCGGCGTCGCGGTCTCATGCAGCAGGGCCTTGAATTCGTCGGCCGTGAAGTGGCGGCGCAGTTTGGCCGCGTAGGAGAGTCCCAGCGCCGCGACGCCCGAAACGTGGGGGCAGGCCATCGAGGTGCCCTCCATGTATCCGTAGCCGCTTTCGCTGACGTTGTAGGGCAGCGTCGAGAGGACGCAGCCGATCTCGCCGCGCTTGTGGTCGTCGTCGAAGTATTCGTAATAGTAGTCCTGATCGCCGCCCGGAGCCGCTATCGTGATGCCCGGACCGTAATTGCTATAGACGGCGGGGGTGTAGTCGGCGGCCGTCGCGGAGACCGAGATGCAGTAGTCTGCGGCGCCGGGGAATCCGGCCATGGGGGCGTTTTCGTTGCCGCCGGCGAAGATCGCCAGACCTCCCTCGATCGGGCCGTTGGGCGACCCTGCGTTGTGTATGAAGTACTCCAGCGCCTCCTTTTCGAGCGGGCAGGCCTGCTCCCACTCTTCCTGCGTCTTGAAGCCCTGATCGCCCCATTCGTAGCTGTTGGCCAGTCCGGAGACGTAGCCCCAGCTGCACTGCAGGACCACGGCGCCGTTGTCGGCGGCGTATTTGATGGCCTTGACCGTGGAGAGGGCGTTGCCGGCGGCGTCGCCGGAGAATATCTGGCACGACATGATCTTCACGCCGGGGATGCTGCCCCGGCCTCCGGCGATCGAGCTGATGCCGATGCCGTTGTCGTTCTGCGCGGCGATTACGCCCGCCACATGCGTGCCGTGGCCGGTGTCGCTGACGTCGTCCCACGAGATGACGCCCGTGTTCTTGACGAAGTTGTAGCCGTAGACGTCGCCCTGATAGCCGTTGCCGTCGTTGTCCTTGTGCGAGCGGTAGATTTCGTTCTCGTTGACCCACATGTTGTTCTTCAGGTCGGGGTGCTCGATCATCACGCCCTCGTCGAGGACGGCCACGACGATCGACTCGTCGCCCGTCGAGAGTTTCCACGCCTGCTCGCACTGCACGTCGGCGTCCACGATGGATTTCCCGCCGAACATGTTGCCGCGGTTCACGAGGTGCCACTGCTGCGGGAGCAGCACGTCGTCGAAAGGATAGGCCGAGGCTTCGCCCGTCCGGGTCGCGCGCTGCTGCTGGATGGCTTCCAGCGTCTTGCGGGAGAGGGGCGCCGCCTTTTTGCCGGCGTTGTAGGCGCGGTGGATGGTGCGGTTGACGCTGACGTGCTGCACCTCGCCCAGCGCCGAGAATCTCTCGGCGACCTCGGCGGCGGTATACTCCTCGCCGAAGCGGACCACGTACCACAGGTGCAGTTCCGATTCGCGGGTGCGCTCCTCGTTGCGCGGGTCCACCGGGAAGACGCGCTCGATCTCGTAACCGCCGACGATGTCCAGAATCTCATCGACGGAGAGAATGCCCGAACGGGTCGCGGGGCCGCCGCTGCGGGTGATGCCCTCCCGGTCGAGGATGTCGCTTACGTAAGGTGCGAATTTCACCAGCACCTCCCCCGAACGGTATTCGGCCGGAACGTCCGGTGCCGGAGCCGGCTCCGGGGCGGACAGCTCCTCTTTGGTGCATGCGGTAAATGCCAGTAAAGCGGTGGCAAGAATGCCGTATAGATAGTTTTTCATCGTCATAATTATTTGGTCGTCTCCTCCTCTTCTTCTTCCGTGCCGGGGTCTTTCTTGTATCCCTCGTAGAATTCGTAGTAGTAGTTCATGTTGGCGGGTTCGTTGGTGAATCCGGCCAGCGTGCCGCTCGCATCCTTGCCCTCCTGCGTGAAGACCAGCACGCTGGGGACCCACCAGTCGAGCGCCGGGTGGTAGAGCAGCCAGTCGGGCAGCTCGCCGGTCAGTCGGTTGAGGTTGATGGCGAACCGCTTGGTGTGCGGCATCACCTTCGGGGTGCCGATCAGCGCGCGGGGCAGCGTGTCGGCGTCGATGATGTCCTGCTCGGTGTATTTCTCCCAGTCATCCATCTTGGGCAGCGGTCCCTGCAGGTAGTTGACCGAGAGCACCAGCGTGTCGAGGTCCCATTCGATCATGCGGCGCGGGAATCCCTGTTCTTCGACAAGGCCGCCGTAGTTGGTTTCGACGGTGTTGCTCAGGTCGTAGATGTTCTTGCGCGTGTTGGCGCCCATGTTCAGCGTCCGGAGCTTGGGGAAGTTCGTCGGATTGATCTCTTCGGGAATCTTCTGGAAGTTGTTGCTGCTCAGGTCGAGGTATTCGAGGTTCTTGAGCGCCGTGAAGTTCTTGTCCAGCGATACCAGACCGTAGGCCGAGATGGTGAGCCGGCGCAGCTGCGTGAGTTTGGTGATGTACTCTCCCGTGGTGAGGTCCTTGAGGAAGGCGTTGACGTTGCTGTAGAAGCTCAGCTCGTCGGCGGCCGTCAGGTACTGCAC
>OMDR01001211.1_pt1 | contig 13191 bp, 7 predicted proteins | sample 1645251 | NCBI WGS metagenome assembly OMDR01 (sample SAMEA103958142, study PRJEB25191) | human gut metagenome | biome: human-associated habitat [ENVO:00009003]; feature: intestine environment [ENVO:2100002]; material: feces | place: Germany | collected 2013/2015 | reverse complement strand
CATTCCGGATGAAAACAGCCTTCGCGCCACCGATGCCGCACTGTCCCTCGTTCAGGGACTGACAGCGCAGGATACGGTTCTATTCCTGCTTTCGGGCGGCGGCAGTGCGCTTTTCGAGAAGCCGCTGATTCCCTTGCAAGAATTGCAGGATATTACCCAGCAGCTTCTTGCCAGCGGCGCAAGTATTGTCGAAATCAACGCCATTCGCAAGCGCCTTTCTGCCGTAAAGGGCGGACGCTTTGCCAAGCTATGCCAGCCGGCGCGTGTGTTTTCCATCGTGCTGTCTGACATTCTGGGCGACCCGCTGGATATGATAGCCTCTGGCCCTGCCTATCCGGATGCATCCACCTGCAGCGAGGCACTTTCGATTGCCGCACGTTACCATTTGCGCCTTTCGCCGGAAGCAATGTCACTGCTGCATCAGGAGACGCCCAAGACACTTTCAAACGTCGAAACCCATGTCACAGGCAGCGTTCGGGAGCTATGCGCAGCCGCAGCGGCAGCTTGCAGTTCTCTGGGCTACACCCCCATTGTGCTCACGGATGTCTTGTCTTGTCAGGCACGCGACGCAGGGCAGGTACTTTCCGCCATTGCTCGGACGCATGCGCAGGATGGGCAGAAGTGCGCTTTCCTGATGGGCGGCGAAACGGTCGTGCACGTCACAGGCCATGGAAAAGGCGGGCGCAATCAGGAGCTTGCCCTTGCTGCCGCACAGGAATTATCAGGAATCACCAATGCGGCTGTTTTTAGCATTGGGAGTGACGGTACGGACGGCCCCACGGACGCTGCGGGCGGCTATGTGGATGGCGACACCGCTTCCCAGCTGTCGGCACAGGGAATCTCGATTGCGCAGATGCTGCAAGAAAATAATGCGTACCATGCGCTGGAGAAGGCAAACGGGCTTATTTTTACTGGCCCAACCGGCACAAATGTCAACGATGTTGCTGTGCTGTTGATAGATACTGCGAACTAAAACAAAAGATAGTCACAGAGAGTGGATTCAGGCGGCACTGTCTCATTTGTGCGGTGCCGCCTGAAACAAGGGGATGAATCCTGCCTTGCATTTTCCCTCCGCGCATGGTAAAATATTAACCATCAGAGAGGAGGGGATGCCATGGCTGTGCGCATTGCCATCGTCGAGGACGAAAAGTCCGCCGCTCGCGTGCTGGAACAGGCGATTCAGCGCTATGGAACGGAAAACAAGGTTTCGTTTACGATTCGCGTCTGGCATGACCCGCTGCTCTTCTTGGAGGAATATCAGGCGGAGTACGACATCGTTTATATGGACATTCGGATGCCCGCGCTGTCCGGGATGGAAACGGCGCGGAATCTGCGGAAGATGGATCGCATGGTCATGCTGATTTTTGTGACCAGTCTGGCGCAGTATGCGCTGGAGGGGTACACGGTCGGCGCGTTTGACTACATCCTCAAGCCTGTCAAGTATTATGACTTCGCGCTGAAGCTGCATTGGGCGCTGGAGCATCTGCCGGAAAAGCAGGAAGCGACGATACTGCTTGTGTCAGGCGGCAGCAAAATTCGATTGCGCCTGCGGGATTTGCTGTATGCTGAGACGGATGGGCATTACCTGATTTTCCACACCGCCGAGGGGCAGATTCGGCAGTGCGGCACGATTTCCACGCTTGAAGCCGATTTGACGAACAAACAATTTGTCCGCTGCAACAGCTGCTATCTGGTGAATTTGCAGCACATTGCGGGCATCAAGGGATACAGTTTGCTGCTGGATAACGGCGAGGAGCTGAAAATCTCCCAGCCGCGAAAGAAACAGGTTCAGCAGACCTACAATGAATATTTAGCAGCGCATTAAAAAAGGCAGGCAAATCGCCTGCTTTTTTTAATGAGTCTTGGTTTTTTCCGCCTTTTCCGGGATGTTCAGCCGGATTTCCAGCAGGTAAACGCTGTCCTTGGCGGAGATTTTCATCGTGCCGCCGTATTGGCTGACAATGTACTGCATACTGGATGTGCCAAAGCCGTGGCGCCGTCCGTCGGGCTTTCTCGTCTGCGGCAAGTCGTTTTTGAACTTGATTTCGCCCTCGTAGTAGTTCATCACGGCAATTTCCACCGCGCCGCTCAGCCGCCGGACATGCAGGCTGATGACCCGCTTTTCAGGGTTGCTGACGCGCATCACCGCTTCCACCGCGTTATCCAGCGCATTGCTGAACAGGGCGTAAATGTGGCGCGTCCGCATGAACGACAGGCACTCGCCATCCGCCATGCTGGTGAAGGAGATGCCGTTGTCCATGCACTTGAGCATCGTGCTGTACAGCACAACATCCAGCACCTCGTTGCCCGTTTTCACATTGCTGTCGTAGAGGTCGATTGCTTCCCGCAGGGCGGAAATTTCGGATTCGGTCAGGCGGCTTTGCAGCTTGTCCAGCTGATGCCGAAGGTCGTGGCAGCGCAGATTCACAAGGTCGATGTTGGCCTTCATCGTCTCGTACTGCCGCCGATTCTCCGCCAGCACCTGATCCATCACCTCGATTTCCGCCCGATTCTGCGAAAACAGCACAATGTCGTGGTGCAGCGCCAAAACAGAAATGCACATGAACACCAGGCAGCAGCGCAGCATTTCATAGAGCGGCCGTGAATCGGCGCGGTATTCGCTCATCACGGCGTTAATCAGCACACTGGCTAACAAGAACAGGATGCACAGCCACGTCGTCTGAATCTGCGATTTCCGATCTTCATGGTACTGCACAGACGGATGGATGAACAGCAGCCGAAGCAGATAGCAGACGGCCAGATGGAACACAAACCAGATGAGAAGTGTCACATCCGCATTGGTGATTTGCGGAAACAGGGTCATTGTCTGCGTATCGTCCGCGCCCGTAAAGGACAGCACGAGTGCGTACAGGCTGCCGGCAATCTGGACGGCGGCACATCCGGCGCACCACGCTTTCAGCCGCTCACACCATGTGCCTTCATGCGCCAGGAACAGCAGCGGCAGCACGGACAAGTATTCCATCAGAGCACCCAGAAAGCGTGACCAGAGCATTGCCTGAAAATGCGTGCGGAGGATGGCTCGGATGATCATAATCGCCGCCATCAGGGCAAGCCCCGCTGCCGCGCGAACGACATACTGCGGCTTGTGCTTCAGCGGGAAAATGAAAACAGCAACACCGGACAGTGCTTCCAGAAAGGCTATAACGGAAAGGCCCATTTGGTAAGAATAACGTTCTCCCAGCCACTGCGCGAGGAATGCAATCATCGCTCATTTTCCCTCCTTCATTTCGGTGCCATTATAGCATACGCATCCAGCCCGCCGCAACCCTGCCTTTTGCCCCGCGGTACAGGACAAAAGGCAGGGGAGAAGGCATCAGTCCAGCGGAATCAGGCAGTAGGGGTGAACAACCGCCTGCGCAGGGCCGTATGCCTGCAAGCCGTAGCGGTAGCCGTACCAGTCGCCGCCGCCCGCGCCGCCGCCTGCATTCGCCAAGCTCGATGAATACAGCAGCGCAATGGTGTTTTCGCCGTTTTTCAGCCACGGCGTGATGTCCATGACGGCATTCGTCATGCTGAGGTTGCCCGTTTTTTCGCCGTTGATGAAAACCTGCATACTTTCGCTCATCGGGCCAAAGTCGATATACGCGCCGTCCGCCGTGCCATCCCACTGGAAAACCGCCTTGTACGTCGCCTGACCGACCGTGCGCTCGCCCAGTTCCGGAATTTCATTCCATGTTTTCAGGGCGTCCAGATGGAGCGCGACGGGGGTAATGTCCGTCGCCACCTGCGTTTCGGTGATGGTCTGCCCGAACAGCGTTTCCATGCGCTCGTTCACCTGCCCGGACGCCGTGTGCTTCATGACGGTAACATCCCAGCCGGTGATTTCAAACGCATCCGGCACCTGCGCCGCGAATTGCCGCGTTTCGCCGCTGCTGAGCTGCGCCTGATATTCGCCGGACGCTGTGACCTTGGCGGACAGGCTGCTGCCATCGCTGCAAACATCCGCCGCGTTCGTTTCGACCGCGTGAAGCTCGCTGTCCGCCTCGCACGCACGGAACACAAACAGCGCCACGTCGCCGTAATCCAGCGTCAGCGGGAAAATTGTGCTGCCGTTTTCATGGCGATAAACGCCCAGTCGCTTCGTTTCGCCCGTCCACGCATCCAGCTGATACGGAATCCAAGTGCCGTCCACCACCATCTCCGTCGTGATGGTATCGCCGTGCGTATCCTGCTTTTCCCCCTGCGACCACACGGAAACATAGCTGCCGTCGCAGTAGTTGTACACATACAGGTACTCGGTGCCGCCGTCTCGGCGCGTCTGCGTCAGCAGCTGGCGGTTCGGCTCGGCAAAGCCCGCGTAAGGCTTCACACCGGCGCTTTGCAGCACACGGGCAACGTCATCCGCGTCCTTTGCGGAATAGACGTTGGGAAGCGCCTTCATTTCCGCCATCACATCCGCCAGCGCTGCCTCGCCGCCATCATTGTACGGCGTCTGAACGGCGGCGCCATCCACCACAACCACCTTCATGCCCTGTTTTGCCAAATCAAGCAGGGCTTTCGCGCCGTCCAGCGCCAGCTGCTCCTGCCACAGCACAATCGCCTGATACCCCGCCTGCTCCAGCGTGCCGGTTTCGGCATGATAGTACACGCCGTCCGCCGTCAGGAAATCCGGGCTGAAGTAGTCGTAGGTATAGCCGTTGTCCTGCAAGGTCGTGGACGGGAAAAAGCCGGTCGTGTGGTCAAGCAGCCAGTTTTCGCCGCCGTGGTTGCCGCTGGTTGGCATGGGCTGCTGATAGTTCATGTAAATCATGCCGACATCCGTGCGGGACACGCCCTCGCGGAGCAGCTGGCAGATGCGCCCCAGATGGTCGTTGAACGACGGATAATCCACGCTGGACGGCTCATGCGGCCCGAAGGCGTAGAAGCTGGCATACACCGCGCCGCTGGCGGTATAATGCGGCCAGCGATTATCCGTTCCCGGCCCGTACTGCGCAGACCAGATGTGCCACACAATGCGATTGAAGCCCGCCGCAAAGAGGTTGGTGATCCTGCTCGGTATAGGCATAGCCGCCGTAAGCGCCCGTTTCGGAGGAAAGCACCTTGTTCTGCAGCTTCGCGCCGCCCGTCCACAGGCGGTACATATCCACCTGATTGTTCTGGTTGAGGATTTCCGCCTCCGGATAATCCACGCTCATAATCGGCTCGGAGATTTCCAGCCGCTGCCCATAGCTGATTTGCGCGCGGGTCTTGATGCCGTATTCGTGCAGCCACGCGCGCAGCGGCTCCAGCATCCGTTCGCGGTAGAGCTGCGTCTGCACGTCAAAGAGGTCGTTGAGTACCTTTTCGCGCATGGTTTTGTCCGCCAAATCATAGCTGCCGTAGTCCACGGCATCCCAGTAGAACAGATCCGGCAGACCGATGGTCAGGTACAGGTACGGACGAATGTCATAGCCCTTGCGCGCCAGAAATTCTTCCGCCATGTCGTCGCACCAGAACGCGCAGCCGTATTCGGTGCTGATTTCCAGCGAATCCATGAACAGCTGCACGTCGCCCGCCTGAATCTTGGCATTCAGCGCCTCGTCGTCCAGGATGTGTGCCAGCCAGTATTCCTTCAGCGCTTCAATGCCCGCTTCATCAAAATAGTTGATGCAGTACGCGGTTTCAGCGGCGGGGTGGGATTCCTGCATTGCGCCCTGCTGCCAGTAGTAGAACAGGCGGTACTTCGATTCGGCGTTTTCCGGCGTCCAGTCCAGCGTAATCGTGCCGTCCGCTTTGTAGACCAGCTTGTCGGTCAGCTCGATGATGCCCGTTCCGTCCGTCACGATGGGCTTTGCCTTGTTGCCGCTCGTCTGCGGCACGGCAAAAACGCCAATCAGCTTTGCCGTCGGCTCAATGGGGTAGACCTTGCTGCCGACTTTCTTCTGCATGGGGATTGCCCCGCTTCGGCTCGCCCCTGCTTTGATGTATTCCACAATGTCCACGACAATCTGGCTTGCGCCCTGACTGTGCGGGTCAAGACCGGGGACGTTGGCGGTCGCCCAGTTTGTGCCGGAGGTGAGGGAGACGGTCATTCCCAAGTCCAGCGCCGTGTTCATTGCCAGCTTCAAGTCGTGATCCCACTGCGCAGAGCCGTAGCCGTAGTCCGTTTCGCTGATTTCGTCTTCGCCCTGCGCGCACAGCTCCACGCCGCGGAAACCGCCGTCGTACATCGCCTGAATTGCCGCGCGGATGGTCTCGTCCGTATGGCCCGCTTCCGCCATCCACCAGCGCACTTCGCTGCGGTTGTCGATGCTGGGCGCGGTATAGCGGCGCTCGATTTCCGCCGCAAACGCGTCGTCCTCTGCCAGCGCCGAGGCGGCGGGCAGCAGCAGAGCGGCAGAGAGCACCGCCGACAAGATTTTCTTCCCAGACAGCATAATGTCCTCCTTGCAAGGCTTTCTTGTACAAAATGGGGCTCCGGAACACTCCGAAGCCCCGGAAAACGGGATTAAATCTTGAACGCCTTGACAAGCAGCGGCCAAGCCCAGAGGTAGAAGACAACTGCAATCGCGATGACGGCGACGGCAATCACAATCCACATGATGCGCTTGCCCTTCTTGCTCATCCGCTTGCGGTTCTGGAACTGCTCCTCGGTCATCGGCACTTTGCTGTATACGCGAATTGCCATGAACACCAGCACAAGCGCCATCAGAATGTCAAAGCCGTACAGCACAACCTTGTACCATGCCATGCCGTGCAGGAAGCCCTTCTGCTCCTCAACCGCCGGGGCAGTCGTTTCTTCCGCACCGTCCTTGTCCTGATTCAGCATCGCCGCATAGGCGGGGTCAACCGCCAGCGAGTTTGCCGTGTTGTAGAGAATCTGATGCACGGCTTCGCGAATCAGCTTGCGGCACCAGCCGGATTTAACGTCGCTGAGCGACTGTTCCGCGGTCGCGTGAATGAGCGTGCCGCCCGCCGCCAGATACTGGTCAGCGCCAGCGCCCTTCATGGTGGTGGTGTAGTCGGTGATGTAGCAGCCGTGCCAGCCCCATTCGTTGCGGCAGATGGCGCTCATCAGCGGATAGGAGCCGAAGGTGAACTGCCAGCCGACGCGGCACATGGTCAGCATGATGCCCTGTGCGCCGCCCTTCTGGATGGAATACTGGAAGGGCTTGAGGTAGATTTCACGGGCAGCCTGTTCCGTGCCCCACACAGCCACACAGCCGTTGGCGGCGCGGTTGGTGTCGGCGTCGTTCATGACAAAGTGCTTGATGTAAGCGTGCATACCGTGCGCTTCAACGCCCGCGCAGACCGCCGCGGAGCAAAGACCGGTCAGCACAGCATCCTCGGAGTAGTATTCGTAGTTGCGCGCGCCGAAGGGGGTGCGGTGGATGTTGATGCCGGGCGCGTACCAGCCCTCGGTGTTGGACGCAATCGCGTCTTCGCCGATGGCGTTGCCGTAGATGCGCTGAACGTCCTGACTCCACGTTGCCGCCGTCATTGTTGCGCAGGGGTAGGAGTAGATGACCGCGTCCGTCAGGAAGTTCGCAATGCCGTGCGGCGCGTCATACTCATACGTCTTGGGCTTGCCAACGGATTCCACCGCCAGAGAGCCCCAGCCGGACTTGTTGAACAGCTGATGCATCTCGGAGAGCTTGAGTTCATCCAGCAGCAGATCCCACTTCGGGTCGTTGTAGTCCAGCCCCACCATGTCGATCAGCTTCAAATTGTTCTTCGCGCCGTAGGTGTAGGCTTCCTTGCCGGGATACAGGGCAGCATCCGTCGGGTCTGTCGGGTTCAGAGAAGCCGCAAAGCCCTTCAGCTCGAATTTCGCCCGCAGGTCGTCGGAAATCACATAGGTCGGCACGTCGCCGGAGATGTTGCCGACGTTGGATACGCCCTTCGCAACACCGGTGGCGTATTCCAGGCCGTTATTGTCCATCACAGACCAGTCGGAGCGGGAGAGATACACCGTGTCGTCCGCATAGACGATATCATCAAGCTGGTTGGTCACTTCCGCGCCGGAAACAGCGTCCTTGTTCAGCAGTTCCCGCTCGGAAACGGTGTACTTGGCTGCCATCGCCGTGTTGCCGTTTGCGGTCATGCCGTCCGCCGTGGTCTTGCCCTTTGCGGCAAGCACGTTGTTCACGGCCTCGTGCGCATCATGGGCAGCGGTCACATACCAGTCGCCCGCGTCAATCACATAGGTCTTGGCGTCCTTTGCATCGTAGCTGGCAATGTCCTGCTTGGAGAAGGTGACGGACACGCGCTGCGACTCGCCGGGGGCAAGCTCAGATGTCTTGACGTACTGCGCCAGCGCCACAGCCGCCTTTTCCACGCCGCCGGGGATGTAGGGCGACTGGACGTAGAATTCCACAACATCCTTGCCGGAGGTGAAGCCGGTGTTTTCAAAATCAGTGTAGCTCAGACCATAGCCGAAGGGATAGGCGACGGTGGCGGCGTAATCGTAGTCGCCCGCGTTGCCCTGCTTGAGCACAGCATCCTCATAGCGGGTTTCATAGTACTTGTAGCCGACATAGATGCCTTCCGCGTAGTTCACATAGGAATAGCCGGAGAGGGAGCCGTCCTCGTTCACATAGCGGTAGTCGCCGAAGTTCTGCATGGCGGCGGAGGACAGGTTGTCGTGCACATAGGTGTCCACCAGACGGCCGGAGGGGTTGATGGCGCCGGACAAAATCTTGGCAATCGAGCCGATGCCGCCCGCCGGACGGGCATACCACAGCACCGCGTCAATGCCGTATTCCGCCTTGTCCACAAAGTCCATCTGCATGGCGTTGGCGGAGCTGATGAGCACAATCACCTTGTCGAAGGATTTATGCACCTCGGCAAGCAGTTCCTTTTCGTCCTTGTTCAGTTCCAGATAGTTTTCATCTGCCGAGCCGCCGTAGCGGGACATGTCATACGGCAGGTCGTTGCCTTCCGCGCCCGTGCGCATCAGCACGACGACAGCAGCATCGTTGTAATCCTTGTAGGAGGCCTTGACGTCCGCCGTATATTCGCTCTGCGGCACTTCGTCAATCACCCAGCCGCCGGTTTCGGAGCCGTTGCCTGCCGACAGGCTGCCCGCGCCGGAGGAGTGGCTGGACGCGGCATAGAAGGCAGCCAGCGTGGGGTTGACCGTGAAGCCCTCATCCTCCAGCACCTTCTGCAAAACGCCGTTCTTGTTGTCGATGCCAAAGAGGCTGATCTTGCCGCCCTTCATGGGCAGCGCGTTCTTTTCGTTCTTCAGCAGCACCGCGCCTTCGGCGACAATCAGGTTCGCCACCTGCGCATGGTCGTCCGTGTCAAACGTCACGGTGGAAACGTTCTTCACGCCGACTTCGCCGAAGTACAGCGTCAGGGCGGAATCCCAGTACAGCGCTTCGTAGTTGACGACGCCGACGGCACTGCACAGCAGCGCAATCACCAGCGTCCAGATAATTAAATAGGTACTTTTTTTCATACCCTTCTTCGCAGCACTCATGATTTTCTCCTTTTCATGCGAAAGAAAATGGGGAAGGCGCATCGCCCTCCCCGCGAGGATTTTCCGGACCGACTAACGCTTTGGGGATAAGGATTAGTCGTCGTCGGAATTGGTGATCACATAGTCAAAGGTGTCGCCGCTGATGGTGATGGTCACGGTGCATTCCTCCGCGTCAAACGCCGCGTCGGAGGTGGTCAGGCTGTCCAGCAGATACGGGCCTTCAAACAGGTCGGCGATCAGATGGCTTTCCTCTTCCTTGCACTGCACAACGCCCGCCGCGTAGTCGCTGTCCGCGAAGGCAGCGTTTTCCGTGTTCTGGAAGTAGGAGCCCGCCAGAGGACCCCAGTTTTCAGACGCGGTGCCAGCCGTCGGGAACATCAAAACGACCGTGTCGCCATCCTTCGTGTAAGTGCCGGTGAAGGTGTAAACGAGATCCGCCGCCACGGTGCCGTCTTCCGCGGTCTGCATCAGGCGCTTGGTGTACTCGTAGGTGCCGTCATCCTTGAGAACGACGGTGTTCTCGCCGGTCATGCCGATAGCGGTCACAAAGCCGTTGTGGAAGGTGTTGGACACGAGGTCTTCAGTCTTGTAGACCTTGGTCAGGGTGACGTCCGCCAGCGCGACGGACAGGAGCAGGCACAGGGACAGAGCGATGGAAAGCAGCTTCTTCATGGAAATTCCTCCATTCTTATTTGGCGATTTTTCAACCACATCGCCTTCGATTCGCATCATATCACAACGGCAACGGTTTGCTGCACTTTTTGCGGAATCTACAAAGAAAACAGCACAAATTAAAAGTATGCGCACAAAGGACAGGAACGGCAAAGGAATTTGATGAGAATTTTCCGGAAAGCCCTTTATCTATCGCCGCATTCATGGTATGATAATGAAGGAAAAATGACGCGCCGTGCGGATTGCACAAACACTGCTGGAGGAAGCGCAATGAAGGAGTTTCTGCCGAAATCCGCCGCGAAAATGGCGGATTGCCTGATGAAGCGTTATGGCCTGCTGACCAGCCGCTGGAGCTATGACTACGGCGTGGCGTGGCGCGGCATGGAGGCGCTGTACGCCATGACGGGCGAAAAGAAGTATTTCGATTACATCAAGGACGCGATGGACACGTTCGTGACCGACGAAAGCGGCGCGATTCGCGACTACACGCTCGATGAGTTCAATCTGGACTACATTTGCAACGGGCGGCAGCTGCTGTATCTCTACAAGGCGACGGGGGATAAAAAGTACCTGCGGGCGGCAGACGTGCTGCGCGACCAGCTGCGCCGGCAGCCGCGCACATCCGACGGGGGATTCTGGCACAAAAAGTGCTACCCCTACCAAATGTGGCTGGATGGGCTGCACATGTCCGCGCCGTTCTATGTGGAATACTGCCTGATGATGGAGGACGATGCGGGTATCCGCGACGCGGCGAAGCAGCTGCAATTGGCGTATGAGCACACCTATGAGCCGAAAACGCGGCTGAATCACCACGGGTGGGACGAATCCCGCGCGCAGCAGTGGTCAGACCCGGAGACGGGGCGCTCGGCGCACGCGTGGGGGCGCGCTGTCGGCTGGTTTATGCTGGGGCTGGCGGATGTGCTGGCGCTGCTGCCGGAAAATCACGAATGCTTTGAGCCGCTGCGGGCGCTGATGGAGAAAATCAGCGCGCGGATGCTGGAAATCCGCGTGGACGGCGCGTGGCTGCAAGTGCTGGACTGCCCCGGCCGCGAGGGGAATTATCTGGAATCCTCCGGTTCGTGCCTGATGACGGCGGCGATTTTGAAGGCGGCGGCGAATCATCAGCTGCCCGACTGGATGCTGACGGCGGCGCAGGAGAGCTTCCGGGCGATTCAGCGGCATTTCGTCGGGCAGATGCGGGATGGCACGCTGTTTCTGGCGAAAACGTGCTACGGCGCGGGGCTGGGCGGAAAAACGGAGGCGTACCGCGACGGGTCGTATGACTATTATATTTCGGAAACCGTAGGCAGCTACGATATCAAGGGGACGGGCGCGTACATTCAGGCGGCCTGTGCCTACGAAGGGAGCGAACCCCATGCTTGACCAGCGCTTGGCAACCCGCGTGGAGAATTTTGTGAGCCGCCTGAAGCGCGAAAGTGTGTGTATGCACGGCTTCATCCTTGACGTGCGGGGCGAAGTGAAGGCGACGGCGTACTATCCGCCGTTTGAGGAGGGGGAGGCGCACCGGATGTACTCGGTGTCCAAATCCATGACGGCGCTTGCCATCGGCCTCCTGCTGGACGAAGGGAAAATTTCGCTGGATGACCGCATTGCCGACTACTTCCGTGACTTCCTGCCCGAAAAGCCGGATGCGCGCCTGATGCGCCTGAAAATCCGCGATATGCTGCGGATGGCGACGTGCTACCGTGCCACCGTCTACCGCGAAACCGACGACGACTGGACGAAGCCGTTCTTCACCGCCGCATCCACCCACGAACCGGGCACGGTGTTCCACTACGATACGGGCTGTTCGCAGGTGCTGGCGGCGCTGGTGGCGCGGCTGACCGGGCAGCAGGTGATGGACTACCTGACCGAGCGGGTGTTCACGCCCCTTGGCGCAGACGACGAGAAGCATTGGCTGCGCGACCCCGCGGGCACCTGTCAGGGCGGCACGGGGCTGTGCATGTCCCTGCGCGATTTGCACAAGGTGACGCGGCTGGTGATGGACGGCGGGCGCGGAATTTTGCCGGAATGGTTCTGCCGGGAGATGACGAAAAAGCACATCGACAACTGCCTGTGCGCGAACGAGGAAGAGCGCTACGGCTACGGCTGGCAGGTGTGGATGACGCGCGCGGGCTGGGCGATGTACGGCATGGGCGGGCAGCTTGCCGTGGTGTGTCCGGAGAAGGACGTCTGCCTGTGCACGATTGCCGACACGCGCCTTGACCCCATCGGCGTGCAGCGCATCTACAACGCCTTCTTCGACGAAATCTACCCTTACTGCGGCATGGAGGATATGTCGCCCGTGCGCCTGTCGCCCGAAATTCAGCCGCTGGGGAACAATCCCGCGTGCGCGCTGGACGCGTCGCCTGTGTACCATTTCGCCGCGCCGAACCCGCTGGGGCTGGCGCGCGTGGAACTGCGGGGAAACACGCTGATTTGGGAGAACGCGCGCGGGCGGCATCCGCTGCAATTCGGGTTGGGGGAGAACCTCGCAAGTGAATTTCCCGGATGGCCGGGGCGCACAATGCTATCCTCCGGCGGCTGGGTGTCGGCGGATGAAAACGGGAATCTGCTGCGCGTCCGCTGCCAAATCATCGACGATGCCCCCTGCGGCGTGGACATGCTGCTGCGATTCACGGGCACTTGCCTGACGGTGCAGGCGCGCAAATCCTCCGATCCGGCAACGAATGCGTATGAGGGCGTGGCGACAGGGTATGTGGAAGGATATGCTGACGCGCCCTGATTGCCGTTATGCGCGCGCTTTCTTCCGCTCAAGCGCCGCCCAAACCGCGTTCTCCCGCATCCAAATGCGCAGCGCCGTCATTCAGCGCGGCAGCATGTTTTTTGTCGCCCCGTCTCTCTCTCGCAGGCAGGCCTGCTGAAATCGCTTCAAATTCATGAGAATCCTTCTTCATCCAATAGTTAGATTCTACTAACCACGATTATACCACCCGCGCCGCATAAACACAAGCTGAGTGGAGAACGAAATTATCCGAAAACGGCGGGTTTTTTGGTTCTTCACGGAATCTTGGGGGAAAGCAGCTTGGGGGCGCGTCTGCGGACGCGCAAAGTTACTGGCAGGGACGCTTCGC
>OMDR01001204.1_pt1 | contig 13242 bp, 10 predicted proteins | sample 1645251 | NCBI WGS metagenome assembly OMDR01 (sample SAMEA103958142, study PRJEB25191) | human gut metagenome | biome: human-associated habitat [ENVO:00009003]; feature: intestine environment [ENVO:2100002]; material: feces | place: Germany | collected 2013/2015 | reverse complement strand
GGTTCTTATTGTACGGCATGAAGCCGAGGCACGCGCCCGCGAGCGCCGCCATCACGATGGCGACCTGCTGCTCGGAGACAAGAATGGCAATGACGAGCATCGTCATCGCGCTGATGGTCGAAACGCCGCTGGCCAGACCGTCGAGCCCGTCGATGAGGTTCACGGCGTTCGTCACACCGACGATCCACAGCACCGTCACGGGATACTTCATCCAGCCGAGCGACCAGTAGGGCGCGTCGGAAAAGACGTTGGGGTTCGTCAGGATCTCGATCACCACGCCGTGGTACACAGCGACCAGCGCCGCTAAGATCTGCACGAGAAATTTGAATTTCGCGCGCAGCGGCGTCATATCGTCCACCACGCCGAGCACCACAATGATGACCGCACCGAGCAGAATACCCCTCATCTGATGGTCAATGTGGACAAAGAGCAGGATGCTGACCATGAAGCCGAGGAAGATCGCAAGCCCGCCCAGCCGCGGCACCGGCTTCTTGTGCATCCGGCGGCTGTCTTTCGGCACGTCGATCGCGCCGATCTTATAGGCAAACGACTTCACGAGCGGGCACATGATGAAGCTCACGACCATCGCGCACACGAGCGCGGCGCCCACCCAAAGCAAAAGCTCTTTCTGAATATCCATGTTCCCTCTTACCTAGCGACGAAGCCGACCTTCTTGTAGACCTTGCGCAGCGTCTTTTCCGCGAGGTAGGACGCCTTCTGCGCGCCGTCCTTGTAAACGCTCTCAAGGTATGCCTTGTCCGCCGTCAGGCGCTCAGCCTCCTCGCGGATGGGGCGCAGCAGCTCGATGACCGACTCGGCCACGGCGGGCTTGAAGATGCCGTAGCCCTGTCCTGCAAACGCAGCCTCCGCCTCGGCGACGGTCTTGCCGGTCGCGGCGCAGTAGATGGAAAGCAGGTTGGAAATGCCGGGCTTATTCTCTTTATCGAACTTCACGCAGGCGTCGCAGTCCGTCACCGCGCGCTTGAACTTGCGCATGATATCCTCGGGCTTATCCATCATGTAAACGCAGCCGTCGGGGTCGGATTTGGACATCTTGCTCGTCGGGTCGCCGAGGCTCATCACGCGCGCGCCCATCTTCGGGATAAACGGCTCGGGCAGCGTGAAGGTGTCGCCGTACACGCCGTTGAAGCGCTGCGCGATGTCGCGGCAGAGCTCGACGTGCTGCTTCTGATCCTGACCGACCGGCACGAGGTCGGCCTGATAGACAAGAATATCCGCCGCCATCAGCACCGGGTAGGTGAACAGGCCCGCGGTGATATTGTCCGCGTGCTTGGCGGCCTTGTCCTTGAATTGCGTCATGCGGCTCAGCTCGCCGAACTGCGTGTAGCAGCCGAGCACCCACGAAAGCTCCGCGTGCTGGGGCACATGGCTCTGAATGAACATGATGTTCTTCGCGGGGTCAAGCCCGCAGGCGATGTACTGCGCGAGCTGGTTGACCGAGCGGCGGCGCAGGTCGGCGGGATTCTGGCGCACGGTGATCGCGTGCATATCCACGATGCAGTACAGGCAGTCGTACTCCTCCTGCAGGCTCACCCAGTTCTTGATGGCGCCCATGTAGGAGCCGAGCGTCAGCTCGCCGCTGGGCTGGATGCCGCTGAAAATTCTCTTTTTGACCGGAGCGTTTGCTTCCATAATGGTTTTCCTCGTTTCTATCGTGATTGGCGCACAGGGCGCTGGAAGTGCCTATATTCTCAATTTGATATCATACCACACTTATTCTAAAAAGACAAGAGAACCTTGACAAGCGCGGGCACAAAATGTAAACTGAAGAACACTGAAATTTTTGCTTCAGGAGGTCACCCCATGTCCCTTGATATGACGTACTTCAACGAGATGGAGGCGAAGATCCCGCACGGCAAGGTCCGCACGCGCTTCGCTCCCTCCCCCACCGGCTATATGCACGTCGGCAACCTGCGCACCGCGCTCTACACCTGGCTCATTGCGCGCAACGCGGGCGGCACCTTCATCCTCCGCATCGAGGATACCGACCAGGGCCGCCTCATCGAGGGCGCGACCGACGTCATCTACCGCACGCTGGCCGAGTGCGGACTCGACCACGACGAAGGCCCCGACGTCGGCGGTCCCGTGGCTCCCTACATCCAGTCCGAGCGCCGCGACACCTACGGCAAATACGCCGAGCTGCTCGTCGAGCGCGGCGGCGCCTATTACTGCTTCTGCGAAAAGATGGAGAGCGCCGAGGATTCCGGCGAGTTCGACCGCGCGGACGATCCCTGCCGCGACCTGCCGCTTGAGAAAGCAAAGGCCCGCGTCGCCGCCGGCGAGCCCTACGTCGTCCGCCAGCGCATCCCCAAGGAGGGCACCACCACCTTCCACGACGCCATCTTCGGCGACATCACGGTGGAGAACAAAACGCTTGACGACCAGGTGCTTTTGAAGCGCGACGGCCTGCCGACCTACAACTTCGCCAACGTCATCGACGATCATCTCATGGGCATCACCCATGTGGTGCGCGGCAGCGAGTACCTTTCCTCCGCGCCGAAGTACAACCTGCTCTACGAGGCGTTCGGCTGGGAGGTCCCGACCTATGTCCACTGCTCCCCCGTCATGCGCGACAGCCAGCACAAAATGTCCAAGCGCCACGGCGACCCGAGCTATGAGGACCTCAAGGCGCAGGGAGCGCGCCGAGCAGGAGTTCTTCACCATGTCCGAGCTGGCCGAGGCCTTCGACATCGCGGGCATCTCCAAGTCTCCCGCCATTTTTGACATCGAAAAGCTCACCTACTTCAACGCCAACTATATCCGCAATATGGCGCCCGAGGACTTCGCCAGAGCCGCCGAGCCGTTCATCCGCCAGAGCGTGAAGAACGAGGCGTACTCCGCTTCCGAGATTGCGGCGCTGCTGCAAGCCCGCTGCGAAAGGCTCACCGACATCCCCGAGAAGGTCGATTTCTTCGACGCTCTCCCCGACTACGACCTCGCGTTCTACACGAACAAAAAGTCCAAGACCGACGCTGCGGTGTCGCTCGAGATGCTGCAGAAGGTTCTCCCAAAGCTCGAGGCGCTGAACGACTGGTCCACCGACGGCATCCACGATATGCTCATCGCGTTCGCGGAGGAGCTGGGCGTGAAGAACGCCACGCTCATGTGGCCCCTGCGCATCGCCTGCGCCGGTAAGCTCGTCACCCCCGGCGGTGCGGTTGAGATCTGCAAAATTCTCGGCAAGGACGAGACGATCCGCCGCGTGAAGTGCGGCATCGAAAAGCTCGGCGGATGAACGAATTAGGCTCCTACCTCCGGCGCACACTTTCCGAGGCGTGGCAGAGCGGCTACGGCGAGGAGGCGCGCCGCGCCGCCATTGTCGCACCGCTCCTTGCGCTTGTCGGCTTCGCCGCCGCGTGGTTCTTTCCGCAGCTGACCGACCACGTCATGGGCGTGCTCGAGCAGGCGATCGACAGCGCCGGTCTCAGCTCGACCGCTGAAACGAAGGACATGGCGGCCGCCATTTTTGCCAACAACCTCCGCCGCATTCTCGGCGATCCTCTGGGGTCTTGTCCCCTTTGCCTATCTTGCAGCCTTCCCGCTCGGCTTCAACTTCTTCCTGATCGGCGCGCTGGGCGCGTATTATGTACGCAGCGGCGTCGGTCTCGGCCCCTACCTCGTCGGCATTCTCCCCCATGGCATCTTTGAGCTGCCCGCGCTCGTGCTTTTCTGCGCGGCAGGGCTGTACCTCTGCTCGCGCGTGACCGCGCGCGTGCGCGGAGACAAGGAGGTCCGCATCCTGCGAACACTCTCCGAGGTCTCGACGCTCTTCCTCTATGTCATTCTGCCGCTGCTCGCCGCGGCGGCGCTCATCGAGACCTATGTGACGCCGAGCCTGCTGGCGATGGTCCTCTAATACATCCTGACGCAATGCTACAAATCAAACAGGAAGCCCGCAGCAAAAGCTGCGGGCTTCCTGTTTGTCATATTGGTTCCGGAGGATCAACCGCCGATCTCAATTGCGCGAACGATGCCGTCCTTTACATAAAGGTTCATCGTCCCGCCGTAGCTGATCGCTGCATCCACGCCGCCGGTGAACCAGCTTTGGCCGTCGCGATTCCAGATTAGAACGCCGGAAGACACATTGTAGGTGCGTCCGCCGTAGTTGATCGCCGTTGTGCCGACCCACGCGGAGGTGGAGACCTTGCTGAACTTGGTCAGATTGACCACAGATGTGAAGCTGCTCTCTCCCGCAACCGCCGCGACAAAGTCGCCGACCTGAACGGAATAGCCGCCTCTCTTTTCAATCGGCTTCCCTCCGCCGAGATCGATCGTGATAAACTGGTTGTAGATCGTTCCGCCGGAGATATCCGAACCGTCCGGTCTGCTCTCAGCCTTTATCACGCGGCCATAAAGCGTCGAACCATCGCCCGTGCCGCTCAGCGCGATCAGGTCGATCTGGCCGCTGCTGTTCGTGCGGGCGTAAATGATCTGGCTTTGCGGAATGATGACCTCTGTAAGCTCGGAGAGGCTCTTGAGCTCGCCGTCCACATAAATCAGCGCATTATCCGCGAGCTTTCTGCTGCCGAGCGTTCCCTCGCGGACATCCAGGTTGCCGCTCGCACCGCCGGATTTGGCCGACAGGCTGACCTGCTTATCTTTGGAAGCGGAGATACCGACAAGCTTGCCGCTGTATTCGGAATAGGTCCCGGCGATCTCGATGATGCTGCTGCCGCAGAACATTTGGAGCTTGCCGTTGGAATCCACAACTCCGACCGCGTTCGCGCGGGCCGAGTTCTCACTGTCCACGGCGCCGGCCACGCTGCCGTCGCTTGTGAGCAGAAGCGTCATGGTCTTGCCGGGCTTGAATTTGCTCAGGCTCTCCTGTGCCGTGGGCAGGACAGTGAACTGCGTTCCATTCAGCACCGTGATGCTGCTCGGCGCGCTGGGCGAGGGATCGCAGGCCTCATAATACACTGCCACGCGCGTATCGCAGGCATAAAGCGTGTTCGACGAGGCGTCATAGGTAACAACATCATTTCTGCGCAGGGCGGAAACGGAGCTGAGCACGCCGTTGCGGTAAACGGCGAAGTCCGTTCTGCCGCCCGTCAAAGCACTGATACCGCTCGTGGACTTATCCGCCGAAAGAATAACCGCCGCATTGCTCACCGCCGCACCTGTCGTGCTGCTCACCACAGGAACAAAGGTCAGGACCTTGCCGTCCGCGTCGAGCAGCAGGTCTCCCTTGAGTCCGTTGAGCACCGTGGCGGAGCTTGGGCGCACAAGGTCATAGCTGTTCTTCTTCCCGCCGGAGACCCGCGCGGTATTGCCGTTGAGGGCTATCAGCGTTACGCGCTCGCGCGAGACACAGTTTGCAGGGTTGTAGACCCTTGTTGTTGTGGATGTCTCACCGTCCTTATCGGTGCTGCTGCTCGTCGCCTTCGCGCCGAGCACATTGACGAACAGCTGCGCCGCCTGCGCGCGGGAAATGGCCGCGCCGCCTGCGAGCTCCACGCCCGCGCTCACGCCGGAGGCCTTGGCAAGGTCAATGTAGCCCTCCGGCCAAATGCCGCCCGAGGCCGCGTCCGCATCCGTGCGGAGCAGGCGCATGAGAATGGTCACAGCCTCGCCGTAGCTGATGGCGCGATCCGGCTGGAAGGTGCCGTCCGGCATACCCGACAGCAGCTTCTCGCCGCGCACGGCATAATTGACATAGCGCGCTGCCCAGTGACTCGCGCGCACATCGGGGAAAATCGTCACCGTTTTGTAGCGCAGCACATCGCTGCTGCCCATCAGTGTGACCAGCATCTTGCAAAATTCCGCGCGGGTGAGCTGCGCATAGGGATTGAACTGCCCGATGCCGTTGCCCTCGACCACGCCGAGCAGCCGCAGCACCTCCACGTTCTGCGCCGTCTTTTTGTCCGACACATCGGAGAAGCTGCCTGCCGCCGAGGCGGGAAGCACCACCGCCGAGAGCGTCAGCACAAGCGCGAGCAGCGCGGAAAATACTCTCTTTTTCATAGTTTTTCTCCTCTCATTCCGCCCGCAGCGCTTCCACGGGCTGGAGCTTCGATGCCTTGATGGCGGGATAACTGCCGAAGAGCACGCCCAGCGCAACGCTCAGCGCGAAGGCTGCGATGGTGACCCACGGCACGGGATAGATCGTTTGCTGGTAGATGATGCGTCCGAGCACCACGCTGCCGATCGTGCCGAAGATGATGCCGACGATGCCGCCCATGCCGCAGAGCATACCTGCCTCGATCAAAAATTGGGTAACAATGCTCGAGCGCTGCGCGCCGATGGCGCGGCGAATACCGATCTCGCGGGTGCGCTCGGTCACGGTGACGAGCATGATGTTCATGATGCCGATGCCGCCGACGAGCAGCGAGATCGCCGCGATGCCGCCGAGCACCATACCGATCATGTTGAACGACTCATTCTGGTACTGCTGCCAGTAGTCCGCCGCCCGCACCTCGTAATCGCCGCTGCCCTGCGGGACAAGTCCCTTGAGGAAGCCGCCGATGTAGGCGATGGCGGTGTTCGCCGATTCGCTGTCGCGCGCCTTGACAATGTATTCCGTGAAGCGCGCGCCGCCGAGCACGCGGCTCGCCGTATAAGGAAAGACGACCATGTTGTCCATCTGCTTCATACTGTTGTCGCCCTCATCGCCGCGCGCGGCGTAAACGCCGACGACGGTGAAGTTGTTGCCGTTGACCTTGAGCGTCTTGCCGACCGGATCGACCGTGCCGAAGAAAATCTTCGCCGCCTCCGCGCCGATGACGCAGACCTGATTATAGTTCTGAATGTCCAGATACGCAAGGTCGCGTCCCTTGGCAACGGTCAGATTGTTGCACGCGCTGTACTGGTCGGAGCCGTAGTAGAGCGACGGCGGACCGCTGATGAGATTCCACTGCTTGTCATACTCCGTCTGCATCGTGGAAGAGTTCTTCGTGCCGTAGATCACGGTGGCGTTCGCCTGCCCGTTCGGCGTAATGCCGATGACATATTCCCTCAGTCCTTGGCAGTATTCGTAAAGGTCGGGGAAATAGTCCTTGCTGACGTCGTTGCCGTCCGCGTCGTACATCCATGAATAGATGCTCACCTGAACGCGGTTCGCGCCCATCGCGGAAAACTGCTTCATCATCTGTGCCTTCATGCCCTCCATGACCGAAACGATGGTCATGACGGCGGCAATGCCGATGAAGATGGAGAGGATCGTCAGCGCGCTGCGCCCCTTCTTGCCGATGATGGAGCGCCACGCCATTTTGAAGGCCTGTAAAATGTTCACAGCCAATCCACCTCCTGCTGCCGGTCATCAACGATCTTGCCGTCCGCAAGGCGGACGCAGCGCCGCGCGGTGGCGGCGATGCCGTTGTCGTGCGTGATGAGAATGACGGTGCTGCCCTCCTTATTGAGCTGCTGGAGGAATTGCAGCACCTCGTGGCCCGTTTTGGAGTCCAGCGCGCCGGTCGGCTCATCCGCCATGATGATGGGCGGGCGGGTCGAGATGGCGCGGGCGATGGCGACGCGCTGCTGCTGGCCGCCGGACATCTGCGTTGGCTTATTCCTGCGGCGGTCGACAAGGCCGACGCGCTCGAGCGCCTCGATGGCCAGCTCGTGCCGGTCGTCGATGCCGATGCCCTGATAGACAAGCGGCAGCTCGACGTTCTCCTGCACGGAGAGCGACTGGATGAGGTTATACTGCTGGAAAATAAAGCCGATCTCCTTGTTGCGGATGCGCGAGAGCTGCATATCGCTCAGCTCGCTCACATCCGTTCCCTCGAGCAGATACTCGCCGTAGGTCGGCACGTCGAGGCAGCCGAGCACGTTCATCATCGTCGATTTGCCAGAGCCGGACTGACCGACGATGGCGACAAACTCGCCCTTTTCGATGCTGAGCGAAACGCCGTCGAGCGCGCGGACCTCGCTCTCAAGGCCCTCGGAGTAGATCTTATAAACGTCTCGCAGTTCGATCAATTTCGCCATGGCGCTATCCTCAATATACCATGCCGTAATTGTCCCAGCTGGTGGCGGAGCCGGTCATATACTGCGTAAAGACCTCCGCGCCCTGCTCCACGCCGGACTTGATCTCGACATTGTTGTTGTCCTGAATACCGATCTCGACCTGCACGGGATAGAAGCCCTCGGGGATCGTCTCGTCGGAGTACGGCAGCTCGATGGCATTGTCGGGCATGCTGTCCGCCTTGAGATAGACGACCGTAGCGCTCGTACCGTCCTCAAGTCCCACCGTGCGCACGGCCTGAATGGGCAGAACAAGGCAGTTGTCGCTCTGGCTGGCGGTGAGGTTATAGTTGATGTTGCTGTTGATTTGCAGCGTACCGTCCGCATTATCCGCCTCAATGGTGAAGGGATAGGTCGCGACACCGTTATTCACGCTGCTCGAGAGGCTCACGGAGCTGATCGTGCCGAAGCTCGGATTGCCCCATTGATTCAGATCGACGCCCATGCCGACCTTGAGGTAGCTGACGTTGCGCTCGTCCACCGTCGCGCTGATGGTGACGGTGTTCGTATCGGAGATGGTCAGCGCGGTCGCGCTGGCGGTGATCTCCTGCCCGGGTGTGATGCTCAAGCCGATGACCATGCCGTCAATGGGCGCAACGGCGTTTGCGTAGGCGGCATTTTTTTCCGCATCCTCCAGCTCCTTCTGTGCCTTTTGCAGGCTCTGCTCCAGATCAAAGATGGTGTTCTCGGTGTTCTCGCCGTTGACCTGCACCAGCGGCTCGCCGGCAGAGACCGAGAGATAATCGATCAGATTCGTCGCAACGACCGTGCCGGCGGGAATGCTCAGCTCGCTCGTGCGGTAATAGTCCAGCTTACCCGCCTCGTAGGGATAAACGGTCTCACCGTTCACCACCACGGTCGCGGAGGCCGCCATATCCTTGGCGAGCACGCCTGCGTTCGGGACCACGATCTCCGCGCTGAAGAGCTCGGAGCCCTCGCTCGTCACGCGCTTGACCATATGTACCTTTTCCACCGTGCCCTCGACCGTTGCCATCAGCGCGGGGACGGAGACCTGCACGGTCTGACCGGCGTAAAGCTCGCTCTGATAGGCGTAGCTGTAATACTGCGTGAGGCGCATCCGCGTGTCGTCCACGAGCGTGGCGACCTTCTGCGCGCCGACCTCGTCGCCGACCGTGAGCTTCACGGTCTCGAGGAGCTTGCCGGCGTAGGGCGCGGTCAGATTGAGCTTGGCAATGTCTTTATAAGCCGCGTTGAGCTGCTTCTGGTAGCCCTCGATGTTCGTCTTTGCCTCGCGCACCTTTTTCTCCGCATCGGGAGAATCATAGGTGAAGAGCGGGTCGCCCGCGGCGACCTTTTGCCCCTCGGTCACGAAGACATCGCCCACGGTGCCCGCGGTCGCAAGCGTGATGCTCTCGCTCTTCTTCGCCTTGACCATACCGCTGCCTGAGACCATTGAGGTGATGGAGCCGTAGTCCACAATGGCAGTGCCGATCTCCGCCTCACCCTCCTTCTTTCCGAATTTCTTAAAGAGGGTGAAGCCGACCGCAAGCACCAGTACGGCGGCAATGATGCGCCGCACGGTCTTTTTGCGTTTTTTCCTGTTTTTCGGCGGCGTTGGAGCGCTGCCCGGTGCGCCGGCAGGGGTAGGCGTTTCTACGGCGCTCTGCGCCGGCGTCGTCTGCGCGACGGGTTCCATCGTCTGTTCCATGTTGCTGTTCTTCCTTTCCCGGATTTGCTGTGTGTAATACACTTCATACAGTATAACACAGGTTTCTTAAGAAGTCTTTGCGAAATGGTTACAATTTGGATACAAAATGTAACCATTTCTCTGTGCTGTTTTTAAGACGAAATTTCTTCCTCTTTTGTTCCTGAATTTTCAAAAAATTTATATTCTTTTTTTCGCGTCTGCGCGGCATGGACGAGCAGGCAGACGATGAACACGCTGCTGCAGTAGCCGAAGACCGGATAGACGACGCTGATGAGGTCGCCGAAGCCGACGCTGCTCGCGGCGTAGCCCAGCGCTCCCAGCGCGAGAATGAACCATCCGCGCCGCTTCTCCACGCGCTCCGACCGCGCCGAGGCGTAGGTCGTGATGGCGACGGTCATGGACAGCGCCGAGCCGTACATACACAGCAGGAGCAGGATGCCGTAGACATAGCCCAGCGGGCGGCTGAGGCCGTAGGCGAGCGCCAGCATCGGCAGCTCCGCGTCCGCAGTCTCCGGCACAGCCATCACCGCAAGCAGCACACTGTAAGCGATGAGCAGAAGCAGCGCCGTGCCGAGGAGCACGCCGCGGCGCGCCGCCCTTTTGGAGGATGCCGCCTCTCCGAGCGGCGCTAAAATGCCGACCGAGCCGAAGAAATTATAGAAAGCGAAGGTCACCGCGCCGAAGGCCGCGCTGCGCATGAGCGGATTGCTCCCCTCCGCTGCGCCGAAGGCCGGAAGGCTCACGCCGTACCGCGCGAGCGCCATGCCGCCGAAGAGCAGCGTGAGCGCAACGATCACCGGCACGATGAGCGAAAAGGCTCCCACCGCGCCGCGCAGGCCCCGCAGCGCCACAAGCGTCACGAGCACAGCCATCAGCGTCCGGCCGAGCCACGTCGGCAGCGAGAAAAGCTGCTCGAGCAGCGCGCCGCCGCCGGCGTACATGATCGCTATGACGCCGAAGAGCAAGATCAGCTGCAGCGCAGACGACAGCTTCCGCAGCCACGCCAGCCTCTTCCACGGCACGAGCACCGCGTCCATCTCCGCGATGCCGGTGCGGGAAATGATGTACATCAGCGCCAGCCCAAACACCGCAAGCAACGCCAACGCCGCAAGCACACCGAGCAGTCCCCCGCCGCCGAACGAGCCGAAAAACTGCCACAGCTCCTGCCCCGACACATAGCCCGCGCCGAGAAAGGAGCCTGCAAAGGTCAGGCCGATGCTGCCCGCATTCCACTTCTTCTCTTCCAAATCCGATCTCCTCCGCTGTTTCTTCTGTAGACTCCGCTTATGATACCGTTTTTCGCCCGCAGCGTCAAGGGATTTCGGGCCAAAGAAACTTTACGCTTTCTACACATTTTCTTCTTGATTTTTTTGTGTAACTTGCTATAATCAAATTTGCGTTTTTTATCCATATCAAACATACAAACATTTTGAAGGAGTGAACCGGCAATGAGCAAGACCTACATTCCCGCCCACTATCACACGCCGCTGAACGTTTACGAGATGCAGCGCGCCATTGAATTCATCAAGAGTAATTTTCAGGTCAACCTGAGCAACGCGCTCAATCTGCGCCGCGTTTCCGCTCCCCTCTTCGTGGAAGAAAATTCCGGTCTGAACGATAACCTCAACGGCGTGGAGCGCCCCGTCAGCTTCGATATCCCCGACGTCGGCCACAACGCGCAGGTCGTGCAGAGCCTCGCCAAGTGGAAGCGTCTGGCGCTCAAGCGCTACGAGTTCAATGTCGGCAAGGGCCTGTTCACCGATATGAACGCCATCCGCCGCGACGAAGAGGTGGACAACCTCCACTCCATCTACGTCGATCAGTGGGACTGGGAAAAGGTCATCGATGCCGGCGACCGCAACGTCTCCTACCTCAAGCGCACCGTGCGTGACATTGTCGGCGCCATCGTCGAGACGAACGACGCGCTCGGCATCGCCTTCCCGAGCCTGCACACCAAGCTCTCCCGCGACGTGTTCTTCATCACCACGCAGGAGCTGGAGGACAAGTACCCCGACCTCACCCCCAAGCAGCGCGAGGATGCCATCTGCCGTGAGCACGGCACCGTCTTCCTGATGCAGATCGGTCTTACCCTGCACTCCGGCATCAAGCACGACGGCCGCGCGCCCGACTACGACGACTGGACGCTCAACGGCGATCTGCTGTTCTGGAACGACGTCCTGGGCCGCGCGTTTGAGATCTCCTCCATGGGCATCCGCGTCAGCCCCGAGTCCCTCGACCACCAGCTCACCGTCTCCGGCTGCGACGACCGTCGGGAGCTCCCCTTCCACAAGATGCTGCTCGCCGGCGAGCTTCCCCTCACCATGGGCGGCGGCATCGGTCAGAGCCGTCTTTGTATGCTGATGATCGGCACCGCCCACATCGGCGAGGTGCAGGTCAGCCTTTGGGACGACGACACCCTCAAGACCTGCGCGGACGCCGGCATTCTGCTGCTGTAAGCGCACATCGGAATCGAAAACAAAGGAAGCCGCGGCATTGCCGCGGCTTCCTCTTTCTCTTGTTCAGTCCTTTTCCTGAAAGGCTCGGATGTAGCGGATCAGCATCTCCGCCGTACCCTCCATGCCAAGCACGTCGCTTTTGACCGTGAGATCATAGGCGCGGGCGTCGCCCCACTTCATCTCGCAGTAGTAGTTGTGGTAAGCCTTACGCTGGTGGTCGACCGTGCGGATCTCCTCGATGGCCTCCTCTGCGGAGAGCCCCTTTTTCTCCATCACGCGGCAGAGCTTGGCGTGCGGATCGCCGCCGATGAAGAGGCTGACGCGGTGCGGATCGTCCTTGAGCACCTGCTCTCCGCAGCGGCCGATGAGCAGGAAGGATTCCCCGCTCGCCGCCTTGGCGCGGATCATATCAAAGGTCTTTTCCGCCACGTTGACCTCGAGCGAATTGGAAAATCGCCCGATGCGGCGGGAGGCAAAGAAGTTGACCGGCTTCTCGTCCATCCGGCGGATCAGCTCCTCGCTGTAGCCCTCGGAGACGATCTCCGACTCGATGGAGTCCTTATCGTAGAGCTTGATGCCGAGTTCACGGGCGATCATGTCGGCTATGTAGTGGCCGCCGCTGCCGTGCTCACGGCCCAAGGTAATGATGATCTGGTCTTTCATCGTGGTATACTCCTTTCTTCTCTCAGAGGTAGCGCAGGAACAGACACACCGTGGACACCGCCATCACGAGGATCGTGGCGGGCACGCAGTATTTGCAGTAGCGCCCCCAGCCGATGGGATAGTCGCCCTTGGCGGATACCGAGGTACCGACCACGTTCGCGCTCGCGCCGATGGGTGTCGCGTTGCCGCCGAGGTCCGTGCCGAGGGACAGCGCCCAGGCCAGCACGCCCACGTCCATGCCCTCGACCGCGGCGATGGAGCGGATGACCGGGATCATCGTGGCGGCAAATGGAATATTGTCCACAAAGGCGCTGGTGACAGCGGAGAGCCAGAGAATGATGACGACGATCGTCGCCACATGGCCGCCGCTGATGTTGGTGATAAAGCGCGCGATGATATCCAGCACGCCTGTCTTTTCCAGCCCGCAGACCGAGACAAACAGGCCGATGAAGAAGAGCAGCGTTTTGTAGT
>OMDR01001198.1_pt1 | contig 13328 bp, 6 predicted proteins | sample 1645251 | NCBI WGS metagenome assembly OMDR01 (sample SAMEA103958142, study PRJEB25191) | human gut metagenome | biome: human-associated habitat [ENVO:00009003]; feature: intestine environment [ENVO:2100002]; material: feces | place: Germany | collected 2013/2015 | reverse complement strand
TGGGGAAAATCCAATCCGGGATAAGAAGTGGTTCCCATGGGAACACGAAGAATATCTGGAAGCACGGAAATGTGGTGCCTTTGTCCCGGCGGAGCAAAAAGAGATACAGGAAAAGAAGATGGAGGAATGCCAGTTTGTAGGCGATGCATCGCTAGCGTACCTGAGGAAACAAAAGGATAAGAGCGAAAATATCCAACTCTATGGGATGGATGCATTTGCGTTTATGACAATGGATTTGGATGAGATGGAAAAAAAGATACATTCGGTTCCGAATGAAAAGAAGGTTGCACCAACCATTACTGCAGATATGATACAGACTGCAATAGACATGAAGAAAAGCCGGGAAGAGGAAGAACGTCAAGAGTGGTTTATGGAAAACTTTGATAAACTGACACTTCTTGATATCTATTCTTCGGAATTAGTGGGCGAGGTGAGGAGAAGTGTGGTAAAGGATTTGCTACAGGCGCAGGCAGAGGAAGAGGTAATAAAGTCGATTATCCGCCCTGAACTTGAGGAAGGACAGGTGCTACAGAAGAAGGCAATGTGGTTAGAAATGCAGGGGAATAATGGATGATGCAGAAGATAGCTGATATGACAGGAGTACCATTAGAAAAGTCACATCCTCATTCACTCAGACACCTGTTTGCGCCACTGAGAGAGGTATGCGATTCGGAGTATCTGGAAGTGTTGGTCAATCATGTGATTGATTATGTGGAGTGTTCTTATGATGTGGAAAAGAAAGCCTGCTGTTATGAGATACACCTGAAAAAGCTGTCGGAGACAGCAAGGGGCTGGGCAGAGAGCATGGACTTTCTATAGGGAGATACACACTTACTCTTCCGGGCATATGTCAATGTTCTTAGCAATACAGCCGATTTCAGATCCGACGCCGACACCGACGGCAACACCGACGGCAGCACCGACAGTAAAGCCGACGGCAATCCCAACTGCCAGACCGACTTACACTGTTTTGGAACAAGAAAAAAACCGGTTGTCGAATTTGTTTCACAGAAAAGCAAAAGTAAAGTGGTTGTTCCTGCACAAATTTCCATAAATGGTCAAATATATACAGTACTAAAATTGCGGATAATACGTTTAAGGGAGATAGAAAGCTTGCAGAAATAAAGATTGGCAGTAATATTACGGAAATTGGCAAGAATGCATTTAGAAACTGCAAAAAGCTGAAAAAGATTGCGCTTCCCAAAAACCTGAAGAAACTGGGGGCATATGCTTTTGCAGGCTGCAAAAAACTGAAGACTTTGACAATCAAAAACCGAAAGCTCAAAGCCAAAGATATCGCTAAAAATGCGTTTAAAGGAATAAGCAAAAATACCGTGATTAAGGTGCCGCAAGGGAAAGCGTCTTCTTACAGAAAGTTGTTTAGGAGTAAGGGGCTTTCGAAAAAGGTAAAGGTGAAGGAGTACTAATGAAAAAGTAGTGTAAAGTTAAGTCTCCCTTGGTAAGGGTTGTGCAAGATAGGAAAAATGAAATGATATTCCGTGTGGTATGATTTCCATAAACTAAATTGCATGATACCTATCAGGGGGGTGCGTTGTATGATATGGTGATAATCCGAAAAGGTGTGTGGTTATTTGCGAGTGGTATTTTTTAAATTGTTGTACTGTTCCACTTCATAAATCAGTTTACGGAAAGTACTCATCTGTTCATCCGTGAGATTGGATTTCATCAGTTTCATTTCATCGGAAAGACCGAGCAGATAGTCAGCAGATGTATGAAGAGTGTTGCACAATTTAGTTAATACATCTCCATAAGGGTATTTTTTCCCTGCTCGTAGGCAGAGATGGTCCCTTTCACCAAACCGATTTTATCTGCGGTAATGTTGCCGTAGGTGGGAACAATAATTCGACGTATGACAATTGGATGTAAGCAATAATCCAGAATTGTACTGGCTCATTTGCACTAATAATAACATCAAAAAGTTAGATTTAACAAATAACGATCGTTTGTTCTCAGGAGAAGCATATTACGTTGATTCAGGAGTACAGATAATTAGATAGTTTATTTGATTAAACAAAGGCTAAGAATGAAACAATTATGTCTTCTGGACCAGGATGATGAACAGGTAACCATTATGGGAAGTAAATATAACTAGCATTCAACCTGAGGTATAGGCGGATCCATATTGGTGTTCCAGGACTCTATGCTGCAGGATAAAATAGATAAATAACAAAGAAAGAAGAGGAAACCATACTCTTTTACAAAGGTGGTTTTAGAAGAATGAGTAAAGAAGTGATTGAGGTAATTGCCTACTGTGGGGGGATCAACCCCTACAGTAGGCAAAACATGTAATGAGAGTTTTGTCCCCTTTTTAAAAACAAATAAAAACACAACTTTTCTATAACATACCTATTGCAAACTAAATTTCTTTGTTTGTACATCGCGGCTATTTCCACCAACCATCACTTCAAATTCACCCGGTTCACATGCCCAATTTAACGTACTGTTATAGAATTTCAGTTGTTCTGCTGTGATATCGAAAGAAACAGTACGGCTTTCCCCTTTCTTCAAATGAATACGTTCGAAGCCTTTCAGCTCTTTTACCGGACGTGCTACACTTCCTACCATATCACGGATATACATTTGTACAATTTCATCAGCATCATAGTTACCCGTATTGGTTACAGTGACAGAAGCCGTTATCTTACCATTTTCATTCATAGAGTTGCTACTAAGTTGGAGGTCACCATACCGGAATGTGGTGTATGACAGACCATATCCAAATGGATAAAGAGGTTCATTGTCTATATCAAGATAGTTACTACGGAACTTAGTGAACCACTTTCCTGCTTCAAGAGGGCGACCGGTATTCAGATGATTGTAGTATAAAGGAATCTGTCCGATATTCTTAGGGAATGTAGTAGTCAGTTTACCACTGGGGGATACGTCTCCGAATACAACATCACATATCGCATCGGCTGCTTCACTGCCTCCGAACCATACATTCAATATAGCCGGGAAGTTTTCCTGCTCCCAAGTCATCACAGTGCTGCGACCTGCAAAATAGACCAAAACAATCGGTTTGCCTGTCTTTTTCAATGCTATCAAAAGATTGCGCTGAGCGTCCGGCATTTCAAGATTAGTACGGCTACTGGATTCACCGCTCATTTCAGACGATTCACCGACAGCTGCTACAATTACATCAGCCTGCGAAGCTATATTCACAGCCTCATCCAACAATTCCTGTGCGCTACGCGGATCACGCATTTCACGACCGAACATGGTAGCTTCCGCCTCTCTTTGAGCATCATACATCAGATTTGAACCTTTGGCATAAAGAACTTCCGCTTTACCTGCCAATGATTGCTTCATACTTTCATACAGGGAATTGTATTTGTCAGAAGCAGCTGCCACACTCCATGTACCCGGCATATTGGCCTTTGTATTAGCTAACGGACCAACCAAAGCTATTTTACCTTTACGCTGCAATGGGAGCAGGTTATTTTCATTCTTCAGAAGCACAAATGTTTCGGTAGCTATTTTACGGGCTACAGCACGATTTTCCGCAGTGAAGATATCTTTCTTTACCCGGCTTGCATCACAATATTTATAAGGATCATCAAACAATCCGAGCTTGTATTTCGCTTCGAGAATACGACGGCAGGCTTTGTCTATTTCAGCCATTGTCACTTTCCCTTCTTTTAGAGATTTCTCCAAAGTAGTAAGGAAACCGTCTGCAACCATATCCATATCAGTTCCGGCACTAAGTGACATGGCAGATACTTGTTGCAAGTCCCCCATCCCGTGAGCAATCATTTCGGAAATAGCTGTATAGTCTGTCACAACAAAACCATCAAATCCCCAACGGTCACGCAAGACATCGGTCATCAGCCACTTGTTGCCGGTAGCAGGAATACCGTCAACCACATTGAAAGAAGTCATCACACTACCCACACCAGCGTCAATAGCTGCTTTATAAGGAGGAAAATAATTGTTGAACATACTTAGGTGACTCATGTCTACTGTGTTATAGTCACGACCGGCTTCGGGTGCGCCATACAGGGCAAAGTGTTTCACACAAGCCATAATAGTGTTCTTATCTGTCAGATCATCACCTTGATAACCTTTTACCATGGCTGCCGAAATCTCCGAACCTAAATAAGGATCTTCGCCTCCACCTTCAGCCATACGTCCCCAGCGGGGATCACGACAGATATCGACCATAGGACTGAAAGTCCAGCAAATACCATCGGCACTGGATTCTTTTGCGGCTATACGGGCAGATTCTTTGATAGCCTCCATATCCCAGCTACAAGACAGTGCCAAAGGAATAGGAAAAACAGTCTCATATCCGTGAATGACATCCATACCAAACAACAAAGGAATTTTCAAACGGCTCTGCTCTACGGCAATCTTTTGGACTTCCCGAATATTCTCCACTCCTTTTACATTGAAAAGACCACCGACCTGACCTTTCCTTATCTTTCCGGCCACATCACTGCTCTTAGCTTGTCCGGTAACAATTTCACCCGACACAGGAAGGTTGAGCTGACCGATCTTCTCCTGCAAAGTCATCTTCCCCATCAGGTTGTCAATAAACTGATCCATTTTATCTTTATCGGCTTGCGGGGCAGCCATAGCAGTGAAAGCAGACGCCGTAATCACTGCTGTTAGCAAAAATCTACCTATTCTCATATTCTGTTTTGTATTTATATTATTCTTTCTTCTGTTTTTATTCGGCTGTTGTAGAAGTGAAACCTAGCTTTTTCAGTCCGTCCTGAATTTCCGGACAACTCATGAATAACCGCCAAAGTAGTCCTGTACGGTGGTTCTCTATCATTGGCGCAATCGTACACTGGTCGATGGCGAGATAATGCGGAACAGTCCACTTTTCGTTCGGTGAGAATGCATCGTAGAATCCATATTTCCCCCAAATCCATGATCCTTGTTTATAGAAACCTTTCAAGGCGGCCATTGACTCTTCCGGTGTGTAAGGGAAAGAGGATAAAGCGGCAGTAGGAGTTATCACACCGAGATCATTGTCGGGCATGTGGGCTGAATAGCCATTTATGGAGTAACTCGCTGTAAGTCCCCAGCAATCAGGTCCATATCCTTTGTAGCCTTTCGGATTAGTGACACAATATTGATAATCACTCATCGCATGATTGCGTACCACATTCCAGTAGTTGGCATATTGATCGGTCAAGTTACGCGGGTCGAGACCGATATAAGAGTAGTGTGCCCAGAATAAGGGACCGCCTTTCTCTTCTGCGCCATTATGCTTCAGTTCGAGCGGGTAACCGTAAGGTTTGGAAGCGCTTTTGATGCCACCACTACGCGCCCACCCTTCATGGTAACAGGCTACCGGAACGGAATGTGTAGGGGATGAAGCTGCAAGGATATAGGTAATCAGACATTCATTATAGCCCTCGAGCGGGAAGTTCATTTCCCAGCCATAGTTAGGAGACCAATGCCAGTATAATACATTCTGATCGCCGTTGCGATACCAGTCGAATTCCATCCCGTGCCACAGTTCGTCTATTTTAGCAGCCAGTGCTTTTTCTTTCTCGTTGCCATCCTTTACGTATTGCCGTACACACAGCAGGCTTTGCATAAGGAAGCTACTTTCTACCAGGTCGCCACCGTCATCTTTTGTTCCGAACGGTTTCACTTTGCCCGTAGGACCATGGAGCCAATGCGGCCATACTCCATGAAAACGATCGGCTTTTGCCAGATAGTCTACAATCTTTGTCAACCGGGCTACACCTTCTTCCCGGTTGATAAAGTTTCGTTCGATAGCCACCAACAAGCCGGCAATTCCAAATCCGCTACCTCCAATCGTAATTACATCCTGGTCCTGTTGTGGATAAACGTTATCAAGATGTATACGTTCGCAGGCCAGTCCGGAAGTCTTTTCCGCACCTTCCCACATATAGTTGAAATGCGTCTTTTGAATATAGTCGAGTAGTTCATCGTCGTTCGCAAATACCTCGGGGCGATCAGGCTCCGCATCGGTCACTGTCTTGTTCTTTTGTGTACATGCGCATACCACTACGAGTAGAGTAATAAATATGCCGGTTCTTGTCCATTCCATCATCTTATAAAGTATTTCTTCTGATTAATAATTATTGTTTCACGACTTTCGACAACGCCGACCGCCCCGATTCATTCAAAGCTTCAATGGCAAAGTAGTAAGTCGTACCAAGGTCGAGTCCCCGGAAGTCATAATGATCCGCACCGTTCACGGTGATGCAGTTATATAACTTTTCGGGAGCAATGCCATAATAAATATTATAGCCGTAGGCATCGGATGAAGGATTCCACGAAATCATCGCATTGCGCTTATCCTGTTTGTCACGCACTACCTTGAAATTTCGTACGGGCAGAGGTTTCTCTCCATCAGCAAAACCAAACACCCGGAACTCCGAAAGACAAAAATTGCCGGATGGAACATGAATGTTTTCCAGTTTCAGATAGCGGGCATCCAGCGTCTCACCCAATTCGATGTAGTCATGAGGCACATCTTTATCGTTATCACTTTTATCTACCGCTAGTGTCCAGTCTGTCCCGTTATCACTGGAGTAGATACGATATTGATAGTATAAATCGTTTGCACGATTATGCTGCACACTTTTATGGTCATAGTAGTTGAGTTGGATCGCCTTGATGTGTTTCATAGCGCCAAGATCAATTTCTATCCACTCACCCGGTTCCCCGGTTTTAGCAGCCCAATACGTACGCATATTTTCATCGGTAAGATTGGAAGCGGAATAGATGCTGTCGGTGCTGGATACTTTTACCGGTTTCTCATAAGAAAGAAGCATCCATCCGGTAAACCGGTCAGCCGGATTTTTAATATCGTAGTCGGCATTCCAGCAAGGATAATCGCCGAATGCTGTGGTAGAGTACATCACTCCATCCGGATCGAATGCCGTAGGATATAATCCGATACGCCTTTCAAACTTATATTTGAGGGATAACATACAGGTGCCCACATGCCAGTAATTCCCTTTCAAATCTTGAAAAGTGCCACTGTGTCCTACTCCCTGTACAAATCCACCGGGCTTATAGCTCATCGGATTATGCTGCTGGTAAGTGAACGGTCCTAATGGCGAATCACTGACATATACTCCGTCGGCATATACCTTAAACTCCGTTCCCGGAGCACCGTACTGAAAATAATATTTTCCATTATGCTTCGTCATATAAGCCCCTTCGGTAAACGGACGCAACGTCACTTCATCATCATTGTTCATGCCAAACCGTTCCCAGCCATGTTCTTCCGGACGAAGCATCATTATATCATAGATCTTACTGACCGGACGAAAATCATCACGACTGACTTGTACGCCTTTAAGAGGGTATTCATTACTCGAACCATAATAAAGATAGAGCTTACCGTCATCATCCAAAAACAAGCAAGGATCCCATGAAGGTAACGTATTACGTTCGACAGCACGCTTAAAACGCCCGGATTTGGGAGACGTGCTATACCATACGGGCAATCCTTCATAAGTAGAACCGGTATAGAACAGCGTATCTCCGCTTACAAATGCTGCCGGAGCACACATATCGTCATCCGTAGGACGACGCTGGAAAGAGGCCGGAGCAAATTCCCAGTCACTTAGATTCTTTGAATAATGGAAGCCTCCCTGGTTCGTGGAAAACAGGAAATACTCATCTTTATAAGTTAATCCCATCGGATCGGCAGAAGATCTGAACGATCCGTTAGACTGAACATTGTTGTTATAAGGTTCATAGTTATAACTAATATTCATAGGATTACAATAGGTACGAGTGACAGGATGCGCAGGGTCATACCACCTTGTAGCTTGAGCAGGCTGACGCTGCACAGACTTATGCTTTCCTGATTGCATAACGATTTTCACTTGCCGGTCGTCAACAGCACGTTTTACATTGGCAAAAGATTTTCCCGGATAATAGGCATAAAGATGCACATCGTTATCAGTAGCCTTCAACGTATAACGGCCTTCTATGTTCGTGTTACAATGAACCGGACTCGAGAAAAACATAACGGTAGCCCCTTCAAGCGGATTACCCTGTTCATCTACAACCGTTCCGGTTATTTCGTATTGATTTACTACCGGGATATAGTAGTCGCTTACCTGTCCTTTTACCACTTTAATAGAATCTTCCGGTGGTAACGCGTTCCCTGCCAAGGCAGAGAACGCTATCCCAGAACTTAGTAATATCTTTTTTACTATTCCTGTCATTTCCTAATTTTATTTAGACATAATTACTCGTCAATCGGTTCGTTCGTCAGACTTGGGATATTAGATACCTGATCGAAAGGAAGCGGATAATAGGTTTTATCTTCAGTCCATCCTTTGGAACCAAGTACAGAAGCAGCCTTACCGGTACGAATCAAGTCATTGTAACGTTCTCCCCACTCACAAACAAGTTCCATACGGCGTTCATCAAGGATTTGGTCTACAGTCGCACCATCAATCTCGGACATTCCTGCACGATCACGTACAAGTTTCAATGACGCATCACCATCCTTACCCAAACGTACCTTAGCTTCTGCATTCATCAATAATACATCAGCGTAACGGAATATACGTACATTGTTATTTGCACCATATTTGGTACGACCTGGTGTCAACTGATTTGTCGGAGTATAAGCTTTTCCATTCCAGCAATCTGTTTGAGTAGAGTTCTGCAATTCACGAATCACATCACCGCTTGGAGTAGTTGTACCAGCCAACAAGAACGAAGTCGTAGCACGGATAGTCTCACCACGAGCCGCTGCCCAATCACGGAAATCTTTATATATACCGATAAATCCCCAGCCTGAAATATTTCCGTCGTTCGCCGGTCCTTGGAATACAAACCAGTTATCAGCATCTACCATATCACCTGACCCAAGACCAAAGTCAGTACATTGACATTCGAATAACGATTCATCACAAACCTTACCCGGAATCTTGAATAAATTATAGTAATCATCATAAAGCTTAAATTTCTTGCTACCGATAATATCATCTGTCAATGTTTCAACTTCTCCATAATTACCCTGATTCAGATGTATCTTTGCTGCAAGCATCTCTGCCGAGAAAGCAGTGACAGCACCATAATGAGCCATTTCATTCGGACGTAATCTCGGAGTATGGTCCATCGTATACTGTAGATCTTCAAGAACATATTTATATACAGCATTGATCGTTGAACGGGTCATGTCGGTTTGAGTATTACTACGCAAAATAGTTACCGGACCAAAAGCCTGTACAAGTCGGTAATAGGCATAAGCACGAAGGAACCTCACTTCACCACAGTAAGAGCGGTAATTAGTCATATCATCGTCCGACGTGATATTTTCTGCGTAGGAATCCAGCGATTCAAGAGCAGCATTGGCCACTTTTATGATACCATAATACTGATTCCACATCTCGTTGAGTCCCCAGAAAGAACTGTCGTAGTTGTAGTTACCCATATCAATAAGGGTTGCTTGGTCATCTATACGTCCGGACCAAACATCATCATCACGCACGACAGACAATGGCCATATCACCCAGTGCATACCGCCTGTTCTAACTTTAGCATATACTCCGGAAACCGCTTGATACATATTCTCAATTTGAGTAAAGTCTACATTCTCTTCCGGAACCTTATTTTCGGGCTCTTTATCAAGATAATCACATGATGTATTGCATAACATTAATGCTGGCAACGCATATATTAAGATATTCTTTAGTATTCTCATTTTCTTGTTCTTTTGTTAGATTAAAATTAATTTTTCCATTCCGGCTTAGAAATCAATCTGGATTCCAAAGCTATAAGTAGATGTCAAAGGATAAACTTCTGTATCCCATCCTTCAGCATCACTCAACTCCGGAGTGAATGAATTCGCCTTAAATGTTGTGAACGGACGGTCTGCCGTCAATGAGAAACGGATACCCGGCAATGTGTAATTTCCCATCTTGATATTACGCAAACTATAACCGAGAGTTATGTTCTGAATACGGAAGAAATCGGCACTTTCTACAAAATAAGAGTTCACTCTTTGGTCAGATACATTCCAGCCCTTTACCAATGCTGCTGCAGACGGATGCGAGTTAGTAGAACCCGGTCCGGTCCAACGATTCTCATACTGTGCTTTATCAAAGTTATAATTAGACTGTGCATAACGCAAAGCACGTTTACGGTTGTATATCTGTCCGCCTGTTTGACCATACGTAGTCAATTCAAAATCCAGATTCTTCCAGTTCAAACCAAGATTAATGCCGTATGTAAAATTAGGTATGTAAGAGCCAAGTACTTGGCGGTCATCACCATCAATTACGTTATCACCGTTTACATCTTCATACTTGAAGTCACCCGGTACAAGATTGTTGGCTACGGCAATCGGATCTTCCGCACATTCTTCCAAAGTCTGATAAACTCCTACAACCTTATATCCATAGTATGAATTCATTTCTTTGCCTACCATATTAATGGTCTTTCCTCCCTTGATAGAGCTCAATCCTCCAAGGTCTTTTACCTTATTCTTCAAATATGAAAGGTTCACTCCCAAATTATATTTGAAGTCTCTTCCGATATTATCATTCCAGTTAAGTGATAAATCAAAACCCGAATTCAGAATCTTACCATAGTTTCCGGCAAGTACGTCATTGCTGAACGGTAAACGCGGAGATATAACAGCTCTTTTTGTCAGGCGATAGAAATAGTCCAAATCTACATTCAAACGATTCTTAAAAGTAGAGAAGTTCAAACCGACGTTTGTTTCATCTACCAGCTCCCACTTCAAATAACTGAAATAAGTTGTATTTTGATAGCCTGGGAAAGTAGAGTTTCCAAATACACCGGATGCAGAATTACCTGTGGTAATTGAAGCAAAACCGTCACTTGCAGCTACGTGGTCATTACCCAAACGTCCCCAGCTGGCACGCAGTTTCAAGTAATCGAAGAACTTTTGATCTTTCATAAAATCTTCTTCACTGATAACCCATGCAGCACCAACAGATGGGAAATATCCCCAATGTTCCTGATATTTGGAAGAACCGTCCGCACGCATAGTGAATGTCAACAGATATTTCCCTGCATAGTCATAACTTAAACGGGTGAAATAAGACTGACCGCGATAGCAATAACCATCATCTCCAAGAGTTACACCTTCAGCATTTCCCTGACTCAAATAAAGCCATTCGTCTTTTCCTTCCGGTACATTATTAGCTTTTCCCCACATATATCTGTACTGTTGTTGCCGCATAGAGTAACCCAACATGGCTCCAAAGTTATGTTTTCCCCACTGATTATTATAGGTCAATATATTATCCCAAATGTAATTGTAATAGTTCGTATCTTTCTTTGTCAATTCTGAAACGGCCTGTTGCTGCCAGCTACTTACATAGTAGGGAGCAATGTATTCACGACCGCGAATGGCTGAATAATCATAACTATAACTCGTTCTGAAATTTAATTTTTCCGGCAAGAGTTGGAACTGGGCATAGAAGTTAGTCAATACCTGATAGTTCTCATTTTGTGAATCATAATAGTTGGCTGTTGCCACAGGATTGTAGAAGTTAGCAGTGAAACCAACTGCATCAGGTGATGCATACTTGTCGGGGAAAGTATTATCATTTGCCGAATCATAAACCGGATAAATGCCCGGAGCATTAAATGCCTGCTGCCAAGCTTTATTTTGTGGCAACACCTGGGTAGAGTTACTAAATACACCATTGAAACCGACCTTCAGCCAGTTGGTTGCTTCATAATCGAGTGCTGCACGGAAATTGAGACGTTTATAGTTATTCTCTACATCCATTACACCATCCTGATACAAATAACTCATACCTACGGAATAAGTGCTTTTCTCTGTTCCACCACTAATTCCCAAACTGTGGTTAGTGATAAGCGCACTCCGCAGTAACTCCTTATACCAGTCTGTGTCTGAATCGAATTTCCAGTTATGGAAATCCGGATCGGAATAGTCACCGCCGAATTTATCAATAGAAGCCTTCATGGTAGATATATACGCATCATAATTAGCCTCGAGAAGCATAGTAGAATACTCTTGAGAATTAGCCATTTCTAAAACGTTTGTAGCTTTCTGTACACCTATATATCCGTTATAGGTAATTTTAGCTTTCTGATTACGTTGGCCTTTTTTGGTAGTGATAATAACAACACCATTAGCGGCACGCACACCATAAATGGCAGCAGCCGAAGCATCCTTCAACACGGACATATCCTGAATGTCATTACTATTGAGGAAATTGATGTCATCATAGAACATACCGTCTACAACATAAAGAGGCGAACTGTTGGAAAATGACCCTTTACCACGAATAGCTACCTTCGGCCCTTCTCCCGGAGTACCGCTATTGGTAACGTTTACTCCGGCCACTTTCCCTTGCATAGCAGCCATAGGTGAAGAGGCGGGAGTAGAAAGTAACGCTTCTCCCTTGACTACCGTAATGGGAGAAGTCAAGTCCTTGGCTTTGGCTGAACCGTAACCGATCACGACCACTTCTTCCAGCTTCTGAACATCATCTTTTAATTGAACATTGATTACATTCTTCCCTTTTACAGCAATTTCTTGAGGTATCATTCCTATATAAGAGAAGGTAATAATAGCATCTTCGGGAACGTTTTCCAAAGTATAGTTACCATTAAGGTCCGAGATAGTACCAGTATAGGTACCTTTTACATGAGCAGACGCACCAATGATCGGTTCACTAAAGGAATCAACAATAGTACCTCTGATTGTTTTGTTTTGAGCAAGCAGTGTTTGTAAACACAACACTGCAACTACAAGAAAAGTAATCTTTCTCTTCATTTTTTTACGTATTAGTTGATAATAAGGTTGCTAAAAAATCGATGCAACAAAGGAATGGAGTTTTTAAAATTCTTGCAAAATAACGCATACTACGCTACTACTTTTATGCTGTACAACACTACGTTTTTAGTACGTTTATCGCTTGTAGACACTTATTTTGGCATGTTTTTTCGCTGATTTGGGATTTTTTAATTATTTGGTATTATATTTGAAATTATTTTTCATCACCATAATAGAGAGAGTATTCTATGAGACGCACTGATTTTATCTATTTATTATTTATTTTCATAGGAGGATGTTTATCCCCGGTAATAAGTCATGCATCTACATTTATGCCCATTGTGACCAACTATACAGCCAAAGACTACCAAGCGGGATTACAAAACTGGGCTTTAGCTCAAGGAAAGAACGGAGAGATGTACATTGGAAATAATACAGGACTATTATGTTTCGATGGCTATACGTGGAGTAAATATCAAATGCCCGGTAATCAGCTTGTGCGATCCATACTCATTGATGGTGACCGTATTTATGTGGGAACATACGAGGATTTCGGCTATTTCAGCCGCAA
>OMDR01001191.1_pt1 | contig 13367 bp, 4 predicted proteins | sample 1645251 | NCBI WGS metagenome assembly OMDR01 (sample SAMEA103958142, study PRJEB25191) | human gut metagenome | biome: human-associated habitat [ENVO:00009003]; feature: intestine environment [ENVO:2100002]; material: feces | place: Germany | collected 2013/2015 | reverse complement strand
TCTTTAACACTTATTTTATTACAATAATAATTACACATAACTGCTTTATCTTTTGTTCTTATGTTCTTCTGTCTAAAATATTTCCAGTCCACAGGTAAGCAACCATAAGCCCACGTGGTGAGTATATATGCCTACCAAGCTAAATATATAGATTTAGCGCATAAATTAGTTTATCATACAAAGTCTGGCAATCAGACAACTCTTTGTTGAAATAAGGGAATTACAGATATATTTTGCCTAAAATGAGAAATGACAGTATAAATTGAGCTTATTTCTGCATGACTTCCTCCACCCGTTCCAGTTCCCATCCGCGAAACTGCATCACAATACAATGCAACTCGGTTCCGTGCACCATCTGACGCACCTTAGCACCAACGGCATAACCTTTTATTTGCTCTACAGCTTCTTGCCATTGGGCTTCGGCTTTCGCTTCGGAATCCTTGGTGGAGAGGTATTTCAGTTCGATGATATAGCTGTGCTTCACGTCATAGCGTATCAAGTCAGGCATAAGAAACAGGTCACAATAACCGTGATTCAATTCTAGTTCCGGAGCTATCAGGTAATAGGCATTTGTACTCAGGTAAGCAGTAAAGAAGCCTTGCAAGTTGCGCTCGCCTTCGATGGAGCTTCGCACGGAAGAGTTTTCCTTGTAGGCATGAGCAATAAATTCCATCGTTTCACGCCAATGACCTTCGTAAGCCATTTCATAATACATCAAGCCAAGGTCATTCAGATTGATATGCCGGTTATCCTGATATTCTTCCAACAGAAATTCGTAATACTGCTTACGCACGTTATTATTGGGAATACTCAACACCAGATAGTTGCCCCGAGTAGCAGTGATGGTAAGCATACCGTAATAAAAGAGCAGACTGGGAAAAATCTCCGGCTTGGTGATATCAATAGCGGGAAAGGTAGTCGTCAATGTGGTGATAATCTGCCCCTCTTCGGTGATTTTGCGCAACACGCCTTTGCGATTACCGTCCAATTTGTCCAAACGGATGAGTTTCTTCATCTTGTTGTAGTCAGTACGGGTGTTGGGGTCTATCATCTCTTTGGGTGATTTGCCCAAATCCATATAGTTGCGCAAATAATAGAGCACCATGTCACAATTGAACATCTTCGGGTCACGTTCCAGACTTTCTTCGGCAAAACAATAATTGTCATACCATGGACGCATTTCCTCTATCATCGCACTTATATCCACATTGCCCGGCAACTGTCTGGCATCCTTATAGTATTGGAGCATCTCACGCACATCCGTTTCACTGAATCCCAGCATCATATTAAACTGGTGCTTGGTACTGATATTCCAACCGATATTAAATCCGCTAGTCAAGTCATCCAACGTCACGGGGCTGACACCGGTCATAAAGATGCGCTCAAACATACCTTTGAACTTCTTGAAGATTTCACGGTAAAAGCCGCTGGCATGGGTCAGCGCATGATAGACTTCCTTGCCCTGCTCATTCAACACCACATTGGTGAAGTTATCATATTCATCAATGATAAGATAAAGATGCGCTCCGGTTTCAGCCGCATGAAGATTCAGATAATTCAGTTTACTTACAAAATCGGGCTGTGTTTTCATCTCCTGAGCAAATCCCGGAAAATAATAAGATTCGTAGGACATACCGAACAAATCCATGACCATACAGCAATAACGGTCGAAGTTCTCGGCCAACGTACCACTACCACCGCTGGCACGGGAAAAGTCAAGAAAGAGTATCTGGAAAGTCCCTTGCAGCCGTGTAGGGCGACTGCCTATCCATAGATTGCCGAAGCGTTTATCGAACTTTTCTCTTTGAGCGATGTCATAATAAGCCCGGAGCATACTCAGAAAGATGCTCTTGCCGAAGCGGCGGGGACGGATAAAGAACAAATTACTGGGTTGCTCTTCCAACAAAGGCAGATACATCGTTTTATCCACGTAATATTGGTTCTGCTCCACCACTTCCACAAAGTTGGAAACTCCATAAGGGATTCTTTTTACTTCTTCCATGATTTGTTACTTTCTTTAGTTCTCATATCTATGAGGTTAATACAAAAGTAGCATATTTCAGCAGAAAGAACAAAGAAAGGGAAAGAAAGTTGAAAGATTGCCGCATTGAAGTGACAGACATAAATCCTTTTATTTTTTCATGCTATTAGCCGGATGAGATTTATAGTAGAAACTGTTTAGGTAATAACTGTCATAAAGAAAGTTGCATTATTGAAACAAAGCGGGCTGCCACAGGAAATGGATTCATCATTGTTGCTTTCTTACGGACCTTATCTATAAACATGTTCATTTTGGTCGATATTACAATGAGGTCCTTATGCCCTTCGTCATACAGTTTCTCATTAGAAACATCTTACTACCTACACAAAGAAGCACTTTTGGTGATTTTTAAAAGCTTATTGGTTATAATCGAAAGCGGGCCGTTCGCTGAAATCCTAAAAAAACAATACCTTTGCACATCACATTCCTTATAAATAATACATCTTATGAAGAAACTCTGCTTCCTTATTTTTTGCACACTCTTTTCACTCACTGCATCATCAATAGAAACGGTGGATTATACACAAGGACTTTCCATATGGTTCGACACTCCCAACAATCTCGACGGACAAGCTGTCTGGCTACGCGCTTCGGGCACAGGGGCGAATCCGGACAAGACATGGGAAAGCCGTTCGCTACCCATCGGGAATGGTAGTCTGGGAGCAAATATCATGGGCTCCATATCCGCGGAACGAATCACACTGAATGAAAAGACGCTTTGGAAAGGTGGACCGAATACTGCCAAAGGCGCCGAATATTATTGGAATGTAAACAAACAGTCGGCAGGCGTATTGAAAGAAATACGACAGGCTTTTCTGGACGGAGATTCCCAAAAGGCGGGGTATCTCACACAAGAAAACTTCAACGGGCTGGGAGCTTATGAAGAAAAAGACGAGACTCCGTTCCGTTTCGGCGCTTTTACCACGATGGGAGAGCTTTATGTGGAAACCGGACTAAGCGAAATCAACATGAGCAATTACCGCCGCATCCTGTCGTTGGATTCGGCGATGGCTGTGGTGCAATTTGACAAAGACGGTATACAGTATCAACGGAAATACTTCATATCCTATCCGGACAGCGTTATGGTCATGAAGTTTACTGCCGACAAAGGCGGAAAACAGAATCTTGTACTTAGCTATTGTCCCAACAACGAAGCAAAAAGCCATCTGGAAGCAGATGGAAACGACGGATTAGTATATACCGGAGTTCTCGATAACAACGGAATGAAATTCGCTTTCCGAATCAAAGCTATCCACAAAGGGGGAACACTGAAAGCAGAAAACGACCGGATTATTGTGAAGGATGCTGACGAAGTGGTATTCCTGCTTACGGCAGACACCGATTATAAGATGAACTTTGCCCCGGACTTCAAAGACCCGAAAGCCTACGTCGGCAACGACCCGTCACAAACGACTCTGGCTATGATGAACAATGCCCTGAAAAAAGGTTATGACGAGCTTTATCGTAATCACGAAGCCGATTATACCGCACTGTTCAATCGGGTACGTTTTGAAATTAATCAGGAAATCGGCAGTCCCAACCTGCCGACCTACAAACGACTGGCTAACTATAAGAAAGGCGTGCCGGACTATCAGCTCGAGCAATTGTACTATCAGTTCGGACGTTACCTGCTCATAGCCAGTTCACGCCCCGGCAATATGCCCGCCAACCTGCAAGGATTGTGGCACAACAATACCGACGGCCCGTGGCGGGTAGATTACCACAATAACATCAACATTCAAATGAACTACTGGCCTGCGTGCCCCACCAATCTCTCTGAATGTACATGGCCTTTGATTGACTTTATACGCAGCTTGGTGAAACCCGGTGAGAAGACAGCACAAGCCTATTTCAACGCCCGCGGATGGACAGCATCCATCTCTGCCAATATCTTCGGATTCACAGCTCCCTTATCCAGCAAATCCATGGCATGGAACCTGAATCCTACTGCCGGTCCGTGGCTGGCAACGCATATATGGGAGTATTATGATTATACGCGTGACACGAAATTCTTAAAGGAAATCGGCTACGACCTTATCAAAAGCAGCGCACAGTTTGCGGTAGACCACTTGTGGCACAAGCCCGACGGGACTTACACCGCCGCGCCTTCCACCTCTCCCGAACACGGCCCGGTGGACGAGGGAGTCACTTTCGCGCATGCCGTAGTACGTGAAATATTACTGGACGCCATCCAGGCAAGCAAGGTACTCGGAACGGACGCCAAAGAGCGCAAGCAATGGGAGAATGTATTGGCAAAACTGGTTCCGTACCGCATAGGACGCTACGGCCAGTTACTGGAATGGTCTACCGACATAGACGATCCGAAAGATGAACACCGGCACGTCAACCACCTGTTCGGATTGCATCCGGGACATACCATCTCTCCCGTGACTACCCCCGAACTTGCACAGGCAGCCAAAGTGGTACTGGAACATCGCGGAGACGGCGCTACCGGCTGGAGCATGGGTTGGAAACTCAACCAATGGGCACGACTGCAAGACGGAAACCATGCGTATAAACTGTACGGCAATTTGTTGAAAAACGGTACGTTGGATAACCTCTGGGATACCCATGCGCCTTTCCAGATAGACGGAAACTTCGGCGGTACGGCAGGAATAACCGAGATGTTATTGCAAAGCCACATGGGATTCATCCAACTTCTTCCCGCTTTGCCGGATGCCTGGGCAAACGGCTCGATAAGCGGAATCTGCGCCAAAGGGAATTTTGAGGTTTCTGTCTCCTGGAAAGAGGGACAACTGGAGAAAGCTATCATTCATTCCAAATCCGGGGTTCCCTGCAACGTAAGATACGGAGACAAGACGCTCAAGTTCAAGACCGTAAAAGAGAAGAAATACGAAATCACTTTAAAAGGAGACAGGTTGACCGTTCTATAAAGAAGGCATCTGTCATCACAAACAAATCTGCTTCACATGAAAACAAAATACGCTGTTCTGTCAAGCCTTTTCTTTATCATACAGTTAATCGGTGTTCTCCCTCTCCGGGCAGAACACTATTACTTTAAACAAATCTCTCTGAAAGAAGGGCTGCCGTCCAACGTGCGCTGTATTCTCCGGGATGAGCAAGGATTCGTATGGATAGGCACCAAATCGGGACTGGGAAAGTTCGACGGGCACGAACTGAAAAGATACAAACACCAGGCAAACGACCCGAACTCGCTTCTCCACAACCTGATTTATCAGATTGCCGAAGACAAGCAACACAATATCTGGGTACTGACTGAAAAAGGTATTGCCCGCTACCAACAGCAGAGCAACGACTTCACGTTCCCCACGGACGAGGACGGGAAGAATATCACCGCCTATTCCTTCTGCCTTGTCCCGGACGGAATCCTCTTTGGCGGCAAAGACAGGATTTACAAATATAGTTATGACGATTCTTCTCTCCGGCTTCTGCAATATTTCAACGCCAACTCTTTTAAAATCAACGCTCTCAGTATGTGGGATTCAAAGACGTTGCTTTGTTGCAGCCGTTGGACAGGCATATACCTCGTAGACCTGCATACGGGAGAGCACAGACGCCCCCCCTTCGACTGCGGGCCGGAAATTACCACTATGATGACCGACAGCCGGAAAAGAATATGGATTGCCCCTTACAGCGGCGGACTACGCTGCTACTCATACGACGGCAAACTACTGGCTTCGTACTCCACCCGCAACTCCGCCCTCAGTAACGACATCGTCCTAAGCCTCGCCGAAAGGGAAGGGCAACTGTGGATAGGAACGGACGGCGGCGGAATCAATATCCTCACCCCCGAAACCGGGGAAATCTTCCAACTGGAATATATCCCGGGACGTGAAAACTACTCTCTCCCCGCCAACTCTATTCTCTGCCTGCACAACGACCACAACAACAATATATGGGCAGGAAGCACCTGCAACGGATTGATCAGCATCCGGGAAGTGTTCATGAAAACCTACACCGACGTAGTCCCCGGAAACGACCGCGGACTAAGCAACAGCACCGTGCGAAGCCTTTACCGCCAATCGCCCGACAGTATCTGGATTGGTACGGACGGCGGCGGTATCAACCTCTTTAACCCGCGTACCGAGAAATTCACCCATTATCTTTCTACCTGGAACGATAAAATAGCGTTTATCAGCGGATTCACTCCCGGAAAACTACTGATTTCCCTTTTCTCCAAAGGAGTATTTGTATTCAATCCCGCAACCGGGGAGAAACAACCTTTTACCATTGTCGACAAAGAAACAACGACGCAACTTTGCAACCGGGGAAAATCGGTCAACTTATATCAGAACACCCCTAACACCGTGTTATTACTGGGCGACCATGTCTACCAGTATCACCTGAAAGAAAAGAAATTCGACAAGGTCACCGGAGAAGAAGGGAAAAGTATTGTCGGCACGCTCGTCCCCTTCAAGCACGAGAACAATCGGACTTATATCAACGACTTCAAACATATCTACGAACTGCATGACGGGGATTCCTTGCTGAAAACAACCTTCGAATGTTATCAGGATACCGTAATCAGTTCGGCGTCACACGACGAGCACGGCGATTTCTGGATAGGAAGCAATTTCGGCCTTATCCACTACAACCCCGTTTCCCAAAAGCAGACGCACATCCCTACCAACCTGTTTACCGAAGTCAACATGGTGCAATGCGACCAGAGGGGCAAAGTATGGATAGGTGCGGATAATCTGCTTTTCGCCTGGCTCATACAGGAACAGAAGTTTGTTCTCTTCGGAGAGTCGAACGGAGCTATCCAAAACGAATATCTGCCCAACGCCCGGTTGGTAAACAATGAGGGGGATGTCTATATCGGCGGTGTAAAGGGTATGCTGCGCATTGACGGCCAGTTGCTGTTGAATACATCGGAAATGCCTGAACTGCAACTGTTGGATATTATCATCAACGGTGAGCCTGCACAGAACAAGCTATATAGTCATCCGGCAGCAATCTCTGTCCCATGGGACAGCAATATCACTATCCGAATCATGTCGAAAGAAGAAGATATCTTCCGCAAGAAAGTCTACCGATACCGGATAGAGGGGCTGAACGACCAGTATATCGAATCGTACCAGCCGGAATTGGTAATCCGGTCGTTGCCGCCGGGCAATTACAAAATTATGGCTTCATGCACAGCGAAAGACGGCAGTTGGATTCCCAACCAGAAAATACTGGAACTAACCGTACTCCCACCGTGGTATCGCACGTGGTGGTTCATTCTTGGTTGTGCCATTCTCATTGCCACAATAATCATCGAAACTTTCCGCAGAACATTGAAGCGTAATCAGGAAAAACTGAAATGGGCGATGAAAGAGCATGAGAAACAGATGTACGAGGAAAAGGTACGTTTTCTTATCAATATCAGCCACGAACTACGGACTCCGCTGACGCTGATTCATGCGCCACTCAATCAGATTTTGAAGTCGCTCTCTTCCGGAGACAGCCAATATCTGCCGTTAAAAGCCATCTACCGGCAGGCACAACGGATGAAGAACTTGATTAATATGGTACTCGACGTACGGAAAATGGAAGTAGGGGAGAGTAAACTGCAAATTCAGCCTCATCCACTCAATCAATGGATTGAACACGTTTCGCAGGATTTTATCAGTGAGGGGGAAGCAAAGAATGTATATATCCGCTATCAGCTCGACCCACGGATAGAGAAAGTCAGTTTCGATAAGGACAAATGCGAGATTATCCTAAGTAACCTGCTTATCAATGCCTTGAAACACAGTCCGCAGGACACGGAAATAACGATTGCTTCGGAACTGCTGCCTGAAGAAAACCGGGTGCGTATCTCCGTCATCGACCAAGGATGCGGACTGAAGCAAGTGGATACGCACAAGCTCTTTACCCGATTCTACCAGGGAACAGGAGAACAGAGCGGAACAGGAATCGGCTTGTCCTACTCCAAGATTCTGGTGGAACTACACGGCGGCTCTATCGGCGCACAGGATAATGAAGAAACCGGAGCCAGCTTTTTCTTTGAGTTGCCGTTGAGGCAGGAACTGGAAGAAATCATCTGCGAGCCAAAAGCTTATCTGAACGAGTTGATGATGGATGAAAACAGCGGGCTGCCATCCGTAAAAGAAGTATTCGATACCACTCCATACACTATTCTCGTAGTGGATGACAATCCGGATATGACAGACTTTCTGAAAAGAACGTTCGAAGGATACTTCAAACGGATAATTATCGCCGGAGACGGGGTGGAAGCCCTTCAACTGGTCAGAAGCCATGTCCCTGATATTATAGTCAGTGACGTGATGATGCCCCGGATGAACGGCTACGAGCTTTGCAAAACGATTAAAGAGGATATTGCCATCAGCCATATCCCTGTTATCCTGCTGACTGCCAAGGATGACAAGCAAAGCCTGATAAGCGGCTATAAGAATGGAGCGGACGGATATTTAAGCAAACCTTTCGAAGTGGAAATGCTAATGGAACTTATCCGCAACCGGTTGAAAAACCGGGAATATACCAAGAAAAGGTATCTGAATGCAGGATTAATCCCCACACCGGAAGAAAGTACAATCAGCCTGACAGACGAAACATTCCTGATTAAACTGAATAGTATCATCCAGGAAAATATAGATAATACCAACCTGGGCATCCAGTTTATCTGCCAGGAAGTAGGATTGGGGCGTTCTTCGCTTTATAACAAGCTGAAAGCACTTACAGGCATGGGAGCGAACGAATATATCAGTAAGCTCCGTATAGAAAAAGCTATTACATTGATATCCGGCACGGATATGCCCTTCTCTGAAATTGCAGAGAAAACCGGATTTACCACTCCGAGTTATTTCAGTACGACATTCAAGCAATATACGGGAGAGACGCCCAGTCAATATAAAGAAAGGAAAAAGAAAGGTCTGACTGATCAATAATAATACCATCATTATTCTTTCTTTATGCTGGCTGAAGTTTCCGGCTGCAAGCCAATGCACCGTATATTGACCGATTACAAAACGGGCTGCCACAGAATCACTTCTCCGGCAGCCCTTCTTTCATTAAATTAGAAAACAGAGAGTATGATACAGTTTATTCCTGACCTCCCCCTAAAGCACGGTATAGGTTAATTAAACTTTGTATTTCAGTAAAATGATTGGCCGTCTGCGATAGTTGCGCACTAAGCAATGACTGCCGGGAGGTAAGGACTTCCAGATAGGTTGTATTACCATGCTCCATCAACAGAGTAGTGCTTCGCAGAGCCGTTTGCAGGGAAGTGATCTGTTTATCCAGCAAGATTCTTTTTCCCTGACTGGTTTGATAGGCAATCAACGCATCATTCACCTCACTACCGGCATTGAGCAACGTTTGCTGAAAGCCGAGCGCTGCTTCTTCCTGTTGCGCACGGGCAATGCGGTATTGTGCCACCACCTGCCCTCTGTTAAAGAGCGGCTGCGTAAGCGAACCTACCGCTGACGCGAGAAACTTGCCCGGATTGATAATCATCGCCCCGGCAGAGTTTGTCCATCCGGCACTCCCGCTCAAAGTGATGGAAGGATAGAAAGCCGAACGTGCCGCATTGGTGCCATAGAACGCCGCTTCCAGCGTCCGTTCTGCCGAGCGGACATCGGGACGGGAAGAAAGCATCCGGACAGGAATCCCTATCGAAAGATCCGTAGGAAACTGCTGCTTTGCCAGCATACCGCGCTCATAATTACGGGGTGTCTCCGCCAATAATAAGGCAAGGCTATTCTCCACCTGACTGATCTGCTGCTGCAAATCGAGTACAGAACTCTGCACCTGATAATAAGCAGCTTCCATCTGCGACACAGCGGATTCGTTCGCCAGTCCGGCATTCATCAGAGCGCGGGTGGAGGCCACGGTTTCTTTCCATGCCGTCTCCGTCTGACGGGAAAGGTCGAGTTGCTCATCCAGCATCAGCAGGGTATAGTAAGTATTGGCTATGCCTGTTATCAACTGGGTACGGACAGCCTGACGATAATCCTCGCTTTGAGCATAAAGTGCTTTCGCCTGTTTTTTGGCATTGCGCATACGACCGAATACGTCCAGCTCCCAACTGGCAGTAACGGGCAATGAATAAGCCTGCGTAGCCTTGTGTGTATCAAAACTGCTCACCGTTCCCTGCGGGGAAAGGGCAAAAGCAGGCAGAAAAGCAAGTTTGGCAGACATCAGTGCCGCCTGTGCCTGTTCCACACGAAGCTGGGCGGACTGATAGTCGGTATTAGTCTGTAATCCCACTTCGATGAGGGATTGCAGATAAGGATCGGTGAAAAGTTCCCGCCAGTCCATATTACCCAGACTGGCAGTGTCCTCGGCCACCACTTCCTCCCCATAAAGATGGTCGGGGACGATAGTGGCGGGTTTGTATTTGGTATAAATGCCACAACCGCTCAACGACAGACTGATGGCAACTAATGTGATGATATTCTTCTTCATTCTTTCTTTCATTTAGTTACGTTCGCGTTCAACTTCACTCTTTTCTTTCTCTAAAAGCACCTGTACGTCTGCTTCCTCCTCCATCGGTTTGCGGATTTTTTCCTGCAAAAATTCAAAGATGATGTAGAAAACCGGAACGACAAAGAGCAATGCCAGTGTCCCGACAACCATACCGCCTACTACACCCGTACCCAGCGAACTGTTACCGTTGGCACCTGCACCGGAAGAGAACATCAGCGGAAGCATACCGAAAATCATCGTCAATACCGTCATCAGGATAGGACGCAAGCGGACTTGTGCGGCAGAGTAAGCAGATTCCACGATACCCATTCCTTTGCGACGGCGCTCTATGGCGTACTCTGTAATCAGAATTGCTGTCTTAGCCAACAAACCGATTAACATAATCACCCCTGTCTGCAGATAGATATTATTCTCCAATCCAAGGAATTTGGCGAAAAGGAACGACCCCATCAGCCCGAACGGCACGGAGAAGATAACGGCAAACGGCACGAGGAAACTCTCGTAAAGACAGGCCAGAATCAGATAGATCAGGAAGACACAAATCGCATAGATAAAGACTGTCTGTGCACTACCGCTACTTGCTTCTTCGCGTGCCATACCACCATATTCGTATCCGTAGCCTGCCGGCAAAGATTGTGCGGCTACTTCTTCAATGACTTTCTGCACCTCACCGGAAGAGTAACCGTCAGCAGGATTCACATTGGCAGTGATGGTACTGTAAAGATTGAAACGGTTGGCCATTTCCGGTCCCAGCACTTGCTTCAGCGTTACGAACTGGCTTACCGGAGCCATCTCCGTACCATTGCGTACAAACATATTGTTCAATGCCTGTTCGTCGAGACGATATTCAGGTGAAGCCTGCATCATCACACGATATACTTTACCATACTGATTGTAGTTGGAAATATACGCACCACCGCAATAGCTCCCCACTGCATCGAGCACCGCACTTGGCGAAATACCCGCACGCTTACATTTGGCAGCATCCACTTCCACCGATATCTGCGGGAAGTTGATAGCATAAGAGGTATAAGCCATTGCTACCTCCGGACGCTGGTTCAAAGCACCGAGGAACTGTACAGCCACTTCGTAGAACGTAGCCAGATCACCCCCCGTCATGTCCTGAAGGTTCAGTTCAAGGGAATTACCCATACCGTAACCCGGAATCATGGCAGGCTGGAAGCTGAATACTTGCGCTTCCTTTAAAGATTGGAATTGTGCATTGAGGCGGGAAACCACGGCATCCGAGCTATGTTCCTTACCTTTTCGTTCACTCCAGTCCTTCAAGCGGATAATGATTGTACCGTAAGAAGTTCCCTGCCCGGATATAAGTCCATACCCTGCCACGCGGGCATAGTGTTCTATTTCAGGTGTATCTTTCAGGATATTTTCCAAACGGTCCATCACCTTCGTTGTTTCTTCGAGCGTGCTTCCCGGTGAGATGCTGACATTCACCATGATAACACCCTGATCCTCCTGCGGCACAAGTCCCGTCTTGGTGGTACTCATCAGATAAACCAACAGGGCAACGGCAACTGCCAACGAAGTCCATACCATCCAACGATGGCGGATGAAGAACATCACACCTCTCTTATATTTACCCAGTACGGCATTGAACGAAGCATTATACGCAGCGCGTACCCGTCCGTTAATACTCTTAGCGCTCTTGGTTCCGTCCGACGGACGCATCATGATGGCGCACAAAGCAGGACAAAGCGTCAAGGCCGAAATCATGGAGATACCTACGGCAGTTGCCATTGTGATACCGAACTGTGTATAGAACACGCCCGAAGTTCCTCCCATAAATGTAACGGGAATAAACACAGCCATAAACACACAGGTACAGGAAACGATAGCCATCGTCACATCGCCCATTGCATCTTTAGTGGCAAGATAAGGCGACTTATACCCGGCATCAAACTTGGACTGCACCGCTTCCACCACCACAATAGCATCATCCACCACCGTACCGATGGCAAGCACCAAGGCAAACAGCGTCAGGATGTTCAGACTGAATCCCGCAGCCACCAGACAGGCAAACGTACCTACCAATGATACGATAATGGAGATGGAAGGGATAAGAGTGCTTTTAAGATCCTGCAAGAAGAAATATACCACAAGGATTACCAGGATGATGGCAATAATCAGTGTCTCCACCACATTGTGTATGGAAGCGAAAAGGAAGTCGTTCGAACTCATCATGGTGACAAACTCCGTTCCTTCCGGCAGATTTTTCTCCATCCGCTCTATCTGCGCGGTAATCTCTTTATTAACAGCGGTAGCATTGGAACCGGCTGTCTGGAAAATCATATAGAGAACAGCAGGCTGACTGTCCATCTCACTACGGAAACTATATGTCATAGTGCCCAGCTCTACTTCCGCCACATCTTTCAAGCGGAGTATCGATCCGTCCTCACGCGAACGGACAACCGTATTCTGAAATTCCTCCACGCTCTTCAGGCGTCCGCGATATTTCATCGTAAACTGGAAAACGTTCTGCGAACTCTCACCCAGCGAACCGGTAGGAGCTTCAATATTCTGCTCACCCAGTACAGCCGTGATGTCCGACGGTACCAGCCCGTATTGTGCCATCCGTTCCGGTTTCAGCCAGATACGCATACTATACGTATCACCCAGCTCCATGACGTCTCCTACTCCCTCAATACGTTTTATCTGGGGAATAACATTGATGTCCAAGTAATTGGCCAGGAAAGTCTGGTCATAACGGCCATCAGTGCAGACCAAAGCACCGATCTGCAAGAAACTGGTCTGGCGCTTCATCGTGCTTACACCGACTTTCGTAACTTCGGCCGGAAGTAATCCCTGCGCCTTAGCTACACGGTTCTGCACGTTGACTGCTGCCATATCGGGGTCTGTGCCCTGTTTGAAGTAAACCTGAATAATAGCCAAA
>OMDR01001175.1_pt1 | contig 13518 bp, 10 predicted proteins | sample 1645251 | NCBI WGS metagenome assembly OMDR01 (sample SAMEA103958142, study PRJEB25191) | human gut metagenome | biome: human-associated habitat [ENVO:00009003]; feature: intestine environment [ENVO:2100002]; material: feces | place: Germany | collected 2013/2015 | reverse complement strand
AGCCGCCGGAGCGGTGCTTGAGCCGCAAGGCGGGAATTGTGCGGTGTTGCCTTAAGTGTGAAAACGGGGATTAGGCAAGTGCTTCGCAGATGCCATCGTACAGGATCTGGGCAGCCTCGGCGGAATCATACTGATCGTAGCTGAAGCCTTCAAACACATCGCCGTACACGCCATTGGTCTCGTCCTTCAGGGAAGTGCTCTCGTAGCAGGGGTCGAACGGCTGGTCAACAAAAGCCATAACCTTGGTGTTGGCTTCCAGAATCAGCTCGTTGACAGCACCGGCTTCCTTGGCGTATTCCTGGCCGGCCTTGGAGCAAACCATGCCGCACTGGGTGCCCATGATGGAAGCGCCCTCTTTTTCGTTCAGGATGAAGTTGATCAGGGCAGCAGCCTCAACAGGATGTTCGCAGCTCTGGGTAATAGCCATACCCATGGAAACCTTGGCAAAACCGCCGTTGGCAGCCTCGCCCCACTTGATTTCGTCGCCAACAACGTACTCAGCGTCGTCGGGCAGGTTCTGGCTTGCACTCAGTGCGCTGGAGTCCCAGGTGAAGATGCCGGCGTACTTGCCGGTGATCCAGGCCTGACCATCGGTGATGGTCTTATCGCCGGCGGCGTTCATGGTCTTCAGGTCGGGCATCACGTGGTTATCTTCCAGGCTCTGGATCCATTCCAGACCTTCCTGCAGCTGCTCAACGGTGTAGTTCAGGGTGCTGTCGGTAACCCAGGGCTCGCCGTACTTGCTTTCCAGGTAGAAGGTCATCATGATCATGCGGTCCAGCGGGCCGGCAGCCAGCGGATAGTAGTCATCGCCCAGCTTTTCCTGGAAGGTCTTGGCGGCGTCCAGCAGCTCCTGCTCAGTAGTGGGGTAGTGGTCCAGGCCAGCCTTCTTGAAGGTTGCCATGTTCCAGTAGTAAATACGGCCGGCCATAGCGACGGGAACAGCCTGCAGGGAATTAGCCACAGTGCAGGCATCCAGAGCGCTAGAGGGGAACTGGGTCAGATCCAGCACATCGGAGTAATCGTTCAGGTTAACGAAGCTCTGACCCTTGCCGGAGTACTGGAACAGCCAGTTCCAGTTGACCTGCATCACGTCGGCAGCGGTGCCGGCAGCCAGGGCAGTGGACTGAGCTTCCTCCCAGCCGTTCCACGGGCCGTAAGTGCACTCAACGGTGATGTTGGGGTATTTTTCAGTGAATGCCTTGCAGGCAGCCTCGTATGCAGCCTGGCGGGCATCGCCGCCCCACCAGCTGATGGTCAGGGTGATGGGATCGGTGGTGTTGACGGTGTGAGCCTCGGTAGCAGCCTCGGTAGAGGTGGAAGCAGCTTCAGAAGAAGCGGCCTCGGAAGAAGCTGCGGTGCTGTTGGCAGCGGAGCCGCCGCAGCCTGCCAGCAGGCCAGCAGCCATAACGCTGGCCATTGCAAGGGCGATTGCCTTTTTCATTGTTTTAGTCCTCCTGAAAATGTTCATATAACGAGCGGCCTGACAACTGACCGCTTCATTCAACGCCATTATAATAACAAATTGTGAACATCAAAAAAATATCCAAAATGGTGTGTAAATCATGAAAACAAACAAATATTGCTTTAATTGAATGGGCAAAAAATCAACCTATGTTAAAATATACGAACTAAGACAAAACAATTTATGCATAATGCTGAAGCAGCTCGACCCCGCATCTAACAAAAATTACGGCAAAATCTTGCACAAATCGAGGCAATTTGTGCGTATTTGTATATATTGCAAACGGTTACAACGAAATTATAGGGGAAAACATGTAAAATGCCGAATGAATCACAGAAAACAAACGCACAAATTCGGTAACGCAAAAAAATGTACGCAAACGCACTTCTTTTGCGCATTCGTGCATAATTTGCAATGGGAAGAAATACAGTATGCTAAAAATATTCGCGATGGAAAAATATGTGCGAAAAATGGAATGGAAATTGCTGCACATAAAACATATCTTGTATATGCGGCCTTTTGGTGCTCTGAAAATTGCGCCGCAAAGTGTTGGAAACAAAAATGGCACAAAAGCGGTGCTGCAAGGCTGGGCAGCGGCTTTTGTGCCATATATGTTGTCATTTACTTATATACATTTACTTATATAAAAGGGCGAAACACAGATTGAAATAAAAGAATGGATCACTGGTGCGCGGGGTGGCGTTTCAGGAAAGCGCGGTATTCCCGGTACCAGCACTGGGGGCAAAGGCTCTGATACTCTACAGCGTCCACTGTGTCAATCGCAACCTGGGCACCCTCAAACACGAACTCGCCGTTTACCTTGCGGCCGTTGCAGGTGGCTTTGCGGCCGCAGGCGCAGATGGTTTTCATCTCCTCGATGGTATGGGCCAGCTCCAGAAGGCGGGTGGAACCGGGGAAGCCGCGGTTCATAAAGTCTGCCCGCAGCCCATAGCAGATGACCGGAATGTTCAGGTCCACCGTGACCAAAAACAGCTGCTCGGCCTGCGCCGGGGTAAAGAACTGGCTTTCGTCACACAGCACACAGGCAGGGGCGCTGCCATGGGCGGCAGTATCGGCCCGGACGATATCCAGGATGTCCATGTCCGGGCTAACCAGCACATCCACCTTGTGGTTGACCCCCAGGCGGGAAACAATATGATCGCCGCCTTTGGTGTCCACGCTGGCTTTCAGAATCAGCACCCGCATGCCGCGTTCGTTATAATTGAAAGCAACCTGCAAAAGCGCCGTGGTTTTGCCGCTGTTCATTGCGCCGTAACGGTAATATAGCTTTGCCATGTTTGGCTCCTTATTAAAATAAAGTAAAAAACAGCATGAAAATCGGGGTGTACCACAGGATCCTGCACCCATGCCAGGGCAGGCGCTGGGGTACACCCCGCCGGAAACAGTCATGTGCTGTGTGCCCGGCTTTTATTCATCATGGCTGCGCAGCCGGTAGCCAAGGCTCATCAGGCTGTCGCCCAAATGGACGTTTTCCACTGTGACCTGCGGATAAACGACCGAAAGATCATAGTGGCTGAAGTTCCAGAAGCCCTGAATACCCAGCCGAACCAGCTCGTCCGAAAGGTCCATGGCGCTCTGGCGCGGCACGCACAGCACGGCGACCACCGGCTTGTGCGCCGCACAGAAGCTTTCCAGCTCGGACAGCGGGCGGATGGTTACGCCGCTGATCTCCTTGCCCTCCAGGGCGGGGTTGATATCAAACGCGGCAATCAGCTTGTAGCCGTTGGTATCGCGGCTGATAAAGCTGGAGACCGCCGTGCCCAGGCGGCCGGCGCCGATCAGCACGGTAGGCAGCAGCTCGCCGTTGCCAAACAGCAGTTTGCCAATCTCGGTAAGCAGCACATCCACCTTGTAGCCGATGCCCTGCTGGCCAAAACCGCCAAAACAGTTGAAATCCTGCCGCACCTGGCTGGCGGTGGTGCCCATCATGCGGGCCAGCTCGCTGGAAGAAATTTTATCACGCCCATCTGCCTGCAGGTTGCTCAAGTAGCGGTAATATTTGGGCAGCCGCTTGATCACGGGCAACGATGCCTTGTTTTGCATTGTTGATGACATAAAGACTAATCTCCCGTTCTCCGGGCAGGGGTAAAGGAAACACCCTGCCTCTTGTGTGATTCCGATGTAAATTCTAGTAAAAGTATAATCAATCTTGTGCTGATTGTCAATTTTTTATCTAAGTTTTTCCGCGCTTTTTTTTGCTCAGTCGCGCCCCTCTGTGCATAAAAAAGCGTACCAGCGGGGCATACTGTCAGGGTATAGCCGGGTTTTGCACTGCCCGGCGCACCGATTTTGTCGGAAGGAAAGGACCCCTGCCATGCCAAACCGTACCCCAAAACAACAGCCCGCCCCCCATGCTGCCAAGGACGCCAAGGATGTGGAGCGCATGCGGCTGGAACATGACCTGATCACGGACAGCGGCATTGTGCCCGCCACCAAGGGCCGCCATGCCATTTATTGCCTGACGGTGATCGGCACCATTGAGGGCCACAGCCTGGCCCCCGATAACCAGAAAAGCACCAAGTATGAGCATGTGATCCCCCAGCTGGTGGATATTGAGGAGGATCCCGCCATTGAGGGGCTGCTGGTCATCCTGAATACCGTGGGCGGCGATGTGGAAGCCGGGCTCGCTTTGGCGGAGCTGATCTCCGGCGTCAGCAAGCCCAGCGCAACGCTGGTGCTGGGCGGCGGGCATTCCATCGGCATCCCGCTGGCGGTTTCGGCCCGCAAAAGCTTTATTGTGCCCACCGCCACCATGACGGTGCATCCGGTGCGCCACTCCGGCATGGTGCTGGGGGTGCCCCAGACCCTGCGCTATTTTGAGCAGATGCAGGAGCGCATCGTCAGCTTTGTGGCGGGGCATTCCGGCATCAGCGCCAGGCGCTTTACCCAGCTGATGCACAATACCGGGGAGCTGGTGATGGATATGGGCACCGTGCTGGGCGGGGAACAGGCTGTGGAAGAGGGGCTGATCGACGCCATCGGCAACCTGGGCGATGCGCTGCGCTACCTGTATGCCGAAATCGACGCCGGGAAAACCGGATATTGAGGGGGCGCTGCCCGCCAGTGGGCGGAAAGGCTTTGATGAAAATAGAAAGAGAAAGGGGTTTTACAAGCGGGCGTTTTCATGCTACAATATACCTTATGCTATAAGGGGCAGTATGCCCCTGCCCAAAACAGCACGGCACAGCTGCCGTGGCGGATGGCAGATAAAATCACTGCGCGGAAAGTCTCTTTATGCGGGGTCGCCGGATGCTGTTTAATGGCCGCCCGCTGCCAGATAAAAGGCAAACAAACTTTCGTTCAAAACGGGGGCAGGGCCCGCCGCGCCAAAGCAAATCAACAATGGCTGCCCGCTGAACAGGGCAGCCTGAATATACGCATATTATAGTAAAGAGGTAGGGAGAGCATGGCACGTTCAAGTTCCGCCAAAAACGGAAAAAACAGTAAAAACACATACCGCGCCTCCGGCAGCAAAAGCAGTAAAAGCAGCAGCTCCGGGGCCAGACACAACAGTTCGGCCTCCGGCAGCAAAAAGCGGATGTCCAGGCTGGAACAGCGCCGCGCCCAGCAGCAAAACCTGATCCGCAGCGTGGTGCTGGCCGGGCTTGGCATTCTGGCCATTGCGCTGGTGCTGGTGCCGGGGCAGAGCTTCTGGAATGTTCTACGCAGCTGGCTGTTTGGCACCTTTGGCGTGGTTACATATTTTGTCGGCCCGTTTTTGCTGTATCTGGCCTATCTGCTGGCATCCGGTTACCATGTGGGCACTTTCATTGGCAAGGTGGTGCTGCTGGCGGTACTGCTGGCCGGTACGGCGGTCATCTTCTCGGATTTTAAGGTAGGGGATACCCCCTGGCAGACCGTCAAGATGCTGTTTGCCTGGGGGCAGCGCAAGTTCTGGACCGGCGGTGTGCTGGGCGTGCCCATCGGCGCATCGCTGCTGGCCGTCTGTGGCCGTCCCGGTGCCAATATCGTCATGATTATTGTCATCCTGATGGGGCTGATGGTGTTTTTTGCCGTTACCCCGGTGGATGTGGTGCAGTTCATCAGCTATTATATTCAGGAGTTCAAAGCCCGCCGCGCCGCCCGTGCGGAGGAAGAAACCGCTTATGATACCCAGCTGTTTGGCCATGAAGCGGAGGAAGAATCCCTTGAAAACCTGACCGGCAGCCTGCCGCCCATGGCCGGCGAGTCTCCGGCCACGCCGCAGTCTGGCACCCGCCGCCCCTTTGATGTGGCCCCCTATCTGGAACAGGAGGAAGCCGCCCGCCGCAATGCGGCCCAGGCAAACCCTGCCGACCAGGCAGCCGCCGCGGCGCAGGCCGGCCAGCCGGCGGCCCAGCCCCAGCAGGCGTATACGCAGCCCGGCACCGCAACATACCCCGATATGCAGCGTGCCCAGGCTGCGCCCCAAGGCGTGCAGCACACCCAAAGCTTTGCCCCGCCCGCCCAGCGTTCGGACTTTGATGTGGACCTGGGGCCGGATGCTTCCCAGCGCGCTTTGCAGAACGCCGTGCAGCATGACCCGCTGCAGAAAATTGATATCGGCCCCGGCGGCACCTTTGGCCTTGACCCGCTGGAGCAGTTGAATCATCGCAAGTACCCCGCGCCCCAGCCGGAACCCCAGCCCCAGCCGCAGGAAGAAAGCTTTGAGCTGCACCTGGAACCGGAAGCCCAGCAGGCTGAGGAAGCCCCGGTGGAGGAAGACAGCCTGAATGACCTGATCCAGCGCGCCGTGACCGGGCGGGATACCCCCGTGGCCGGTGCCGATGTGGGCCTGCCCGATGAGGATGAAGCGGAAAGTTTTGAAACCCCGCTGACCCCGGAACCGGATGATAACGCACCTGCTGCCTCGGTGGAAGATTTTTCCACCCCGCTGGAGCCGGTAGAGGAATTGCCGGAACCGGATGACGTTGGCAGCAGCGAAAGCGCGGATAATTTTGAAACACCGCTGGTGCCGGAACCCACCCAGCCAGCGCCTGCCCCTGTTACAGCCATCCCCACATTGGGCGGCAGCTTTGACCAGGGCGGTTTCGATGCAGCCAAGGCTGCCTGGAACGCCGGAATTCCGGTATCGGATCTGCTCACCGGGCGGGTCAGCGTGCAGGCCCCGGCACCGCAGCCCACGGCCCAGCCTGCCGCCGCTGCGCCTAAAGTATACAGCGTAACGGATGAACGCCGCCCCGGCAGCCCCAACCGGCTGCGGGTATCTTCCAGCATGGGCAATTCGGCTTCGGCTCCCATTTCCAGCCCGCCCAGCGTGGCCAAAGCAATGGCGAAAGCCCCTGCCGCCCCGGCAGCCACCGCACCCGCCGGCGTAGCCCGCGAAGCGGACGAGGATGCCAGCAGCGAAGCTACGGCAGCCTTTGCCGCCCAGGCCAAAGAGGAGTTCCCGCCGTATACTTACCCATCTTTGAACCTTTTCAATGCGGCCAAGCCGGAAGATGAACGCGGCGCGGCCGCCGAGATGAAGAAAAACGCCGATATCCTGGTGAACACGCTGGACAGCTTTGGTGTTAAGACCCATATCCTGGATATCTGCCGCGGCCCTTCCGTGACCCGGTATGAGCTGCAGCCCCAGGCAGGCATCAAGGTCAGCCGTATCACCAGCCTGTCGGATGATATCGCCCTGAACCTTGCCACCGCCGGTGTGCGTATCGAAGCCCCCATTCCCGGCAAACCCGCCGTCGGTATCGAGGTGCCCAACAAGATCCGCTCTACCGTCAGCATCCGCGGGGTGTTTGAATCCCAGAACTACATCAACATGCGCAGCCCACTGACCATGGCGCTGGGCAAAGATATTGCCGGTACAGCCCAGGTGGCGGACCTGTGTAAAATGCCCCACCTGCTGATCGCCGGCTCCACCGGCAGCGGTAAATCCGTCTGCGTCAACTCGATCATCATCAGCTTTTTGTTCCGCTCCGGTCCGGAAGATGTCAAACTGATTCTGATCGACCCCAAGGTGGTGGAACTGGCTGAGTACAACGGCATTCCCCACCTGTTAATGCCCGTTGTGACCGAGCCGCGCAAGGCCGCCGGTGCCCTGGGGGCCAGTGTGGCCGAGATGGAGCGCCGCTATAAGCTGTTTGCCGAAAACAATGTGCGCGATATCAAGAGCTATAACAAGCTGGCCAAGCAGCACCCCGATGTGCTGGAACACCTGCCTTATATCGCCATTATCATTGACGAGTTGGCCGACCTGATGATGGTTGCCGGCAAAGAGGTGGAAGATTATATCTGCCGCATTGCCCAGAAAGCCCGTGCGGCCGGTATCCACCTGATTGTGGCAACCCAGCGCCCCAGCGTGGACGTTATCACCGGCCTGATCAAAGCCAACATCCCCAGCCGTATTGCATTTGCAGTTTCAAGCCAGATCGACTCCCGCACCATTCTGGACAGCGGCGGCGCCGAAAAGCTGCTGGGCAACGGCGATATGCTGTTCCTGCCGGTCGGTGCTTCCAAGCCCGTGCGTGTGCAGGGTACCTTTGTGACGGATGAAGAGATCAGCGCTGTGCTGAACTTTATCAAATCCACTTCCAGCGCCCAGTATGATGAAGAGATGATTGCCGAGATGGAGCGCCGTGCCGTGGCCGAAAAGGGCGGCAAGGGCAGCAGCTCCGATCCGGACGATGACAGCGGCAGCCGCGACCCCATGTTTGAACAGGCGGTGGAATGCGTCATCGAAGCCGGGCAGGCATCCACCAGCCTTTTGCAGCGCCGCTGCAAGCTGGGCTATGCCCGTGCGGCCCGCATCATGGACCAGATGGAACAGGAAAAGATTATCGGCCCCTATGAGGGCGCCAAGCCCCGTGCCGTTTTGCTGACCCGCGCCCAGTGGCAGGAACGCCAGCTGGGCCAGGGTGAGTAAATACCGGCGGCGCAGGTATTGCCGCCATTCCTACCGCCGCCCCCAGATGTGGACCATTGTGGCCGCTGTTCTCATCGCCGTTGCCTTGTATGTGGTCGAAAATTACGGCGGCAACGGTTTTGTGCCCAGCTGGGACCAGATTTACCAATGGGTTGGCCTGGAACCCAGCCAGAGCGAAACCACAGCCCCGCTGCCGGAGGGGAAAACCGAAGTGGTGTTCCTAGATGTGGGGCAGGGGGATGCCGTGCTGATTTTGCAGAACGGTGCGGCCTGCCTGATTGATGCAGGCCCCAAGGATGCCCGGCAGGACCTTGTGCAGGACCTGCGCAGCTATGGTGTAAGCCAGTTGGACCTGTTGGTGATGACCCACCCCCATGCCGACCATGTGGGCGGCATGCAGGCCGTTTTACAGAACTTTGATGTGCAGACCCTGCTGACCCCCGACCTGAGCGAAACTGACGTGACCGGCCAGACCCAGCGCACCCTGCAAACCGCCCAGGAATGCGGCGTACCGGTGGAAACTGCCTATACCGGCCAGCAGTACACCATCGGCACCGGCACATTGACCGTGCTGCTGCCCGGTGTGGATGCCGATACGGCGGGCAGTGACGATGCAACAAATGATATGTCGCTCTGCCTGCGGTTTGAAGCCGGGAACTTTACCTTTTTGGATACCGGCGATGCCGAGCGCAACGAGGAAGCCGCCCTGGCGGAGCAATATCCGTTCCGCTTGCGGTCCACCGTGTTCAAGGCCGGGCACCATGGGTCGTCCACATCCAACACCCAAACACTGCTGTGGCAGGTGCAGCCCCAGCTTGTGGTTGCCAGCTGCGGCCTGAACAATGATTACGGCCATCCCCACCGCGAGGTCATCCAGGAAATGCAGGATGAGGGCATTGACTTTTACCGCACCGACCTGTACGGCACGGTGACCGTGACCGCCCAGGCGGATGGCAGCTTTACTGTGCAGACGGCAAAACAGCCGGACGAAGAGCTGGCTCCCGCCGCGTAACCCCCGGCAGCCTGACTCTGTGTGCCTGACCCCAGTAAGTCGGCAGGAAAGTGTTCCCGTACGTTAATTGGGTAGAAATAGAGGAAAGTAATAAAAATACAGGAGGATGAATCCTATGCAGATCTCCCAGATGTTCAAGCGCAAGCCTTGCGTGTTTTCCATCGAGTGCTTCCCCCCGAAGCAGACCGCCAACTTTGGTAAAATGAAGGACACCCTGCGCACCATGCGCACCCTTAACCCGGATTTTATCAGCGTTACTTACGGTGCAGGCGGCTCCACGGGCGGCGTTTCCACTGTGGAAGTGGCCGAATTCCTGAAAAACGACCTGAACGTAGAGCCGCTGGCCCACATGATCTGCATGGGCAGCGATAAGGCAAAGGCCGCCCAGCTGCTGGACCAGCTGAATGCCGCCGGTGTGCGCAACGTGCTGACCCTGCGCGGCGACCGCACCCCCACCCGCCCCGAAAGCCCGGACTTTGCCCACGCAAGCGACCTGGCCCAGTTTGTGTGGCAGACCCAGCCGGAATTTGATATCCACGCTGCCTGCTACCCCGAAGGCCACCCCGAAGCCGCTACCCTGGCCCAGGATGTTGCCAACCTGCGCTTTAAGCAGGAGGCCGGTGCCACCCACCTGCTGACCCAGCTGTTCTTTGATAATATGCACTTTTATCGCTTTTTGAACCTGGCCCGCCGCGCAGGCATCACTTTGCCGGTGTCTGCCGGTGTTATGCCCATCGTTAAGCGCAGCCAGATCGAGCGCACGGTGGCACTTTCCAGCGCCAGCCTGCCTTCGGAGTTTACCCGCATGATCTCCCGCTACCAGGACGACCCCGAAAGCCTGTATGCTGCCGGTATTGACTATGCCGTGCAGCAGTTGCGAGATCTGATCGAGGGCGGCGCGGACGGTGTGCACCTGTATGCCATGAATGACGCCAAGGTTGCCGCCGCTGTGTATGAGGGCATCAAGGACCTGCTGTAATCGGCCTGTTGGCCCCATAGAGGGGGAGTGAAACGCTGTGCAATTAGCCTACCCGCAAAACGATACCCGCGCCGAAACCCTTCGCTACCTTGGGGCAGGGGGCTGGCAGCCGGATGCTGCATCCCAGGTGCTGCTGCAAAAAGCCGAGGACGCCCTGCGCGCCGCCGCCACCCCGCGCGGCGTGTGGAAACAACTGCCGCTGACCGCCCTGCCGCTGCAGAACGCCGGGAATGATATTGCCCGCCACCTGCGCGGCTGCGATGCCATGGTGCTGATGGCCGTTACCCTTGGCAGCGGGGCTGATACCCTGATGCGCCGCCTGGAGCTGACGGATATTGCCCTGGCCGCTGTGGTGGATGCGATGGCTTCCGCTGTGATGGAAGAGCTGTGCAATGCGCTGGAAGCCGAGATCCGCACCAGCGTGCAGGCGCAGGGGCACTACCTGACGGGGCGTTTTTCCCCCGGCTATGGGGACTGCCCGCTGACTTTGCAGCAGCCGTTTGCCATTGCGCTGGATACCGTGCGCGGCCTTGGCATGGCGGTCACGCCGGAAAATCTGCTGACCCCGCGCAAAAGCGTAACAGCCATCCTTGGCGTGGCGAACCACCCGGTAACGGGGGCCCGTGCCGGGTGCGGGCACTGCCTGCTGCGCGAAAAGTGCGAATACAGAAAGAGGGGAACCACCTGTGAAAATTGAGGAAGTATTTGCCCGCCGCCGCTTTATTATGCTGGATGGCGCCATGGGCACCCAGCTGCAGCTGCGCGGCCTGACCACAGAACAAAAGCCGGAACTGGCCGCCTTTATCATGCCGGATGTGCTCACTGCCGTCCACCGGGACTATGCCCGCGCCGGGGCGGATATCCTGCTGGCAAACACCTTTGGCGCCAACCCTCGTAAATTGAAGGGAACCGGCTATACTGTGCAGCAGGTGATCGAAGCGTCCATCGCATGTGCCCGGACCGCCGCGCAGGAAACCGGTGCCCTGGTGGCACTGGATATCGGCCCCATCGGCGAGCTGCTGGCCCCGGCCGGTACCCTGCCGTTTGAGGATGCCTGCGCCCAGTTTGCTGAGATGGTGCGCGCCGGTGCCGCAGCCGGGGCAGACCTCGTCTTTCTGGAAACAATGACCGACCTGTATGAGCTGAAAGCCGCCATCCTGGCCGCAAAGGAAAACTGTGACCTGCCGGTGTTTACCTCGATGAGCTTTGAGGCCCGTGGCCGTACCTTTACCGGCTGCACAGTGGAAAGCTACGGCATTACCGCCGCCGGCCTTGGTGCGGACGCCGTGGGCATCAACTGCTCGCTGGGCCCCAAGGAAATCCTGCCCTTTGCTCAGCGGCTCTGCCGTGTGGTGCCTGCCGGTATGCCGGTGTTTGTCAAGCCCAATGCGGGCCTGCCGAACCTGGACGGCAGCTATGATATCACCCCGGCGGAGTTTGCCGCTGAGATGGCCGCCTACCTGCCCACCGGAATTTCCATGCTGGGCGGCTGCTGCGGCTCTGAGCCGGAATCCATCCGCCTGCTGAAAGAGCTGACCCAGGATAAAACCCCCGCCGCCAAAACCCCTATTGTGCGCAGCCGCCTGTGTACCCCCGTGCGCTGCGTGGAGGTAAACGGTATTACCGTGGTGGGCGAGCGCATCAACCCCACCGGCAAAAAGCGCTTGCAGCAGGCCCTGCGGGAGGGCGACAGCGCCTATGCCTGCGCCCAGGCCGTAGCCCAGGCCGAAGCCGGTGCCGAGCTGCTGGACGTGAACGCCGGTCTGCCGGATATTGACGAACCCGCCACGCTGGAAATGCTGGTGCGGGAGCTGCAATCCATCACCGACCTGCCATTGCAGCTGGATTCTTCCAACAAAGATGCTTTAGCCCGCGCGCTGCGCATTTATAACGGCAAGCCGATCGTCAACTCGGTCAACGGCGAGCAGAAGGTGCTGGACAGCATTCTGCCCCTGTGCAAAAAGTACGGCGCCGCCGTGGTTGGTCTGGCACTGGATGAACACGGCATTCCCAAAACGGCAGAGGGCCGCTTTGAGGTTGCCAAGCGCATTGTGGCCGCAACGGATGCTATCGGCATTCCCCGCGGGGATGTTTACATCGACTGCCTGACGCTGACGGTTTCTGCCGAGCAGAGCGCCGCTGCCGAAACCCTGAAAGCCATTACCATGTGCAAAAAGGAACTGGGCGTGCGCACCGTGCTGGGTGTTTCCAACATCAGCTTTGGTTTGCCCTGCCGCGGCTACATGAATACCACTTTCCTGACGTTGGCCATGCAGGCCGGGCTGGACCTTGCCATCATGAACCCCAACACGCCGGAAATGATGGCCGCCGTGCGCGCCTACCGTGTGCTGACCAGCCAGGACGAAAAGTGCAATGATTACGTTGCCGCCTATGCCAATGTACAGGTGCAGACCTCCCAGGTGGCAAAAACTGATGCCGCCGCCCCGGCGGGCGGTGCAGCAGGGGCCGATGCTCTGTTTGAAGCCGTGCGCCGCGGCCTGAAAAACGAAGCCCGCGCCGCTGCAGGGGAAGCCCTGAAAACCCGCGAGCCTTTGCAGGTGGTGAACGAAACGCTGATCCCCGCGCTGGATGTGGTGGGCGATGCCTTTGAAAAAGGCTCCATCTTTTTGCCGCAGCTGCTGCAATCCGCCACGGCGACCCAGGCTGCTTTTGAAGTGATCAAAACCGCCATTGCCGCCAGCGGCAGCCAGGGTGAAAGCAAAGGCCGTATTGTGATCGCCACCGTAAAAGGTGACGTACACGATATTGGCAAAAACATTGTGCGCGTAATTTTGGAAAACTATGGCTATGACGTGCTGGATCTGGGCCGCGATGTGCCGCCGGAGCGCGTGGTGGAAGCCGTGCGCCAGACCGGTGCGCCGCTGGTGGGGCTTTCGGCCCTGATGACCACCACCGTGCCCAACATGCAGGCCACCATCGAAGCCCTGCACGCGGCCAACCTGCCCTGCAAGGTCATGGTGGGCGGCGCTGTGCTGACCAAGGCATACGCCGAACAGATCGGTGCCGATTTTTATGCCAAGGACGCCAAAGCCAGCGCCGATTACGCCAAACAGATTTTTGGCTGATTGAATCAAGTTTTGACTTTCACGTTTCAGCTGGTATTTTGCTATAAGAAAAAATTAAGGCAATACCGCACAATTCTAAGTGCCGATACG